>Ga0302177_10002061_pt1 | contig 14226 bp, 11 predicted proteins | sample I_Palsa_E1_2_FD_198780 | JGI IMG/M metagenome (GOLD analysis project Ga0302177, IMG submission 198780) | Peat permafrost microbial communities from Stordalen Mire near Abisko, Sweden - I_Palsa_E1_2 | ecosystem: Environmental > Terrestrial > Soil > Palsa > Peat permafrost | place: Sweden... | reverse complement strand
CGGCCGAGAGACGATGGCGGCGAAGCGCGTGTCGTCAGTGAGCGGATCGCCGATGCGAATTTCATTTGTGCGGGCGATGAGCGCGGCCTTAAATTTCTCGTAGAGGGGCTTGTGAATAAGGATGCGCGAGCCGCAGAGACAAATCTGGCCCTGGTTGGTGAAGGCGGCGCGAACAGTGCCGTCGAGTGCGGACTCGAAATCTGCGTCGTCTAAGATGAGGGTGGGATTTTTGCCGCCGAGTTCGAGCGAGACTTTTTTGAGCTGGCGAGCAGCGGCGGAATAAATTTCTATTCCCGTGGTGGTGCCGCCAGTGAATGAGATTGCGGAAATCTGAGGATGCCGCGTGAGGGCCGCGCCGATGTTTGCGCCGCGACCATGCAAGAGGTTGAAGACGCCGGGGGGAAGTCCCGCGGCGGCTGTGACGCGCGCGAATATGGAAGCTGTCATGGGCGTGACTTCGCTGGGTTTGGCGATGACGCAATTGCCGGCCGCCAACGCGGGCGCAAGCTTCCAGGTGAAAAGCAGCAAAGGCAGGTTCCACGGCGAGATCGTGGTGACGACCCCGATGGGCTGCCGCAATGTGTAACTGTAAGTGGACGATTTAGCGAATATGTCGCCGGAAAAGTTGCGGGCAGCGTCGGCGAAGGCGCGCAGATTGGCGATACTGCGGGGAATGTCCATGGTGCGGCAGAGCCAGATCGGCTTGCCGGTGTCGACCGATTCCGCGCGGGCGAAGTCTTCGAGTTGCTGCTCGATGAGGTCGGCGATGCGATCAAGAAGCACTGCGCGGTCTTGCGGCAAAGTGTCTCGCCATGCGGGAAAAGCGCGCCGGGCCGCTTGCATGGCGGCTTCGAGATCCTGTTCGTCGGAGTCGGGAACTTCGGCGTAGGGCGCACCGAGTGCCGGATCTTCGGTTGGAAAGTAGCAGCCGGAAATGGGCGAGACCTCTTCGCCGTCGATGAAGTTGTGCAGTCGCAGCATAGTTAGAGGCAGCCCGTTCTGCCGCCGTCCACCGGAAGATTGACGCCGTTGATATAGGCGGCCGCCGGGCTAGAGAGAAACGCGATGGCGGCGGCGAGCTCTTCAGGCTTGGCGAAGCGGCCGGCAGGGATGGCGGCGGCCTCTTGAGCTTCGATGTCAGCGACGGACTTGCCGGATTTCGCCGCCTTATTCGCGATAATTTCGGCGAGGCGATCTGTGTCCGTGGCGCCGGGCAGGACGTTGTTCACGGTGATGCCGAAGGGCGCGACTTCCGCGGAGAGAGTTTTCGCCCAGGCGGCGACGGCGGCGCGAATGGTGTTCGAAACGCCAAGGCCGGGAATCGGCGCCTTCACCGAAGTGGAGATGACGTTGACGATGCGGCCGTAGTTTTCCGACTTCATGCCGGGGATGACGGCGAGTGCGAGGACGTGATTGCAGAGCAGGTGCTGGGTGAAGGCGCTTTGGAATTGCTCGAGCGTCGCGGCGAGAATGGGACCGGGCGTTGGGCCGCCGGTATTGTTGACGAGAACGTGGATGGGGCCGTGTTGCGCGACGTGGACTGCGACCAATTTCTGCAGGTCGAGCGGGGCTTGAAAATCGGCGACGAGAATGTGGTGGCGCGTTGGCTGATCGAGCGTGGCAAGCGCCGATTCAAGAGCGACCTGATTGCGGGCGACGAGTGTAACTTCGGCGCCGAGAGTCGCAAGTTGCCGCGCGGCCGCCAGGCCGATGCCTTTGCTGGCGCCGCAGACGATCACGCGTTTGCCTGTCAGGTCAATGTTCATAGCTGCTGTGACCAGTCATGGTATCGCAACGGGCGCGGCGGCGGCACGGTCTATAGAATGGAGCGCGACTGGAGCGAAACAGCGATGACGACAGCGATTCGTGTGAGTGTGGCGTCGCTCATTTTTGGGCTGAGGGCGGCGGCTGGGGTCGCGCAGGAGCCGTTCCAGGTGACGTCGGTGGTGGATGCGCCGACGATTGCTGGCCGTCCGGTGGAGCTGGACGCGCAGGGGAAGCTGCAGCCCTGGCCGATGCCGGAGAGCACAGGATATTCCTATTCGGCTTACTTCTTATCGCAATGGACAATTGTGTGGGACCAATATACCCGCGACCGCCTGCCTTATTACTATTGCTGCTTTGACTTTGACCGGACAACTTACGAACTTACTCCCGATCATGGCTGGGCGAACTCGACCGGTTATCTGCGGGCCATGATGGAAGGCTTTGTCGAGCGGTTCTATCCTTATACGGGCGATCCACATACTGTCGAATTTCTGCAGAACTTTGTCGATTATGAAATGGAGCACGGACTAACCCCGGAAGGTTACGCGTGGTCACGGGTACCTTATCCTTCCGCGAATCCGGGGAGTCGTAGATATTCCGGCTGGAGCGAGCATGGGGAGGATTTCGTCGAACCTCACGTTGTCGGGGAAGATGGCTATGCTTATCTTCGGCTTTACGAGATGACGGGGAACACCAAGTATCTCACCGAGGCGATTCGATGCGCGGATGCCTTAGTGAAGAATTATAAGCTTGGCAATGCGAGCATCTCGCCGTGGCCATTTCGATGTAAGGCGAAAGACGGCAGCGTGACCGGCGGCAAGGGATTCTTTCCTTACTCGGCAAATGTGGTTGAGCCGATCATGCTCTTCGACGAGCTGATGCGCCTGCGGCAGGGCGATACCGCGGCCTATCAACGGATTCGCGCCGGCTGCTGGGCGTGGCTGATGAAATATCCGATGCAGAACAATGTGTGGGTCGGATATTTTGAAGACGTCACCGCGAATATGGGCGCGATGAACCAGGTGATTCCGCTGGAATTTGCTCGATATGTGCTGCTGCATCCTGAAAAAGACCCGCAGTGGCGGGAGCACTCACGGAAGCTGCTCGAGTGGGTGAAGACGACGCCGAAGTGGCCCAAATATATTGTCCACGGCGCGACGGTGACGACGGAGCAGGGAGACGGCAGGAACTTCTGCTGTAATCCACCGAACCAATGTTGCGACAGCCATAGCTCACGGTTAGCCGCGGTCGAGGCGCTTTATTATGCGAAGACTGGCGACGCTACTTATAAGGAGGCGGCTTATCGGACTTATAACTGGGTAACTTATTTTCAGGGTCTCCCGGGAGGGGCGCACGCTCCCTTCGCCAATCAATGGTGGTTTACCGATGAATTTGCGGACGGGCCGAGACGCATGATGGATGCCTTCTGGGCGATGCCCGAATGGGCGCCCGATGACGAGTCGCATTTTCTGGGCTCGCTCTCGGTTGTTACTCAGATCTCTTATGGAGCGGGGCGTGTGACTTACTCGACGTTTGATGTCGAGTCCACAGATGTTCTGCGATTGAACTTTGCTCCGACGTCGGTCATGGTGGGTGGACGGCTGATTCGGCGACGGAATGATTTGCTGGCGGAGGGATACACATTTGACGACGCGACGCATACGATGCGGGTCCGCCATATAAGTTCGCGCGATGTCGATGTTCAAGGCGCGAGCAACACGGTGCCGCCGCGGTATGTGACGTTCGACGATCCGCATGTGACGGCGGGGACGAAGTTAGTTGGGCAATATCCCTCGGGCGTGGTGGATTGGGGTAATGGGGCGTGGGAGATTGGGACGCCGTTTGGCAAATTTGGGACGTTCAACTTGAAGTTGGCGGATGCGAATGCTCTCTCGGCTGGGTTTCATTTCTATGCGCCGCGAGTCTTCCAAGGCGTCGACATATATAACGATGGCGAGCACACCGCGATTCTGCGGTTCCGGATGCCCGGCGTCACCGAGGCTTACGTTGCGGTGCCGCCGAAGCAGTTGCGGCGATTCCGCACTGGGTGGCGTGAGGTGACGGCCGAGGTTTCGGTGGATATTGCGAATGGGCAGGGCGTGCGCTTCGACAATCTTGCCTACGTTTACCCTTGAAATGATTGGTCGGGGCGAGAGGATTCGAACCTCCGACCCCCTGCTCCCGAAGCAGGTGCTCTACCAGGCTGAGCCACGCCCCGATGTCCATTGGGATTGCTTGCGCCGTGGGTAGAAGGCCGGGCGGCCTCATCAGCGCTGCATAAAGTGTAGCAGAAAGTTCAGATGGAACAGAGCATCGCGCGCGGCGTGGCGGGGGGTTGCGATGCATGAGAAAATAAGATTTCCATGACACAACTGCCTGGGAAAGTTGCCGCCGCGGAGAGGCCAGCTGGAGAGGCCCTGTCAAAAAACGGGAGTCATGCGAGCGTGCCGGAGCCGGCAAAGATTACGACTGAGCTTCTGAAGACGCACAGCCTCACGCCGGATGAATATGCGCGCATCGAAGCTGCGCTGGGACGGACGCCTAGCCTGACGGAACTGGGAATTTACAGCGTGATGTGGAGCGAGCACTGCTCTTACAAATCCAGCCGGGTGCATTTGAAGCGCTTGCCAACGAAGAGTGAACTGGTGGTGCAGGGGCCGGGCGAGAATGCCGGAATCATCGATGTCGGTGATGGCTGGGCGTGCGCGTTCAAGATTGAGAGCCACAACCATCCTTCTTATATCGAGCCGTTTCAGGGCGCGGCGACCGGCGTCGGCGGAATTCTGCGCGACATTTTCACGATGGGAGCGCGGCCGCTGGCTGTGATGGATTCGCTGCGCTTTGGGCCGATCACTTCGAGCGACGGTGATGCATCTGCGACCGGGCAAAAAAATCAGAGCGACAGCATTCACAAGAATCAGACGATTGTGGAAGGCGTGGTCAGCGGGATCGCCAGTTACGGCAACTGTTTCGGCGTGCCGAACCTGGGCGGGGAGACGAAGTTCGAGAGTTGTTACAGCGGCAACCCGCTGGTGAATGCATTTGCGCTGGGTCTCGTTCGCAAGGACGAGATTTTTTATGCGAAGGCGACGGGCGTTGGCAATCCGGTGATTTATGTCGGGGCGAAGACAGGCCGCGATGGCATTCACGGCGCGACGATGGCGAGCGAGGAGTTCAAGGAAGGCTCTGAGCAGAAGCGGCCGAATGTGCAGGTCGGCGATCCGTTCATGGAGAAGCTGCTCCTGGAGGCGTGCCTCGAGGCGATGCAGACTGGCGCCGTCGTCGGCATTCAGGACATGGGCGCGGCCGGGCTGACGTGCAGTACCTGCGAGATGGGCGCGCGTGGCGACGTCGGACTCGACGTGGAGCTCGACAATGTGCCGCAGCGCGAGACCGGCATGACGTCGTACGACATCATGCTGAGCGAGAGCCAGGAGCGGATGCTGCTGGTCGCTGAAAAGGGCCGCGAGCAGGAAGTGCTGCGCGTCTTCGAAAAGTGGGGACTGGACGCGGTGATTGTCGGCAGGGTAGAGCCGGAGTCGCGGCTGCGGATTCGGCATCACGGCGTTTTAGTCGCTGACATCCCAAATCAGAGCCTGACTGATGATGCGCCGCTCTATCACCGGCCGGTGGGCGAGTGGAAGGCGCCGGTGCCGGAGGATACGCCCGCAAATGTGCTTTCTCAGTTACAAATAGGGCGCGACTATACCGTGGATCTGAAGAAAATGCTGTCGAGCGCGAACATCTGTTCCAAACGCTGGATCCACGAGCAGTACGACACGATGGTGCAGACCAACACGGTGGAGGGGCCGGGCGGCGAGGGCGGCGTGATGCGCATCAAGCACTCCGGCACGCCGGGGCACGAGCGCGGTCTGGCAATGGCTCTTGATGGAAACGGGCGCTGGTGCTGGCTGAATCCGAAAGAGGGCGCGAAGCTGGCGGTGGCGGAGGCGGCGCGCAAGGTGGCGTGCACGGGCGCGACTCCGGTGGCTGCGACGAACTGCCTCAACTTCGGCAATCCAGAGAAGCCGGAGATTATGCGGCAGCTGAGCGATGCGATTGATGGCATCGCCGAGGCATGTGCGGCGCTCGGAACCCCGATTACCGGCGGCAACGTGTCCTTATATAACGAGACGCGCGGCGAAGGGATTTATCCGACGCCGGTGATTGGCATCGTCGGGATCATCGAAGACGTCACGAAAGCGGTGCCGGCGAGTTTTCAGCGGGCCGGGGAAAAAGTTCTCCTGCTGGGGACGACGGCGGGTTCGACGCGGAGCTTTGGATCGAGCCAGTATGCCAAGGAGATTTTTGGACAGACGTGGGGGACGCCGCCGCCGCTCGATCTGCATAACGAGCGAGTGCTCGAAGAGCTGCTGGTCCACCTCGCGGAGGAAGGGTTGGCGAGCTCGCTGCGGGACGTGAGCGATGGGTTGGCGGTATCGCTGGCGGAGTCGGGCTTCACCAACGGCATCGGGATCGAAGCCAGCCTGGAAGACACGAAGGGCGCGTCGTTGGCGGAGATTCTGTTCGCTGAAGGAACGACGCAGGTGCTGGTGAGTTGCGACCTGGGGGTTGAGGATAGAATTGCGGAGCTCGCCGAGGCGGCTGGAGTGACGTGGCGAGAACTGGGGCAGACTGGCGGCGATGAGCTGAGGATTTTCGCCAGGGGCGACACGGTCGTGCATGCCAAGTTAAGCGATCTACGAACTGCGTGGGCTGGGGCGCTGGAAGATGCGCTCGAGAACGAGGTGCTGGTTTGAGCAAGATCCTGCTGCCGCGCGGCCCGGTGCATTTGTCACCGCAGGATGACAAATTGCGGGAAGAGTGCGGCATCATGGCGATCTTCGGCACCCCGGAGGCGGCGCGCAACGTGTATCTCGGGCTGTATGCGCTGCAGCATCGCGGGCAGGAGTCGGCCGGCATCGCCAGCTCGGATGGATATGCGCTTTCCAACATCAAGGGTATGGGGCTGGTGTCGGAAATTTTCACCGAGGACGTCCTAGAGAAGCTGCCCGGTGATCTGGCGATCGGTCACACGCGCTATTCGACGACCGGCGACTCGGCGCTGCTGAATGCGCAGCCGATACGGGTCGAGAGCACGAAGGGGCTGATCGCGATTGCGCACAACGGCAACCTGGTGAACCTGGGCAATACGCGGGCGCGTTTGGAGCGCGAGGGCGCGACCTTCCAGACGACGAGTGACTCCGAAATTATTGTGCAGCTGATTGCGCACTCGCATGAGACGACGCTCATCGACGCGATCGGAGACAGCTTGCGGCAGGTGGATGGCGCGTTTTCGATTGTGATGATGACGCGGGATCGGATTTTTGCGGCGCGCGATCCGCGGGGCTTTCGACCGCTGTGCATGGGCGTGATTGAGGGCGAGGGCAGCGCGCCCGATGTGACGGTGTTTGCCTCCGAGACCTGCGCGTTTGATTTGCTCCGCGCGAAGTATGTGCGCGACGTGGCGCCGGGCGAGCTGGTGATGGTGAGCCGGGAGGGGATCGTCAGCCGGCAGTTTGCCAGTGGAGTACCGGAAGCGAAGTGCATTTTTGAGCACGTCTATTTTTCGCGCCCCGACAGCAAGGTGTTTGGCCGGTGGGTGCAGGAGAGCCGCGATTTGATGGGGCGGATCATGTTCCGCGAGAGCCATGTCGACGCGGACCTGGTGGTGCCGGTGCCGGACTCGGGCGTGACTGCGGCGCTGGGCTATGCGGCGGCGAGCGGCATTCCGTTTAATTTCGGACTGATCCGCAATCACTATGTGGGGCGCACGTTTATTGAGCCCGAGCAGCGAGTTCGCGACTTTGGCGTGAAGCTGAAGTTGAACCCGGTGCGGAATTTGCTGGAGGGCAAGCGCGTCATCCTGATTGATGACTCGATCATTCGGGGGACGACGAGCCGAAAGATTGTCCGCATGGTGCGTGGCGCTGGGGCGAAGGAAGTCCATCTGCGGATCAGCTGTCCGCCTACGGTGAGCCCGTGTTTTTATGGCGTGGACACGCCGCGCAAACGCGAGTTGATCGCGGCCAACCAATCCGTGGAGGAGATTCGGCAGTTTATCGAAGCGGATTCATTGGCCTACCTGTCGCTCGACGGGTTGAAGGAAGCGTGCGCCGCTGAGCCGGCGAAGGAAAATGGCGGCTTCTGTACCGCCTGCTATACGGGCGTGTATCCGACGGAGTGGGTCGACGTGGACGATATTCTGCCCGCGCAGGTGGCTGCGCCGGTGGCGTTCTAGGCCGAATCAACATGACCGATCCGAAGCAAGTGATGGATGAATTGCGAGCGGGGAACCGGCGATTTCTCGATGGCCAGTCCGCAGCCTCGCCGCATCTGTCGCTAAAAAAACTGAAGGCGTTCGCGGAGCACGGTCAGCTCCCAAAAGCGATCGTCTTGTGCTGCTCGGATTCGCGGGCGCCGGTCGAGATGATCTTCGATCAAGACATTGGCGACCTATTTGTCGTGCGGGTGGCGGGGAATATCGTCGCGCCGTCGCTGGTAGGGAGCGTGGAATTTGCGACCAGCAAATTCGGTACGCAGCTGGTGGTGGTGATGGGGCACAGCCAGTGTGGGGCGGTTACAGCGACGCTCGATCACATTGAAGACCCGGAAGCGACGACGTCAGAAAATATCCACGATATTGTGAGCCGCATCGAGCCGCATATTTTTGCGATCGCGAAGATGCCCAATCTCACTCGCGATGAGAAGGTTGAGCGCGCGGTGGAGGCGAATGTGCGGGACTCGGTGATGGGGCTGTCGGCTGAAAGTCCGCTACTGACACAAATGCTGCGCGAGAAGAAAATCGTCATCGTCGGCGCGGTGTTGGAGTTGGCTACGGGCGAAGTGAAATTTCTTAACGCGTAACCTGCTTCCGCTGCACCTAGTCCAAATCGAAGAACAGGAAGTCCGCGTCTTTCAGGGCTTCGATGCGAACGGTCGCCGTGTCGCTGATGGAGACGCCGTCGCCTGCGGAGAGCTTGGCGCCGTTGATGTCGAGCTCACCGTGGATGAGTTGGACCCAGGCGTGGCGGAAGCCCAGCTTGTGGTCGACATGTTTCGCGGTCGCGAGGCTCGAGACGTAAAGCTCCGCGTCGGAGTTGATCTTGATGGAGCCGTTGCGGCCGTCTTTCGATGCAACGAGCAGCAACTTGTCTTGCCGCTTCTCGAAAGAAAATTCCTTCTGCGCGTAATCCGGCTGGACGTCTTCCTCGTTGGGAAGCAGCCAGATTTGCAGCAAGTGGAGCGGCTCTTCCTTTGAAGGATTGAATTCGCTGTGACGAATGCCGGTGCCGGCGGACATGTATTGGACCTCTCCGGGGCGGAGGACTTCGCCGTTGCCCATGGAGTCGCGGTGCTCGATGGCGCCGGAGACGACGACGGTGAGGATTTCCATGTTGTCGTGCGGGTGCTCGCCGAAGCCCTTGCCGGGCGAAACGTAATCCTCATTGATAACGCGGAGTGCGCGGAAGCCCATGTGGGCGGGGTCGTAATAACGGTTGAAGGAGAAGGTATGCCAGGTGTCGAGCCAGCCGTGATCGGCGTGGCCGCGCTCGATGGAGGGACGAAGTTCAATCATGATTTGTGCGCTTTCTGCCGCGGATATGTGGCCATGAGTACTACTCGATTAGATGCGAAGGACACAGCGGCGATTCAGAGCGCGGCAACCTCTGGGGCTGGCGGCGCTTCCGAGTCAGGGAAGGGAGAATGCAGCAATATGGCAGCTACGAAAAAGAGCACGACGAAAAAATCGGCAAAGAAATCCACCAAGAAATCAACTCGGAAGTACGGCAGCGCGGCGGGCAAGAGCGTCGAGCGCGAGATGAAGTCGATGAAGAAGGGGACGCTGAAGTCCGGGGGGAGCGGCAAGAAGGTCACGAGTCGCAAGCAGGCAATCGCGATTGGTTTGAGCGAGGCGCGGAAGTCTGGTGCGAAGGTGCCGAAGAAAAAGAGTAAGAGCTAGTCGGATTTTGAGCTAGAACTATTGCTCGTGCTGGGCGTTGTGCTCGGTGCTGGCGTGGAGGCGCTTTCCTTCTTCGGGGAAGCGCCTCCTGTTTTGGGGCTGCTACCTTCTGTTTTAGAGCCGCTATCACTGGAGGAGTCAGTCTTCTTGGTGTCGCTGCTGTCCCCGTCGGATGATTTTTTCTGGCCGCCGCTCTTGGCGTAGTCATTCACATACCAACCGGAGCCTTTGAATTGCACGGCTGGCGCGGAGATGGTCTGCTCCATTGCGCCGCCACACGACGGGCAAACGTTAAGCGGTGGCGCGGAGAAGGATTGGATTTTCTCCACGTGCTTGTGGCAGGACTGGCACTCGTATTCGATCAACGGCATAAGTTGAGGATAGCGGATGTTCGCCGGGTCGGTTGGAAGTTACTCCGGCAGGTCGACTAATCTCGCGCTGATGATCGCGGGCTGCTTGCGGAGTTGCACGAGCAAGTCTGGCGTGATGGCACCCTCAACCTGGACGACAGCGAAGGCCTGACCTTGCGGGGCGGCTTCCGCGGAGGGAGTTGCTTGCACTCCGACGCGGGGACGGCCGAGCGCGAAATTCGCAATATTGATGCCGTGTTCGGCGAGCAAGGTGCCGACGCGGCCGATGACGCCGGGCACGTCCTGGTTGCGGATGCAGAGCAGGCGGCCGTGCAGAGGCGCTTCGACATCGATGCCGTGGGCGTTGAGCAGGCGCGGCGAGTTGCCGTGAAGGACCGTGCCGGTGGCGGAGCGCGCTCCCGTTTGAGTGTGCAGGGTGAGGACGAGCGCGGGCGCACCGGTTTCGTTCTTGTCTTCGGAGATGCGGATGCCGCGACGTTCTGCGATGGCGGCCGCGTTGATCCGGTTCACCGACTGCGATGTGCCGAGAATGCCGGCGATGGCGGCGCTACGGACGAGCTCGGTTTTTTGCGCGGCCAGTGAGCCGTTGTAGGCAATCTGCACGCTCTCGACGTTGCCGTCGGTGACCTGGCCGAGAAAGCTGCCGAGGCGCTCGGCCATGTCGAGGTAGGGCGCGATGACGAGGAATTCCTCGTGAGTGAGCGAGGGCAGGTTGACTGCATTTTGCGCGATGCCGAGCTTGAGGTAGTCGCGGACCTGGCGGGCGATCTGGATGCCGACCGCCTCCTGCGATTCGCGCGTCGATCCGGCGATGTGCGGAGTGAGGATGACATTTTCGAAAGCAGTAAATGCGGAATCTTTGAGCGGCTCCTGATGGAAGACGTCGAGCGCAGCGCCGGCGACCTGGCCGCTTTTAATGGCGGCGACAAGGTCGGCGTCGACTATGAGTTCGCCGCGGGCGCAGTTGATGATGCGGACGCCGGGCTTCATCTTCTGGATGGTGGCGGAGTTGATGATGCCGTGCGTCTGCGGGCTGAGGCCGACGTGCAGGGAGAGAAAATCGGAGATGGTCCAGAGCTCTTCGAGCTCGACCAGACGAACGCCGTTTTCGCGGGCCAGCGCGGGGGAGATGAAGGGATCGTAGGCAGCGAGTTCCATGCCGAAGATGCGGGCGCGCCGCGCGACTTCCTGGCCAATGCGGCCGAGGCCGAGGATGCCGAGCGTCTTGCCGCGTAGCTCGCGGCCTTCCAGCGATTTTTTCTCCCACCTACCGGCGTGCATGCTGATGTTGGCCTTGGGCAGCTGGCGGGCGAGCGCGATCATGAGACCGATGGAGAGCTCGGCGACGGCGATGGCGTTGGCGCCAGGCGTGTTCATGACAACGATGCCTTTGCGGGTGGCCGCGTCCGCGTCGATGTTGTCGACGCCCACGCCTGCGCGGCCGATGACGCGGAGTTGTTTGGCGTGCTCGAGCAGAGCGGCGTTCACCTGGACGGCGGAGCGGACGACGAGGCCGTCGGCGTCGGCGATTTCGGCAGCCAGGCCGCCTTGGTCCGCTGGGCGGACTTCGTCGGCGGTGATGATGGTGAAGGTCGGCTCCTCGCGGAGGACGGCGAGGGTGGCGGGGGAAACTTTTTCGGCGAGAACGATTTTCATATTTTGATTTCAGGAGGATTCGGCAGCCGGAATCCAATCTTCCTAGCGCGTGACCAGTTCCGCCGGCGAGTTCTGTGCGGATTTGTAACTGAGGCCGGCTTTTTTTGCGTAGACGTGCTGCGCGGCTGTCAGTCCAGCACCGAGAGGGAATTTTGCGAAGCCCAGGGCGTGCGCAGTCTGCTCGAGGGCGCCGATGAGGGCGAGGGTGTCGAGCGGATCGAAGTAGCCGAGGTGGGCGATGCGGAAGATCTGTCCCTTCATCTCGCCCTGGCCGTTGGCGATGACGGCGGCGAAGCGGGACTTGAGGTCCTTGACGATGTTGGTCGAGTCCACACCCTCAGGGGCGACGATGGCGGTTGCGGCCGCGCCGTAGCAGGTCGGCGAGAAGAGCTTGAGGCCCATGGCAGCAGCGGCGGCGCGGGTCATTTCTGCGCAGAGCTCGGCGTTGTCGATGAGGGCGTCGCGTCCGGTGGCGAGATCGCCGCCGCCCTGGCCCGCGATGTAGTCGAGCGCGGCGCCGAGTCCCGCGATGAGCGAAACCGCGGGCGTGTAGGCAGACTCGCCCTTGAGCTGATTCTTGCGTTCGCGGCGGAGGTCGAAGTAGTAGCGCGGATTGTAGGCGGCTTCCATGCGCTCCCACGCACGATCGCTGAGCGCGAGATAAGAGAGGCCGGGCGGGATCATGACAGCTTTTTGCGAGCCGCCGATGATGACGTCCACGCCCCAAGCGTCGACGTCGAAGTGAGTGGTGCCGAGGCCGGTGATGGCGTCGACGACGAGGAGCGCCTCGGATTTGACTTCGCGCAGCAGGCTGGCGATGGCCTGGATGTCGTGCCGCGCGCCGGTTGAGGTTTCATTCGCCTGGACGTAGACGCAGCGGGTTTCGATCTTCAGTGCGGCGCGAATTTCATCCAGCGAGAAAGTTTCGCCGTAAGGCTTCTTCAGGACGTCGACGTGGCAGCCGAAGTTTTGCGCGAGCGCGGTCCAACGTTCGCCGAATTTTCCGGCGGAGAGAACGAGGACGCGGTCGCCGGGCGAGGTGAGATTCGTGACGGAGGCTTCCATCGCCCCGGTGCCGGAGCTGGACAGCAGGATGACGTCATTCTTCGTGCCGATGAATGTCTGCAGCTGTGACAGAACTTTCGAGAACAGGGCGCGAAATTCCGGCGTGCGGTGGTGCATGTCGGCCGCGGCCATGGCGAATTGTGCGGCGGGGAGCAGCGGGGTCGGACCGGGGGTAAAGAGGCGCGTCTTCCTGAACATCGGTGGCTGGGATTCCTTTGCGCGAGGATTTTTGGGGTGAATGATTATTGTAAATGCTGGGCGCGGGTGTCATCGGAGCGCGGGTGGATGACGCGAAGGCCGAGGTATTTTTCGAAAGAGTCGAAGTCCCGGTCCCGGTGTAGCAGCGAATGATGGTGCTGAATACAAAAGGTGGCGATGAGACAATCGGGTGTCTTGCGGATCGTTCGACCTTGGGCGCGCAACAAACGAAAGTTCTGTGCAGACGAGACTGCTAAGCTCTCACCGCCGGTGTTGAATACGGGGTAGGGGGCCATTTCGCGGCGGACCTTGGCGAAATCGGAATCCAACCGGATGCCCTGCAAGAATTCGCACAGAATGAGGTCGGTCAAGGCGATGGCTTGCTTGCCAATTTGCTGTTCCAGCCAATCAGTGTGAGAGTTCGCCGTGCCGCGAAAATAGTCAATCCAAACTGTTGTGTCGACAATGATCACTCTCGTGCATCACTCATGAAACCTGCCAATGCGCGATTTTTCGAGGTCGCCGTCCCATTGCACCTTGCCGCGAAGCTTCCGGATGCCTGACTGGGCTTGGAGCTGAACCATGAGTTTGAGGGCGGCCTCAACTACAGCGCGCTTGGTAGTGGCGCCGCTGCCGCGCATTGCTTGCGCAATCAACTTGTCATCGATTTCTATGTTTGTACGCACATAGCCCTCCAGCGGTATGTGTAAGAATTTCACAATTATGTGTATGTGTCAATGTCGATCGGTGAAGGGTCGCTAAGATGAACTTGCGAGGAGAACGAGCGATGAGCCTGGTAGAGACGATCCACAAGGACATGATTGCGGCGATGAAGGCGCGCGCGGAGGCAAAGCTGTCGACGCTGCGGATGGTAAAGACTGCATTCAAGATGAAGGAAGTGGAGAAGCGCGGACCGCTGACCGACGCCGAGGCGCAGGCTATTTTGCAGACGCAGATCAAGCAGCGCCGCGAGAGCGTCGAGATGTTTACCAAGGGCGGGCGGCAGGAGCTGGCGGACAAGGAAGCGGCGGAGATCACGCAGCTGGAGGCCTATCTGCCGAAGGTCGCGACGCCTGAAGACATTGTCGAGTTTGTCGAGACCGCGATCGCGGAAGCTGCATCCGCAACCGGGACCAAGCCCGGGCAGAAAGAAATGGGAGCGGTGATGAAAGCGGTGCAGGCGAAAATTGCCGCGGCTGGGTTGCG
>Ga0302177_10002058_pt1 | contig 14234 bp, 10 predicted proteins | sample I_Palsa_E1_2_FD_198780 | JGI IMG/M metagenome (GOLD analysis project Ga0302177, IMG submission 198780) | Peat permafrost microbial communities from Stordalen Mire near Abisko, Sweden - I_Palsa_E1_2 | ecosystem: Environmental > Terrestrial > Soil > Palsa > Peat permafrost | place: Sweden... | reverse complement strand
TATCAGGGCACGACTTTAGTCGGGCCGTAAACGAGCGAGAAAAGTCGGCCTTTAGGCCGTACTTGATTGATTAAAAACAGATCCGGTTCTGTCTACTCGCAACACCGATTTTTCCTAAGCGCAGGCATCCTCGTGCACGTGAGTCGATTGCACATTATGGTCATTACATAGTGTTCTTGCGCTGCATTCGCTCCAAACCTCTACTCGATCGGGCCATTGACTTCATCACCATTGCCAGATAAATAAGTCTCAATAGGGAATGGAATTCCACCTCAAGGGAGGGACCACGTTTGCAGATCGTTCTCGATGAGTGCGGCGGTTTAGGGAACCAGTTATTTCGCTACGCTGCGCTTCGATACTATGCCCGGCGCTACGGCGCAGACATGAGGATTTCGGTCGAACACGCCCGGTACGCCAGGTCCTATGGATACCCGCGGCCTTTCCTTCTCCCCCACTTCTCGATTACCGTGCCTATTCGCGAACGGTCTCTTGGCGACCGCCTGCTTCTGACGGGGAAACCATGGCTCAAGCGGGCGGTTGCTCCAGCAAAGAAAGCGCTTCGAACACAAGTCTTCACTCAGGATTTTTCCGGCTGTCACTCTTTCTTGGAAGATATCCCCCTGGAGCGGCATGTCAGGAAGTTGCATCTTGTTGGCTTCTGGCATACGCACGGTACCGTCGAGAACGTCGAGGAGCTGCGATCGGAATTAGCCTTCAGAGAACCTGCACAGGGAAAAAATCTGAAGGTGCTGGAACAGATTCGCCACTGCAAGAACCCCGTTTCTCTCCATGTGCGCCGCGGAGACAGCACAATTTCTGCGACAAACAGGGTCCACTTGCCGCTCGACTATTACCTGAGTGCCATCGCCGCCATGAAGAAAACCCTCGTCAATCCCACTTTCTTTGTGTTCTCCGACGACATCGGGTTTGTCAAAGACTACTTGCCACTCGATGGCACGACTGTGTTCGTCGGTCACAACGACGATTTCAGTGCCCATGAGGACTTGAGGCTCATGTCGTCGTGCCACCACCACATCATCGCCAACAGTACGTTTTCATGGTGGGGAGCCTGGCTAAACCCCAGGCAGGACAAGATGGTCATCGCACCCAGGCAGTGGTATAGGACCCCGGACAGCTACTACCCTGATCTACTGCCACCAACATGGCTGCTGATCGATGTGCTGCCCTCAAACGCAATCCATCAAAGGGACCTGTCCTTGTCGCTCCGGTGAATGGGCGCGCAGCAGAATGAGCTTGACATGTTCAATAAAACTGTCACTGCTACCTATATAAATACTGGTACTGTTACGAAAGTATTGTAATCGTCGTTATTTTGGTTTGATCCGAGTGCAAGTCTGGGCTAACCTGACGTTCATAAGCACCGCTTGGTTCAAGTGGTAGCGTGCTTTGAAGTGCGCCCTCGCGAAAGCGGGGCAACAATCCATAACAGCCTTGGCCAGAAGAGGTATTTTGGCTTTCGTCCACTCCGAATTGTTGCCGCACCGGCTAATGGTGACCGTTCAGATCATTGACGGCGTGGCTGAGCCTTACTCGCCATACGATGACTTGCCTTCTGAGGGAGCCAACGCATGTACCATTCCACCTGCGACACTACAAAGCTTGATGCTCGGCCGCAGGACGCCGGCATCAGTATTGCCATTGCGGACGATTACCCGGTGCTGCTTACCGGGATAAGGCAAGCGCTCGCACTGTACGAAGACATCGTGGTGGTGGCAGAGTGCATCGGGATTGACGATTTGCTGGCGCAGGTAGCGTTGAAGAAGCCCGAAATCATCCTCCTGGGATGCGAGGCGAATCTTGAAAACCTCGTTCAGCAGTTGCATGGCTTCGGTGAGCGCCACTCCGACGGGAAGGCGATCGTTTTTACTGGGAATGCAAGTGTGAACTTTCATGAAGCAGCTCTGCGCAACGGAGCCAAGGGTCTTTTATCCAAGCGTTGCGCGCCGGAGTTGGTCGGCGCTACGGTGAGAAAGGTTTACCAGGGAGACCTGTGCTTTGACCGTGCTTTGACCCATCGCGTGCTGAGTACATTCGTGCAGCGAAAACCCGCCGAGATGCCATCGGAAAAGGCCGGCATTTCCTCTCTCACTGGCCGGGAGACCCAGATTATCAGCCGGATTTGTGAAGGTATGCGCAACAAGGAAATTGCCCGCAAGCTCTACATCAGCGATGCGACAGTAGCCCATCATCTAACATCCATCTATAGGAAATTGGGTCTCGCGGACCGCACCGAACTTCTCTTGTACGCCCATCACAACGGCCTTTCGACCCTCAAAGCATCCTGATCTCTAACGAGACCTGGGCCACCCACTCAGTCTGGGGATTGCAGCTTTTTTTCGACAGAGCGCACCAGATCTCCTACGTCGCACTGCAAGCATGCTCACCCTTGCGGCATACAGAGCCCACTGTGGATGCCGAAACAAAGCGGGCGCCGCGGCTCTTCTGAATAGCGCCTACAAATGCACTGGTTTGCCCGTACCTCTGAGTTTGTTCGAGATATAAAGCAGCCACCAGTGGTTCAAGTACTGGAACCTTGCTTTCGCTCGGTAATCCACTTCGGTGTCGGGCTCACCATTATGCAACCTCACGAAGTCGCTCTTGTGGTAGACCTCGGGATGCCTGATCCCTCTGCCTAACTTGACTGCCAGAAGTTGCACGTGAACCCAAGGCTCTGACTCTCCCGCAAAGTGGCTAACCAGGACGGCCTGTTCATTACTTACGCTCATCCCTGCAATTTGCAGCGGAATCATCAAGAGGACGAAGGAACAAAGAGCACCCACGCCGACCTTGGCCCAAACGCTCTTTCGAGCCCTGTGGGCTAACCACATCAAGCCGGCCCCGCTCGGCAATAGCGTGAGCGGCATAAACGATTGGAAGAACCGGGGCCCAAAACACATTCCACCATCCCATGCCCACCAGGACGCATAGAAAGGAAGATAAACCAGCCATACCAGCGAGGACGCCAGGAGGACGCGCTTCCACGGTGAAGTTTTGTAGAGCGTGACAACACCGACTACCGCCAATAACAATGCCGGGTTGAAAATCAGAATGTTACGATTCAGCCCCCCAAAGTAGTTTGAGAGGCCGCTCCAGGGGCCCTGGAACATGTGCGCCTCAGCACCGTAACTGAACTGCGTCACCGATCCACGACACACATAGTTGTTCACGGCAAGGAGTATTCCGCCGATCACAGCGGCGCTGCCAAATGCAACCAAGGATTTGCGGCGCCCCTTACCAAGGAAGAGCGGCAACAGACAAGCGGGAAGGGGGGCAAACTCGGGCTTCACCAGCGTAACGAAAGTCAACAGTAGGCCCGAGATAACTGCGGACTTCACTGTAGGCCGGGCCGCTGGCAAGACAATGGCCCACAGCAGCAACAAGGCCACCAAAGGCTCGCTGAATGCCGTATTTGCATATGCAAGCGTGGAGGCTCCAAAGATATAGAGCAGCGCCGTCAGCCATTGGGTCATTCGGTCCTGGCCGAATTCTGACAACGCCCAGACGATCGATCGCACCGTGACCACCACGATAACCAGGTTCAGAAAGCTAATTCCAAACCCAGCGACTATATCCAGATTTGCGCCGGCGTAGTGATGAGCAGCCCACCCGATTGCCGTCGGAATGGTCCAAACGAGAGGTGTTAGGATTCCGTATTTTGAATAAAGTTTCCCGTCAGGAGCCCTCAGGATATTGCCGATCAATTCGCCATTCTTGTCGTATGCGATTTCAGGAGGAATCGAAAGCGAATGATAGAGTAAGAGCGCTTTTGTTTGGCAGTAGCGAGCGGCTCCATCGCCGTGATTGATGTAGCCGCAGGGTAGCAGGCAAAGAATCAGCGCAAGAATTGTCCAGGTTGCATATCCAACCAGCCGTTTCCGAGGCTCGGCGCCCTGCGAAAAAGTTGACACTTGCTGTTGGGAAGCGTCTAGGGTCGAAGGCTGCATTCTGCCAACACTCCTTTTAACCGGGATTTTTTCTTCTTGTTCACAAACGCGTGGCGATCAGATCGCGTAGGCAGTCCACAACAAGGACTCGGCCTCAACCTTTCGATCCATTTCGAGCCACAGGGGCAATATCGCGGGGTAAATCCCGGAGCTGCGCCTTCTCTCCGGACCGCGCCTTGGCGGCGCGGTGTGCACTTCCGGCGGCCGGAACTGTGTGGAAGGAATCCTCCAGGCTGCACAGGAAGTTGAACCGAAAGATATACCAGAAGGCTGCGATCGCGTCCTTCATCCCGATCTTCTTGCCCTGCTCGTAGGTTCGCCCGTGGTACGAAATCGGCACCTCGTAGATGGAAACCCCAAGCTTAGCCACTTTTGCTGTGACTTCAATCTCGAAGCCGAATCCGGTGCTGGTGATCGTCATGTTGCGGACAATCTCGCCGCGAAACGCTTTATAACAGGTTTCGACATCGGTCATATTCACGTTGGTGCACAGGTTCGAAAGAAACGTCAAACCCTTGTTCGCGAGGTAATGGTAGAAGTACAGCACCCGCGATCCCTTGCGCACAAGAAAGCGCGAGCCGTAAACCACGTCCGCGTTGCCTTCCAGGATCGGCGCAATCACGTCGCCGATTTCCTCCGGATCGTATTCCAGATCGGCATCCTGCACGATGACGATCTGGCCCGTGGTCAGCGCGAAGCCCGTCTTGAGCGCCTCCGTCTTGCCCGCGTTCACCCGGTGGTGGGCAACTTTGATCTTCAGGTTCTCTGCCGCCAGCCGGTCGCTGATAGCCCGAGTCCCATCGGTTGAGCAATCGTCGACGATGATGATTTCGCAAGCCTCTTGAACTGCCAGTAGACGCTCAACGATTCCCGACAACGTACCTTCCTCGTTGTAGGCTGGAACAACGATGGAAAGCAGCGGCTGGCTGCCAATGGCTTTATTCATTCAGGATCTCCTTTGAACCAGTTATTACTATGACCACTTACAAAATATTTGGGACTGGACACGTCTATCTTCTATTAGGGGCCTACAGGACCCGGGCGCGAGCGAGCGCATTCTGGCAGGGCTCGGACTCGATCTGGATCAATATGGAAGAACACGGCGTCTTCTCCCGCCCCGAGTGGAACGCGGACAGGTGTTGCATAGTTAGTGAGCGGCTGCAGCTTAAACGCCACGGTTGACGAATGGCCGAAACCGCTAGCGTATTGGATGTGTTTGTCGGCGAGATAGCAAGGCAGTCGATCAGGCGCATAGCGGACGATCTCGTCATTTACGAGGCCGTCGAGGTTGACGATGCGCCCACCATAAACAAAATTGAAAATGCCTGCATCGGCTACCCCGATGGAGGCGTCACCGAAGGCCTGCTTCGCACCCTCTGCCTTACTGATGTAGTCTTTTTGGTTACTGTAGATGGGATTGCTCAACGTATAGACAGCCATGTTGGCGATGGCGAGGATGGAGACTGTAGCGCAAGCAGTGGTCACCATCCGGGCTTGGCGAGCTTTCGCCATAAGCAGGCTAAGTAACACGCCAAGTGCAACAGTAACTTCGGCGCTGTACCAGGCCTGCATAGCGAGGCTGTTGAGAGAATACACAGCGGTATATAGCAGCAGGATGAGGGATCCGCTCACGCCGAGGAAGAGGTCGCAAGGGTTGACCTCGGCGCGAGCCTTGCGGAGAGCGCTCGGACCGAACCGCCAGAAAATGTACACGAGAGCAGCCAGCCCCGCAAGGAGCAGGAACAAAACCAAAGCATGCCCTCTGGAGCTGTGCGCAAGGTCGTTGACGATCGATTTGTGTTGAGAAGGAAGATAAACGAGGGTTCGTAGTAGCACCCAAAAGAAGGGCAGCGGACTAGTTCCCCAGGACTTGCCCCACAGTTGCTTCATGTGGGCTGAACTTTGTAGCCACTCCCCGCTTATGTTGTAGTCGCGCCACGTGGCCAGGCCAAGCCCGAAACATGCCCCGAGGGCCAGGACGAGGGACGGCAAAAGATATCGTCGATCGCGGCGCAGCAGCCAAAGGAAAATTGCAGCGGCGAGATAGCCAGCCGCCTGGCCGCCGAAATCGCTGCGCGCGAGCGAACCGAGAACGCCCAGTGAGGCGAGTCCTGCCAGCGTAAGATCCACTCTTCTAGTGGGAACGCCCAGCATCAGCCAAAGGGTGGCAGCGCTGATCACAATGACCAGGCACCACTCCATGGCCGAGATCGAACTATTGAGAAACGAGAAGGACGTGAGCAGCAGCGCGATGATCGGGAGAGTTGTGGTGGCCTTACCCCATGCAAGCCGGCCGGCTACTGCAGCCACCCCCAGAGAGAGCACGCCGGATAAAACGATCATCTCCCGTAGCATGCGCATTGGTTGGTAACCGCCGGTCCATCCCAGAAACTGGCACGCCCAGGCCCATAGCGGATGATAGCCGGTGGTCAAGGTCTGACCGCCGTCGAAGCTGGACTTTCCGAGCAGCCCAAGATTGCGGGAGATTCCCAAATAGTAAAATGCGTCGTCAGGCAGGTACTGCACGATCAGAAGCAGCGGTGCCGTGACGACGCGAAAGAAATGCCAAGTGGCTAAAAGAAAGCAGACAACGAAAAGCGCCCGCCCCATTGACTCGATAGATCGATTCACTTTTACCTCCCGTTCGTCTTTCGAAGTCCCCTACAGCGAACTTCGTCCAATAACTTCGAACTCACCTAAATAGTCTGCGCAACGATCACGGTCGCTGGAGCATTCTGTTTTTTCATTGCGCGAGAACCAATGATCGGGTGCCCCATCCTTCGCGCTCTTTGCGAAGGGTGGGATACCACTGCTCTGCCCCCGAGGCCCTTCCCCGCGCATTCTGCTTATCCCACCCTTCGCAAAAGAGCGCGAAGGGTGGGGCACCCGATCATTGCTATGAAAGGGCAATAGATCACTCAGAAAGCGTGGGTTACCGCCACGTAGCCAGTGGCCTGGCAGGAGGAGTAATACGGTCCTCGGGGCGAGCGAAAAGAACAACGATCGTCTGGGGGAGCGTCTGCTGTGGCAAGCGGACCACAAGATTTGTGACGCCTTTGTTCCGTGCCTGCGGCGGTAGCATCTCGGCGTTCGCGGTGGCGAAGCGGCCGTTCGACGGAGAAAGGATCCGTGCGCTTAATGTTGCCCCACCTTGAGCGAGACTAGCCGAGCGGCCATCTGCTGAAATCTGCACGATAGCCGACGTGTGGAAGTTCCAGACGACGTCGACTGAGCCGATAGGCGTCAGCTCGTCTTGGATCAGCATTCGCTGGCCATCAAGGAGCATAACGCCACGTTTCCATGATTGAAGCTTGCCCTTATACGCCTGCTCAAGATTGGCGATTGCAAAGCTGGATCCTACTGTAGTCAGAGGAGCCTTCGCGTCGAGCCCATCATTCTCACCGTTGATCGTAATCGTATTGTGGCCTTCCGTGCGCAGCCGATAGTAGGTCCAGCGTTGATTGTTGTTGAAGTAGCCCGGCAGTCCGTAATTATCCGTCCCGAGGTCGATGGCCCAACGCTGACCGAGAGCATCGAGTACAAAGGAGCCGAGGTCGAGATGTGCATGCCCTGCTTTGGCATCTCCACCTTTGAAGCCGATGTACCAGGCTCGGGGATCGTGCCACGCGCTACGGATATACGCCTGGGCGACCCGCGAGAAGCTCTGCGCTAGCGGAGGCTCAGACGTCCCGCTTTGCTCGGTCGCAAGGGCCGACCAAAAGAGGCCGAGAGCGGCGAAGCGCTCGCTGTCCTTCAAGACATACGACTCCATGTGGCCATCGAGCGAGGTCGTAAGTTCGCGTTCCAGCACCGCGTAGGCAGGACGATGAAAGTGTCGTGCAAACCAGAACACCTGTGGGGCCGGAGAGGCGGCGGAATTCGCATCGCCGAAGTTGGCATATAGGTTGGTAGGGCCGGTGGCTTGGATGCGGTATTCCGGTGTGAGGGAGAAACCTGGGCTATCAGCGGCTCCGAAATCCGTGCCGAGCGCAGTGTCCAATGAGTTGATATAGAGGACGTTATAAATGGTAGCGTAGGTCCAGTAACCGGGACCTTCTTCAAATCCGCCATCGGGTGCGAAGAGTCGCATGATCTCCGTCATTGCCGGTCGAGCGTAAGAAATCACCTGCTCTGCCCGGCCAGGCTCCTCATCCGCGATCGCGAGCGCACCAATCGTCTCGCCCCCGTTGCATACCTGCGCCCAGTTATTCAGGTAGTGAGCCTTGCCTGCCGCGTTGAGAGCCAGCCACGGATCGATACTTTTCGTGACGAGCGCGTCGCGGATGGTCTTACGATCCTGCGGAGACAGCGTGTTGTAAAGCCAGTCGTAACCGATCCCGACTGCCGTAGTGAGCTCAGCCGTGTCCAGAAAATGCCAGGGAAACCAGTTTGGGTAGGACGCCGCCGAGAGCATCTCCTGGGTGGCGCGCGTTGCGAAGCGTCGATCACCGGTAATTTGGTAAAGAGCGGCGAGCGTGATGACGCGGTCCTCCACGTCGCGGGCGACGGCGAGTAGTGTATGCTCAGGTCCGCCAATTTCGTATTTGTCCGGCGGGGCCTCCAGAAGAGCTTCGCCCCTGACAAGAAGCTCCTGGTACTGCTGTTTTGCAAATGCGTTCGACTTGACGGCTCGTCTGATCGCCGGGAGATCGTTGTCAGTGAACAAAAGACGAGGATGCGCCTTCTTCAATGTGTCCAGCGTTCCATCTGCCTTGCAAACGGGAGCCGATGCGAGGCCCATCAGCATGAAGAGCATTGCAGCAACGGCAATACGGAGCCTGGAAATCATGAGACCTCAGAAGAATGGTAAAGAGCGGCCAAGCGGACCGCCTCCTGACCGGATCATACAGATGTGCTGAGTTCCATCGCACCTGTTTGATAGATAGGTGATTCACCTGCGACTTAGCAAGATCAGCCCGCCAACGATACCCAGAGTCACTGTCCCATACGCAACGAACATTGTCACTTTGGCGATCCTTCGGGAATAAAGCTGTTTTCTGCGTGCGAGCAATTGGCGATCGAAGAACCAATAAAGTAGAGTCGCCAGCAAAATGCTCAGAATCAACACCAGCGTCTCATGTACGACGACACTCTGGAACCCGAAATGCTTAAAGATCGCGTTTACTGTGAAAACAGCGATCCACGCGTTTAGATAAAGAGGGTATGAAATCCCCCCGGCGAGTGCTCCACCCGGATGCCGCTTGCCGCGGATAGCGAGCAGAAGGACGAGCGAGAGGGCACAGGCCGGGGCTATCAAATCGTAGTCCACGTGTTTAATGAAGCCTACGATCGATAAAGCTACGATGAGCCCGCTTGCGATTCGGCTGATCCGGTGCGTATAGAAATCTCCGTAGCGATTTACGAGAACAGCGGCAAGAACGCCGAAGGCGATGCTTGCATAGCCCCTGGCCGTCCATGCCACTAATGCGATGCACACCCAGGTGATTACACGCCGGCCATAGCGTGACGGTATGAGCACCAGGATCAGGGGCGCGAGAAGGTAGAACTGTTCCTCAGCGTTGACGCTCCAGAAGTGTCCCCCGGTGCCATCGAGAGGCATGGCCTTCTTGTATTGCGCCAGGCCTTGACCAAACAGATTAAAGACAGAGGCGAAGTCGTAGAAGACGATCTCTGCCCACGTCTTTGTTATGTGATCATGTGCCAAACTCGTGGCGGTCAAAATGGAGACGGCCAGAAAGTACGGTCCCCATATCCGCAAAGCACGATTGAAGTAAAATCGCGGCAGCTCTCGCCGCGGCAGAACGACCAGCTGACCGCCAATGAGCCACCCGCTTAACGCAAAAAAGACCTGGACGGCAAAGTTCCCGGCATTGCGCCACCCTATAATGCCCTCGTGTCCGAAGAGCACGACGCAGGCAAGTAGAAGGCGCAACCAGTCGAACCACGGATAGTAGTCTGGCCTGCCGGTTTCGGCCTGCGAGGTGCTCAGTCTTATCGGTTCTTCTACGGCAGCTTGAACAGGCATGGAGACTCTATAAAGACTCTTTGTTGTGAGTAGAGGTACGTTATCCGACGGGATAGCCTGCTACACGCCTCAGTCGTACGTGTTAAAGTTGCGCGGGTCAAAATGAGCCGGCACCGAGATGCCTGACCCGATTCTTACAGCGATGAGATCGTGGAAACGACGCATATCGGCAGGGCTATCTATCCGGCTGATTCGCAAACGTAGCGGATCGCGGTCGAGCCCGAACAAGGTCGTGCCCGACTCCCGGATTTGGCTGTAGAGCATGTCATGGTTGTGAGCCGCTTCAAAGATCAGGAAGCGGAGATTCGGCTGGGCGAGCAGCCAGGGCATCACCTTCGGTTCTGCCCCTTCAACGTCGAGCTTGACGCCAAAGCTGCGGCCCGCGATAAGTGGGCCTGCGTACGACCCAATCTCACGTATCGGACATTCCTCGATTACTTCGAAGTTCGATGCCTGGTCATGCATGACAAAGGTCGCACGCCCGGAGTGATGTGATGGCGCCTTGATAGGCAGCGTGCCATCCTCGTCCATCAAGCCTAACCGATGAAGCCGAACATTCTCATACCCGCCCGCGCGGATGGCCGCTTCAACCCGATCGGCAATCCGCGTCTGTGGCTCAAAAAGATGGACCGCTCCTGTCGGCCCCACCGTGGACGATGCAGCCAGCCCTATGGTCGAATAGTTAGCCCCGATATCCAGGAAGATGTCGCCCTTGCGCAGGAACGCTTGCGCGTTCATCGACACTTTTATGTCATTCGTGCCAAATAGGTATAGAACCCTGCCGTGGTAGTCCGACGGATCCACAGCAATTCGATTGCCGTCCTTCATCTTCGCTACCATCGGATCGTGGCAATCGTCCATTAGCCGGTTCATGACGGGATTGAATGAGAGCCTCGTGACGCCGCTCTTAATAGGCAGGCGTCGATATACAGCGGCAATGATTGGTACCAGCATAAGTGCCTCCATGCGAGATCGGCTCGAAACGAGTCTTAACGGGATATGATCCCCTCGAGCCGGTTAGGTGTCACACCGTCAGAGATCATAGGCGCAGTCCTCCCAAAGACACCAGCGTCTATCTCGGTGCCTTGGTCCGGAATTGTCGGCAAACTTCCATACTGCATAACAGCATTGATCGCCGCGCGCATCTTCCTGACAAAAATGCTCGTATCAAACCCCCTCGCATGGTGCTGAATAGCTCGACGATCAAAACGTTTCTCAATTGCCTCAAAGCTGCGAATCGCGTCACATACGCATTCAACTGTCTGCTCTCGATAGAGCACACCCGTAAAGATCCCACCTTGTGGAAGCTCGGAGTCGATGACCGTCTCGAGAGCCCCGCCTTTTCCGTAAGCGATTACCGGGAGCCCGTATGACTGGGCTTCGACGGCGGCTATCCCGAAATCCTCCTCAGCCGCAAACAAAAACGCTCTTGCCCGCGCATACAGCTCCGGCAGCGCTGTGTCATCCACGCGTCCAAGAAGCCGAATGGTATCCCCCGCAATCGCCTGCAGAGTATCGCGCTCCGGTCCGGCGCCGGCTATCACCAGGTTTATTCGCAGCATGTTGCAGGCCCGAATGAGCAAGTCAACGCGCTTATTCGGCACGAGTCGCGCCACGCAAATAAAGTAGTCTTCACGTTTCGTCGCGATATAACCTCGACCGGTATCCACGGGCGGATAGATAACCACACTAGGCTGCCGGTAATAAGTCCGAATCCGCTGCGCGACAAACGCCGAGTTCGCAATGAACTCATCCACACGTTGCGCGGAGTTGAAGTCCCACTCACGACCCCTGTGGGCGGCTAGCGTGAAGGCAGGCCGCAGTGCCGGGGGCAACCTTCTCTGCCAAACCGGAAACTGATCCCACAGAAAACGCACCGGACTATGACAGTAATGAATATGGCGGGCGCCCTGGTCGACGATTACGCCTTTTGTGGCTGGCCCGCCGGAGCTCATTACCAGGTCGTATCCGCTGAGATCAAACGTCGTGGCCGCCATAGGATAGAGCGGCATCAGATGCTGATAAAACCGTCCGGCTCGGGGTATCCCGCTAAGAAAGGATGTTCGTATATTTCGATGACGCAACTTCGGAGACAGGGTATCTCGATCCAGAATCAGTGTAAATAGATCCGCCGTAGGGCAGATCTCTGCAATTGCCTCAATGACACGCTCTCCGCCGCCGTCTCCTATAAACCACGGATGTACGATCGCTGTGCGCATAGATATCTCCCTGTTATAACTGCGTGTCATTTACGTCAACTCGAAGCCGATGTCGTCGCGTTGCCATGTTATTCTGTGCGGGATGCGTACAGTGCTTATCTATCGCAACGAGCTGCTGCCCGTCAGCGAAACGTTTATTCAAAAGCAGGCATCTGAATTGACGAACTTTCGGCCGGTATATATTGGCCTGAGACGGTACGAACCCAGCTTAACGTTTCGAAACAAGCCACTCATCCTGTGTCCAAACACTGCCGCTGCAAAAACTCGTGGGATGCTCTATAAGGCGACGGGCTTCGCGCCACTTTTTCACCGGCGGGCGAAGCGTCTTGATGCTGCGTTACTGCATGCTCATTTCGCTGTGGACGGCGCCAATGCACTGCCGCTGGTCGGCGCAATCCAAAAGCCCATGATTGTTACGCTTCATGGCAATGATGTGACCACCACTGACGAATCGTACGGTCGCTCGACTGCCGGAAAAATCTACCTTGCTCACCGCCAACGGCTGTGGGATAGGGCTTCGGCTTTTGTGTGCATATCTGACTTCATGCGGCGCAAAGCGCTGGAGAGTGGCTTTCCAGAGCACAAGCTGCGCACACACTATATTGGGATTGACACCAATTTCTTTAGGCCCTATGTTCCGGAATATGTCGTGTCCCTCAGAAGATCCGTTCTTTTTGTCGCTAGATTGGTCGAAAAAAAGGGATGCACGCATCTCATTCAAGCAATGCAGCAAGTCCAGAATCGGTTTCCAGATGCTCGATTGGTCATAATCGGCGATGGACCGGAAAGATCCAGCCTCGAGGCCCAGGCGCGCAGGTTGGGTGTCCAGTGCGATTTTCGCGGAGCGCAGCCGAGTTCGGTGGTTCGACAGGAAATGAGTTTCGCGCGCGTGTTCTGTGTACCAAGTGTGACGGCCAGGAGCGGAGATAGTGAAGGCTTGGGAATCGTGTTTGCGGAGGCTCAGGCAATGGGCGTTCCGGTTGTCAGTTCTTTGCATGGCGGTATACCCGAAGTGGTTTCAGACGGTGTAACAGGATTACTGGCGCCTGAAAGGGACCATGACCGGCTGGCGCAGCACATCATCCGGTTTTTTTCGGACGATACATTCTGGAACGATTGCAGTCGAAAAGCAGTCTCATGGATTGCCGATAAGTTCGACCTTCAAAAACAAACTGCATACCTCGAAAAGATCTACAAGGACGTCATTCAATCAGGAGGACAGTCGCAGCAATGATCAAAATAGCCATTTACAAGACCGGCATGCTACCGCCCACACAGACGTTCATTCCCGACCAGGTGAATGCAATGCGCGACTTTGAACCTTGCTACGTAGGGCTTGAGCGCATCCCCAACGGACACCAGTTTGAATCCGAGCCCATCATCCTCATGAAGCAACGGTCTGCTCTGTCCAGGCTCGGCAAGGTGGCATTCAAAACAGCCGGCTTCGCTCCGGAGTTCTTGAACAGCGTCGCTGAGACGCACCCGCAACTGTTACATGCGCACTTTGTTCTCGACGGCGTACATGCCATGCCGATTGTTTCGAAACTCCAGATACCTTTTGTTGTGACCCTCCACGCCCACGCCCCAACCAGTTTTGGTAAGGCGCTGCCTCGAACCTCGTTGGACAATATGGTTTATTCACTCCGGCTCCCAACCTTGTGGAAGCGGGCATCCCTGTTTATCTGCGTGTCCGAGTTCGTCCGCCGGCGCGCTCTTGAACTCGGCTACCCTGCGGCCAAGCTTCGTGTCCATTACATCGGTGTCGACCGGAGGCTCTTCAAGCCCTCAACTCAGCCCCGTGACCCCCGCTTGGTACTGTTCGTCGGTCGTCTCGAGGAGAGGAAAGGCTGCAATTACCTGATCGAGGCCATGGCCGAGGTGAAAAGCGTAGTTCCCGACGCTCATCTCGTCTTCATCGGTGGTGGATCGAAAAGAGCTGAACTCGAGCAGATGTCTCGCGAGTTAAACGTAGATGCCGAATTCCTTGGTAGAGTGAGCGACGTTGAGAAGCGGGAGTGGTTGTCACGGGCCAGGGTGTTTGTTGGCCCCAGCATCACCGCACCC
>Ga0302177_10002057_pt1 | contig 14237 bp, 7 predicted proteins | sample I_Palsa_E1_2_FD_198780 | JGI IMG/M metagenome (GOLD analysis project Ga0302177, IMG submission 198780) | Peat permafrost microbial communities from Stordalen Mire near Abisko, Sweden - I_Palsa_E1_2 | ecosystem: Environmental > Terrestrial > Soil > Palsa > Peat permafrost | place: Sweden: Abisko... | reverse complement strand
AGGACGATCCGATAGCCCCGTTGGGTAAAGTGGTAGGGCTGATCGTCAAGCCTCCGCCGCCTCCGCCGGAAGGCGTAAAAGTCGCCGTGACGGTTTCAGCTGCGCTCATCGTCACCGTGCAGCTCAGGGCATTCGTCGGGATGCAATCCGTGCTGAAAGCTCCGAACGTAAAATTCGTGCCCGGCGCTGCCGTTAGCGCCACTTGGCTGTTGCCCGTGAAGTTGGCCGTGCACGTCGTCGGGCAGCTGATCCCGGCAGGGGAGCTGGTGACGGTTCCGGTACCTGTCACCGAAACGGTCAGCGCCGCAGCGCCCGTTCCCGACACGTTGATTGTCTGGGTGGTTATCGGGGCGTTGTCCGTGATTGTAATTGTTCCGGTGGACGTAACAAATTGCGTCGGCGCAAATGCCACGTCAATCACGCAGTTCGCGCCAACCGCCAGCGTCGCGGGAGCCACAGGGCAAGGACTCGTCGAGGTAGCCAGCGAAAACACGCTAGCCCCAGTGAGCGCAATGCTCGAAATCGTAAGAGGCGCGTCTCCGGAATTCGTCACCGTCACGGGCACAGGAGTTGCACCAACACCGATCGGTTGGTTCCCGAATGCCGCGCTGGTACCGGAAAGAGCTACGTTGGGATTAAGGAGCACCTTCCTGATCCGGTTATTCAGCACATCGCCCACGTACATGTTGCCTTCAGGCGTTACCACCACTCCCACCGGAGTAGCAAAACTCGCCGACAGTGCCGGCCCGCCATCCCCTGCAAACGCGAAGTTTCCATTCCCTGCAAACGCCGTGATGATTTTGCTGATTCCGTCCACTCGGCGGATCACATTATTCCCGGAGTCGGAGATAAAAAAATTGCCTGCGCCGTTCACCGACACTCTGTCAGGCGAATTCAGCGTCGCGTTCGTGGCCAAGCCACCATCGCCGGTGTGTCCCGGAGTCCCAGTCCCAGCGATAGTTGTGATAATCCGCGGCGAGCCGGTATCAATCTTGCGGATTACATCGTTATCTGTGTCCGCCACGTACAGGTTGCCCAGCGAGTCGATGTCTAGTCCCAGTGGACAATCCAGAGTGGAGTTTACGGCCGGCCCGCCATCACCGGTGAAGCTTCCATTACCACACCCGGTCGGCGCGGTGTCATTCGTCCCGCCCCCAGCAATTGTTGTGATCGTGCCGGTGGCTATTGCCACTTCGCGGACGCGATTGTCTTGAGCATCCACGAAATAGAGGTTTCCGGCGGCATCCCTCACTGCTCCTCGCGCGTCGTTAACGCTGGCGCTGAGGGCCGGTCCGCCATCGCCGCACGGTAACGGCACTTGGTTGTTACCTGTACCGCACTGGTCCCCTGATCCCACAATCGTGTTGATGATTCCCCCTGAAACCTCACGAATCCTATTGTCACCATTATCCGAAACCAGCAAGTCCCCGTTCGCTTCAATTGTGACTGTGCGAGGCATAAAAATTAGTGCACTGGTCGCGAGTCCGCCATCGCCGCACGAGAAGTGTGGCTGAGCACACGGGATTCCGGTTCCCACCACCGTCGATATGTTTCCAGATGTATCCACTTTGCGGATTCGATCGTTTTCCGCGTCAACGATGTAGAGATTGCCTTGTGCGTCAAGTTGGGGTGTCCGCGGAAAATAGAAGCTGGCGCTGGTCGCTGGCCCCCCATCGCCCACTAAGCCGCTCCCGACCACAGTTGTAATCTGCTTATTGTTGCTCGGGCTGTAAAGTCGAATGCGATTAGCCCAGAAGTCTGCGATCCAGAGGTTGCCGGTAGTGGAATCGACGAACAGCCCCGCTGGATTTGTCAATTCAGCCGACAGGGCCGGCCCTCCGTCGCCGCTAAATCCAAAGGTCGTGTTGCCGACGATCGTATTAATTTGGTTCGGTGCATTCGGATCCGTCGGGGAAAACACTTCTCGCACGACTGCATTGAGAGTGTCGGAAATGTAGATGTTACCCGCACTATCCACCGCCACGCCATCCGGCTCGTTCAGCATTGCCGAAGTTGCCGGCCCGCCGTCACCACTGAAGCCTTGCGCGCCTGTTCCAGCTACGATCGTGAGGATCTGCGTCGTGGCATTCACGCGACAAATCACATTGTCGCCCTCATCAGCGATGAAAAGATTTCCGCTCGCATCGGCCGCAACTCCCGCCGGGAAAGCCAGCGGGGTTGATGCTGCCGCAACGCCACTCGTGGGAAATCCCTGAGTGTCCGGCGTGCCGGCATAAGTGGTGATGATTCCAGTCGCCAGGACAACGCGGCGAACAACGGCGTTGCCGGCGTCCGCGATAAATAGGTTCCCCAGACTGTCGATCGCGATGCCTTGCACAAATCCTAGTGACGCGCTCGTCGCCTGGCCGCCGTCTCCCGAAAAACCGCAGCTGCCGTTTCCGGCTACCGTCTGTACAGCTCCCCCGACAATCTTCCTGACTGCACAGTTTTGCGAATCGGAATAGTAAAGATTGTTGTTCGCGTCCAGCGCTGCGCCAAACGGTTCATGCGTCAATGTCGCAGTCGCAGCAGTACCGTTCGGCGAAAATCCCGCAGTATTATTTCCTACGAAGATGGCCATGTTGCTGGGAGCAACCGTTCCTGGGGTAATCTTATAGATCACGCCGTCGTCGTTAACTACATAAAGATTCCCCGATCCGTCTCGTACAACTGCTTGAGGACCTACGAGCGGCGCCGCAGTAGGAGAGACATTGTTCAGGGGAGGGCCGCCCGCGATCGTCGAGATCGTGTTCTGCGCGTGCGCAACGCTCGCAAACAGAACCAGCGCCAATACCGAGAAGACGCCAGCAAGATGTCGCCGCCATCGACCTACGGCACTAATTACCTTCGATAATTTCAGGCCCACTGGAAAGCAATTCCGTTGCATCTTGAGACCTCTCACGCGTCTGCGCCCCGCCGGGTTATCTCGAAAACTGGATTTGTGCCTCTTGTTCGTGTATGGCAAATGGGAAAAAGTTTGGCCAAAATTAGTACTGACGTACCTCGCCTGGGAATATTGAAAATCCGCACTTACCGCCTATGGTGGTGTTCGTAAGCCACTTAACTGGAACTTGCCGATTCGGGCGCCTTTGCACCCTGGCTTGAAAGGTGCAACTCCTAAACCAAACACTCCTCGCCGCTCTACGCCCAAGCTTAAATTCGGGAGCAAGACTGGGTTTGCCCTCGGACAAAACCTCAATTGGGGGGGAAGCACGCAAATTCTCTAACCCATGGGCCTTTCCCGTCAAGCAATAGTTTTAATTCCCATTGAAAACACTCGGCCAGTCCCATATCATTCCGCACCTTGCACTCCGGTTCGATGCGGACTGAACCCGGCGAAAACGCTCCGGCCATTCCCTCTGACGGCTCGCACCTCCGCCAGATCGGCTTCCTCCCTCTCCTCGCCATCTTTTACGGCTACACCGCCGGCGGTCCATTCGGTTACGAAGGCATCTTCCACGATTCCGGCCCCGGTATGGCCATCGTGTTCCTCGCCTTCGTTCCCTTCTTCTGGAGCATTCCCATTTCTCTCGCGTCCGCCGAGCTTAATAGCATTTTTCCTGTGGAAGGCGGTTTCTACCGCTGGAGCCGCGCCGCATTCGGCGACTTCTGGGGCTTCCAGTGCGGCTGGTGGAACTGGACCGGAACGTTCCTGCTCAACAGCCTCTACGGGGTGCTGGTGATGGACTACCTCAGCGAATATCTTCCGTGGATTACCGGAAATATAAAGTGGGCGGGAGCCTGCCTGGTCCTTTGCCTTCTCGCATATCTAAACGCGCGCGGCATTCAGCTTGCCGGTTGGTTTTCTGTGGCATTGCTGGTCGCGGTTTTCATCCCAGTGGCGTGGCTTTGTCTCGTCTCGCTATTCCATCTGCATTACAACCCGATGCTCCCGTTCGTCCCGCCGGGCCAACCGTTGGGCGCAGTCTTTGGCAGAGGTTTAGCACTCGCCATGTGGAACTACGCCGGATACGAGCAGCTTTCCAGCATGACCGGCGAGATGAAAAATCCGCAGAAAACTTTCGTCCGCATCCTCGCCTGGAACACGCCGATGAACATCCTCACCTACATTCTGCCCACCACACTCGCCCTCGCCGTCCTCGGCAACTGGCAGGAGTGGCGAACCGACTACATCGTCACCGCTTCGCGTCTGATCGGAGGTCCGCTTCTAGGCGCAGCCATGCTGATCGCCGCCATGATCGGCACACTCTCCCTTTCCAACAGCACCATCCTCTACACCACGCGCATCCCTGCCACCATGGCACAGGACGGCTACCTGCCCGCCTGGCTCGGCAAAATTCATCCGCGTTTCGGCACGCCTGTGCGCGCCATCGCTGTGTCTGCCCTGGTTTATTGCGTTCTCGCGAAGTATCCGGTGGAAGACCTGGTGAACATCTACATCTGGACGCGCATCGCCACCACGTTACTCACTCTTCTAGCCGCGTGGCGCATGCGCCAGAAATTGACCCACGCCCCGCGGAGTTTCTTGATTCCCGGCGGGGCAGCAGGTATCGCCTACATCCTGATTTTCCCCGCGATTTTGTGCGCCGTGAAAGTCTATTACAGCGAGCCGCTAGTCCTGCATTGGGCTCCGCTCCTGCTCGCCTCCGGCCCCATCATGTACGCCATCCTCCGGTGGGGATTCCACATGAGTCCTGCCCCCGCTGCTAGCGAGTAACCGAGCCACGCAAGCTGGCTACTTCGGACTCTGCTTCCGTTGCGCGACCAATACCACCTCAGGATCGTAGATAGTCATCACCAATGATGCGCCCTCTTCTGTAAATCGGATTCGAACCGAAGGCGCGCCCGCCGGATAAAATGACCGGTCGCCAACATGGACGAGCGGGCGCCCCATCATTCCCTTGCGCGTCCATGTCACGGGGCTGTACATGGGTGACACACTTTCACGTCGTTCAGGTGTCACGTCGATTTGCTGGCTCGCGCCGATGCCAAATAAATATGTTCCGGCCACCGCGGCAATCTCGCTGTCGCTGAGCGGAACCGGCGGGTCTGCGTCAGCGTCTCCCAGCGACTGCAGAAACTCGAACACCGGACGCGCCTGTTCGCCGCCCGCTTTCGCGTGCGCGAGCAGACTAATGCCGTGTGGTCCTCGAATCCGCTGCGCATGCGGGCTCGCAGCTACGAATGCTTTGACTACCTCAAGTTGGCCAAACATCGCCGCGGAAAACAGCGATGGACGCGCACCCATAGAAATCAAGTACTCCGCAATTGGTCTGTTGCCCATGTGGGAAGCAGCGCCCAGGGCCGACTCCCAATCGCCGAAGCCCCAGTCCCACGATGCGCGCGCAAGCGATGGACGCGCCTCCACTAGCTCCCAAACGCGCTTCAGATCGAAGTGCGAGACGGTAACCATTTCCCGAGCCAGCTCTGGCGGCTGCATCGGAAACTGATCCGTGACCGCCTCGCGACCCGATGAGTCATCCTTCTCCGCCGGCTCGAATCCAGCCATTCGCGGACGGAAGCTGAAGCCGCCGAAAGGAAGCGCAAGCGAGACCAGCTTCAACAAACTCCGACGCGACCACCGATCTGGCATGTAGCACCTCTCAAGTTTGAACGCGCTGGTGAGAATGTGCTCGCCAATCCTTCAAGACAAGCCAGATCGCTGGAATTTTCAGCTAGGAAAATATTAAGCGCTAACTTTCAGGAATTCAGCGGTTTGGAGCTTCAGGTAAGGGACTTCCACTAGAGTCTTTCACAACCCGCTCGGAAAATTCCGCGCCCACTCTCTGCGCAGCTTCCGATTCAACGCTCAACGAGTCCGCAATCGGCCGATCCATCCGGGCGACCCACAAGTGCGTTTGGTCGGGCAAACGAATCAGGTGCGCCAAAATACGAACTTGAGCGCCGGCGCTCTGCACCTGCCCCAGCACCACATATCCGGCATGAAGCGACGATGCGATTGCGTTCAAGTCGCGCTGGTCGCGTGGCAATCGCAAAATACGCGCGTTGCCGATGATTTCGTATCGTCCGCGGCTGAGCGAGGTGAGCCGCTCCACGACATCGTCGGTAAGCCCGTCGCTGAAACGAGTCATGCCGGGATCGCCCGTCTCGTTGTCAAATCTGAGCACCGCGACGATAGGTAGCCGCTTGGAGGCTTGCCACGACCGCAACCAATATCCGGCACTCGCCGAAAACGTCACTAAAACGAGCGCTGCGCAAATCAACGCTGCTGTTGTTAGCGTAAATTTCCGCTTCGTGGAAATTGTTTCGGTTCGGTCTAAACGCTCGCCGATGTTGCCGTCAATGCGCTCGCCAATCGGTTCAACCGGTGCGATGAATTGATATCCGCGCTTGGGAAGCGTTCGAACATACCGTGGCGTGGTGGAGTCGTCGCCCAGCGCGGACCGGATCTGCCCAATGCAAAAATTTAGTCCGCGGTCGAAATCAACAAATGTTTCGCCGCCCCAGACGGCTCTGTGCAGTTCTTCGCGGGAAACCACTTTGCCGGCATGCTCGACCAAGCAGCAGAGCACTTGCGCGGGTTGCGATTGCAAGCGAAGGAGCACGCCCTCCCGTCGCAGTTCCCGCGTTGCGGCGTCAAACTCAAACAGCCCGAATCGAAAGCGTCCTGAATTCATTTCTCAGCGCCTACTTTGTTACCCCAACTTTTTCTGAGACCGTCTTCGCCTGCAAGAACAGGAGCAGATAATCCTGGCCGCCCGCCTTCGAGTCTGTCCCCGACATATTGAATCCGCCGAACGGTTGCGCGCCGACCAATGCGCCCGTGCATTTGCGGTTCATGTAAAGGTTCCCAACGTGAAATTCTTCTTCCGCGCGCTCGATTTTCTTCGGATTCCGCGAATACACCGCACCGGTCAAGCCAAACTCGCTGTCGTTCGCCATCGAGAGCGCTTCGTCAAAATCCTTGGCCTTGGTCACCGCCAGCACTGGCCCAAAGATTTCTTCCTGGAAAATCCGCGCTTTGCGGTCAACGTCCGCTATCACAGTCGGCTCGATAAAATATCCGTCCCCGCCCGCGTGCTTTCCGCCGGTCATCAAACGCCCTTCTTTCTGTCCTTGATGGATGTAACCCAGAATCGAAGTCATCGCCGCCTTGTTGATCACCGGCCCCATGTAATTAGTCGGATCCTCAACCGGCCCAACTTTCATTTTCTTCACGCGCTCCACGAGCTTCCCGAGAAACTCGTCGTAAATCTTTTCCGCCACAATCGCGCGCGAACAAGCCGAGCACTTCTGCCCCTGAAATCCAAACGCGGAAAGCGCTACGCCTTCCACCGCCGCGTCCACGTCCGCTTCTTCATCCACCACAATCGCGTCTTTGCCGCCCATTTCGAGCACAGTGCGCTTAATCCACTTCTGTCCCGGCTGGGTCTTTGACGCTTGCTCGCTAATCCGCAGCCCTGCTTCCTTCGATCCCGTGAACGCAATGAACCGCGTCTTCGGATTGGTCACCAGCGCTTCGCCCGCGGTCCCGCCCGGCCCGGTAAAAAAGCTCACCACTTCGCGCGGCACTCCCGCTTCGAATAAAATATTGATGAAGATCGCCGCAATCGTCGGCGAGTCGCTCGACGGTTTCACGATCGCCGTGTTCCCCGTGACGATCGCCGCCGCAGTCATCCCTCCCATAATCGCCGCCGCAAAATTCCACGGTGGAATAATCACGCCCACGCCCAGCGGAATGTATTTCATGTAGTTTTTCTCGCCGCGCATCGGAGTCAGCTTCTGCGGCTCGCCCAGACGCATCATTTCGCGTCCATAGTATTCGCAGAAATCAATCAGCTCGGCGATGTCCGCGTCCGCTTCCGGCCAACTCTTTCCCACTTCGTAGCACAACCACGCATCCAGCTCGTATCTCCGCTTGTGCAAAATCTCCACCGCGCGATACAAACACGCCACGCGCTCCGCCACCGGCACTCGCCGCCATTTTTCAAACGCGCGATCGGCCGCTTCCACCGCCTGATTGGCCATCTCCACGCTGGCCTTCTGGAAAATTCCGATCACTTCTTCCGGGTGCGATGGATTGAACGACTTGATCTTGTCCGTCGTCGTAATCTTTTTCCCGTCGATCACCAGCGGATACTCGCGTCCAAACATCGCCTTCACCTGCCGCAGCGCATCTTCCATAGCCTTGCGATTTTCCGGTTTGCTGAAATCAATGAACGCCTCATTCTGAAACTCTCCGCGTGCCAGCGTTGTTTGCGGCGTCGCCGTCGATGTCATAGCTCACTCCTCCCAAAACAATATCGCGAGATTTGTCCTCTCATTGTATCGCGCCGCCGACCGTGCCCACAACACCGCTGCACGAAGACCCCGAGCGCGTCATTTGCGCGCTATTTGCACGCGTTGGCATGAAAGTCTTTTGACTTGCCTTATGGCGCAACCTAAGATGTGCGCAAGATGCCGGACTCTCCGTCTCTGATCGGCCAAACTATCTCCCACTACCGCGTCATCGAGAAACTCGGCGGCGGCGGTATGGGTGTCGTTTATAAAGCCGAGGACACCAGGCTCCGCCGCTTCGTTGCTCTGAAATTCCTTCCTGATGGGTTCGCGCCGGACTCACAAGCTCTCATCCGCTTCGATCGCGAAGCACAGGCTGCTTCCGCCCTGAACCATCCCAACATTTGCACCATCTACGAAATCGGCGAGCACAACGGCCAGCCGTTTATTGCCATGGAATGTCTCGAAGGGCAAACCCTGAAGCAACGCATTTCCGGCAAACCCCTGCCGCCCGAGCAAGTGCTGGAATTGGGAGTTGAAATTGCGGACGCACTGGATGCCGCGCACGCCAAAGGAATCGTCCACCGCGACATCAAGCCTGCCAACATTTTCGTCACCGAGCGAGGGCACGCCAAAATTTTGGATTTTGGCTTGGCCAAGTTGATGCCTGCAGGCGGCGCCGTAAATATTTCGGAGATGCCTACAGCCGGCGAATTAGAACAGCTCACTCGACCGGGAACGGCGGTTGGCACGATTTCGTACATGTCGCCCGAGCAGGTGCGGGGCGAAGAGCTTGATGGCCGCACGGATTTGTTTTCATTTGGTGCAGTGCTCTACGAGATGGTGACGGGCGTCCTGCCTTTCCGGGGAGACACTCTTGGCGTAATTGCACAAGCTATTCTGGATCGTGCGCCGATCGCGCCCGTGCGGTTGAATCCCGATCTTCCGCCGAAGCTCGAAGAGGTGATCAACAAGGCGCTGGAAAAAGACAAGAAGCTGCGTTACCAGAACTCCGCTGACATTCGCACCGATTTGCAGCGCCTGAAGCGTGATTCGAGCGCTCCGTTTGCAGTCGCCGAGCGCGATTCGGATTCCGGTCGCTCAAGGGGCACAGCAGAGAGAGTTGAGTCGAAGGCCACCGCCAAATCCGCTCGTTTTCGATGGGCGGCCTCCGGCGGAGCAATTGTCGTGGTCGTGGGACTGGCCGTTGGCAGTTGGTTGCTCTTCTCTCGCAAGGCGCACGCCCTGACGGACAAAGACACTATCGTCCTCGCTGATTTCACGAACACCACCGGCGACCCGGTCTTCGACGGCACGCTGCGCCAGGGGCTCGCGATCCAGCTCGAGCAATCGCCCTTTCTGAAAATCATGGACGACGAGCAGGTGCAGCAGGACCTGCGATTGATGAGCCTGCCTACCGGGGAACGCATTACAAACCAGATCGCGCACGACATCTGCGTGCGAGAAGGAGTTGCGGCTACGATAGACGGCTCCATCGAGAGCCTGGGTAAGGACTACGTAATCACGCTCCATGCGATCACGTGCCAGGGTGGCGCGACGCTGGCTCGCGAACAGATTCAAGCGGGCGACAAAGAGCACGTGTTGAATGCGTTGGGAACCGCCGCCACAGCCATGCGGGCCAAGTTGGGAGAATCGCACAACTCGATCCAGAAGTTGAATCGTCCGCTCGAACAGGCGACCACTCCTTCCCTGGAAGCTCTACAGAACTACACCGTGGGGTTTTCTGAAATGGGCCAAGGCCAATTTCTGGCCGCTGTCCCGTTGTTTGAACGCGCCATTGCACTCGATCCAAATTTCGCGATGGCTTACTTCATGCTCGGCGTCGCTTTCAACAATGCCGGGGACGTAGCGCGCGACGGGGAATACACACAAAAAGCTTTCGGTTTGATCGACCGAGTTTCCGAATTTGAGCGGGACCTCATTGCGGCTACCTTCTACTCGTATAACGGCCAGTCTGAAAAAGCGATTGAAGCATATCGCTTGGGTATCGAGAACTATCCCCGCTTTTGGGGATTCCAAAACGACTTGAGTGCCGAGTACATAGCCCTGGGCCAATTCGAAGAGGGGCTCAAGGAGGGCCAGGAAGCGACTCGGCTTCAGGCGAACGTTGAACCTCCGTACCGGCGCCAACTGGACGCCTACCTGTGCCTGGATCGGCTCGCCGAGGCTAAGCAATTAGCGGAGAAGCTGCGGGTGCAGGGACTCGGCGGGGCGAGGATCCACCAGCGATTCCTCGAAATCGCCTACGTCGAGGGAGACGATGCGGCCGCTACGCGGGAGATTCAATGGTTTGAAGGTAAGCCAGTGGAATACCTCAGCTTTGGCTTGCAGGCGGCCAATCAGAATGCTCTCGGCAAGCGTCGCGAGTCGAGCAAACTGTACCAGCGAGCCGCGGACACAGCGCTGCGCCATGGGCTCCGGAACGCCGCCGCCGAATTTGAAGAGGCCGATGCGCGAGCCGACGCCCTGTCGGGAAATTGCCAGACCGTGCGGCGACTAGGGCGTCCGGCGCTGGCACTGGCCATGTGCGGCGATACGGCCCAAGCGGAGCAGCTCGCCGGGGAGACTTCGAAACTATTTCCAAACGGAACCCTCTGGAATGCGGTGCAGCTGCCCGCGGTTCGCGCTGCGATCGCGCTCAAGCGCGATCAGCCCGCCAAAGCCGTGGAACTGCTGGCATCCGCTTCGCCGTACGAACGCGCTTACCCCGAGGTTGCGTACCTGCGGGGCTTGGCTTACCTAAGTCTGCATGAAGGCGCTGAGGCAGCAGCTGAGTTCGAAAAGATCCTGGATCATAAGGGCGCCAATTGGGGCAGCGATTGGCAACACCCCTATTGGGGACAGTTCTACTCGCTTTCCTACTTGGGCCTGGCGCGCGCCTCCGCGCTCGCGGGCGACACGGCCAAAGCTCGCGCCGCGTACCAGGAGTTTCTCACGCTGTGGAAAGATGCCGACCCCGATATTCCCATCCTAGTGCAAGCCAAGGCAGAATTCGCCAAGTTGTAGCTCACACCCAAAGCGGTCTGAGTCGCTGCTTCATTTCCACTTCTCATCGATGTGGATACGCAGGTTCACCGTGACCTTGTTTGGGCCGGATCATGGGCTCGCCAAATTGGAAGCGGGTACCATCTTGATGGGCTCTAGAGCCACTGTGCCTTTCGACTTCCCGAGCTCATATTTGATCTGGAAACCGTAAACCTGATCGCCTGACTGCTCCATGATTCTGGCGCCTTGGGCAGCCAATTTCGAGACGACATCGTCTCGCAAAGCTTGCAGCAGGGCGACCCAATCCTCGGAGTTGGTTACGAGAGTTGGTTCGAAGTCTTTCTCGTGAGTTGCAAATCCGCGGTTCGCGCCAGCGCTTGTTTCGGTTGAAATCTGTGTGAACGCGGCAGCCTTGAATTTGTCAATCACATTGTTTGGCGTGTACGTTTTCAGGAAGGCGCTTTCGTTCTCAGGTGCGGGAGAAACCAGCCGGGCTTGGTCAAGAACGGCCCAGATCAAAAGGCCCGCAAGTACGAGCAGCGAAGCTCGTGCAAGAGTCATGTGTCACCTTAATCTGATCGCGCTTGGATGGCCCAGAAATCCGGTGCGCTCTGAAAACATACGCTCTCTCATCTTCATTGTCTAACGGGGTCTTGCAACGGCGCGACGAGCACGCGGAATTCGGGAGTGTCGCGAAAGTTGGCGAACGCCGCCTCGCCCTTGATCCACGCGGAGAGCGCTGCGGGGTCTTTGCTTTTTTCTTTTGCGCGACGAAGAGACTCGAAGGCGCCTTTGCGGTCGTTATCCAACGCGCGCGCTACCGCTACTTGGCACAGCGCCCACACGGACTCGGGGTCCGCGTCAGACGCCAGCTCAATGTAAGCGCGCGCATGCGAAATGTCCTTCGCGTCCAAGCGCTCCTGGCCGGTTTCCATTAGTGCGACGAAAATCCCGGACAAGGCTCGCCGGTCCACGCGAAGCTTTTGCGGATTTTTCTCATTCTCGGCGGTGTTGCGGAGCCTCAAAATTTCCCGCTCGACCTCTTCTCGGGAATCGGAGCGCGGCGCATCCTGAGGGAGAGCGGCGAGTCCGGAATAAATATCCGCGGTTAGCCGCGTCTGCTCTTCAAATTCCTGCTGCTCCCGTTTCGCGCCATCGCGAACGGCCTTCTCTTTTTCGAGCGCCGCGGCACGCTCGCGGAACGGCGTAGCGTCGCCCAGGCCGTCAAACGTCTCGGCAGCCTGCCGATATTGCTTCCAACTGTCATACGAATCGCCGGCAGCTTCGAAAGCTTTCGCGCGCTTCTCAACCTCGGCAGCTTGCTGTTTCACGAAAGCCATATCGCTCTCCTCGCGGCCTTGCTTCATCGCGATCAATCGAAACCAGGCTAACGCTTCGTCCATCAGGGTTGCCGGCCCCCAGTTGTGAGGGCCGTCAAACTGGCTGAATGCATGAGCATAGTGAAGCGCTGCCAGCTTCGCGTCGAGATTCACCACTTCGGGATAGTTGAAATCGAAAGTGCCCGCGGTACCGAAAACGGAAAAGTTTGCACCCGCCACCGGAGGGGACGATGGCGAAAAGCCCGCGCTGTCCAAGAGGACCCCGGCCGCGCATTTACAAGTTTGAGCTAGCAATGCCGCAAAGCGAGCTCCCCCGGAAAGTCCGGCAAAATAAATCCGCTTGTCGTCAATCGCTAGTCGCGCACGCGTGTCTTGCACCATCGCCTGCGCCGCCTCCGCCGACGCTTTCCATGGGCCGTTTTGCGAATTGTTCGAGCCCGCCACGATGTAACCGTAGCGCTCCGCCGCGTCCTTCATCAATTCCACCGGCACGTCTCCGCGCGCGAATGGGTCGAACACGTAGACAACCGGCCACCGTTTTTCGCGCGTGTAATGAGAAGGAATGTACACCGCGTAACTTTGCTCGGCCTGCGTTGCGCTGGTAACTTTGGCGATGACTACGCCGGTTTGTAAATCCTGCGGCGCGGAGCTAGGACCAGGCGAAGAATTCTGCTGTGCCGGAGCTTGAGCGCAGAACACAACCAACGCGGCGCAGAGCAGAACGAGCCTAGTCATAGAAGTATCATAGATGCATCAATCTCGCAGAGCGATAGCCCGCACGGAACTTTCGAGCACGTTTTTGGCTCTGAAGATTCTATCGAGCGGACGGACACTCTCTGGACCGGCGTCGGCGTCAGAGTCTTACTTGCGGATATTCTTCAGGATTTCGCGGGCGGCGTTGTGCCCCGACCCGCCGGTCAGGCCGTTGCCGGGATGCGTGCCGTTGCCGCAAAGGTAAAGTCCGGCGATTGGAGTAGAGTAGCGCGCCCAGCCTAGCAGCGGTCGCATAGTGAAAATCTGATCGAGCGCCAATTCTCCGTGGAACGGATGGCCGCCTGTGAGCCCGTATGTGGTTTCCAAATCTTTCGGTGTGATAGTTTGCACCGCCAGAATTTTCTGCGTGAGGTCCGGCGCGTAGGCGGCGAGCGTCTTCAGCACCGTATCGCGCAACGCGTCGCGCTGCTGCGACCAATCCCCCTTCTTCAGTCTGTAGGGCGCGAATTGCATATAGATGGACATCGCGTGCTTACCCGCGGGCGCCAGCGACGCATCCGAAATCGAAGGGATCGCAATGTCCAGATACGGCGCGCGCGAAAATTCGCCGTACTTCGAATCGTCAAACGCGCGCTCGAGATAATCGATTCCGGGACCGATGTGAATTCGTCCCGCCAGCGCCAAATTCCCGTCCGGGACATTTTTCAGCGCCGCGAAGGTTGGCAACGCATCCAGCGCAACGTTCAGTTTCGCCGCAGTTCCGTTGCAGCGGTAATTCTGCATCTTCACCACAAAACTCGGCGGCAAATGCACAGGATCGAGCAGTCCAAGAAACGTCCGCCGCGGGTCTGTTCCGGAAACAACCGACCTCGCCGCTATCTCTTCGCCGTTCGCGAGCGCCACGCCTGTCACAAGTCCGTTCTTCACCAGAATTTGTTTCACTTCCGCGCCCGTGCGAATTTCCGCGCCCGCTTGTTT
>Ga0302177_10002054_pt1 | contig 14245 bp, 13 predicted proteins | sample I_Palsa_E1_2_FD_198780 | JGI IMG/M metagenome (GOLD analysis project Ga0302177, IMG submission 198780) | Peat permafrost microbial communities from Stordalen Mire near Abisko, Sweden - I_Palsa_E1_2 | ecosystem: Environmental > Terrestrial > Soil > Palsa > Peat permafrost | place: Sweden... | reverse complement strand
CGCGGATCGTAGGCCCGGTGAAGGAGACGTCATGGCCGATCTTCCGGCCCGCCCCCGGCTCAAGGCCGAGGTCGAGGCCCGCACCGCTGACCTGGCCCGGCAGGCCGACGCGTTCTGCGAGGCCAGCATCCGCGACACCACCGGCCGCGCGGTCCGGATGCTGGCCGCGAACCCCGAACTGGCCGGCTACAACTTCGCCACCGCGGTGATCCTGGGCGACGCCGACCGGGTCCGCGTCGAGCTCGCCCGGGACCCCGGCCTGGCCACCCGCGTCGATGCCCGGACCGGTTGGACGCCGCTGCACGCGGCCTGCGCCTCGAACTGGCACCGGCTCGACCCGGCCCGGGCCGGCGGCCTGCTGGCCGTGGTCCGGCTGCTGCTGGACGCGGGAGCCGATCCGGTTGGCCGGCCCGGCGGGCAGCGCGGTCGCGGCGGCTGGACCCCGCTGCGCTGCGCGGTGGCCGGCGCGACCAACCCGCCGGTCGTCGCGCTGCTGCTGGAGCGCGGCGCCGTGCCCGACGACCACGACCTGTATCTGGCCGGGTTCGGCGGTGACGAGCATGAGAGCCTCCGGCTGATGCTGCGCCATGCCACCGATGTGGGCCAGCTGGCCGAGATGGCGCTCGCCGCGCCGATCAGCCTCAACGACACCGAGGGGGTGCGGCTGCTGCTCGAGGCCGGAGCCGATCCTCGCCGCTACGCCAACGACGACGGCGCGCCCGCCTCGGCGGTCTACGAAGCCGTCAGGTCTGGTTGTTCGGCCGAACTGCTCGACCTGCTGCTCGCCCACGGCGCCGAGCCCGGCCGCGCCGACCGGGTGGGGCGCTCGCCCTACACCTTGGCCAGGATCCAGGGCCGCGCCGACCTGGCGGACCTGCTGCTCCGCTACGGCGCCGTCGACGACAGTACCGACACCGACCGGCTCCTGGCGGCCTGCCAGCGGGCCGACCAGGCCGCCGTGACCGCGCTGCTGGCCCAGGACCCCGGCCTGTCGGCCCGGCTCAGCGAGGCCCAGCAGGCCGCCGCGCTGATCCGTGCCGCGGAGACCGGCCACGCGGCGGCCCTGGCCCTGATGCTCGACCTCGGCTTCCCCGTCGACGCCCGCGGCGGCGACCACGGCGGCACGGCTCTGCACGCCGCCGCCTACTCCGGCAGCGCCGACGCCGTCCGGTTGCTGCTCGGCCGCGGTGCCGCCCTCGAGGCTCGCGATGCCACCTGGGACAGCCCTCCGCTGGACTGGGCCGCCGTGGGCAGCGGAGAACGGCCCGCTGACAACCGTCGCCCCGACTGGGTCGCCACCGTCCAAGCCCTGCTCGAGGCCGGAGCGTCCACCGACAGCATTACGCTCTCGCCCGATGAGCCCAAGCAGCCCAGCCCCGAAGTCGCCATCCTCCTGCGGCAGGCCATGCGGTCGTAACCAGCTAACGGCGGAGAAGTCCAGGCCCGGAATCTTACGATTTGATAGTGAAGGTGAGGGCGGAATCGTCGAATTCCCCGTTGGTGTCGCCGGCCCCGATTTCCAGGTAAAGAGGCTGACCTTTGGTGACCGTAACAGACATCGGTCCGATTGTTGACAGCCGATTACCGGTCTCGGTGATGGGACCGGTAAGGTCCGTGTCGCCCTGGTAGAGTTCCCAGGTAATGCCTGGTTCGTAGGTGTTGATACCTTCGATGGTCGCGGACACGGTCACCTCGCCGCTGACCGGAGGGTTCCAGGCGATAATCGCGTCCACGTCCTGATCTCCCCCGGTTGATGCTGCGCCGGAAGATACGAACACCGTGTGGCTATTCCAGGTCTCGGCATATCCGCAGAATCCGGGGATTGTCGCACCAGCGTTGTAGGACACGAATGGATTAGTTCCGTTATCGTTCCACGTGTAGATATTGCTGACATCACAATGAGTATATGCATCAGGATCGGAAGTAAGCATCTTGTAAGTACTTTGCTGTCCGGGGAGGCCGGATTCCCAGCTCCAGACGCCGGGGTTGCCATACTGGTCAGGTGCGGGGTTGACCTGCGGGTGGCTCGCGTAGTCGGTTGTCAGGTCCCAGGTCTGTCCGGGTCCGGCTCCCGGCAGCTTCCATTGCTGGTTGGCGCCGCCGTTGCAGGTGTAGATGTCCAGTTGGGTGCCGGGGGTGGTGAGCTTGGGGTCGTCGAGGCATTTGCCGGATATGGGGTTGACCAGTGTCCCGGCGGCGGTGGCCTGCCATTGTTGGTTGACGCCGCTGTGGCAGGTCCAGAGTTCGACGGGGGCCTTGTTGGTTTTCTCGTCGCGGTAGATGTCCAGGCATTTGCCGTTGACCTGCAGGGTCCCTGAGCTGGTGACGGTCCAGTCCTGGCCGGGGCTGCCGTCGCAGGTGGCAAGGGTGATGGGCGTGTCGTTGACGGCGGAGTCACCGGGGTCGGCGACGCACAGGGAGGCGCGGTAACCCGAGACGATGGGGCCCACCGGGCTGGACGGGACGGCGAGTGTGGTCACGTGCCCGTGGTGTTCCGCGGCGGTGGCCGGCCCGGCCAGCGCCAGGGCCAGGGCTGCCGTCGCGGTGACGGCCAGGCTGGCGCGCAGCGCCAGTCGCCGCGGACGGCCCGCGGGTTTCCCGCACCCGGGCTTGCCCGTCGCACCTAGCTGGGCGGGTATTCCGCGCATTCCGACCTCCCGTGATCACAATTTGAAGTCATCGAATCACTCTTCGCAGTCAAGCGCAAGCGGACCGCGGTATCTCCCGGCCAGAGGGCCGGGCATGGTCAGCCACCTCCCGGTCGCGGAGTTGACGCCCAAGCGTCAGGGCCTCTGGGATAGAGGAGTTAGCGGCCGCCGTTGGCGATTAGCGTCAGCCCAGCGGAGATTGATGCCCAGGAGGTTCCGAAATGCCACTGCTGCCCCCGCTGGTCAGCCCCGAGGAGCTCCGCGACGCGCTCGGTGATGAGCGAGTGCGAGTGTTCGACGCCACCGTCTTCCTGCGCCGGGCGGTGGACGACGGCCCTTACGTCGTGGAGAGCGGGCGGCAGAGTTACGCGCGAGCCCACATTCCCGGGGCCGCGTTCGCCGATATCCCTGGCGCGCTGTCCGACCCGGCGTCGCCGTTCGCGTTCACCCTTCCCGCGCCGGAGCACTTCGCCGCCGCGATCGGCGGCCTCGGCGTGGGCGACGGCTCGCACGTCGTCGCGTACGCGCAGGACGCGCCGATGTGGGCGACGCGGCTGTGGTGGCTGCTGCGCTACTTCGGGCACGATGACACCAGCGTGCTCGACGGCGGGCTTGTCGCCTGGACGGCAGCAGAGGGCCCGGTCGAGTCGGGCGAGAGCACGTACCCGCCCGCGTCGTTCACCGCCCGCCCCAGGCCAGAACTCCTCGCCAGCCTGGCCGACGTCCGTGAGATCACCGAGGACGGGTCCGCCTGCCTGGTCAACGCCCTGTCCCCGGCGGTGTTCCGCGGCGAGGGCCCCGGCGCCTACAGCCGCCCGGGCCGCATCCCGGGCAGCGTCAACGTGCCGTGGAACGGCCTGGTCGACGCGGCGACGAACCGCTTCCGCCCGCCCGCCGAGCTCGCCGCCGCCCTCAACCACGGCGGCGTCCGCACGGACCGGCCGGTCATCGCCTACTGCGGCGGCGGCATCTCCGCGACGGTCGACCTCTTCGCGCTCTCGCTGACCGGCCGTGACGACGCCCGGCTGTACGACGGCTCGCTGACCGAGTGGAGCGCCGACCCGGCGCTGCCCCTCGTCACCGGCTGACGCTAGAGATCGACGCGCGCTCGAGGATGGTCACGGTCCCGGTGTCGCCGTTCACTTCGATGAGCGCCCCGTCACCGATCCGCTTGGACGCCTCGGTGACCGAGACAACGCAGGGAATGCCCAGCTCGCGGCTGACGATGGCGGCGTGCGAGAACGGCGCGCCCACATCGACGACGATGGCGGAGGCCGCGACGAACAGCGGGGTCCAGGCCGGGTCCGTTATCGGGGCGATGAGGATCTCGCCTGGCTCGAGGGCCGACGGGTCGTCGGGGTCGGTGATGACGCGTGCCCGGCCCCGCGCTATGCCGGTGCAGCCGGAGACACCGATAATGACCTCGCCCGCCTCCGCCGGGGCGCTGGCCTGCGCTCCGCGCCGGGCCCACTGCTCGGAGTGCGGGGCGACCTCGTTGACCACGAACGGCGGCACGACCTCGAATAGGGCCAGGTAGGTATGCTCCCGCTCGCGCAGCCGCTCGGTGAACGCGGCCGGATCAGCCAGATAGGCATCCAGCTCGTCGCGGAAGAGCATGAAGATCTGCTGGGGAGAATCGAGGTAGCCCGCCGCGGCGCCGCGCCGTCCCAGTTCCAGCGCTGGCAGCCGCAGCTCGTGCATCATCATCGCGGCCGTCGTGCGGGACCGCTCGCGGCCGCGCATCCACAGGCTGCCCGCGGCCAGCGCGGCCTCGAAGCCAGCTGCGGCGTTGGGATCTGCGGCGAGCAGTTCGCGGACGGTCCGCGCGGCAGCTTCGCGGTCGCCAGCCCGGTCGGCGTTCTTCGCCGAGGGCGCTTCCTCATCGTCGACGTGGCGCAGCCGGTCGATGGTGGCCACGGCGAGCGACGGTTTCAGGCCCCAGGTCAGCGCGCGGATCTCCCACTCGGCCGGGCCGCGGAAGTCCCACTCGGTCAAGAAGGCATCCAGCTGGTGACCGAACGCGGCGACCGCGGGCTCGTCGCTGACCTTGATCCGCTCGTACAGGTCCTCGAGGCCGACGTCGAACAGGGCGCTGAGGGCGGCGCTCTGGCGGATGCTGCGGCTTAGCGCCCACATGCGCGTGGACGGGCCAGTGGAGTCGACGTCGCCGATACCGCTGACGAGGACGAGCGCGAGCTCCGGGCGCCCGATGACCTGGGCGATCTGGGCGAGCGCGCCGAGGCACACCCCGCCTTTCAGGCTCGACTCGATGTGGCGCTGGAACAGCGGGCGCAGCACGTCGTCGAAGCTCGTGATGCGGTGCCGAAGCTCGGCATCGGTGAGCGCGGTGATGTCGGGTCGTTCGCTGCGGATCTTCAGGACCAGCTTGCGGTCGTCGTCGTACTCGGCCAGGCTCGTGGCGCCCAGCACCTTCTCCATCAGCCACGCGCCGGCCTTGGCCTGGTACTGCGGGTCATCGTCGAAGTCGCGACGCTCGCTGTCGTAGCTGGGGATGCCGGGCATGTCGCCGAAGTACTGCCGGTCGACCGCCTCAGGGCCCATGCCGGGGACGCGGACGCCGAACAGGCGCATCAGTGACATGTTGATGTAGAGGTAGCTGTCGAAGGCCGGGATGATGTTATGGTCCACCGCGGTGTCGTAGATGTCCTGGTCCCAGACGCCGCAGTTGACGAAGGCGTCGCGCCACCCTGCTTCCAGATTGTGCTGGAAACCCGCGGACGCGTTGAGCGGGCTGATGGGGTCGGGAAATATTTCGCCCACGTTCGCCCGCGAGTACAGCGGATAGACCTTTGATGTGGCATCGCGGATCGGCCAGGAGTTCATGGGCCAGCCTCCTCAATTTTGTGAACGTCTAGTCGCAAGCCTGGTCCTTGCCCAAGCCGCTGTCAAGCCCTGACTCAGCATTGAACCGGGTCGTCGAAGATGATAGACAGCTACTAGCTATGTGACACTCAAGTCGCAACCGCGAGCGAGCCGGACGGCGGTCGCGGGGTCTGGCCTCGCGAGTGACCGGCCATCGGAAGGCAACCTATGCGCATCCTCGTCACGAACGACGACGGCATCGACGCTCCGGGCCTGGCGGCCCTTGTCGGACGGCTCGTGGCAGCTGACCACGACGTAGCTGTCGCCGCGCCCTCTAGCGAGCGCAGCGGGAGCGGCACGTCGCTGGGCGGCGTCGACGACGGTACGCCGATATCCGTGACAGATCATGTCCTGCCGGCCGCCCCGTCGGTACCCGCCGTCGCCATCGACGGGCCACCGGGCCTTGCTGTCCTCGCCGCCTGTGTCGGCGCTCTCGGCGAGCCTCCGGACGCGGTCATCAGCGGCATCAACGCCGGCCCCAACACCGGCCGGTCGCTGTTGTTTTCCGGCACGGTCGGGGCCGCCCTCACGGGCGCCATGCTCGGGCGCAGCGCCATGGCAGTGAGCTGCGGGTTCCTGCCTGAGGCGCGCTTCGACACGGCCGCGGAGGTCGCCTGCGCGGCGGTTCCGCTGCTGGCTCGCCGCGAGATGCGAGGTACCGTGCTCAACCTGAACGTGCCCGACGTGAGCCTCGGCCAGATCAAGGGCGTCGAGAACGGCCCGCTCGGCCACCGGGGCAGGATCCGGTACTCCATCGAGCGCACCGGCTCGCAGCTGACGGTCCGGCCGTACTTGACCGACCCGGCCGACCTCGATCACGCCAGTGACGCCGGGCTTCTCCATGCCGGATACGTGTCGGCCACGCTGCTGCGGGCGGCGCTCGGTGAGCTTGACAGTGCGCCGGTGACCGAACTGCTCCGCCGCGCCCTTACCAGCGAAGCATCGTCGCCTGCCGCCCACGCCAGGTGACCGCCGACGTCACCACGCTGGGCGGAGCCGGCCCGGTGGTACGACCGCCTGCAGGGCTGACTGCAAGGCGGCCAGGGCGGGGGTGCCGAGCTGGCGTCTCCAGGCGTCGGTGGTGTCGGCGGCAGCCTGCTCGGCGGCCCGGGTGCACGCCCAGCCGCGTTCGGTGAGCTTCAGGATCCGGGACCGGGCGTCACGGGGATCGGCCTCGCGGATGACATACCCGCGCTGCACGAGCTGCTCGACGAGCTGGCTGGCGGCCTGCTTGGTCACACCCAGGTAGTCGGCGACGTCGATCATCGTGGCGTCGCCCGCACTGATCCGGACGAAGGCGAAGCCGTGCGCTGGTCGGACATCAGTGAAGCCGCGCTCGGCTAGCCCGTGCTGGATCCCGTCAATAACCTGCGTCGCAGCGCCGAGGACGAGCATTGCGACCGCTACGCCGCTGTCATCAGTCATGAGGACAGTTTGACATGTAGGTCAATCTGCTTGACCATGTAGTCAGGCAACTTGACCATCCGGAGGACCCGTGCCAGTCATTCGCTCCGCCGACGCCACCGTGCACCAGGTGCACGGCAGCACATTCAGTTCGTTCGCAGCGCCGTCACGAGGCAGCGCGCAGCTTTGCGCTTGGCAGTTGAAGGTGCCCGCCGGCCTGCGCGGAGTCGCCCACCGGCCCACCCGGGAGGAGGTGCTGCTCCTGCTCGAAGGGGAACTCACCGTCACGCTGGACGGGATAGCCGCTGTCCTCGCCGCGGGTGACGTCGTCCTCGTGCCCGCCGACAGCGAGTTGCGCCTGGACGGCGGGACAGCCGGTGCCACAGCCTGGGTAACGACGACGCCCGGTCTCGAGGCGGTCATGGCCGACGGCAGCCGGATCGCGCCCCCGTGGGCGAACTGAGACCGCCCGGAATCCCCGAAGACACCGCAGGCGGGATCCAGGCAGAGCCGCAGGTCAGCCCTCGTCGGCCGCGCCACGCTCGCGCCCGGCAGACAGCAGCAGGTCCTGGTGCAGCTCCATCCAGATGTCGTGATAGGAGTCGGCCATCGGACGGGCGAAGGCGGCCTTGTCGCCGCGGCGCACCCGGTCCAGGGCCGCGGCGAGCCTTACCGGGTAGGTGGCGAACCGCGGCAGCGCCTTGTCGAGCGGCTCCAGGACGCAGGCCAGGAGCTGCTGGTGGACCCCAGCTAGCTGCGAGATCACCCCGGCGTCGTAGTCGGGGTCGGCGTGATCGTTCGGCTGCCCGTCCGGCCGCAGCTGCCAGCTCTGGCAGACCCGCTTGAACTCACCGTTCACCGGGAGGAACTCCGCGTAGGAGGCGGCCAGGGCCGCCGCGGCATCGCGCGTGCCGGGGTCCTCGGCCAGTTGCTCCGCGTGCGCCTGCTTACCGGCGGGAGTGAGCAACGCTCCGGCCACGCGCCCCTCCCGCATCCTCACCAGGCCCTGCCCGGCAAGCCGGCCCAGGATCTCGTCGGCCTGGGTGGCCGGCAGGCCGGTCTGCGCGCTGAGGGTGGCCAGCGGGGTCAGGCCCTTGACCCGCAGCGCGTGCAGGACCAGGAAGTCGCTCACGAAGTCTCCTTGATGGACGTGACCAGGGCACGCACGCTCTCCGGGCTCAGCTTGCCGTTAGGGCGGCGCGGCAGGCGGTCGGCTACGAGCACCCGCCGTGGCGTCTTGTAGTGCGCGAGCCGCTCGCGGCACAGCTCGACGAGCTTCTCGGTCAACGCCCACGAGTCGGTTCCGGGTCGCGGTTCGACGACGGCGACGACGCGCTCCCCGAACTCGGGATCAGGCTCGCCGACCACCGCCGCGTCTACGACGTCTGGGTGGGTGAGCAGCACGGCTTCGATCTCGGCGGGGTAGATGTTGACGCCACCGGAAATGATCGTGCTCGTCTCGCGCCCGACCAGGAATACGAAGCCGTCCGTGTCGACGTAGCCGAGATCGCCCATGCTGCGCAGCTGGGGAGCCTCACCGTCGCCGGCGCTGCGGTAGGCCAAGCCCGCGGGCGCGGCGAAGCATACCCGGCCCGCCTGCCCGGCGGGCAGCTCGTTATCGTCCGGGCCGGTGACGTGAACACGCGCTCCTGACAGCGGACGGCCGACGGAGCCGGGCTGGGTGAGGGCCTCGCCGGGCGAGATATAGGTATGCCCGTATCCCTCGGAGGCCCCGTAATACTCGTGCAGGATCGGCCCCCACCAGGCCATGATGTCCAGCTTGACCTGGGGCGGGCATGGCGCTCCCGAGGTGAAGGCCACCCGGTGGGTGGGGACCGGAGCGCCGCGCTCGGCGGGGCTCAGTCGCAGGAACCGGATGAGCATGGTCGGCACCCACTGCGAGTGGGTCACGCCGTGCGTGCGCATCGCGGCCAGGGCGGCGGCCGCGTCGAAGCGTTCCAGGCACACCACCGTCCCGCCCGCCGCCAGCGTGATCAGCTGGAAGGTGAACGGTGCCGCGTGGTAGGACGGGGCGGGCGAGAGCAGCACGATCCCGGCGTCGATGCCCAGCCGGTCGGTCAGTTCGGCGTGGCGCGGCGGCGCGGCGGCGGGATGCACCCCGAGCAACTTCTGGCGGAAGGCCTTGGGACGCCCCGTCGTACCTCCGCTGTACAGGACCCGCGCGCCGAGGGACTCATCGTCGATCGGCGTCTCGGCCTGGGACGACATCGCGACGCGCAGGTCGGCAAAGCCCTCCGGGATCTTCGGGTCGCCGTCGACGCACCACGCCGCGATCCCGCCGAGGTCGCCGGCCACGGTGGCCAGGCTGGCGGCGATCGCCGCGCTGGTGATCAGGGCACGCGGCCGGGCGTCGGCGAGCAGCTGCGCGAGCTCCGCCGGCTTGAGGTGCCAGTTCAGCGGCGTCACGTATAGCCCTGACCGCATGCCGGCCGCGACGACGACCGGCCATTCGATCCGGTTCTCCAGCACCAGCGTTACGGTGTCGCCGGTGCCTATCCCGTGCTGTCGGAACAGGTGCGCCAGCCGGTTGGACGCGCGATCCAGCTGCGAGTACGTCAGCGTCTGCCCCGAGCCAGCCATGATGTAGGCGACCCGGTCCGGGTACCGGTCGGCGACAGCGGGCGGGTACACGCGGGTTTCTCCTGTCCCAGAGTGCTCGAAAGTAAAAGTTTGTGAATGCTGCGTCGCACTTGACAGCAACAGTCTAGGCCGGGTCGTTCGGCTTCATCAAGGGTCTTCCGCTTAGGTGCGAGATGTGATTTAGTGATTCATCAGTCGCATAAAGGTCCGGCGGCGGGGCTGGGCCGGGTCGTTCGGCCGAGATGCCGGAGGTGTCAGAGGGATGGATGTGCACGTGCCTCCGCGCGAGGTCGACCTGATGGATCTGAGCCCCTTCGAGCAGGGCACGGACGGCGCTGTGTTCCGGGTCCTCCGGGAGCACGACCCGCTGCACTGGAACGACGAGCCTGACGGTCCGGGATTCTGGTCGGTGACCCGGTATGACGACGTGAGGACGGTCGCCTCCGATTACGAAGCGTTCACCGCGGCCGAGGGCACGCAGATCAAGAGCAGGCGCGCCGAGGGAGGGGGCGAACGCAGCATCCATCACCTCGACCCGCCCCGGCACGGCCAGCTCCGCAAGATAGTGATCCCATACGTGCGTCCGGCGCGGATCCGGTCGCTGGAATCCGACATCGTCACGGTGATCGACGAACTTCTCGACGACACCGTCGGTGCCGGGGAATTCGACTTCGTGGGACGGATCGCCGCTCAGCTGCCGCTGGTCATGATCGGCCGGCTGCTGGGGGCGCCGGTCGAGGATTGCCCGCACCTGCTGCGCTGGACCAATCAGATGGCCTCGGAGGACCCTGACTACTCCGAGGGTCCGCAGACCGCGGCGAAGGCGCGCGACGAGATCTTCGCGTACTTCCGCAGCCTGGAAGCGCAGCGCCACGCGTGCCCCGCCGACGACCTGGTCAGCGTCCTGGGGGCCGCCCAGGTCAACGGCATCCCGCTCAGCCGCGGCCAGCTCGACGCGTACTACCTGATCATCATGGTGGCGGGGAACGAGACCACCCGCAATCTGCTGTCCGGTGCGATGGTCACCTTGAACGACCACCCGGACCAGTGGGCACTCGTGCGCCGGGAGCCGGAGCGAATACCCGCCCTGGTGGAGGAGTTGGTCCGCTGGGTGTCACCGGTGCTGTCCATGCGCCGGACGGCAACGCGCGACCTGCCACTGCACGGTCGTACGGTGCGCGCCGGCGACAAGGTGGTGATGTGGTACTGCTCGGCCAACCGGGACGAACGGGTGTTCCCCAGCGCCGACCGGTTCATCGCCGACCGCAGCCCGAACGAGCACATGGGCTTCGGGTGGGGAGTGCACGCGTGCCTGGGGGCGCACCTGGCCCGGCTCGAGGCCCGGCTGTTCCTCAGCCGGCTGATCGAGCGCAACCTCACCGTCGACCTGCATGGCGACCCCGCCCGGCTGAGCAGCAACTTCTTCCGCGGCATCAAGCGCCTGCCGGTGACCATCTCCGAGCGCCCGCGGTGATGTCATGACGGACAGCCGAACGGCCCTGGTCACCGGGGCCGCGGCCGGCATCGGCGCGGCGCTCGCCCGGGCGCTCGCCGGCTCCGGTGACACGGTGATCGGGCTCGACCGGATTCCCTGCGACATCCCCGGTGTCGAAGGCCTGGTGTGCGACCTGGCCGACGCTGACGCCCTCGACGCGGCCATCGCGGCGCTACCCGGCCAGGTCGACGCCGTGGCCAGCGTCGCCGGGATTCCGGGCACACACCCGCCGGCGCGGGTGCTGGCGGTCAACCTCCTGGCGCCCCGCCGCCTCATCACCGGTGTGTTGCCTCGCATGCCTCCCGGCGGCGCGGTGGTCACGGTCGCGTCGGTCGCCGCGCACCGCAACGTCGTGCCTCCGGCTGGAATCACCGCCTTGCTCGCCGCGCAGAGTTGCGGCGACATCGACGCGTGGCTGGGGGAGTACCCGCTGACCGGCAGCCAGGCCTACGACACTTCCAAGCACGCGCTGGTGCGGTGGACTCAGCAACTCGCCGCCGAGTTGCTGCCAACCGGGATCCGCGCGATTAGCGTCAGCCCCGGCCCGGTCGAAACCGGCATCCTGAACGACTTCGCCGCCACGATGGGCCACGCCGCCATAGACCGCAGCGCCGCGATGGTGGGACGCCACGCCCGTCCGGACGAAATCGCCGCGGTGATCAGCTTCGCGCTGAGCAACGCCGCGTCGTGGGTCAACGGCATCGATATTCCGGTTGAGGGCGGGCTCTTCGCCGCCCGCGCCGCTGCGGCTGGAGGTGCTGCGTGATGTCAGGTGCCATCCTCGCGCTGGACGGCGCACAGCCGCTGCAGCGCGAGCTGGTCGGAGGCAAGGCCTACAGCCTGAACCAGATGCGCCGCCTGGGTCTCCCGGTACCGCCGGCCTTCGTGCTCGCCACCTCCATGTGCGCCGCCTACCACGACAACGGCGGCACACTCCCGGCCGGAGTCTGGGACGCGGTCCTTGCGCAGCTGTCCCGGCTGGAGGCAGAAACGGGGCGCCGGTTCGGCGGACCGGACAGCCCTCTGCTCGTGTCGGTCCGCTCCGGTGCGGCTGCGAGCATGCCAGGGATGATGGACACCGTCCTCAACCTGGGCATCACGCCGGTGCTGCGTGATGTGCTCGCCGCCGAATCCGGCGACGCGACATGGGCCGCCGACACCTGGGAACGGTTCCGGCGCTGTTATGGCGAGATCGTCCTGGCCGATCCGGACGCGGCACCGCCGGCCGACCCCTACGACCAGCTGCGCGCGGCCATCGGAGCCGTGTTCGCGTCCTGGCACAACGACCGGGTGCGGGCCTACCGGGCCCGGCACCGGCTCGGCGAGGGTGGCGGCACCGCGGTGACCGTCCAGGCGATGGTATTCGGGAACCGGGGCCCGGAGTCTGGCACCGGCGTGCTGTTCAGCCGTGACCCTGCGACGGGGGAGCCCCGCCTGTTCGGTGAGTGGCTGCCGTGCGCGCAGGGCGACGACGTGGTGTCCGGGGTAGCGACGCCTGAGCCGCTGTCCGCCCTGGCGCAGCGGATGCCCGGCGTCCATTCCCGGCTCGCCGAGATCGCTACGACCGTGGAGGCAGATCTGCGGGACCTGGCTGACATCGAGTTCACGATCGACTCCGGTCGGCTCTACGTCCTGCAGTCGCGCGCCGGGAAGCGCTCGCCGGCCGCCGCCGTCCGCATCGCCGTCGACCTGGCCCGCGAAGGTGTCATCGATCCTGCCACCGCGGTCAGCCGTGTCTCACGCGAGCAGGCCGAGAGCCTGGCCGCGACGGCGGGCGTGGACGCGACCGCCGGCGCCGTCGCGACGGGACTCGGCGCCAGCCCGGGCATCGCCACCGGTGTAGCGGTGTCCGACGTAGACCAGGCAATGGAGCTCGCCTCGGCAGGAATGCCGGTAGTCCTGGTCCGGCCGACGACGGCTCCCGAGGACGTGCCGGCCATGTTCGACTCGGTCGCCGTCGTCACCGACCTCGGCGGAAGCACGTCACACGCGGCGCTCGTCTGCCGCGAGATCGGACTGCCATGCGTGGTGGGCTGCGGGACAGGGACAGTACAGAAGCTCGCCGGGCGCACCGTGACGGTCGACGGCCACACCGGCCAGGTCTACGAGGGTGACGCCACGACCGCCGGGGGCGCTGGTGGTCTCGACCCATACGTCGCGGCACTGCTGCAGTTCGCCGGCCTCTCACCAGGCGCCGACATGCCGGACGCAGACCATCCCCTGGCGCCGTTTGCGTCGCGGCCGTCACCATGAGCAGTGGTGAGTGCCGTCCGGCGCGGATCGAGCTATACCATGACCGAACCGGGAAAGGCCGTTAACAAGGATGAACGCTAGGAGCGGCAGCATGGCATCCGCCCCGCAGTTGGCCGGGTCAGCAGATGAGAATGCGTCAGGCGAGTCACTAACCGGCGCGGCGAGCGAGCTTGCCGCACTCCGCGCGTCGACCGCCGGACGGACCACGACCCGTCGCCCGAACCGGCGTGGCCAGGTGATGCGCGAGAAGCTCGTCCAGGCCGCCGCCGAGTGCTTCCGGGAATACGGCTATACCAAGACCCGGATCTCGGACATCGTGCATCGCGCCGGCACAGCGCAGGGCAACTTCTACCGCCACTTCAGCAGCCTGGACGAGATCTTCGTGGCGGCTCTGGAACCGGCCCTGCACGAGCTTGCATCATCGTCGAATCGCCGCCTGCCGGCCAGCGACGAGCGCGACGCCCTGATTGCGGTCAACGTGACGTTCTTCCAGGCCTACTCGCGCAATCGCCATCTGCTCCGGGTGATGCGCGAGGCCGCCGCCGTAAGCGGGAACGACGGTTTCGGCAAGCTCTGGCTCCGCACGCGCGCCGACTTCGTCGACCGGACCGAGCGGTGGCTGCGACACCTGCACGACCAGGGCCGCATCGGCCTCGCCGACTTCGCGCTGCTCGCCGACGCCCTCGGTTGCATGACCGAGCAGGTGGCCTACATCCAGATCGGACTTCCAGCCGCAACTCCGCGACCCGAGCGGATCCGGCAGCTAGGCGAGGTCGTGGGCGAGATCTGGTACCGCTCGCTCCCGCCCGTGACCTGACCTGGTCGCGAACACCCGGCCGCCGCTGGCGACGGGATGCTCCTGCAGGTCGAGCAGGCGCGAGCGCAGGTAGCCCAGCGCGTGGGCGCGCAGCCGGGAGACGTGCATCTGGGACATGCAGAGCCGCTGGCCGATCTGCACCTG
>Ga0302177_10002047_pt1 | contig 14265 bp, 15 predicted proteins | sample I_Palsa_E1_2_FD_198780 | JGI IMG/M metagenome (GOLD analysis project Ga0302177, IMG submission 198780) | Peat permafrost microbial communities from Stordalen Mire near Abisko, Sweden - I_Palsa_E1_2 | ecosystem: Environmental > Terrestrial > Soil > Palsa > Peat permafrost | place: Sweden... | reverse complement strand
CTCGCGTTCGCAGCGGCAGTGGTCGCGCTGCTGGCAACGATGGTGTGGGGGCACGGGCGTAGGCACTGGGACTGGGCGGCCGTGACGGGCGACGTGGTGCTGGGTGCTGTCTGGATGCTCTTCGTCTGGTCGGTGCTGTCCCAGGTGCTTCGGCTGGCTCTGGTGGTGTGCGGCGTCGGGGATCCGGCGAGGTCGCGGATCGCCGCGGCCGCGGTCGTCGTGGTGGTCATCGCGCTGCTCGTGTGGGGCCATTTCGAGGCGATGCGGGTACCGCGGGTCAGGCACGTCGACGTGACGATTCCGCGGCTTGGTGCGGGGCTGGACGGCTTGCGCGTGGCGATCATCACCGATACGCACTACGGCCCGCTTGACCGCGCCGGCTGGTCCGCGGCGATGGTGGACCGCGTCAACGAACTCGACGCCGACGTCGTGTGCCACCTCGGTGATATTGCCGACGGCACTGCGGATGTGCGGGAGGCGCAGGCCGCGCCGCTCGCTCGCGTGCACGCGACGCACGCCCGCGTGTACGTCACCGGCAACCACGAGTACTTCAGTGAGGTCCAAGGCTGGCTGGAGTACATGCAGGGCATCGGTTGGGAGACGCTGCGCAACCGGCACATCGTCGTCGAACGTTCCGGTGACGGGCTCGTGATTGCCGGCGTTGACGACGTGACCGGGCGGGGATCGGGTCTCCAGGGGCACGGCGCCGACGTCGGCGCGGCGCTCGTGGGGGCCGACCCGACGCTGCCGGTGCTGCTGCTCGCTCACCAGCCCAAGCAGGTCGCGCACGCGGTCGCGGCGGGTGTCGATCTGCAACTCTCCGGGCACACCCACGGCGGGCAGATCTGGCCGTTCAACTTCCTCGTCCGGCTCGACCAACCCGTCGTGCACGGGTTGAGCAGGCACGGTGAGCGCACGCAGCTATACACCAGTCGAGGTACCGGATTCTGGGGTCCACCCTTCCGGGTGTTCGCACCCAGTGAGCTCACCGTGCTGACGTTGCGCAGCGGCTAGGTGTACTTGGCGTGTTTGATGCCGTTCAGCCAGCCGGACCGTAACCGCTCCGGCGGGCAAGTGCCTTCAGGTCCTGCACCGTGTGGGCCAGCGCTTCGAACATGAGACTGACGGTCAATCTCGCGAGGTTGGCGCCCACGCAATAGTGCGCGCTGGTTCCGCCGAAACTGCGGTACGTGTTGGGGTTTCGAAGGATGTTGAAGCGGAAGGGATCGTCGAAAACGCCGTCGTCGAAGCTGGAGTGGTTTACGACCTCACGGATGTAGGTTCCACTGGCCGCAATCCTGGGCCAGGGCGTCGCTGACGTCGACTTCGAGCCCGCCGACCACCGGGCCTGGATTCGACGCCGTGCTCACTACGCGCTGGTAGAGAACTGCGGCGGGGTCGACCTGACCGTGAGACCAGGACCGGGTCTGCCAGGCCCACCGGTGGCCGGACGTGCGCGAATTCCCGATAACGCCATCGGCGGCGGCCCACTGGCACACATTGATACCCCCGTAGACGCCGGTGCGCTGCACTCCAAGCACCGAGTTGATTCCGCGAAACCACTGCAGCGCGACGGAGTTCCAGGTGTCGCGGTTGATGTCGTCGTCGACGGTGAAGAAGATCGGTGCACTCTGGCCGCCACCTGCCGCGGTATGCAGCTGCCAGGCGGTGCGAGCGTCGCTGACGCCGCCGGCGAACCCGCGCGTGAAGTCCGATGGTGCTGACCCGCCCGGCTTGCCGTATTGGTAATTGCTGACGATCGCCAGCCCAGCGGCGGTCAGTGAATCGGCGTAGGACCGGGTGATCGGCTTGGCACCAAAGGATGAGCCCGGACGCGATAGCGAGACGTAGTTGATCACCCCGGAGTGGCCCGCAGCCCGGATGTCCTGGGCGGGAATCTGGCGCATGGCGAAGTCGATCAGCGTAGGAGCGGCGGCCGCCGCCGTGGGGGTGCCGGCACTTACTGATGCCACACCCAGCCCGGCCAGCGCCGACGCAGCGGTTGCGTACCGCAGTGCATCACGCCGGGAAACCAGGCGTGATTGCCGGAGTCGGATAGTCCCCGACCAGTCCTGCATCGCCTGATGTTAACAATGTGACTGGTGTTAACGGTGTAGCCTCGCTGGCATTCTCCAACTTCGCGGCCAATTCTCAAGTGGGATGGCCACCCGATCGTCAATCGGCCATTAACCAGGCACCATTAAGCTCGTCGGAGCCGGGTTTGTGACCGAGGAGGGTTTGTGATGGCGATCGCTTCAACTTCCAACGGTCACAATGTCCAGCCGCCGCCTGGGCCGGCGGAAGCCCCGGTGAGAACGACTGCCTCCGAACTCACCGACGAGCAGCGGGGGTGGCTTTCCGAGGCGTCACGCAACGACATCGACGGCTGGTTGCACGTCACGATCAAAGGATCACCGGCGGCGCGCGGCTTTCAGTACGGTTTCCTCGTCGCCGAGGAGTACGCGGAGTCTATCCGGGTCTACCGGGAGATGACCTACCAGGACATCGGCATGACCTACGACTTCTTTGTCGAGCGGGCCGCCGAACTCCACGCTGAGAAGATCCCCGACGAACTGCGCGAGGAGATGGACGGCGTTGCCGCGGGTCTGACGGCCGCCGGGGTGCCGACGACGCTCAACGACGTACTCGGCATCAACGACTGGATGGAGCTCACCGGCTACTGGTGGCCCAAGAACTCCGGCCGCTACACCGCGCTGGCGCCGACCGGCGGCGAGGGCAACCACTGCAGCGCCTTCATCGCGACCGGCAGTGCAACCGCCGACGGATCAATCGTGTTGGGCCACACTAGCTTCACGGGCTTCTGGCAGGGCCAATTCGAGAACGTCATCCTGGACATCACGCCCGATGACGGCAACCGGATGGTCATGCAGACCGCGCCGGGCTGGATCGCCAGCATGAGCGATTTCTGGGTGACGAGTGCCGGACTGGCGATCGCCGAGACCACGATCGGTGGCTACGACGGGTTCAAGGGCTACGACGAGACCCGGGTCCCGGAATTCGTCCGCGCCCGCAAGGCCTCGCAGTACGCCCGCGATATCGACCATTGGGTCGAGACGCTCAACACCGACAACAACGGCGGATACGCCAACTCCTGGTTGATCGGTGACGTCAAGACCGGTGAGATCGCGCGCTACGAAGAGGGCCTGCTGTACCAAAGCCTCAGCCGCACGACCGATGGCTACTTCTGGGGCGACAACCAACCGCAGGATCCGCGGATCCGTAACCTGGAGTGCTTCGGAACCGGGTTCAGCGACGTGCGCACCCCCAACGGCGCGCGGGAAGTTCGCTGGCGCCAATTGCTCGGCCAGTACAACGGCAGCGTCGACGCCGAGGTTGGCAAGCGCATGCTGGGCGACACGTTCGACACCTACCTCGGCTACATCCATCCCTCGGCCCGAACCATCTGCGCACAATCCGACGTCGACCCCTGCTTCGACAGTGGGCTGACCCCATTCACACCGTTCGGATCGGTGGACGCCAAGGTCGCCACGTCGGCAGACATCGAGGCGCTCAACCTGTGGGCCCGGTTTGGACGTGCCGACGGCACCGGGTTCGACGCCGACGAATTTCTGCGGCAGCATCCGCAATGGGATTGGCAGCGTGGCTATCTCAAGGACCGCCCGCATCAACCGTGGAGCTTCATCGACTCGGGCAGCACCGGCGGGCGCTGACCGTGCGCGCGTTCAGATGCCCCGACTGCGGAGGGGCGGTCGCATTCGAGGTGCAGCAGTGCCCGACCTGCGCCACGACAGTCGGCTACCATCACCCGTCGCGGCAGATGTTGGCCGCGCCGTCCGAGACGATCACTGTCGACGGCCGCGGCTGGGTCCGGTGCGCACACTGGGAGCGAGGTTGCAACTGGCTGACCGAGGATGACTCCGCGTCCAGTTGCTGCTTCGCCGACAGTTTCGTGCGCGAGGGACCCGACCCGGATGACACCGAAGCGTTGGCCGAACTCGATTCGACGCTAAAGGATCTGCGGCGGTTGATCTTCGAGCTGATGGACCTGGGCCTGCCCGTCCATCCGTACTACGCGGACGACCATGGGTTGGCGTTCGATCTGCTGTCGAGCAAGACGCTGAAGCGGCCGGTGGTGACTGGGCACGCCAACGGCGTGATCACGATCGACCTGGCCGAGTCGCTGGAGCTGTATAGAGAGCGTCTGCGCATCAAGCTGCGTGAGCCCTATCGCACCATGCTGGGCCACTTCCGCCACGAGGTCGGCCACTACTACGAGATGCTGCTCGTCCAGGACACCCCGCTGATCGACGACACCCGGGCGATGTTCGGCGACGATCGGGAGGACTACCAGGCCGCACTACAGCGCCACTACCAGGGCCAGGCGCCGGCGGATTGGCAGTACGACTTCATTTCGGAGTACGCCACCGCCCACCCGTGGGAAGACTTCGCCGAAACCTGGGCCCACTATCTGCACATCACCGGAACCCTTGCCACGATCGCGGATTCGGGCCTCGTTGTCGAAGCTGACCGGGTCAAGTGGGACCTGCCCGCCAATATCGATGCGCGGGAATCCTACGCCGACGCCACGATCGAGGACATCATGGCTGACTGGTTAGTGCTGTCGGGGGTCCTCAACCGGGTCAACAACTCGATGGGCCGCGACGACCTGTACCCCTTCACCATCCACCCACACGTCGTCACGAAGCTCGGATTCATCCATCGTGTTGTGGTGCAACGGAATTGACATCCATCGACCCCGACCGGATCGCCGAGGCGGTCAGTGCCGCCTACGCGAAGCACAAAAAGAAACGCGGCGGTAAAAACGCCGGTTACATACCGGCGTTGGCGGAGGTGGACCCGCAACTGTTCGGGATCTGTGTGGCCACCGTTGACGGTCAGACGTTTTCGGCCGGCGACGCTACATACTTATTCGCGCTGGAGTCGATCTCCAAGGTCGTCACCGCCGCGCTCGCGATGGAGCAAGTTGGTCCGCGGGCGTTTCACCGTAAGGTGGGCGCCGATCCGACCGGGGCGGCGTTCAATTCGGTGCTGGCGCTGGAACTGCACAACGACAAGCCGATGTCGCCGATGGTCAATGCGGGGGCGATGACGGCGGTGAGCTTGGTGTCGGCCAAAGACGCCGATGACCGCTGGCGCCAGATCCTGCAGATCCAAAGCGATTTCGCCGGCCGTCCGATTTCCATCAGCGACCAGATCGCTGCCTCCGAGCGGGCCACCAACTTTCACAACCGCGCCATCGCGTGGCTGCTGCTGACCGGCGGATACATGTACTGCGACCCGATGGAGGCCTGCGACGTCTACACGCTGCAGTGTTCGACGCTGGTCACCGCTGTCGACCTGGCGACGATGGGCGCGACCTTGGCCAACAGCGGCGTCAACCCCGTCACCGCCAAGCGCGTTATCGCGAAAGCCAACGTGCCGCATGTGCTGGCCGAGATGACGATGGAGGGTCTGTACACGAGTTCGGGCGATTGGGCCTACACCGTCGGGCTGCCCGCCAAGAGCGGCGTCGGAGGTGGTTTGGTCGCGGTGGCCCCGGGCAAACTGGCGATCGCCGCCTACTCACCGCCGCTGGATGCTGCCGGCAACAGCGTGCGCGCGCAGGCCGCGATCACGCAGATCGCGCACACCCTCGAGCTGGGGCTTTTCAATACCTAACGTCGCCCTAGATGGTCGAACTTCGAAACATATTGTTTAACAGTAGGTTCAAGAGTATGCAGCACTCCAGCAGCAGAATTCACTAAATGACCGACGAAGCGGATGCCGACCGGCGTGAGCATTGGGGAATGGTCGGTCACTATACGATCGCCGGCGCAGCGTGCCAGCTCGGCCCTTCCGGCACCAAATTGGCGCAGCTGCTGCGTGACAACCGCGATCGCATCGCCGTCAGCGATATCGAAATTGTTGCCGGGAACCGGTATGAACCCGGCCAGCGGGGCGCTTTCGTCGCGCTGGCTGACGTGCCGGACCTGGTGTGGCGGCGCACCCGGCCCGAAGACGCCGCCAATCATTTCGCCGATATGGATCAGCCGGGTGGAGCCGCGGCAGGCGGGCAGACGTTGATGGAGCTGTGGCGCAGCGGCGACGGCACGTGGCGCACCCCAGCAGGCTGGACTGCCTTCTACGACTCGTTGACCGACCCGCCGGCCGATGAGCACCGCGGGGCTCTGCCGTTTCGTGCCGCGCAGCTCTATGGACTGATGGTCGAGGCGGTGCGCGGTGGTGATGTGCTGGGATATGTCGCGACCGTCGGTGTGCTGGCCCACTATGTCGGCGACGCGTGCCAACCGCTGCATGTTTCCCGACTGCACCACGGCGTGCCCGGTGCCGGCGAGGACGCCGTGCATAGCGTGTACGAGACGACGATGCTCGACGAACATGTCGCCGAAGTGGTCGCCGGGGTCAACGCTGACCTCGCCGACGATCCGCACGGGCCGCCGCTCGTCACTGGTTCGGGTGAGGCGGCCGATGCCGCGGTGGCGTTGATGCAGCGAACCATAGAGGCAATCCCGCCCGCCGATATCGTGTCGGTGTTCGCCGCTCACCCAGGCCCGGACCAAACCGCCCAGTTGTGGAGCACCTTTGGCGCCGCCACCGTCAAGCGTCTGGCGGACGGGGCGAAAACGCTGGCGATGCTATGGACTGCGGCCTGGCTCGAAGGCGGCGGCGAGACGATCGACGCCGCCAAGATTCAGCCGCAGCCAACGTCCGCACTGCAAAAGCTCTACAACACGGACAGTTTCGCTCCAAGTGTGTGGCTCAAGGACTGGAGTACCCTGCCCACCTCTAGATCTGGGGCGTGACAACTCGTGCTACGGCATCGGGCATAACGCTCTCCGGAATCTCGCGCGTCGTGCTTCCCAACGCGGTCTCGCGTGTCACGACGTAGGTGTAGCGGTCAGCGCCGGGGTCGGCGGCGAGGGGCTCTTCGGTGTCGAGGAGCTGTTCCAGGGTATGGCGATCGTCTGGATTCAATGCATCACCATCGATGGCGCCGCTGGCTTTCAGGCCTGCGAAACCACCGCGTCGTTCAATGATGTAGCGATTGCCCATTGCTGCGCCTCGACCGTTCTGATTTCGGATCGACGACGCTCAGACCGCGATGTCGGGGTTTGGGATCCCTACTCGCGTCCAGGCTTCGTCCACGCCACGATAGACCGTGGTATCGCGTGGAAACAGCGATTTCGCGGCTGCGCGGGTGAGCGCGGCGAACTCGCCGAAGTTCGTGGATGGTCGGGCTTTGTCGCTGGTGAGCGCCGCGTACCAGACTTTCCCGGCCTTTTCCCAGGCCTGTCCACCGATGGTCGTCGCCGCAAGGTAGAACACGTGATTCGGGATGCCGCTGTTTTCATGCGGATCGCCTTTGGGAATGTAGTCGCGGTAGTGCGACGGTTGCGGCGACAGGCAGTGTCGCGAGCCAGGTGCGGCCAGATCGCGCAGGCAGGTGTATCCCTTTTCCACTGCGACGGGGCCGAGGACACCCGGGCCGACCAACCAGTCCGCTTGTGCAACAGTCTGCTTGCGCCGCCACTGATGAAATACCGCGCCGAACACGTCCGAGACACTCTCGTTGAGAGCGCCGGGCTCGTCGGAGTAGTTCAAGCCTGCGGTGAATTGGGTGACACCGTGGGTCAACTCGTGGCCGATGACGTCATCCGATTTGGTGAAGTCAGTGAAGACTTGACCGTCGCCGTCTCCGTAGGTCATCTGGGAGCCATTCCAAAAGGCGTTGTCGTAGCGCACACCGTAGTGAATCGACGACATCAACGTCATGCCGGCATCGTCAACCGAGTTGCGGCCAAAGCATTCCCGGTAGAAATCGATCACGGCGTGGGTCGTATCGAACGCGCGTTTCGCCGTCATGTCCGAACTGTCGCCCGGATTCGAGACGGGCGAGCCGGGCAGTGACTGGGTGTTCTTGCAGTCGTAGACCGTGACCGCCGGCACCGGAGCGAGCACACCCGCCAACCGGAGACTCGCGATCCCTCTGGCAAGCAGAGTGGATTGCGTCGCCTCGCTGTGGGCGCGGCGCAGCTCTCGCCACGCGGACTCGACGGCGGCGCTGTCGAGCAATGCTTGTCGGGACTGCGCCGGGATCGAGTCGTCATCGGCGAGCCTGCGCAGCACAGCTGTGGGAACAATGAAGCGACCGTGACAACCCCACATCAGACACCTCCCTCGGGCCAAGCTTCTGCTTGACACGTTATCCAGCTCTAAATCTGCCACGGGATCTCTGCGGTCGTCGAACGGGCTCGTAGTGTCGGTCGACTCAGATCTCGAAGCTGGTGTCGCCGACGCCGGCGGCCGCACTGGCGAGATCGCCCGCAACAGAGGTGTCAGCCCCAACCAACGCCGCCGCGCGGCTGCGAATATCTGCAGCGAAAATTTGAGCCTGCGCTTGGCGGGCGGCCAGCTCCGCCGCGGTGCGGCTGGTCCGGGTGTCAGTCACCGACAAATCTTCCCCGACAATGAATCCCGCATCATGGGCATCCTCGACTGCGTAGAGAACGCGGTTACGGAGCTGGTCCAGATAACCGGCCTGTTGACGGGCGATGCGTGACGTGCTGCGAAGCTGATCCGCCTGGCTGCCGGCAACGGTGTAGTCCGATATGGTCCGCTCGCGAAGCGCATCTGCGGCTGCACCTTGCCAGTCCAGCGCATGAGCTTGGTTGCGGACCTGCCAGTGCGCGTCCTCCCAGCGGTCTGCCAAGCCGTCCCAATGGTCGGCGGCGTCGACTAGGTGGTCGGTGGTGTACGCCTCGATTTGGCTGAGCGTCGGGACCATTCGATCTTCCTGAGCTAAGTTTCTTTGAGCGTCGGATCAATTGATCCCGGCGCCAACGGATTCCGCTGATCGTCGGACGGCGGCGGGATCGACGGCGGCGCCGACTCGCTACCCACGGTGTGACCGAGCACATGGTCGACCGGCACCGGCAAGCTTTGAGGCGTGCCACCAACATGACTGAGCGCGCTGGTCAAGGTGCTAGTGATATTGGTCGTCATCGAAACTGCCGTGCCCCCAAGCTGCGCGAGCGTTCCGCTGATCGAACTGCTGACGCTCCCTATGGAGCCCGCCATGCTAATCACATCGTGCATCGGGCCAGTGACAAGACCCATCACGTCTTTGATGTCGCCGGCCTTTAACGTCTCGTGCTGCTGATACGCATTGGCGGCGTTAGTGGGTACCGTAGCGGTCTCATCGATCCGCGCCTGAAACGCTGCGGTGGCGGCCGCCGCTTGGCCATGGATGCCGCTAGTCGCCGCAGCGCTGGGCCAGGTCTTCGCGAGGTTGACCGAGGGAACGCCGCCGCTCGCGCCTAGATCGCCGCCGATCATCTGCCAACGACTGGCCGCAGCGCGCAACTCATCTGTGTCAGCGTTTAGGACTGCCGCCATTGATCCTCGCTTTTCAAGCGCTTGACCTGAAGGTCGCGCATGCTGACGAAGCGTAATGGGGATCCCGCAGGGCGCAACTCACCCCGTATGGTGAGTGCGATCCTGGGCCTCGATAGCGTTGCGACTGCCGGCGTCGGGCAAAGGTGAGTTGTGGCTCATTCAATGGACACACCATCGGGTGCTTCTTACCGTTGAATGTGTGGTGTGTGAACAATCGGTAGACGGTGCCTGGACAGGGCACACCCGTGGGTCTGCGGCCTACGGACGGCTACTCGCGGCACTGTTCTGCGCGGGCATTGCGACATTTGCGCAGCTCTACTCACCGCAAGCCGTATTGCCGTTGATCTCAAAGGATTTAGGTGTCGGGGCGGCTAATGCCGCGCTGGTGGTTTCGGCGTCGACGGTAGGTCTAGCGATCGGCGTCATCCCATGGTCAGCGTTGGCCGACCGCATCGGCAGGGTGAAAGCGATCTCGATTTCGGTCACCGTCGCGACCCTGGTTGGGATGCTGGTGCCCTTCGCGCCGACGTTCCCACTGCTTCTCGCCGGTCGTTTTATCGAAGGTTTGATGGTCGGCGGCGTGCCCGCCATTGCGGTGGCTTACCTCACGGAAGAGGTAGATTCCGTGCACGCCGCGAGAGCTGCCGGCATATTCGTCGGGGGCACGACGATCGGGGGACTGCTCGGACGGCTCGTCTCTAGCCCTGTCGCCGAGGTGGCCGGGTGGCGCGTGGGTATCTTCACCGTCGCGGTGCTCTGCGGTTTGGCGGCAATGGGGTTCGTCAAGCTCGCACCCGATCCGCGCGGATTCACCCCGGTGTTGCGCCACGACGCCAATCCCGAAGGCAGCCTTGGTCATCGGCTGGCCGCTAATTTGCGCACACCACGCCAGTTGGTGCTCTTCGCGCAGGGGTTTCTGCTGATGGGCGGATTCGTGGCGCTCTACAACTTCCTCGGCTTCCGGTTGACTCGCGCACCTTTCCATCTAGCCCCCTCGGTGGTGAGCCTGATGTTCCTGGCCTATCTGGCCGGCACCTGGGCGTCGTCGCTGGCGGGTGCCGAAGCCGCCCGCTTCGGCCGCAAACGGGTTCTACTTGTGGCGGTGTCGATCATGATGGCCGGTGTCGCAATGACTCTCAGCGATAACGTGATCGCAGTCCTGATCGGGCTCGTGGTCGCCACGGCCGGATTCTTCGGTGCACACTCCACCGCGGCCGGATGGACCGGCCAGGCTGCACCTGTGGGCAAAGCCCAAGCGTCGTCGCTGTACAACCTGTTCTACTACGCCGGTTCGAGCGCCATCGGATGGTTGGGAGGCGTGGCCTTCGATGCCCGCGGATGGACGGCCGTCGCCGTGACGATTCTGGCGTTTGCCGGCATCGCGGCATTACTTGCGGCGCGCTTTCTGCACGACGACTAGAGATCTGGCTCATGCCGCGTCGTCGCACGATACTGTTGACGCGACAAGAACACTCACCTTCGAAGCGCAAAGGCTAGAGGTGCTCCAGCGATCGATCGACGACGTCGTAGCTACCACCGTCGACATCGATTGGTCGATTTGCATTCGAGATGTCGCAGGTCGCGAATTGGCCGGCCGCAACGCCGATCGGTCGATGAAGACTGCAAGCATCGGGAAGCTTCTGTTGCTCATCGAGGTCGCACGGCAATGCGCCGAGGGCGACCTCACTGGCACCACCTTGCTCGGGCGGGATCCAGAACTTCGCGTCGCCGACTCGGGAATCTGGCAGCACCTGCACGTCGAAGAACTGGCTGTGCACGATCTCTGCGTGTTGATCGCGAGCGTCAGCGACAACTTAGCGACAAACGCCCTCCTCAAACATGTTGGCTTGCAGCGGCTCCACGACCTCGCCGAATCCCTTGGTTTACACCACACGGCGCTGCTCGATTACGTCCGAGACCACCGCGGCCCAGACGACCCGGAGACGCTGTCGACCGGATCGGCGTCCGACTTGTCGCTGGTGATGAGTCAGCTGTCGCGCAACGAGCTGTTATCTCCGACTGTGTCAGAACAGGTGAATGCCTGGCTGGCCACCAACGTGGACCTCTCGATGGTCGCGTCCGTATTCGGCGTGGATCCGCTGGCACATGCGCCGTCGGATCGAAACTTCATTATTCGTAACAAAACTGGAGCTGACCCAGGGGTCAGGGCAGATGTTGGCATGACCGGCCGGAACGCCGTCTGGTTTAACTACGCCGTGATCGCCAATTGGAACGCCTCGGATCCGGACCTCCGAGACGGTGCCCTGTCGGGAATGCGCGCCATCGGCACGATCCTGAGAACGACCATCGAAACTCATGCGTGATGAGGAGTCCAATCGCCACGACCGCGTAGTACCCTCTAACTGGTTTATCAGCGTCGTGTCATCCTAATCAAAGGAAACGAATCACATGAGCTCACCTCGCTGGCTTGTCAGACTCACCATCCCCGTAATGGCCGGCGCCGCCTTGGCTGGAAGCGCTGCGGTTGCGGCTGCCACTCCCAGCCAAGATTCCGCATATCTCGCGAAGCTGAGCGCCGTCGGTCTGACGTGGCCGCAGAATGCGGATGAGGCGCTTATCGGGGAGGCGCACCTCATCTGCTACGACCTCACCTGGGGTTGGCAGCCACAGCAGATCGCCGACGACATCCACGACCACTTAAACAAGAGGGGCGTCACGTTGCTGGATGTCGGGACGATGGTCGACGCGGCGCACAAGACCTATTGCCCCGGAAACGTCTGCGACGCCCCGACCCTCTGCACGTAACACCGCCTGGGGAATAGCGGGTACGTCGGCGAGTTCCCCAGCGGTGCAGCGATACTCGTATGTCGCACGGTTAGCTTCGATTCTGTAACACCGAAGTACGTTGCGCCGCAACCCCGTAGTTTGCCGTCTGGCTACCGTGGCGTTCGATTCGGTGCAACTCGACACCAGTGGTATACGTATACGCCCGGCTCCTAAAGGAGTCGTAAACGTTATGGACGACGCCGCGCGTCCTGGGCGGGCTGCTGTCGTCAGTTGGGCATGATGGCGGGCCGAGGGCTCGAATTTTGCGCGCGCGGCCCGGCGCAGTCGCACACGAAATACCTCAGGAGAGGCTCAGCATGTCAACGTCAACACTCAGTAGGTCAGCGCCGGCACCGAGTAGGTCAACGCCGACCGGCCCACCGCGGCTGCCCAGCTTGACCAGGCTCAGCGCGCTAGCGCTTCTCGTCATCACACTCACGGTCCTGAGCATCTCCTTCTATTGGCTGGAGCACCACAAAGCCCGCCATGCGACTGTCCTCGGCGACACCACCAACCCGGACCATGCGACCGTCACCGTCCTCATTCAGAACATCGATCCGTCCACAGCGCGGATAAGCGCTCAATTGGAGCTGAAGGGCGCGGGTTCGTTGGTGGACGAGCGCACCCATGATCTGAAGGAAGACGCGACCCTCGTCAGCAACGCGGTCACCAACCCCACGGTTGTTTCCAAAGCGAATGAACGCCCGGAATTCGTCTCGGTTCAATTCGCGCTTCGTGACGGGGTCATCACCGACTACCCCCTCGACAGCTACACGGCGAGCTTTCATTTCCACGTCCTGGTCGGGACCGGCACGAGTCAGCACGCCGTCCCTGTGCGTGTCGTGTTCGACAACATCGACGCCTTCTTCAAATTGGCGCCGCGGCAGGAGAACTCGATGGAGATGCACCGGGCTGGCGGAGAAGCCAAAGCCATCGCCTCACCCGAATCACACTTCGCCGCAACCGCGACCGTAACGCGGTCGTCGAGCACAATCATGTTCGCGGTGTTCATCATGGCGTTCATGTGGTGCCTCACCATCGCCGCTCTCATCGCGGCGTGGTACGTCGCCAGCGGCAAGCTCGGCTTGTTCTGGTCTGCTCTGGGATTCCTCGGCACACTGCTGTTCGCGCTCATCCCCTTGCGGAACGCCGTCCCCGGAGACCCGCCGATCGGCTCGCTCATCGACTTCGCCGCCTTCTTCATCGCCGAAGGCGTCGTCTCAATCTCGATGATCGTCACCGTGCTTCACGGCTACCACATCGAAATCTCCAACAAGAAGAAGAAAGGCACCCAACTCGACTGAAAGGTCGGGCGATGGGTCACCCTAGGTGCAGCGTTACCCCGGCGTCGCTGAAGACGTCTTGGATCGCATCGAACAATGTGCGCTGCCCGTAGCGAATCTCGTTGAGGTAGCGCCGTGATAGCGCGCTGTGCTGCCATTCGAATTCGTAAGGACGGTGTTCGGGGGTGCCGAATCCGCCCCTCAGACAATCGGCCAGTGCGTCGAGGTTGCGGCCGAAGTAGCCGCCCGGGCCGTTGACGGCGGAGCCGATCTCGCGGTAGAAGTCGCCGGCGGATCTGATCTTTCGGCCGTCGATGCGGTAGATCACCGGCAGGTTTTCGGTCGGCTCTCGCGTCATGGCTGCTTTCCCGCGTCAGTGACCAGACAGAACGAGTCGTAGTGGTCGCCGGTGTAGAAGTATTGGGTTGGATTGGCCAATGGCGTTCCGCCAGTGACGATGCGCCTCATCGACCGGTCTTGGGCCCGTGGGGTGATCACGGTGTACTCGTGGTAGTACCCCCTGCGTTGCTTGGGCAGATGACCCTCGCGGTTAGTGAACACCGCGCCGTCGCTGCGCGGAAACGGAAAAGGGCCGCCGGTGTGGATGCGCTTCACAGTGTCGGCCACTTCGTGCGGCAGGGTGGCCATCGGGCACGCCGGCTCACCGACTTGACCGGCTGTCGTTGGCGCCGGTTCGGAAGGCTGGGTGCGCGACAGCATCCACCCGCCGACGATGACGACCAGTGCGCACAGCGCGACGAGTGCCGGCCTGCGTCGACTCACCTGCGCTCCTTGC
>Ga0302177_10002044_pt1 | contig 14272 bp, 15 predicted proteins | sample I_Palsa_E1_2_FD_198780 | JGI IMG/M metagenome (GOLD analysis project Ga0302177, IMG submission 198780) | Peat permafrost microbial communities from Stordalen Mire near Abisko, Sweden - I_Palsa_E1_2 | ecosystem: Environmental > Terrestrial > Soil > Palsa > Peat permafrost | place: Sweden... | reverse complement strand
ATCTTGGCGTTGCCGGTCTTGGTTCTGCCCGACAATTCCTGATACGCGGCCCAAGGCCAGAAGGGAACGCTCATGCCACCCGTATCTATTTTGATCGCAGACGACCATGAACTTGTGCGCAAGGGAATCCGTACCGTCCTCGAAGCACGCACGGGATGGCAAGTGGTGGCGGAAGCCAGCGACGGCAGAGAAGCCGTCAAGAAAACCCAGGAACTCAAACCCCAGGTGGCCATCTTGGATATCAGCATGCCTCTTCTGAACGGCCTCGAAGCCACGCGGCAGATTGCGAAAATCGCGCCGCAAACCAAGGTGCTGATTCTGACCATGCACGAGGCCGACCCGATGATCCAACAAATCCTGCAAGCCGGCGCCCGCGGATATTTACTGAAGTCCGACGCCAGCTTGGATTTGGTCTCCGCGGTCGAAGCCCTGTTGCGCAACAAAACATTCTTCACGCCGAAGGTCGGTCAAATTGTTCTCGAAGGTTACTTGAACAAGAATCCCAAAGCCGCGGATGAAGACGCCGAAAATGGCGCCCTTCGGCTCACCGCGCGTCAACGGCAAATCGTGCAGCTCTTGGCCGAAGGAAAAAGCAGCAAGGAAGTCGCCGTGGTGCTGGATATCAGCGTGAAAACAGCGGAGACGCATCGCGCCAATATCATGCGCCGCCTCGACTGCCATTCGGTTACCGATCTGGTTCACTACGCGATTCGCAACGGAATCACGCAAGCCTAGGCCGCTCGGTCCCGTTTTGTAATGCGAGCGCGCATCACGGTCCGCGGCCTATCGCTAGCGGCGCTTAACAGCCTTGCGTATCTCACGCACCTTCGCGCGAATCTTTTTGCCGGCCGCCTTGGCTGCCTTCCGCCCTTTGGCGACTTGGCTCTTCGCCGCGCGCACTTTCTTTGCCACTACGCGCCGTTTGGCCTTCACGTACTTCTTGGCTTTTTCCGTTTCCGCTGAGGCTGCTCCGAGCGTTGTGCCGATCGCAGTCGCAACGTCCGTCAGCACTCGATCTTCTCGCGTGGACATTTCGTCACCCCTGTAGGACGCCGTCGTCCGGATTTTTTTCTGGGAGCGATCTGCGCGCCCCGATTCGCATTATAACCCTCGCCGCCAATCCATCACGGCCGGCCCAGCACCAGCAGAATCAGCAAAATCAGCAGAACCGCGCTCGCGCCCGCCCCGCCGCTCGGATAGTATCTCCAAAACTCGCTGTGCGCCGGCACCGGCAAGTATCCCACGAGCAGAACCGCAAGCGCGACCACCAGACAAATGATGAGCATTTGATCCCCCCGGGGGGCGCCGGTTTGCGCCCCCGTCGTACAACTGCAAACGCTGCCCAACGCTAAGTAGCTTTAGGCTCCCGAAGATCGCCCACCGCGCGCGAGGTGCGCCACCACCGACACCAGGAACAGAACTATGAAGATGAAGAACAATATTTTCGCGATTCCCGCCGCCGCGAAGGCGATGGCCCCAAATCCCAAAAGCCCCGCGACGATTGCAACAATCAAAAACAACAGCGCGTAATAAAGCATGTTTCCTCCTCGTGGCCGCCATCCATATGCGGCGTCGATTTATGATCGTGCTCGTTCACCAAAACGCCACGCCCTCACGCGCGTCCAGCGCTGTGAGTTTTAGCCCTCTTGCGCTCCGTGCGTGAAGCCGGCCGCTCCTCGGCGCGGTCATCCTGCACCGGAAGACCCCGCACGAACCGATCCACTTGTTCCTGCGCCGCTTCTTTCGCAATCCCGTACCGCTCCTGGATTCTTCCCACCAATTGATCGCGTTGCCCGCGAATCACTTCCATGTCGCTGTCGGTCAACTTCCCCCACTTCTCCCGCACCGTCCCTTTGTACTGTTTCCACTTGCCTTCCACTTGATCCCAGTTCATGGCAACCTCCCGAGTGATGGCCTCTAGCCGTTTCCCCGCCCCTCCAGTCTCTATCTGCTAACCGCCCCCGGAAATACGGTGAATCCCCCATAAAACCAGACGAAGAAATGTAGATTCAAGTCCGCTGGCCCGCCCTAGCCGTGGAGAAGGGGGTCGCATCGGCGCTGCTCGCGTAGCGCCAGCCGGAACCTGTCCCGGCCCGCCGGGAGACTCGCAGCTTTTCCCTTTTCCTCTTGCGCTTCGACAAGAGCAGGCGTATCTTCCCCTGTAGAAGTATCAGGGGGCACGCATGGCAGACCGCGAGACACAGCGCGTAACAGAAAAACGAGTCGATCTCCCGCAAGGTACCCTGGATTTGCTGATCCTGCGCACGCTCGCGCTCGGACCCGAGCACGGCTGGGCGATCTCCGAGCGCATCCATCAAGTCTCAAGCGAGGTTCTTCAGATCCAGCAAGGCTCGTTGTATCCCGCCCTGCATCGCCTCGAACGCCGCGGCTGGATCAAAGCCCGCTGGGGAGCATCCGAGAACAACCGCCGCGCGAAATTCTACGAACTTACCAAGACCGGCCGCAAACAACTCGAAACCGAAAAAGATGAATGGAAAAAGTTGACCGCTGCCGTCGCGCAGGTGTTGGGAACAGCATAAGGAGCGCCCGATGTTGAGTTGGAACGCATAATGTTCAACGACGTATGGATCCGTCTGCGGTCCCTATTCCGCCGCGACGAAGTCGAAGGTGAACTCGACGCCGAGCTCCGCTTCCATTTCGATCAGCACGTAGAGAAGCTGGTTCACGCCGGCGTGCCTCTCGCCGAAGCCCGCCGCCGCGCCCGCCTCGAATTCGGCGGCATCGATCAAGTCAAAGAAGAATGTCGCGAGGCCCGTGGCACGTACTGGATCGAAACTCTGGCTCAGGATGCGCGTTACAGCCTACGCATGATGCACAAAAATCCCGGCTTCACCGCGGTCGCCGTGCTCACACTCGCCCTGGGCATCGGCGCCACTACTGCGATCTTCACGGCAGTGTACGCGACGCTCCTCGCGCCATTGCCGTATCCGCAGTCCGACCGCTTGGTGATGGTATGGTCCAAGCTTCAAGGCCATCTCGCCTTGGTATCAGCAGCCGATTTCACCGATTGGAAGCGCCAAAGCACCGCATTCGAGGACCTGAACGCTTGGGCCACGGACGACTTCAACGTCGCCACGCAGGACAGGCCCGAAATGGTCGACGGGATATATGCCACGCCCGGCTACTTCGGGATGTTGGGACATCCCCTCTTCCTTGGCCGCAATTTCCTTCCCAAGGAAGGGCTGCCAGGAAATGCGCACGTCGTAATCCTTGCCTATCGTCTGTGGCGGCGTCTCGGCGCAAACCCGAGCATCATTGGCCAGACGACTCAAATCAACGGCGAGCCTTATATGGTAGTGGGAGTGTTGCCGCCGCCGGGAATTTACGCGCCAGGATCTGTGGAGCGTTGGGACGAACAATTGGCCGTGCCGCTGGTCTTCACGCCCGAGCAAGTCGGTCACGACGCTCTCGACGCGGTGTTCGTCGCAGGCCGGCTCAAGCCCGGAGTCAGTATCATGGAGGTGCAGGCTGAAATGGACTCGCTCACTGCGACCGAGGCCAAGGACTATCCCAAGAGCGACAAGAACTTGAGTGCGTTCGTGGAGCCTTATAAGAACGCTTTTCTCCCTCCCGATCGTCAATCGACACTCCGGCTGCTGCTCGGCGCAGTGGGATTTCTGCTCCTGATCGCATGCCTCAATGTCGCCAATCTTCTGCTGGCCAAAGGCATCACGCGCCAGAAAGAGGTCGCCATTCGCGGCTCTTTAGGAGCGCAGCGGGCGGCGATTTTTGCGCAGTTTGTGACTGAGAGCCTTGTGCTTGCGATTCTGGGTGGCCTTGTCGGCCTCGCCGCAGGGTATGCCATGCTGCGGACCTTGCTCGTGGTCATCCCCGCGCACACTTTGCCGGCAGAGGCTGATTTGCGCCTCAACGTCCCCATCCTGGTCTCCATGCTGGCAGCCACAACTTTATGTGGGGTGCTTTTTGGATGTGCCCCCGCATGGTACGCCTCGCGCTTGGATCCGGTGCGGTTCATCCGGGATGGCGGGCGCTCGGGAGTCGGCGTAGGTCGCCACCGCCTTCGCCGCCTCCTGGTAATCGCCGAATTTGCGTTGGCCCTACCGTTGCTGGCCGGAGCGGGACTCACGATTCACAGCTTCCGGAATCTCACTCACGTGGATCTTGGCGTACGCACCGATCACATTCTTGGCTTCTACCTCGAGCCTGTGTCGCTGCTGAACCAGAAGGATCCCACCCAGATCGGCTCCTACTATCGCCGTATTCTTGCCAGCATCGCTGCGGTTCCCGGCGTCTCTCATGTATCAGCGATGAGTTTTTTGCCTCTCGAAGACCTGCACGCAAGCATGCCCTTCGCCATCGCTGGCAAACCCGCTTACGCGGACCCGTCGCTGCGTCCCGTCGCTGACCTTCAGATGGTTACTCCCGACTATTTCCGGACCTTTGGAATTCGAATCGTAAAAGGACGAGCGTTTGCGGACGCGGATAACGCCGCCAGTCCCGCGGTGGCCATGGTCAACGAGGCTTTTGCCAACAGATTTCTCGAAGGCCTTGATCCGCTCGATCAGCGTGTAGTGATGGAACAGGTGGTTCCCGCTCAGGGCGAATTGGGGCCAGCAATTGACTGGAAGATCGTCGGCGTGTTTCATACCGTCAAGAGCCGCGGATTTCGCGAGGACCATCCTGAGATCGATATACCCTTCTGGCGAACCGCGTATCCCATCTCCGGTATCGGCGTCCGCACCGTGCAAGACCCTGCAACCATGATCAAGAGCATCGCCACTGCCGTAAACACCGTGGACCCCGGCGCGGCTCTTTACACGCCGCGCACCATGCAGCAAATGCACGACGAGATTCTGGCCAACGACCGCTTTACGGCCATCCTTTTCGCCAGCTTCGCCCTAGTCGCGCTGTTGCTAGCCGCGGTCGGTATCCACGGAGTGACCTCTTTCTCAGTGGCGCAACGCTCGCACGAGATTGCCCTGCGAATGGCGCTTGGCGCCGGCCGCAACCGCGTGGTCGCTCTCGTCGTGAAAGAGGGCGCGGTGCTGGCCTGTCTCGGTTTAAGTCTCGGCCTCGTGGGAGCCTATTTTGTAGGCCGCGTCATGCAAAGCATCTTGTACGGTGTGGGCGCTATCGATTTCTCAACGACCGGCGCCGTCGGCCTCCTGCTTTTCCTCGCAGCCCTCGCGGCCTGTTACCTCCCGGCGCGACGCGCCACGCGCGTCGATCCCATGATCGCCCTCCGTCACGAATGATGAAGCGCTCCGCCGCGCCTGGTCCGGAAGAAGGTCGCGCCGCCGTCTCCCGCTCTCTGTGCATTCCGTGCCCTCTGTGTTAGGTTTCGTCTGTTTGTGATGGCCGACAGTACGCCGGTGCCTCACACGCCCGCTTCGCCGCCTGCTGCCGAGACGCTTTTTCGGCCGTCGGCCAGCCGTTGAATTTCCGTGTGCCCTATCCTTTTCCCGCCGTTGGAAAAGGGTGGGGCTTTTGACCTGCACTCTTCGCCCGCCCCGTGCGGCCTCGATTCACCCGCGTCGAACGACGCAACCCAGGTCTCCGAATCGACGATCCCGAGCAAAGCATTCGAAAGCATATCCACAGTCATTCGAATGCTAACCCATCGATATATATTGACATAGAGTAATCATCCGTGCCATACTTACACATGCGTTCGCGGAATCACTTCCAGGGCGCTCTCCCGCGCAGAAGCCTGCGTCCCGTCGTCGCGGAAGCGAAGGCGGATGGCGTAAGCGGATCTCCGCACCTCGTCACTTTACCCACTACAGCCCAGCCATCCGTGCACCTTGCCCGTCCTAACCCACCTAGAATCAACACTTCCGTGAATCCCTCATTTTTTATCAAGTCGCTGATTATGAACGACTTGAAGTCCATTAGAATCAGCATTGCCGACAATAAGTCTTCTAGAATCAACACTTCCAGCACATGTAGCCGTAAGCCCTCTATAATCAACACTTCCAAGAAACACCCGGGGGGGTGGGGTGAAGCCCGGCACAGACCGGGCGTATCCCTCACCGCCGTTCGCCGACGGCAAGCGAGGGGGCCCGGGATGACGCCGACAGCAACGACGCCAAGCGGGAGATTGGCGCTCCCAGGGAAAGCATGCCGCCTGAAAGGCGGCGCTACAAAACCACACCACCGATGCCGCCCTAAAGGGACGGCGCTACATAAGGCGGGCGGAGGCGAACAAGAAAAGCAGATCCCTCACCAACGTTCGCCAAAGGCGGGCGACCGGGATTCGGGATGACACTCACGGCGGCGAAGCGTTTTCTAGGTTGGCGTGCGGATCGTTGCTATACTTTGATGGTTTCGGTGGATGTTGGAACGCGGTACGGGAAACACTGTGAGGAGCAGACATGGCGCAGAAATGCGATATTTGCGGCAAAGGGCCGCAGTACGGAAACGTGATCAGCCACGCCAACAATGCGCGGCGTCGGCGATGGAATCCCAATCTCAAGCGCGTGCGGGCGGTTGTGGCCGGCGTGCGCAAGCAAGTGCGCGTATGCACGTCGTGCTTGCGTTCGGGTAAGGTTCGCAAAGCGGCGTAAGCCGGCCTGCGCGGAGCGCATTGCTTCAATCGGTTGCGCGGAGCGCGCTGCTTGAATCGACGGCGTGCAGCGCATTGCTCTCAGCGGCGTCGAAAATTACACAAGGTCGAGATGCAAAAGCGGCTGATATCGGCGGCACTGATCGTGGCCACGTTGGCCTGGGCGGGCGGATGCCGCAAGGGCGAAGCGCCTTCGCCGGACGTGTGGGCCGAAGTAAACGGCACGCAGATCGAGCGCAGCGAAGTCGAGCAGTATTACCGCACGCGCGTCAATCCCCAGACGCAGACGCCCTCGCACGAAGAATCGCTTTCGCTGATGCTCAACATCCTGGACGATCTGATCAACAACGAAATTTTGTTTGAGCGCGCCGAGAAGCTGGGCCTTTCGGCTTCCGACGGCGACGTCGAGGATAAATTCGCCGAATTCAAGAGTCCGTACACCGACGACGAATTTCAGCGCCAATTGCAGTCGCGCGGCGTTACCGTGGACGACCTGAAAAAAGACATTCGCCGCGAGCTTTCGATCCAGAAGCTTATGAACGCAGAGGTCAATTCCAAAATCAACATCACCGATCAGGACGTTTCCGATTTCTACAATCAGAATCGGCAACAGTTCAACGTCGCGGAAACGCAATATCGTCTGGCGCAGATCGTGGTCACGCCGCGCAAGGATCAGGAAGTGCGCAATCGCAAGAACGACGACGCCACCACCGACGCCGAGGCCCGCGCGAAAGTCGCCATGCTGCTGAAGCAACTGAAGAGCGGCGCGGATTTTTCCGAATTGGCCATGGATTATTCCGAAGATCCGCAGACCGCGGGCTCGGGCGGCGATCTGGGCTACGTGCCGGAATCTTCGCTCGGGCAGAGCAATCCGGCGCTGAAGGCGGCGGTGATGGCGCTCAAGCCGGGCGAGACGAGCGGCGTGATTGTGCTACCGGATTCCTACCGCATCCTGAAGCTGGTGGCCAAGGAAGCTCCCGGCCAGCGCGATCTAAACGATCCAAGCGTGCAACAATCCATTCGCGACGCGCTGCGCACGCGCAAAGAGCAGTTGCTGCGCACCGCGTACCTGACCGACGCGCGCGATCAAGCCAAGGTTGAAAATTATCTCGCGCAGCAAGTAATCGAATCTTCCGGCCGCTTGCCTGAAGTCGTTGCGCCTCCATCTGCAGCGCCAGACATGGCGCCTCCCGCCGAAGCGCCTCCGCAGCAGTAGCGCCGGCGCGCGATCGTAACGAACCAATCGCTTAGGATGTGCCAAATTATTTCGCGGAGTCGCTCGGCGAAGGCGTCGGCGTGGCGTTCGCGGCGCTGCCGGCGAAGACGCGGACGGCGATGCGCGTCGCGATGTACACCGCCGCGAGCAGCGCGGCCGCGCCGAAGATGAGCTCGGCGCCCGCGGCTGCGGCGTGCGCGGCCGGGCTCGCGATGCGTTCGATGCGCAGCGTCGCGAAAACCAACGCGACGGCCGCGGCCAGCAACACGGCGAACGCTGCAACCACGGCAAGCACGCCGAGTGTGATTTTACGCGGCACTTGAAGCGGTCGCCTCCGGCGCGTTCGGTGATTCGCGCAACTCGAGTTAGTCGAGCGATTCCCGCGATGCGAGCTAGTGCAGGCCCGACCAATCCTCCGAGACCAGGATGGAATTGCTCGGGTTCGCGGGATCGTACTTCACGCTCGCGGTTTGGCCGGAGAGCAGTTGGCCGCGTCCGGTGGCGCGGTGCTCAAGACCGGTGATGTCCTGCGCGGTTTCGTAAGTCACGCCGGAGATGGAGTAGGTGTACCAGAGGAGTTTCCGGTTGCGCCCTGCGAGCTTGCCGGGATTCTTTTCGGCGCCGCGAAACATCTGGAAGCGGCCATTTGCGGCGGCGGACGGAGGGACTTCTGCGAGTTCGGTGACGCGCCCTTCGGCGATGCGGCCGACTTGATTCACGTGAGCGCGGCGGCGGCGTTCGATTTCGTCGGAGTCGGGGCGGCGGCGGAATTTGGCGTACGACACGGCGAGGATGGCCACGGCGACAGCCGCGCCCGCAGCCGCAAGGAGCTTCCAATCGTCGGTGAGCGCCGTCAATTCAATCCTGGTTGCGCGTGCATCGCGGCGGGCGCTAAGAGTTCGCCGCCTGAACTGGATTCCGCAGCGTGCCGACGCCGCTGACGACCACTTCGACGACGTCGCCCGCGGCAAGTGGGCCTACGCCGGAGGGCGTGCCGGTGGCGATGATATCGCCCGGCTCGAAGGTCATCACGCGCGATACCCAGCGGATTATAGCATCAACGGAAAAGATCATCTCCGTGGTGGAAGCAGACTGTTTCTTCACGCCGTTGAGGAAGGTCTCGACGGTAGTGCGCTGCAAATCGAGTTCGGTCTCGAGCACCGGGCCGACGGGGCAGAAGGTGTCAAAACCCTTGGCGCGCGTCCATTGCGGATCGGAAAACTGCAAATCGCGGGCGCTGATGTCGTTGAGGCAAGTGTAGCCGGCGATGTAGGGGCGGACGTCGTCGGCGTCCGACAATTGCCGGCAACGCCGCGCGATCACGACGCAGAGCTCGCCTTCGTAATCCACGCGATTCGAGATGGCGGGCAGCACGATCGTTTCTCCGGGGGCGATGATGGCGGAGGGCGGCTTCAGAAAAATCAGCGGCTCCTTGGGCACGTCGTTGTTGAACTCGGCGGCGTGTTCGATGTAGTTGCGTCCCACGCAGACGATTTTGGTGGGCACGGAGGGCGGGAGCAGCGCCACTTCTGTTAGCTTCCAGCTGCGGCCGGAGGCTTTGGTCTCGCCGAGCAAACTTCCGGACAGTTCGTGAACCGTTTCGCCTTCGATGCGGCCGATGCGCGGCTCGGGCTGCATGGCTTCGCCGGAGCGGTTGGCCGCGGCGGCATTAAATTCAAGCAATTGAAATCGACAAAGTTTCATTTCATTCCTTTTCGGGCGCTAGTGATCGTGCGGCGGATAGTTTACAGGAACTGGGGAATGCCTTCCATCCAGCCTTTGGAGCGCGAATTTTGACCAGCGAAACGCGAAGATATTAGGCCGCGAGGCGGCATCGGACGGCGCGAGTGGGTTGTTCGTGGCGAAAGGAGTGGCCGGCGTGGGCGCGAAGATTAGGGCTTCAGATCGGCGGCCCAATTCATGACGACGGTGGCGGGCTCAATGGTTTGCTGCTCGACGTTGGTGACGGCGAGGAAGCGCTGTCCGTCGGCGGTTACGACGTACACGCCGTTTCCGCTGCCGCGATCGGGGCGAAAATCGACGGCGAAGAGGGGCTTTGGAACGCCGGACTGAAACTGCGGGCCGTCGGTCGAGACGTCCACGGCCACGAGCTTTCCGCTCGAAATGAAATAGAGCTCCTTTCCGTCATGCCGCCATTCGGGGTGCTGGCCGCCGCCGGACGAGACCTGCCATTTGCCGCTGCGGTCTGGGAACGACTGGACGTAAACCTCGTAGTTGCCCGACTCGTTTGAAGAGTAGGCGATGTAGCGGCCGTTGGGCGAAAAGCGCGCCTCCCTCGCCTCGGTAGCTCCCTGCACAAAGAGGAACGGTTTGCGATCGCCGAAGAGAGGCAGAATCCACAAGCTCCCGGGCGATGTCGTGTCATACACAACGTAGCGGTCATCGGGCGACCAGTCATCGACGCTTTTCTGCTGGTCCTTGGACGCGAAGACAAGCTGCGACGTGCCGAGTCCGCTGGCCGCCTTTTCGTAGATATCCCGATTGCCGGTCTGCGTCGAAGTGAACACAATCTGGCTGTCGTCGTGCGACCAAGCGGGATTGGATTCGTCGGTGGGATCGAACGTCAATCGCGAGGAGGTGTTGCGCTTCAGATCGAAAAGCCATAGGTCGCGGCTGTTGACGTGCGGATCGAGCACACCGACGGCGAGTCGGTTGCCGTCCGGCGAAATTGCCGGAGCGCTATACAAGCCCGGCTGTCCAACCGTGCTTAAAATCTTCCCGTTGCGATCAAACCACTGGAGCTGGTACTCGTCGGCCGTCGCCGCCGCGGTGTAGGACAGGATGCCGCTATCGGAGACCGAGAAACTCCCTACGCTGTCCGCGATGGGGACGGGGTCGCCGGTGGTTACCAATCCCCGGAGATCGAACCCCTGCGCCACCAGAGCATTGCCACGCTCGTAAAGCAGATAACCCGGCGGGGCGTAACGGACGGTAGAATCGGCGTTCTCCAGGCATTTCGTCTGGTTCGAATCGAGCGAGCCGATGCAAATCCACGCCTGTGGACCTGTGGCATTGCGAACGGAAAGATAAAGAAAATGCCGCCCGTCCGGCAGAAAGAATGGACCGGCGTGCCGAGTTTCCGCCAGCGACCGGTCAAGCGTGGTCACGGGGCTGGGCTGGCCGCCGTCCGCGGAAACTTTCAAAATCGGGCCTGCAGCGTAGGTGCCAAGGAGAATCACTCCATCGGGACTCCAGCTTCCAGTTCCGATTCCGGCCTGATCACAGAGTCTCTGCGGGGTTCCGCCGGAGACGGCAACCTTCTTCAGACCGGTAGCGTCACTGTAGGCAAGGTAACGGCTGTCCGGCGACCAAAAAAAAGTGTACGCGTCCTCGGTTCCCGCCATCGGCTGCGCGGCCACAGCATCGATCGGCCGCATCCAAAGCTGGCGCACTCCCTCTTTCGTGACACCAACCAAGGCCAAGAAACGGCCGTCCGGCGACGGGCTTATCTGGTAGATGAACACGTTCTCGGGCAGGGAGACGAGAAAGCGCGCCACGTTCGGCTTGGGCTGGTTGAAGTATGGACGGACGTACACGAAGGCCAGAACGGCGGCGAGGAGCAAAGCCGCGCCAGCGATCGCGGCCAGCGTCCAAGCGAATCTTTCACGGCTGCGCCGGTGCGCGACGATGGGAGCGGCGACGCCTGCTTGCGAACCGGCTTCGGAAATCCACTTAAGTTGCAGGCTGAGGTCGTGGGCGCTTTGGAAACGCTCGTCGGGATCTTTCGCGAGGCAGATTTTTATCAAGCGCTCGAGCGCGGGCGGCGTCAGCGGCTGCAGTGTGGAGATCGGCGCGGGCTCGGCGGCAAGGACCGCGGCGATTACACTGGCCCTGGTTTTGCCGTCAAAGGCTTTTTTGCCCGTGGCCATTTCGTAGAGCACCGCGCCGAATGAAAAAATATCGGAGCGCGCGTCGGCTTCTTCGCCTTCGAGCTGTTCGGGGGCCATGTATTGGAACGTGCCGACGATGCTGCCTTGCTCGGTTAGAGGCTTGGCGGGGCCGCCCGGAAGTTTTGTGGTCAGCATGGTTTCGGCGTTGAGCGGCGCGTCATCGGCAGCGGGAGCGGCGATTTTTGCCAGGCCGAAGTCGAGGAGTTTGACTCCGGTTTTGGTGAGCATGATATTGCCGGGCTTCAAATCGCGGTGAGTGATGCCCAGGCGGTGCGCCTTATCGAGCGCGTCGGCGATTTCAGAACCGAGGCGCAGGACTTGGTCCGCGGGCATCGCGCCTTTTTCGATACGCGAGGCGAGCGTTTGGCCCTCGACAAGCTCCATGACCAGAAAATCGGTGTCGCCCGAGCGGCCGACGTCGTAGAGCGTGCAAATGTGCGGATGATTCAGCGCGGAAATGGCGCGGGCCTCGCGCTCGAATCGTTCGCGGCGCAGCGCGTCAGAGGAAAGATTCGCGGGCAAGACCTTGATCGCGACATCGCGGCCCAGGCGCGTGTCGCGCGCGCGATAGACCTCTCCCATTCCGCCCGCGCCGAGGGGCGAAACGACTTCGTAGGGGCCGAGTTTTGTGCCGGGCGTCAACATGCAAATCCCTCGCTGCGCTCGGGATTTCGCCTGCGCGCTCCCGCTGCGCAGAACCGGCTGCGCTCACGCCCGCAAAGCGGCTCAAGTTTTGTGCCATTCGCTAGAGGCATTTGTGGGAGGCAGTATACGCTGGAAGACGTGTGGCGGCGTGATAAACCGGCGCACATGGCGCGGGCGCAGATTACCGAAGTTGTTTGGCGGGCGAAAGACAAAGGTTACGGACCCACCCTTGCAAAAACGCAAGGATCGGGGCATCCGAAATTGGGGAAGCGGATCGGGTCCGCGAGGCGGCGTCGAGCGGCGTTAGGGCTGCCTTCGGCCGGTGGCCACCATGTGTTGGCGGCGAGCCAGGCGGAGCAGGGCGATGACCCAGCCGATCACGGCGAGAAGACCGTAGGAGGTCGCGCCGAGGATGAAGAGTTGCAAGGCGCCCATGCGCGAATCCAGGCGGGGGAAAAACATCTCCAGGCCGACGTAGGAGAGCGTCAAGATGGCCCATGCGGCTACGCCGGAAATGAACAGCGCGCGGGGAGACCTGACGAAGCGGCAAACCGGAATGGCCATCAGCAATAGTAGGGCTCCGACGGCGGCGCAATTGCGCTCAAGGGCGAAGGGCTCCAGTTGCGCAACGCGGTTGGCGACAAGCACCCACGCAACCAGCACCACGGAGAGCGCCGCGCCCGTGAAGAATCCCGTGCGCAGGGTCGAGCCGCGCAGCGAGAAAAATCTTTCTATGCCCAAAAATTGGGGCCGGGTCATCTTCACGCCTTTCGTTTGGTGCGTTGCGGTGCCTAGGTGTCGTTTTGGGCGCGTTGGCGATGGAGGCCCGAAGGCCTCCGCTAAAAAAGATTCATCCTACGGTGAATTCGCCGGGACTTCTGCCGAAACCGCGGGGCTCAAGGGACTTTCGTTGCCAGCCCGATCGACGGCGGATACCGAGTAGAAGTAGTGCTTGTCGGCGGCCACCTGAATATCACGAAACGCCGGGCTTAGCAACAACTCCGGGTTCAATCTCTGGCCTCGCGTGCCCGGTTGTTCACTCCGGTAAACGATGTAGCCGGCCAGGTCCGATTCCGGGCTGATGTCCCACGATAGTTCGATGTCGGCGAGGGCGGCCGCGGTTGCCGGGACGTAAATCGCCTCGAGGCCGCGGGGCGCAGCCGGAGGGAACGTGTCGCGCGGGGTCACCACGATGGGAATGGAATCGTCCGATTCAATGCCGTCCGGTCCGTACTGCGCCACGCTGCGCACGGTGTAGACGTAGGTATCGCCGAAGTCGAACTGCGCGTCGTCAAAGGCGGTTTCGGACGCGGGGCCGGCGAGCGCGAGCGGCGTAAGGAATTTCATTTTGTCGAGATCGGTCTCGTTCGGCGGGGAATCCGGCGCGAGTTCTCCGCGGTATACGCGGTAGCCGGAGATTCCGGCGCCGGCGGCGGGCGTTTCCCACGCCAGCTGGATCGCGTGCTCGGTGACGGTGGCGTGCAGCGCGGCGGGTGGAGCGGGCACGGGGAAGATGTGGGCTTCGGCGACGTTGGAGTCGGCGGAATCGTGCCGGCGCGAGACGCTGCTGCGCACCATGTAGATCATGGTGGCGCCGGCTTGGCGCGCGAGATCGTCGGCGTGGAACGGGTCGCGAAATTCCAGGCGATCGCCGGTGAGATAGGTGTCCACAAGCGCGGCGGGAATCGTATAGACCAGATGCGTGGTGAGTTTGTGCGCGGGTTCTCCGGCAGCGAGCGCGCCGCGATAGATTTCAACCGTCGGAGGCCCGTCGAGATCCGCATTTGTGGTTGAACGAGTTGGCAACGTGAAAGTCAGGATGATGGTGTTGCCCTGCTGCCGAGCGGCAAGATCGGCGATGGCTTGCGGCAGAATGGGTTTCGGCGGCTCGGGTTCGCCCGGCGCGCCGCAGCCGGCCGCGGCCACCGCGACGAGCGCGAGGAATAATGCGCA
>Ga0302177_10002039_pt1 | contig 14297 bp, 12 predicted proteins | sample I_Palsa_E1_2_FD_198780 | JGI IMG/M metagenome (GOLD analysis project Ga0302177, IMG submission 198780) | Peat permafrost microbial communities from Stordalen Mire near Abisko, Sweden - I_Palsa_E1_2 | ecosystem: Environmental > Terrestrial > Soil > Palsa > Peat permafrost | place: Sweden... | reverse complement strand
CCGTTGGTTATTTGAATCGCTGGACCAGGTGCGGGAGATCACCCACGGTTGGATCAAGATCTACAACGAAGAACGGCCACATGACGCGCTGGGAAACCTGCCCCCAGCGCTGTACCGCGAGCGTTTGTTCGCAACGACGAGTTCTACTTTTAAAATGTCAGCTTGACGGGTGAGCTTACGTCAGTGTTGGATGGCACAACGACTGCAATGTGGTCAGCACTGAGAGTTTGTTAAATGTTCACGACTGACCGATCCCACTGAGAAGCAGGCCTCCATGCAGATCGAAGGCAGCAGCAACAATTCGGCTTTGGCCAATGCTTCTCGGAGCGGAAACTTGGCTCAGCGCTCGAGAAACACTCAGCCGAAATTGGGGAGGTGGTCGATCAAACTCTAGACGGAAGAAGAAACTCAATCAGGTTTGAAAATTTAGATCTGCATGACTCATCGAGTACATAGCTCTACGGCGTTCACTCAAAGTGGCTGTTTCACCGAGCGGTGAATGTGCCATTTCGAGTGAAAATGGCCAAATATTCACTCGAAATAGGGAATTCACCAGGGACTGAAGCACTGTTTTTGATATCGGAGCGTTCGATCGCCTCCCTTCCTGTCGGTCCTTGCTAACCTCGAATTGGCTTCGTATGAGGTCGGTGAAACTTGCGGCAAGCATCGCGTGGAAAAAATCATGCGCACCCGTCAAATCGAGGTGATACGCGGTTAACCGCGTATCCAAAATTTGATTGTGCTGGGAAAATTGCTTTGGAGATTAAGATGGAACAGGAAAATGAACTCGATAATAGATGGTCGCGCGAGAAAGCAAGAGCATTCGTTTCTTGGACCTCAGGATCCGTTGCGCTGATTGCAGGTATATGTGCGCTGCTGACGCTGATCTTCGTGAAATCCTGATGCTCTCGCTTGGACATCCATTTTTCATGCAGACGTAGGCCCGAATTATCGTTAAATTTAACGTCCAGTTATTTCGTTTCGGCGCAGGCTCAGTGAGCCATCGTCGTGCCTCTCCATAGTCAGTTCGTCTCCTAGGTGCCAGTCCAGTTGCTTCATCAAATCGTCAGTTAGCTCAAGGAGACAATCACCGCTGCCGTCGCCTGTGTCATGAAGGGTCGCTACCCACTTGATTGCTCTCGTGTTGGTCATAAACGTTCTCAACTATCATTCGCTCAACCTTGATATTACATGCATGTCGTCTGCAATGACGGCGCTGGAATCAGTCGACGTCGTCGATCCACATAGCTTCTGCGATAGGGATGCCATTTGCATGCATGTGAGCGAACAGCGGCCCGAGTTTTTCCATCATGTGCTCAGCAAATTTTGTGGCTTGCGTAGGAGGAATAGCTTCGCCATAGGGGATTCCCAATTTCGATGCAGCATGTGCAACCGATTCAGAAAATGCCTTTCTAAACTGACGTCGTACGCTTCGAAAATAGATGATCCCGAACGAAGTGTTGATGACGGCTGCGTATTGCTCATCGGTGTATGACTCGTTCGCCTTGATCCGCTCGATCTCTTCGTCAGAAAAGGAGAGATCGACACGGACGTCGATCTCTTTGCCGTTGGCGGGATTAAAAGCATAGGTCGATGAGAAGGCCTCGCCGTCGTATCGATCGCTCAGCGGCACGACGATCCGGGCTAGTCCAAAATACTCTACATATCCCCACAGATAGCCGGTACTCGAATCCCCACGCACACTGACGATGTGAGGCGTATAGCTCGCGGGTCGCTCGCTAACCAGGTCGCGCGCATAGAAGAGACCGTAGGGTGCGTCGCGGTTTTCGTCGAGAAGATAGGGAAGCGCCAGGTCGCATGCCAATGGCGTGACTCCCGCGTCCAATGCCATAGCGATCGCGGTTTTCACCATCGAGCGTCCGCCTAGTGTGCCGCCAAAGACGGCACCGAACGTGAGCGGTGAATCGAGGAACTCCGAGTTTGACTGTATCTTCGACAGAACTTCCTGAACGTTAACCTCTGGGTGCTTGGCGGCCACGCTCTTCAACATCTTTTCTGCCTCTTTCATCGTGCTTACGGCAGCACTGATGAGGAAGCCTTGGCCTTGGGGATTAGGCACCTTATCAAAAATGACTCTTCGAGGCGTCAAGCTTCCATCGGGCAGAAGTTTCAATTCTTTCCCCGACGTTGTCTTCACCGGAATAGCAGGGATATCGCCACGCTCGCGTTCTGTGCCGTGCATCGATGCGATATGGCAAAACTGTCGCCAGATTTCAGCGTCCCAGGTCTCGCCAGCGCGGCTGTTGCAGCTCCTGCAGATGAAAGAACGAATCTTCCGGCGCCCGCCGATCGAATTCGGAATGATGTGTTCGTCCGAGTCGCCCACGATGGCGAACGGCTTATCGCACAGTGCGCAGTTGCATGTAGTGGTCATTTTGTCCATGACGCTTCCTGTGAAAAGACCGAGCGCGGCTGGTAAACGGTATCATGGGCTCGCATAATCGGATTGTTGAGCTTAGCCCGGCCAGACGAAACGCGGGCGGTGAAACGGTATTAGCCTTCTTGATGAAAGGCACAGCGCTGGCTCGTACTGCGTTGTGGTCATATAGGGCGTCGTGTCGCCAATGGGAGTCGCTTACTTTCTGCAAAGTCGCCTCGCCTGATTGACCGCTGTTGAGAAAACCGATTTTCCGAAGCGGAGCGCGTGCCAATCACAGATTTGCGCGGTTCAGATTGCGCATGCCCCGGCAACAGGCGGCCAGGAGCGGTCGGTCGATTACGGTCGGTGTGTGTCTGCTCAAGGTACGAAAACGGCCAGAGAGGCAAAATAGAAGACTCACGATAACACTTCAACCCACTTTTTCGTCGATAGCGCGTTGGCCGTCAATTTTGTTTGCACGGATCGCGTCCGATCATCCATCAGGATCGTATGTACGAGGTCTACAAAACTTTTCGCAATCGAATAGCCAAACTGGCCGTCAAGCCTTCGCTCCAAGCAATTTGGCACTACCATCGGAATGTCGACCCAAATACCGGGGTGCTCAAAATACATACGGGTGTACTTGGCCAGACTTGGGACGTGTACGTATGGGAGCTGCACACGTTGTGCCGCGAGATCGTGTTGCATGCACGAGGGTCAGAGCAGCCGCTGTCAACGCTGAACGGACTGACTCAGATCGTTAGCCATCTTCGCAAGCTCAACGACGAAATCTCCAAGCTCGAGATTGCGAGCGGCGCATCGAATCTCGCTCAAGGAATATTGCACAGGACGCTTCATCAACAACTTCGATGGCAACAAGCGCGGGATGAAGCGCGGCTCTTCCGCGCGTGGCACGTGTACAACGATCCTGCACTGTCCAAGCTGCTCGAGCGGAGCACCGGCGTTTCTGTACGTGCCATGTATCTGCTGGCAATTGCCATCGCGGGCGCTGGAATAAAGCAACCGGGTACGCTTGCCACGCAAGATTATTCTGCGTTCGACGTGAGCGATGCGCAGCGCGACGCGTTCTTTAAGATTTGTGGCAGTACTGCGGAAGACCTGCGCGAAGCGCTAAGAGCCGTTCAAAAGCACGATACCCGATGGGCAATAACGTTCAACCCGTTGGAAGCCACACCGCTCGTTGGCATCGACAGGAACCGCCCAAGCGAATACTGGTGTCCCTTCCCGCACTTACTGCTCCGCCGGGCAACTGAAGGTCTCTTCTACGACCTCCTCAATGGGAAAAATCAGTCACAGGTAGATTTCGGGCACGAGTATGGCCATGCATTCGAACGGTATGTGGGGCGTGTTTTAGAGAATGCTTTCGACACCGGTCGGTTCGATATCTCGGCCGAGCAACCTTACCTCGTCGAAGGGCAGCAGCGACACGGCGTCGACTGGATCGTCAGCGACGTCACGGCCAATCTGTTCATCGAATGCAAGACTCGTCGACTCCCGCAGAACGCCAAGGAAACAGGCGACGGAGATGAATTCGATAAGCCGCTCGATGATATGGCCAAAGACATCGTCAAGCTCTATGTGAATATCAACGACGCCGTCAAGGGCGTCTCAAAATGGGTTCCCAATGGGCTGCCGATCTATCCCATGATCGTGACGTACGAAGACTGGTACTTGATGTGGCCGATGGCCTTTGATCGGCTTGTCGAGTTCGTAAAACGGCACCTAGAATCAAAAGATCTCCCGACGATGTGGTTAGAAACAATGCCCTTTTTTTTCACGTCGATCGCTGAGTTCGAGATTGCCGGGCAAGACATCAATTGGGTCGGCATAGAAAGGTACTGCTCGGCAGCCAAGCTGCGACCTAACCGCCATTTCCAACTCAGCGCTTTCGCGCCTGAGGCGTTCTCTGATGTGACCCACCTGCGCCGCCGCCTGTTGGAAAGCAGTTGGCACGAGATCTTCCCGAACATGAGAGAGTGGTCCGGGATGGCGGGATTGCCGGATGGATGGCCGACGCCATAGTCCCTCAGTTGCGCATTGGGCTGCAGCGACGCAGCGTTATCGTCCACGAGAGATTCGAGCGCCCGCTCCATAATCTCGTCTGCAATATTTGGCACGGCAGCACGAACGATCCCCTCTTCGATCTGTTCGCCCACCCAGAGAATCACGCCGTGCGTCTTTGCGTCGGCCGCGTTGGCAATGCCTGCCCGCGGGGCTTTGCACACTGGGATCGCGATGGGCTGGCTCAGCCGCCCAAACTTGCTTTGGAATCGACGAGAGGCAGTCGGTCATCGCTAATGATCGTTGAGTGAGAGAAAGGCAAAGAGCGCAGCCGAAGCACGCAGCAAGCAATTCACACGGCTACCCCAGCTGCCGAATGGTCGCCTTGATCCGTTTGCCCAACTTCAAGTAGAGCTGAACCGCTCGCAGACGGTCTTCATACGAGTACTTGGACTACCTCCTGGTAGTCCAAGATTTTGTCCGCACCCCCCGTGGGTCAGGATTCCGTGCAAATCAACAGACTGGGATTGGCAAAGTCATTGCGGATTTTAAGGAGCGATCGCGCACTGCCTCCGATCTCGCCTCCTACAGGCCCGGGACCTCGGGATTTCACAGGTTAGATCAACGCTGCGTCTACCTATTGGTCGCCATGCAACTTGCTTTGCAAGCGCGGATCATGGGGGTTACTAATCAGATAGAATCCGAGCGGCCATCGAAACACCCCGGGGAACGCTATCAATGACCGCCAGCGAACCGATTTGCCGTCTTATAGAAAAAGTCGGAGCCGCGGAACAAGAAATCGTGACAACGGTTATGTTCCACGAAGCGTGGAAGCCCACCGACAGGCCGCGCCGACCACCGCGAAACGAGTGCTGCACCTCGCGTGGGTCAAGATTTAGTGCAAGTTAACAGAGAGTATTCAAGGCTCCTTCTTTTTTTTCTTTCTCGTCTGCTGGTCTTTCCGGTTGATGCTGTCCAGTGGTTTGTCCAGATCCTCCATGCTTAGTCCTTTTGCCGCGCAGTGAAAAGCAATCCGCTGCCAACGCTGTAACCATGACTGCTCGAGCGCCTCGTATTGTTGTATTTTAGCGCGCAGGTCTTTGACCGCTTGGTCGAAATACTGTCGCTCATCGGCTATTGACCTCGAAGCCGAAGGACGCAGCGGACCAGCAAGCGCCCGTTTCGCCGCTTCGTAAGCCATTTTTATCTTCAGGTGTCGGCTCAGCGCCTGCCTGGTATACCCCGAAAATGCCTCGATCTTTTCCCAGGTAAGCTTGGTTCCAAGTTCTCGGTCTCGCCACCGCTCGAGCTCCGAGATGATAACTTGAGCCTTCGTCTCGTTGATCTTAGCGTTTGCTCGAATCGCCTTGGCCATCGCCACAATCCTCAATGTATCGCAGAAGATCCGCTCCGGTGAAATCCAACCACGTCAGTTTCGCCATCGTTACCTGATGCATGACGAGTAGCGCACGACAGTCGATGGCCAAGGATGGCCACAGCCTTGTTCCTTCCTCGCGGCTTCGGTGTCACAGTGCATGGCCGCCTCTCGTAACAATTGAGCTTTTTGAGAGGCGAGAATGCCTATGTCTAACTCCTAGTAACCGCAACGTATAGCCGGAAGAGGTAGGTAGAGCTCCGCACAAGTAATTCCAGGACACCTTTTTGGAGAATCTACTATTTGACGTTTCCATGGTCCTTATCCTCAATATAGTGCTCGATATCTGACTCGTTTAGATTGGCTGTCGCCATCTGCTTCATCAACTGCGCATGCTTCGTCTGCAGATGTTTCATCCAGTCCGCGTGTACAAGCGCCCCATCGGCTTCACGCGCACGGACTGTTTTAATGTTCAGGTAGGTCGTCGCAACCTGTCGTAACAGATCATCCTTGCGTTCTTCATCGCCCTTTTTCCAAACGAACTCGTCGCACTTTGCTGTGCACTGCAGATGGCGCGGGCATGGCATCATCTGAAAATCGTGGATACACATTCCCGGCCCCACATCGTGAACAGCCTGAATGCGGGTGGTCAGGAATGCCCGGGCAACTTCGACCGGCAAGACCTTGGCGATATCGACAATTCGCCCGCGCGCGTTGCCGGCCAAAATATCGTCGACCAACTTCTTTGCGCGCTGCGCCGAAGTGAGGTGCTGGTAAGCCTTCGTGTCTCTCGCATGCTTTCGCCCGAACCATTTGGTCTGAACCATGTCAGGAGCGCCGCCCTCGTCCAGCAGATTGTTCAGAAAATGACGGAACCCTTTTGATCGGACATTGATTGGTTGTCCCTCATCGTCCACGATGCTGTAGCGGTCAAAGATATTCCTTGTGCCAGTGCGCGCGGTCAGAAAGTCGCGCACCTGAAGATCCGCGACTGGCTGCGCTGCATACCTCAAGGTCGTTTTCATACCACGATGCATTTGGTTGGCAAAAGCGACGCAGAGTGCCTTATGAAGTTCCAGACGCGTGCCGTCCGGTCCGGGCACCATCGGTCGCGTCCAGTGATCGCGCAGTACACCCTGTAGAAAGGAGTCACGATCCACGTAAATCCTTTTCGAAACGATTCGATATGGAATCTTTCGAATCTTAAGGAACTGCCCAACGTTTAAGCTATTCAGGCGAACCAGCTTCATGACAGCCCGCCCATCCATCAGTGGCTTAAGACGCATTCCAGAAAATAGCTTCGAGTATCTATGAAATGAACGCGCAACCGTGCGTGGACCTTGCGTCAACTGATGCAGTTCATTCACTACATCTTCGACGAGTCCAACCGTCGCACTTAGCAGAGGCTTGCTTCTCCATTCGACCATGACTGCGTCGTTTCTGCCCTTCAGTCTCAAATACCGGATACACCGGGTACCATCGCGCTCAGTGAAAAGGGGATGCTCGGGTAAGGTAAGCACCTCGCCGATGCGCAATCCGGTGCACACGAGGATCGTTGAAATCAAAATCACGATACGGTCAGGCTCTGGCGAATCAACCTCAGATTTCTGAGCCGGTATAGTTTGATACAGATAGCCTACGGCACGAATCACCTCCTCCCGGGGAAGTCTGTCATCGGGTTGCGCAAAGGGCAACGCGTCCTCAATACGCTCAGGCGATAGAGCCTTGGGGCGTTGTTTCCCACGATATCGCCAGTCAAGGCGTATCCGGCACAGGCCGTTCGAGTCCAACACGTCCGCAAACTCTTCGATATGTGCCACTACCTTGTAAGCCGATGTTTCCGCCTCCCGCGCAAAGAGCGCCACGACTGCGCGATTGAGGTGATCCGTTGTAATCGAACTCACATCGTAACCGCACGCGTGCAACTCGTCATACACATAGCGGGTACCGCGTATAAATACCATGTGGCTGCTGACGCTTTGTCCTCGCTGACTATGTCGTGAGCAAACGAGTGCCTTCACCACGTCTGCGAACGCTCCAATCAGCGGCGCTCCAGCAACGCGAGCCTTTAGCGAATGCACAGTAAAAAGGAGATTGTGCGATGTCCCATTTGACTCGCTTCCTCTTGTGCGATCCTCATAAGAAGCTGCAACGTCCCATTTCCACGCCTCCCAGTCCACGTTTTGAAATGGATTCTCCGCCTTCCATCGGAATACCAGCATGGCCTGGTTCACCAACCAGTTTTCAGAAGGCTGTCCTATTGACGAAGCAACCGCCGCCATCGACTTACGCTTATTTTTTCTTTCGGCGGACATAAGCGGCGACCTCCACGATTATCTGCCCCACGGCGTAGATCACGTCGTCGAGCTGGATGGCAATCTGGAGCCCGTATTTTTCACGACGCTCCTCCCGGCTCGCAAGCAGCTCACGAAGGACTGCCTCATGGTCCGCCTCCACATATGGCTGGAACTTCGGACATGTGTAACAGGAAAACGGCGGATCAAGTGAGCAACGCCTTTCTTTCCCACAGCCGCCAATGTCAACTGCAGGTATCGAATTGAGGTCCCCAAAAAACTTTACCGATTTCTCAGGGTTTGATCCGTTAATCGCGTCCTCCGGAGAGGCTACCAACTTCCCCCGGAAAAGGTTCATCAGGGGGCCAAGTCGGATTGCCGCCGCACGATCCAAAATCGCAGTGAGGTTCTTCCCTCGTAGAGAGTAGTACACCTGCACATGCTGGGTATCAGAATGGTCGAGCATCGCCGCCAACACTCGCCGGGACACGCCGCGCTCAACCATCGTTGTCGCAAACGTGTATCGCAATCGACGTGGAGTGATCGCCAACAGTCGGCCCGTCTTCGGCGAAACCACCTTCAGTCGGTTGACAAAGCTAGTCAGTAACGCGCGAAATCCCTCAATGCCGAGGTGAAACTTGTACTCAACCATGCCCGTTCCGTCGAACCACGCGTCGGGCTTCGCTCTCGCGAATAGCGGACGAGGAAAGTCACCGAAGTCAATTTCCCTATTTGAGGCAATGATATCTTTTACAAATCGAACTAGTTTTCCGTCGACACGCTCATCAATGAAAGCGCAGCGCGGACCTAAACCAGGCTTCTTTATTCGAGGAATCGAAAGCACCCATTGTTCGGGAACGTCAAAACCCGCAAGCGCATTCTTCAAATCCGGCTCGCGCAGGAGGCAGTAGTTCGACGGATTTCGCCCGAAGGCCAGACTGAGCGCGATAGCCGCTCTCTGCATGACGTGCTCCCGTTTTGAAGAGTCATCCTCCAAGAGGGCCTTCCGCAATACTGCGACCTCGGTATCCCATAACGGTCCGCTTTCCTCACATTCAAGTTCCACCGCCAAGCCAGATTGCCTCCCTGGCACCCAAACCTGATTTAACTCAAGCGCAAATTCCTCGTCAAATCCCAAGCATCCCAAAACATCTGAGCACCGCACATACCAGTCACGAAGACGATAAAAATTTTCCATCTGCTTGATAGACCTTAGATACTGAATGGCGGCCCGCATATGGACGCGAAGCACGTCTCCAAATTTATTCGGATCCTTGATTTTCGCTATAAAAATCCAGCTCTCCCTCACTTTTTCCGATTTAGTTCCATGTCGGTCGCCACCGCGTAGAGCGCTCACGACGTCGAACAAACTAGTAGCGACCGCACGGGCCGATTGTTGCGCGAGCAACTGCTCCGCCCACCTTCGGAGCGAATAGTTAAAGATGACGTTGCAATCCTCGATATTGGTCCAGTCAAATGATGTCTTTTGCGTCGGTACGTTGAACTTCCATACGGAGCCACTCAGATCCATCGTCCGACCGTCCCGATCCACGATACTTTGCGACAACGGCGACAAGCCGTAGAGCAGGAGCCACTTCCTCATCGAATCGTTGATCTGGTCATTCGTCATGATCGCAAGGCGATAATCGACTTGATCGTTCAAATAGCGCATGCTGATAGGCCAAGCCTATTTCCGCTGCTTCTCTTCGGGTCGAGCCCTCCACATACGGATCGATCGATTTGTCCGACCGCCAGCCAAAGAAATATTTCATATCCTTGTCGACTTCGCTTTCCGCAAGACCACGCTTTAGCCCGAGCTCCTTGAAGCGGGTGGCGCATGTGCTTCTAAGACAATGCGGACTTAACGCGCTGAACTCCGGGTTAACGTTGCCCACCTGTTCAACGATACCGTTCACACGGTTCAGACTCATTGGCCGCCCACTCCGGCTCAGGAACAGATACGGCGTCCGGTCCGAACCAGGGATGACTCTTCTGATCTTGCAGATATACTCGTTCAGCTCCTGTGCCAATTGGACATCGCACGGAAGTTGCCGCGATTCGGTTTTGACCTGTGGTTCGTTAATCCGTGGATCCAGCCTGTCATCAGGTGAGCGCTCGATGCGAATCTCCGGAATCGTACGCGTAAGATGGCAGTCTGAAACTCTAAGCTTGAGTAGTTCGCCACGGCGAAGTCCCAGCATCGCCATCAGGCGGATGACAAGCCGGTTTCGCTCGCGACAGGCTCTCTGCCAACAGTTGTCCGGACTGCCCGGCTCACAGATGTCGAGTAGTCGCTTAAGCTCAACTTCGGAAAGCGCCCACGCGTGCAGCGGCGATTGACGGCGAGCGCAAGCGGCGCTTTCAAAGCTTTTACGGCAAGCCTCAAGCTTGGCCTTTATGTCCTTGATTTCCCGACTACCGACTGGCCGAGCACAGATCGCTCCGTTTAGATGCCACTCAATGAAATCCCACACCACGTCAAGGCGAAATTCGACCGAACTCGGCACAACGGTAAGTCTCCGCACGGTATCTTTTGCGCGAAAATTCCGACGCATCCATGGGTAGAGATTGCCTTCAATTTCCACCTGGGTCAGGCCATTTCCAGTGGCAAGGCGATCGCGTAGGGAGAATTCTTGCCGAGATGCCCAGTCCCATAGGAATCCTAATATTCTAGTGATCTTGACCAGACTGTTGGATGACAAGCGGGCACGCAGATGCCGGATGATATAGAGATTGATCCAAACGACTGGGTGTCGGTTTGCATCAAGGAGGATTGGCAAGCGTTCGCCTTCCGGATGCAGCACAGTCTTGACGTGAAACTGAGCTGACATGGCTGTCTCCCCGCAAGCATGTTAGGAATACAATAGGTGATGTTTACGTTTTTTCCAAGGAAATCGGCTCGACTCGGCCTGCAAGCGGGTTTCAAGGCTGGCGAAATTTACAAAACCAGTTGCAAGCAAAAATAGGCGGCAGCCGCGGTACCCCCTCCGTTCAATGTTGCGGGTCGACAAAGGCCGTAACACGGAGATATATAAAAAAAACCCCACCAAAAGGCGGGGTCGATCTTTACACTTTCTGATTACGGGTGGTTAGAACGGAATATCGTCATCCATTTCATCAAACCCGCCACCCGCCGCCGGCGCACTCGGACGGCTGGCCGCGGCTCCGGCCGAGCGTCCCGCGCCCGCACCGCTGCCGCTAGCCACGCGTGCCGGGCGCTCTGCGGCCGGTTCGCGTTGCTGGTAACCGCCGTCGTCGCCGCCGCCCGCGCCGGCTGACCCGCCGCGGCCGCCGAGCATTTGCATCTGGTCGGCGACGATTTCGGTCGAGTATTTTTCGACGCCGGCCTGGTCGGTCCATTTACGCGTGCGGATCCGGCCTTCGATGTAGACCGACGAACCTTTTTTCAGGTATTCGCCGGCGATTTCGGCCAAACGGCCGAAGAACGAGACCCGATGCCATTCGGTCAGCTCTTTCATTTCGCCGCTGCCCTTTTCCTTATAGCGGTCGGTGGTCGCGAGGCGGATGTTGGATACCGCATCGCCGCTGGGCAGATAACGGGTTTCGGGATCGGCGCCGAGATTGCCGACGAGAATGACCTTGTTGACGGATGCCATGAATTTCTCCAGTTAATTCGTTGATGCGATGTCGCTATATCGTGCCAAGCCAAGCGGGACCGGACCTAGCCAAGACCAAGTCGGGCGGCCCGCTCAGGCCGTGCGGGCCGGGTTGGCGGCGGCATGTGCCGGACGCGGCGGCGGCTTCATGGTGGCGGCAATTATAAGCCAGACCAGGACCAATCCTGAGCAGGCAAAAAATACCCCATTCTGGCCGGCGCTTTTCAATACCAGGCCGCCTAACGCGCCGCCCGAAAACAAACCCAAGGCCTGCGTGGTGTTATAGACCCCCATCGCCGCGCCTTTGCGCATGCCCGGCGCCAGTTTTGAGACCAGCGAAGGCTGCGAGGCTTCCAATACGTTAAAGCCGGTGAAATACACCAGCAACATCGCCGCCATCCACCACAGCGTATGGGGAAATACCGCCAAACACAACTGGCCGATCAGCACGGCCGTAATTGCGCCCAGCAAAATGCTTTTCATCTTGCCATGCTTTTCACCGACGATAATGGCCGGCACCATCAGGCAGAACGACAGGCCCATCACCGGCAGGTACATCTGCCACGAAGAATCCAGCGGCAAGCCCTGTGCCACGAGGATTTGCGGCAAAATCACAAATAGCGCGGTCTGGGTTGCATGCAGCGCATACACGCCAAAATTAAGGCGCAGCAATTCGGGGTTGTGCAGCACTTCAAAAAACGGCGCTTTGACATGCACCGGGGGCGCCGGCGGATTCGGCACCACCCAGATCACCACCCCTATAGCCGCCACAGCCAACACGCCGACGGCGCCAAACAGGCCGCTCATGCCGATCCAGCGAAATACGATGGGCGCGGCGATAATCGCCACCGCAAACGACATGCCGATACTGCCGCCGACGATCGCCATGGCTTTGGTACGGTTGGCTTCGCTGGTCAGGTCGGCGATAAAAGCCGTCACCGCCGACGAAATGGCGCCGGCGCCCTGAATCGCGCGGCCGATGATGATCCACAGCATGTCGTGGGCGAAGGCTGCCACCAGGCTGCCGAGCGCGAACAAAACCAGCCCGGCGATGATCACGGGTTTGCGGCCCAATTTATCCGAGGCCCAGCCGTAAGGGATATACAACAGCGACTGGGTCAGACCGTAAATGCCGATAGCCAGTCCGACCAGCAAGGCGTTATCGCCGCCGGGCACGGTTTTGGCATAAACCGAGAACACCGGCATGATCATAAACAGGCCCAGCATGCGCAAGGCAAAAATCGCCGCCAGCGACGTAGTCGCGCGTATCTCGCTCGCGCTCATACGGGTGGAAGGGACACGGGTATTCGACATCGGGTTTTACATCCGGAAGGAATGTGCAACGTTGGTGGCAGTGCGAATCGCGCTCGCCGGGTCGGTCCGGCGCTGGGCCGTCACAGTGGGACGCAAGCATCGACGCCGATAAAGTACGGCCCGGATTTCGCAGTCATTTTTGGCGAGGTTACGATGTCGTTGGCAAAATTGTCCGAAAACAGCACCGGCTTCCACGACCCTCGCGAGTCCTGCTCGGCCCCCTTTTTTATCCCGCTAACGCAGACGCAGCAAGATTGCGCAGGGTCGGCACCGAGCCTGACTCCAGCTTATCCGGACCCGGGGGACGGGACCGTATCAGAGATACGGGTACGGCACTCGCCAAAAGTCGCTATAGTAGCAGGTTTGGCCTCCCCGCTTTTCGATAGGCTCATGGAAGAAATCCGCATTCGTGGGGCACGTACCCACAACCTGAAGAACGTCAATCTGGACCTGCCCCGCCATAAATTGGTGGTGATCACCGGCTTATCCGGCTCCGGCAAGTCGTCGCTCGCCTTCGATACGCTTTATGCGGAAGGCCAGCGGCGCTACGTCGAGAGCCTGTCAGCCTACGCGCGGCAGTTCCTGCAACTGATGGAAAAACCCGACGTCGACCTGATCGAGGGGCTTTCCCCGGCGATTTCGATCGAACAGAAGGCAACTTCGCATAATCCGCGCTCGACCGTCGGCACGGTGACCGAAATCCACGATTACCTGCGCCTGCTCTACGCTCGCGTGGGCACGCCCTATTGCCCCGACCACCATCTGGCGCTCGAAGCAAAAAGCGTGTCGCAGATGGTCGATATCGTGCTGGCCATGCCGGAAGACACCAAGCTGATGGTGCTCGCGCCCGTGATCGCCAACCGCAAGGGCGAACACCTCGAACTGTTCGAAGCGATGCAGGCCCAAGGTTTTGTGCGCTTTCGCGTGCGCTCCGGCGGCGGCACCGCCAACGAAGGCGAAGCCAAGATTTTCGAAGTCGAAAACCTGCCCAAGCTGAAGAAAAACGACAAACACACCATCGACGTGGTGGTGGACCGGGTCAAAGTGCGCGCCGATATGAAGCAGCGCCTGGCCGAGTCGTTCGAAACCGCCTTGCGCCTGGCCGACGGCCGGGCCATTGCGTTGCAGATGGACGGCGGCGAAGAGCAGATGTTCAGCTCCAAGTTTGCCTGCCCGGTGTGCTCCTACTCCTTGCAGGAACTGGAGCCGCGCCTGTTCTCCTTCAACAACCCGATGGGCGCCTGCCCCGAGTGCGACGGACTGGGCCAGATCACCTTCTTCGATGCCAAGCGGGT
>Ga0302177_10002029_pt1 | contig 14334 bp, 8 predicted proteins | sample I_Palsa_E1_2_FD_198780 | JGI IMG/M metagenome (GOLD analysis project Ga0302177, IMG submission 198780) | Peat permafrost microbial communities from Stordalen Mire near Abisko, Sweden - I_Palsa_E1_2 | ecosystem: Environmental > Terrestrial > Soil > Palsa > Peat permafrost | place: Sweden: Abisko... | reverse complement strand
GCGATCACATCGAGGTCGTGACCCACTTCGCTGCGGATTTGCCAGCGGTGCGCGGGGATGCCAATCAGGTGCTGCAGGTATTTTTCAATTTGATCAGCAACGCGGTGGATGCGCTGGAGGAAGTCGGCGGCGGCAAACTGACGATTACGGCGGCGCGGAACGACGACCGCATTCTTATCGATTTCTCAGATACTGGGCCAGGAATCAAATCGCCGCAACAGGTATTCGATCCGTTCTTCACCACTAAACCGGTCGGTAAAGGCACCGGACTCGGCCTGAGCATTTGCTACGGCATTCTGCAGGAGCACGGCGGGCTGATCCGCTGCTTCAATCGGCCGGAGGGCGGCGCGACGTTCATGGTCGAATTCCCCATCGCGCAGGACAATATCTATTTGCCAGACGAGCCGGTGACTTCCGATTCGCAATCCGCCTGAACCCACACCTTCCGCGCTTCGGCCCGGCTCCGCCTAGTCGCGAACCACGAATTCCAATTCCACTCCCGCCACTTCGATTAGGTCCCCGGAAGTTAATTTCGTCGGATGCGTAATAGGCTCGCCGTTGACGCTGGGCGTTTTGTCGGCGGCGCCAATGTAGTAGGTATTGTCTTCTTTGCGATTAATTTGCGCCGCGGCTTTGGGCTTGAACCATCCTTGCAGCTTCACCGTGGCCATCGCGGATTTCCCAACAACGGTTAGCTTATCGTTCAGCGGATATTCGCTGCGGTCGGTGTTTCCGTTGCGCACCACCAAAGTAGGAATTTTCAGGCGGCCAGGCGCGGGCTGAGCGCTTTCGCCAACGGCAGCAATTTGTTCCAGAAACGCGCGGCGGTCCTTGGTGTCCAGCATCACGGTTTCATTCATCTTGGGAACCGCGGGCTTCGGGTCGGCATGGTCGAGCGACCTGGCGCGGACCTCGACCGAATCGGTAACCACGATGGTGTGCTTGCCGATGGTGATGGAATCGCCGGGCTTCAGCATCATCATTTTGACCCGCTGGCCGTTCACGAAGGTCCCGTTGAGGCTCCCGAAATCCTGCAGCATCAGGCGGCCTTCTTCGGTGAAAACACGCGCGTGGTAATTCGACACTGCGGGATTGTCGATGACGATGCCGTTCTCCGGCGAGCGGCCGATGCTCACTTCTTTCTGGCCAACCGCCACTTCCTGCAGCACCGCCGATTCGAATTTCAAGACCAGCTTGGACATGGGAACGCCCTCCCAATCAAGATTGTGCTTCTGGTTCGTTTTCGTCGGAGCCCTTGAACCATCGCCCGATTTTGGAAAAGGGCCGCGTCGATTTCGACGAATTCCGCAAAACAATGACGGTGATGTTGTCGCCGCCGCCGGCCTGATTGGCCAGGTCGATCAGGCGGCTGGCCGCGCGCTGCGGGTCGTCCGTCTCTTGCAGCACGCCGGAAATTTGCGAGGTGGTCAGCTCCCGGAACAAACCGTCGGAGCAGACCACATAAATGTCGCCGTCCCTGAGCAGTTCTTCGGTGACGTCCACTTCGACCTGCGGATCGATTCCGAGCGCGCGAGTCAGCACGTTGTGCATTTTGCTGCGGCTGGCCTCTTCTTCGGTCAACATGCCGCGGCGAACCTGATCAGCGACGAAAGAGTGATCCTCGGTGAGCTGGTCGAATTGCCCGTCGCGCAGCAGATAAGCCCGGCTATCTCCGACATGGGCGATGCAGACGCGGTCTTCGACAAATCGCAGGACCGCGATAGTGGCGCCCATAGCGGCTTTGCCACCGCGATTTTTGGCGTGCGAATAAATCTCGGCGTTGGCCAGCCGCACCGCGCTGGCTAAACGGTTCGAGGTTTCGGACACGCCGTCGATATGTTTGCCAAAGACCGCCAGCGTCGGATCGGCTTCGGCCTGCCGGCAGTGATCTAGCACCGTCTCCACCGCGAGCCGGCTGGCCACTTCGCCGGCTTCGAGACCGCCCATGCCATCGGAAAGGATGAATAGGCCCATCTCCGGCGCCAGCCTGAAATTGTCTTCGTTGTTTCCGCGAACGCGACCTGGGTCGCTACGCGCTCCGTACTCCATACGTGTCACCCATTCCCCGGCTTGGCGGATTCACCAACATTCGTTCGCGCCGACGGATCATTGCCCTGCTCATTGTGCGACTTCGGGCGAGACCTTTTGTATGCCGTGAAAACCGTCGTTTCTAAGTTGCTCGGTAACGGCCTTTTCGCCACCCGCCGCGATCGGGCCGCACAACGTGAGGTACACATCCCCGGTAGCCACCGGCCAAGCCTTAACGATTGCGGGTAGCCCCAGATCGCGTATCTTCTTCGCCGCTTCCTGGGCCTTGTCTTCGTGCACAAACATTCCGGTTTTCAAGTAAATGAAATCATTTTGTTTCGCCTGTTTGGATTGCCTGGCCTGCTTCGCCTGATTGGCCAGCGCTTTCTGTGCCGCGATCCACTTGCTGGGATCAGGGAGAGTGTGTCTCGCGGGTGGGACCTCCATACGCGGAAAAACTTCGGGCGGCCCCGGTTTGGTGTGCGTCGCGGGCGGCGGAGGTTGCACGGTTGCCGCGGGTTTTGTCGCCGAACTTTCTGGCGCTGAGTTTTTCTCTGCAGGTCCCGCCGGCGCGCTGGGCGGCACTACCGGAATCTCGAAGGCAAATTCTGGCGGTGCGGGCGCCGGAGCCGAAGCCGGCGGCGGGATTTTTAGCGCAGCTTTGGTGACCGCGAGCCAGCGCAGGCCCGCGAGCATCGCGAGAACGAGCGCTGAACCAAATAAAATCCAAAATACGGTGGGTCCGGCGGTCGACTTGCGCGGCGGAGCCGAAAGCGGAACTGCCGCGACCGGCGTTGGCCGCAACGCGTGGGCGGCCGCTACGGCTGGCGCGACTATCGGCGTCGGCAATGTCGTCGCTGCAGGTGGTGTTTGCAGCGCAGATTCCAGGTCTGCGACAGTTTGAAATCTTTTCGCCGGTTCTTTCGCCAGACACCTCAGGATGATTCGTTCGAGAGGCACCGGGATGGACGGATCAATAGTCCGAGGCGGAGCGGGATCCTCGCGCATTTGCTTGAGCGCGACGGCAATGGCGTTCTCGGCGCTGAACGCCGGCTTGCCGGTGAACATTTCATACAGCATCAATCCCAGCGAATAAATGTCGGTGCGGTAATCCACCGGGCTGCCCGAAACCTGCTCGGGAGCCATGTAGGCGGGCGTGCCCACCATCGCGCCGGTCTGACGGGTTACCGCTTCCATGGAGCGGGCGATGCCGAAATCCATGATCTTTAGGTTGCCGCTGCCGTCGATCATCACGTTTTCGGGTTTCAGGTCGCGGTGCACGATGCCCTGCGCGTGTGCTTCCTTCAGGCCCGAACAAATCTGCAGCGCCAGATCCTTGGCTTTTTTCTGGGTGAGCGCGCCGAATCGATTCAAGACCGAACGCAGGCTCTCGCCTTCGACGAATTCCATCGAAGTGTAGGCGATGCCGGCGGCGCGATTAAATTCGTAAACGCGGCAAACATTCTTGTGGGTGATCTTACGCGCGAAGAGCAACTCGTTCTTGAAGCGGTCCATCATGGCCTGGTCCGAAGCGATTTCCGGCTTCAGCAGCTTCAGCGCCACGGTCTCGCCGGTTTCGCGGTCCCGAGCTTTGTAGACATTGCCCATGCTGCCGTGACCGGCTTCGCCCAGGATTTCGTAGCGCTGCCCCAGTGCGGCCAGAACGTTGGTGGCGAGGCCTGAATTGTTCGGCGAACTCACCACCGTTTCTGCGGGGGGCTGGGCCACGTCCGGAACATCGCCGAGCAGCACCGTTTCGCGCGAACCGCCGCCGGGACGCGCACCCGCGCCTTCCCGTGGCCCGGATACACCCGCAGCAGGTTTGTTCTCGAAGTCCGTCATTTTCGCCTACTTTAAGAGTAAGAGAAATTGGGGGGCAGGAGGCGGGAACCCTCGAGGAGTGTAAGGAAAGAGTATCTAACCCGCCAGGCACCTCCCAAACGGCGCCCATAACGCGCCCAGGGGCCCTTTCGGCTCATTTCGGCTCATTTCGGCCGTCCCAGGCCCGGCGGCGCTTGTTTCAGAAGAGGACAGCTAATGCTTTGAGAACATTGGCGCGGCGTCGGGCGCCTGCTGCCATCTTTTGCGCCCATACTTGAGGCTACCCGAAGGCGACCGGCCTCCTCCCCGGACGAGTCGGAGGAGGAACCAACTGTATGGATCTTCCCACAGGCGATATCCGGCCCGCGCCCAAGGCCGAACCCATCTCCATTGCGCCGACCCCCAATATCATCGCGTCGATGCTACTGGCGGCGCCAAAGACCAGTGACCTGATTTTTTCTCCGGGCCGCGCGCCGCAGGTAGAAGTTCACGGTCAGCTGGTGCAATTAAAAATTAAGGGTGTGGGCGTGCTGTCGTCCGAAGACACCGCGCGCATCGCCGCGGACTTGATCGGTCGGAATCAGCTGGCCGTGGACAAACTGAAGCAGGAAGGGTCCTGCGATATTTCCTACAGCCTGCCCAAAGTTTCGCGGTTCCGGGTGAATATTTTCACCCAGCGCGGGACCTGCGCGATCGTCATGCGCGTGATCGCCACCGAGATTCCGAGTTTTGAGAGCTTGAAGCTGCCAGCTCAATTGGCCGACGCGGCCGAGGTGCGCCCGGGTATCGTGCTGGTAACCGGGCCGACCGGAAGCGGCAAATCTTCGACGCTGGCCGCGTTCGTGAACAAGATCAACGAAGAGAAAGCCTGCCACATCATTACCATCGAAGATCCTATCGAATTCATGCACCCGCACAAGCGCGCCACCATTCACCAGCGGGAGCTATACACCGACACGCCGACGTTTACCCTGGCGCTGCGTGCCGCTTTGCGTCAGGCCCCCAAATTAATTCTGGTCGGCGAAATGCGCGACAAGGACACCATCGAAGTGGCCTTGGAAGCGGCTGAAACCGGCCACTTGGTCTATTCCACGCTGCATACCATCGACGCGTCGAAGACCATCGAACGCATCGTCGGCGTCTTCCCGGTTCCGGACCAGCAGTCGGTGCGCGCACGGCTCGCGAAGGTTTTTCGCTACATCGTTTCGCAGCGCCTGATTCCCAAACGCGACGGCAGCGGACGCGTGGCGGCCTTTGAGATTTTGAAATCGACGCTGCGCACTCGCGACTACGTCAGCAAAGGCGAAAGCGAAGGCAAATCCCTGCTGGACGCGATGCGCGACGGCGGCGACGACGGCATGCAGTGTTTCGACGACCAAATCGAGGCGTTGATCCGCAACAACGAGCTCGATATGGAAACCGGCTTGGCCTACGCCACCAACGAAGGAAACCTGCGGCTGATGCTGGCCGACCTCCTGGAACCACAAGCTGCGGAACCTTCGATGGTCTCCACCACGCCCATCCCGGAACACATTGAAGCGCCGCAATCCGAAGAAGTCTTCGAACGATAGCTCTAGCTACTTCACTGCCCCGATGTAGACCCCATATGGTTCCAGCGAGATTTGCGCGATAGAGGCTTTTTCTTTCAGCGACGGCTGCGTGGTCAGCAACGTTTTGGCCGAGGTTGCGGCAATACCCTGCAGGGCTAAATCAAAATGCAAGGCCCTCGGCTCCGCGGACATGTTGATGGCGACCAGCACCGCGTAACCAGAGGCTTTGCGTAAGTAAGACAACACCTCCGCATCGCTTTCGTTCAACGGAATGTATGCGCCGTCGAGCAAGGCCGGATCGGTACGCCGCAGCGCCAGCAGCGCCTTGTACCAATTCAAGATGGAATTCGGGTCTTTCGCTTCGTCTTCGACGTTATAGCTCTTGTAGGTCACCGGTATCGCGTTCCATGGAATGCCGGTGGTAAATCCCGCGTTCGGTTCATCGTTCCACTGCATCGGAGTGCGTTCGCCGTCGCGCCCTTTTTCTTTGGGCCAGCCCAGGCGTCCAATGGGATCCTTCACATCTTCGCGGCGCTTCGGATCGTTGTTCTGCATGCCGATTTCTTCGCCGTAATAAAGGATGGGCGTGCCGCGCAACGTCAGGTACATCGCGGCCATGTCTTTGGCGATTTGATCGTTGTGCTGGCCGTCGCCGTAGCGGTTCCAGGAACGCAAAATATCGTGATTGCCGATCACAAAGACCGGCCATTCGCCGGAGGAGTCCACCTGCTTGAAGTGCTCGCGAAAAGCCGGCGCCGAAAATTTCATTTGTGTCAGCATCAGGTCCATGGGCATCTGCAGTTCGTCGTGGGCGGAGCCGTAGTAGGTTTTCAATTGCGCGACGTTGTCGGTCCAGGTTTCGCCGATCAGCACCGCATTGTATCGGTCGGCGACGGTGCGCAGTCCTTTCAGCGCCAGGTGAACTTCCGGAAGTTTCTGGGTGTATTTGTGTTCGACCAGCGGATCACCGTAGGCATTCTGGCCGGGCAAAACCGGATCGTCGTGCAAATTCGGATCCTCAAATAATGAATCGACGGCGTCGAGCCGGAAGCCGGCCACACCGCGCCGGTACCACCATTCGGTGGTGCCATCCATCGCGCTGACCACCGCGGGATTGCGCCAATTCAGGTCGGGCTGCTGCGGGTAGAAGTAGTGGTAGTAGTACTGTTTCGTTTTTTCGTCCCACTGCCACGCGGAGCCGCCAAATACCGCGAGCCAATTATTCGGCGGATTTGTTCCCTTTCCATCCCGCCAGACGTACCAGTCGCGCTTTTCCGCAGTGCGCGACGATCGCGAATCCACGAACCAGGGATGCTGGTCGGAGGTATGGTTCACCACCAAGTCGAAAATGATCTTGATGCCGTGCTCCTGGCCGAGTTTCTGGAGCTTGTCGAAATCAGCGAGCGTACCGTACATCTTGTCGATGTTCTGGTAGTCCGAAACGTCATAGCCGAAATCCACCTGCGGCGACGGGAAGCACGGCGCGATCCAGATGGCGTCGATGCCCAGGGTTTTCAGGTAATCGAGTTTCGAGGTGATCCCATTCAGGTCGCCGATGCCGTCGCCGTTGCTGTCCATAAAGCTGCGCGGGTAGATCTCGTAGAAGACGGCGTGCTGGTACCACGGGTGTGCCGAGACATCGGACGCAGCGGTTTGGGCCCGCAACGCCGGCGAAGATGCGATGAGAAAGACGATGCCGATCAAGATTCCAGAAACTCGAACGTGTCGCATCCGGGGCCTCGCCTCTATCGTGGATCGTGTCTGGAAACGGAGATGAGTCTAGCAAATTGCCCGGGCGAGTTAATACGTTAGAACTTCCTGAACGGGCCGCAGGCCCGACTGCCGTGAATCGGGCTATACTTTTCTTCCCCGGCCTCGATGGTGTTCCTATCTTCAAATTTCTTGAATCATAGCGGAGGCTTTCATGGCGACAGGTCAGAACCGGGTGGAACTGAAAGGCAGCGAACGCGCCGCTTTGCCAGGCGGGCAGGACGTGGGGCCGGCGGATCCGAAGCAACATATTGAAGTGAGCGTGTTGTTGCGGCGAGGTTCGAAGACGGGCGAATTCCCTTCCGCCGCAAAGCTGGGCGCGCAATTGCCGCGCCAACGCAAATATCTCACCCGCGACGAATTCGCGAAGACACACGGAGCTTCGGCGGCGGACCTCCAGAAGATTCGGGCGTTTGCGGCGGAATACCATTTAAAAGTGGTCAGCGAAGACCGCGCCAGCCGCACGGTAAAACTCGGCGGCACGGTGCAAGCCTTTAGCGATGCGTTTGGCGCGAATCTGCGCCGCTACCAGCACGGTTCGGGCGCGTATCGTTGCCGCACCGGTGCACTGACGATCCCCGCGGATTTGGCCTCAATCGTTCGAGGAGTCTTCGGGCTGGATAACCGCCCGCAAGCCAAGACCCATTTTCGCCGGCGCAAAGTTCAGCCTGGAGTTCACGCCCGCGCCGCAGCCGTTTCGTATTCTCCTTTGCAAGTTGCGCAAGCATACGAATTCCCGTCTGGCGCGAACGCGACTGGCGCGGGGCAAACCATTGCCGTGATTGAATTGGGCGGAGGGTACCAGCCGGCCGACCTTGACACATTTTTCAAGGGCTTGGGAATCGCTACGCCAAAAATCACCGCCGTGTCGGTGGATGGCGGCACCAATTCTCCGACGGGAGATCCCAGCGGAGCGGACGGCGAAGTCGAACTGGACATCGAAGTAGCGGGGGCCGTTGCTCCGGCAGCGCAGATTGCGGCCTATTTTGCGCCTAACACCGACCAGGGATTCATCGACGCGGTGACCACCGCGGTGCATGACGCCACATTAAAGCCCTCGATCGTTTCGATTAGCTGGGGCGGACCAGAGAGCTCGTGGACGGCACAATCGCGTGACGCGCTGAATTCGGCGTGCGAAGACGCCTCCACCATGGGAGTCACGGTTTTGGCCGCATCGGGCGACAACGGAAGTTCGGACGGAACTACGGATGGCACTCCTGCTGTCGATTTTCCGGCGGCCAGCCCCTTTGTAATTGGTTGCGGCGGCACGAAACTCACCATTTCTGGCGGAGCGATCGGCAGCGAGCAGGTGTGGAATGAAACGGCGGCAGACGAGGGCGCGACGGGCGGCGGCGTGAGCGAAGTTTTTGCGTTACCGACGTTTCAACAAAGTGCCGATGTGCCGAAAGCCTCGAATGGTTTTGTGGGTCGTGGCGTGCCGGATGTCGCCGGCAACGCCGACCCAGAAACCGGCTACAACGTGATCGTCGACGGCCAGCCGTCAGTGATCGGCGGGACCAGCGCCGTCGCCCCGCTATGGGCCGGCCTGTTGGCGCTGATCAACGAATCGCTGGGCGCGAACGTCGGCTACGTGAATCCGCTTTTATACGCGGCGAAAGCCGAAGTCACGTTTCACGACATCACTTCCGGAAATAACGGCACGTATTCAGCAGGCAAAGGCTGGGATGCGTGCACGGGATTGGGTACGCCGGACGGCGCGGCGTTACTGGCAGCATTGGGCGGGAAATAACCGGCCCATCGTGCCGGCCACGGCTTAAAACGCGTGAACAGTAATTAGGAATGTACTGTTTCGATATAGTTCGGGAACTGCCCGGCCGGCGAGACGTTCTGCAGGATGAGGACCGCGCCGGAAAATCCGCGCGAACCGACGACAATGGGAGCCGCCCAGACGGTGACTGGCACGGCCCGGTCGTCGCTCGATAACAGGACGATTTGAACTCCGTCGACGGAATCTCCACCTGTAAGAGAGTCGAGAATCGAACCGAGTTCGGCGTTCGAGTTTCCCCGCTCGATCGGGATGGCGCGTCCGCGAATTTGCAACCAGGACCAGCCAAGCATTTTCTCCGCCGCGCGATTCCAAACCTGGACGCGGGCCTGGCGATCGAGCGTAATGATGGAAAAAGGACATGCGTCGATGACCGATTCGAAGGTGTAATTCATCGCCAGCAGTCCGTCCTGGGCCGTGCGCATGGCCAGCTCGCTTTCGTGCCGCGCGGTGGCGATCCGATCGATTTCCGCGCCGCTTAGGTAAATCACGGCGACAAAAATTGCGACGTCCACGGTCACCATCATGGCCAGACCGAACTCGGTGCCATACCATCCCGCTTTTTGGCCCTCCATCCGCAGCCAGCCGATCACAATGGGCACTAGGGACGCTGTCGGCAACAGGCGGCGCAGGAGAATGCCACCCAAACTATCGCGCGAAATTACGGCGGCCAGCCCTCGCTCCGGCACAGAAAAAAAGACTCCCAAGCTCAAGAGAAAAAATGCGGTGGCAGTGTGCACCGCCATGCCGGTAAACGACGCGATTTGGTACAGAGAAATCGCACTGTAGAGATAGCCCAGAATAGCCACGAGTGAGATGAAAGCAGGAATCAGGCTGATCAACTGAGCGGGGCGATGGCCGCCTTTGGTCTCCTTCGGGATCAAAATCAGCGCGAGGCCCAGCACCGCGAAGCACAGCGCAGTGTTGGGAGCCATTCGTCCAGGCAGCGAGTGGCCGTCCCCGAAACGGTCCACGAACAGCAGTTGGTCAATTCCGAAATTGCTGTGGAACATATACTCGGCGAGCGTGGCCAGGCCCACAAAAACGGCCAGCAGCGCAAAACATTTGGCGGCAAAGGTCGCGTGGCCGCGAAATTTCCCGGACGAGTCTCCGCACCAGCACCACAACGACAAACCGCATAACGCGATGCACGCGGCCGTGTTGGGTTTCATCGACGCTAAGCCTGGCGCCACGACCGTGAGTCGCGCTAACCCCAGGGCCCACCCAACCAAAACAAGAAGCCCCAGTGAGACGGATAACACGGACACGCCCAGCGTGAATTTTTTCAGCCCGGAAATCAAAGCGGAGTTGCGCACGAAATCGGTCATGCAGTCGTACCTGTAGGTAAAGAGTCCAGAGGAGGGGGCTAGCAACTACCTGGAGCGCGTTACCAGATCAGGTTAGACGATGGCGGATAGAGTCGTCAAAGCGTGCGCGATCGAAGGGTGTCGAAGGCGATACGGTAGGGCATGAGCGCGGAAATCGGGCGGGCAACGGTTAAATTTTGTGGGGAAATTTGGTGGACGTGACAGGGATCGAACCTGCGACCTCGTCGTTGCGAACGACGCGCTCTCCCAGCTGAGCTACACGCCCACTGCGGTTAATATTCTAGCAAACACGCGTAGAGCCGCCAAACTCGTTCCGGACCACAGGTTCTGAACCAACCAGGACTACGCGTGGCTCTGCGCCGTCGCGACCATCTGATGTTCACGCCGCCGTACATTCCGGAATACACATCGATCAGCAGCAGTGCTCACGCTTGCCGCACGATTTCAGGCTTGGGGTGCGGGAGGTGGCTCCGGGCAGTTTGGACGAATTTCACGAAGCGGTGGGCCAAAGTGAAGATACGGTCTGCCTGGCGCAGGCGGATGGCCTCTTTGGGAATCAGTTCCCCGCCAATGCCCAAGGCCGAGGCGCCGGCCAAAATAAAATTTGAGGCGTTCTGCTGGTTCACGCCGCCCGCGGCAATTAGCGGTAGCGTGGGAAACGGAGCTTTCAGGGCGCGAATATAATTTTCGCCGCCGACCAGCGCGCAGGGGAAAACCTTGACGAAATCGGCGCCGGATTTCCAGGCCCGAGTCACTTCGGTGGGCGTCAGCGCCCCTGGCAACACGACTACCGAAGCACCGAGCGCAAATTCCACGATGCGGTGGTCGAAGCCCGGGCTGGTGAGAAACATGGCGCCGGCGTCGATACATTCGCGCGCGACTTCGGAATCGAAAACGTCGCCCGCGCCGACGATCATATTGGGCGCGCGCTTGACCAAATGTGAAATCACGTCGAGCGCGCCGGGAATGGTCATGGTGATTTCGACGATGGGAATGCCGCCCCGTGAGACCGCTTCCGCGGCAAACATCGCTTCGTCCGCCGAACCGAGACGCACAGCCGGGATGATGCCGACTTCCTCGATCCGCGCGCGAACTTGTTCTTTCTTCATGAGGGGATTCCCTGCGGCCGTCGCCGCCCTGCCGAGTTGCTATGGGGGCGATTCTATAGGAAGTCACGCGGTGGCTGAATGGAAAAGAAAGCGAAGGGGCGCGATGGGACTGCGCGACGCCGAGGCGCGGCGTGCGACCTTAGATCCTAAAAAGCAGATCCCCCGCTTCGTTTCGGAATGACAAGTGTTTTGAGTTTGAGATGAGCAATAAATTTTGCCATGGCCTCGGCTTACATCTCGAAGGATTCTTCCGCTTCGGGCAGCTTGTCGCCATCGCGCGCGATCCAGACGTACATTGCCGGAAGCAGGAAAATGCCCATGATCAGCGCGGAGATCAGCCCGCCGACGATGACGATGGCGAAGGGCCGCTGCGAGTCCGAACCAATCGCGCGCGAAAGCGCCGCAGGCAGCAGGCCCAGAATCGCCACCAGCATGGTCATCATGATCGGGCGCAAACGCAGGACCGCGCCCTCGATGGCCGAATCTTCGATGGAATGGCCGCGGACGCGCAACTGATTGATGTATTCGAGCATGATCACGCCCGTTTCCACCGAGACTCCGAACAGCGCCAAAAATCCGATGCCGGAAGAGACGCTCAGATGCGTGCCGGTGATGAGCAGCGCCAGAAATCCGCCTACCGGCGCGATGGCCACGTTAGCGAGAATCAGGCCGGCCCATTTCGCCGAGCCGAACATGGTGTAAAGAATAATGAAAATCACCAGCAGCGTGATGGGCACGACCACCGCCAGGCGCCGTTGCGACCGTTTCTGACTTTCGTATTCACCGGCCCAGTCGAGGTGATAGCCGATCGGAAGTTTTACTTTTTCTTTCACTAGCCTCATCGCTTCTTCCACCGTGCTGCCCAAGTCGCGCCCACGCACTCCATATTTGATGGCGACATAGCGCGAATTTTCTTCGCGCTTGATTTCGGAGGCGCCGTCTTTGATCTCCACCTGGGCCAGCTGCGCGAGCGAGACGCGTTCTCCGGTCGGGGCCAGCAGGCGCACGGCTTCGATGGCTTCTTTGTTGTCGCGATAAGGCGCCGTGTAGCGCACGACCAGGTCGTAGCGCTGCTCGCCCTGCAGAACCTGGCTCACCGCTTTTCCGCCGACCGCGGTTTCCACCGCATCTTGAATGTCAGTGACATTGATTCCGTATCGAGCAGCCGCCTGGCGGTCGATCGAAATGTTCAAGTTCGGCTGGCCTAATACTCGGAACAAGCCGAGGTCTTCGACCCCGCGCACATTTTTCATGATGTTGACGATCTCGTCTCCCTTGTCTTCGAGGACCTGCAGATCGTTGCCATATAGCTTGATGGCCAGCTCCCCTTTCACGCCGCTCACTGCTTCCTCCATGTTGTCGGCAATGGGCTGCGAGAAATTCCAAAGAATTCCGGGCATTTTGCTGAGTTCGCGGTCCATGGCGGCGATCAGCGCGTCTTTGTCCTGGTGAAAAACCGGGCGCCATTGGTTTTTGGGTTTCAGGTCGACGAAGTATTCGGTGTTGAAAAATCCGGCGGTATCCGTACCATCATCGGGGCGTCCGACTTGACTGGTCACCTCCGTCACCTCTGGAAACGACGCCAGGACGACGCGTGCCGCGTTGGCCACGCGCACACCTTCGGTTGGACCGGTGCTCGGCGCCAGCGTGCCGCGAGCCCAAATCGCGCCTTCATCGAGATGTGGTAAGAATTCGGAGCCGATTACGCCGCTGGCCATCAGAAACACGGCGAGGGCAAAAGCGGCGGCACCGGCGCCGACGGTGACTTTGCGATGCTCGATCGCCCAGCGCACCGCGATGCGATATTTTTTGCTGAGGAAGGCCATTACCGGGTTGGGCCACTCCCGCACGCCGTGGCCGAAAACCATCAGAGCCAGCACGGGCGCAATCACCACGGCGAAAATCAGCGCGCCCAGCAGCGCAAACGACACGGTCCAGGCCATGGGCTTGAACAGCCGCCCTTCGACGCTCTGCAGCGTGAAAATCGGAAGATACGCGGCAATGATGATGGCCCGGGCGTAAAACACCGGGCGCAGCACTTCCATCACCGCGTCACGGATGATCTCCATTGGCGATTTTTGCGCGCTCGAAGCCATGCTGAAATGGCGCACGATGTTTTCGATGATTACCACCGTGCCGTCGACCACCATCCCGAAATCGAGCGCACCCAGCGACAGCAGGTTCGCTGGAATTTTGTTCAGGTCCAGGCAAATCGAGGCGAAGAGCAGCGAAAACGGAATGGTCAGGGCGACGATCAATGCCCCGCGCGAATTACCCAGAAAGAAAAACAGGATTACCGAGACCAGCAGCACCCCTTCGGTGAGATTTTCGAGCACGGTGTGGGTGGTCAGGTGCAATAAATTGCTGCGATCGAGGAATGGAACGATCTTCACGCCGGGCGGCAATATGTGGTCGTTCAGTTCTTTGACTTTTTCGTGAATCGCGGCCAGAGCTTCGTCGGCGTTGGCGCCCTTGCGCAGCAGGACAATCCCTTCGACCACGTCGTCGTTGTCGACGATCTTTCCATCAGCGCGATGGATGGCCGTGCCGATCTGTCCCAGGCGAATTTTGGGGCCCTGAGTTACGGTGGCGATGTCTTTCACATGCAGCACCGTTCCGTTCTTGGTGGTGATGGCGGTGTTTTCGATGTCGGCCACGCTGCTGTAGAGGCCGACGACGCGCACATTAATTTGCTGTAATCCCGACTCGACGAAGCTGCCCCCGGCGTTGGCGTTATTGTTTGCAAGTTGCTGTTCGACTTGCCCGATACTCAGCCCGTGAGACACCAGGGCGTTGGGATCCACCCGCACCTGGTATTCGCGGGTGGTGCCGCCGAAACTGGAAACGTCCACGACATTCGGGACCGACTTAAATTGTTTTTCGAGCTGCCAGTCTTCGATGGATTTCAGTTCCATCAAGTCGTATTTGGGATTGGTGCTTTT
>Ga0302177_10002028_pt1 | contig 14335 bp, 10 predicted proteins | sample I_Palsa_E1_2_FD_198780 | JGI IMG/M metagenome (GOLD analysis project Ga0302177, IMG submission 198780) | Peat permafrost microbial communities from Stordalen Mire near Abisko, Sweden - I_Palsa_E1_2 | ecosystem: Environmental > Terrestrial > Soil > Palsa > Peat permafrost | place: Sweden... | reverse complement strand
CATGCTGATCGAAGGCGTTCACAAGAGCTTCCCCATAATGGTCGTAGTAGATCCCGGCACCCAGACGGATCGAAGTCTTGTCGTTAAGTGAATAGGCAAGAGCGAAGCGGGGAGCAATGTTGTTTTTCGCCTTCGCCCAGAAGCCCGGCTTATTGTAGAAGGGACCAGACGGCGCAAAGGACAGGCTTGGCTCGTAAATCTGACTCTGGAGCGCGGCCGCCTCGCGCTGCTGATACCAGGCGTGGGTGTCGATGGTGGGAGCCACCTGCTGGCCGCTCGTCTCCCACGGCGTCTGCAGAAGGCTCTGACGAATTCCGAAGGTCAGGATCAACTTGGATGTGGGCCTCCAGGCATCCTGCACATACCACTCATATTCATTGGACTTGAAATGGCGGCTGATGGGGGCCCCGTCCGCCAGCAGGCTGGCCGAGTTTGCACTCGACACCTTGTAGTTGAATTGATCGCTGACCTGGGGCACCGTGCCGACGAGGTTGGCATAAGCGATCGTATAGGAGTTCTTGAATCCGGGATCATAGGTGGGAGTATTATTCCCGATCATCGCCGGATCGGGGGGATTGCCGCCCAGCCAATAGGGATTGGTGGTACCGCCGCTGTACGAGTTAGCGTCGGACTCGCGGTTCTGGTGGATGAGCCGCCAGTTGCCCCCCAGCTGAATGCTGTGTTTGCCTTTGGTCCAGCTGAAGTTATCCACGACGTTGGTGACGGGCACCGACTGGACCGTGGTCCGGGTCTCGGCAGTCGGGGAGGAGAGGAAGCGGAAATCCACGAAGTCCGTGGTGCCGAGGCCACGAATGCTGTTTCCCTGCCGGATATAGCCAAAGCGGACGTCGTTGACCATGTTGGGCGAAATCGACCAGGTGTCGCCACCGATGATTCCCTTGGTATTGTCTTCGAAGTTCTGCGAAGGCGGCTGGCCAGGAAACTGTTCAGCGTAGCCCGTCGTGTCTTTCTGCAAACCACCGCGCACAAAGATGCGCTGCTTTTCGTTGGGCGTCCAGTCGATGCGTCCGATGCTGGTGTTGACGGTGACCGGGTTCGGCGATGCGAAGGTAAAGGAGCCTTCATTCAGTCCGTCGCCCGCTGTGGTACCGTTGGCGGCGGGCATAGCCTTGAAATACGCAAGAGAATTCGGATTCGGGCCGGGACCGAAAGGATAAGCAGCGGTATTGCAAACCTGACAGCCTGCGTCCGTATCCAGTTGGGTCACTTGGGCAGGCGACAGTGTTGTCTTGCCGCCGGAGGCGTCCTGATAAATCAGGCTCCCCCCCTGGTACGCGGTTGTGGGAACCGTCTGGGTCACGACCTCATCTTCGGCCTGACGGGTTCCTTCATAGTTGCCGAAGAAAAACAGCTTGTCTTTGATAATGGGCCCGCCCATCGAACCACCGAAGATATTACGGATGAGCTTGGGGGGAATGTTGGCCTCGTTGCTGTTCAACTCGGCCTGTTTGACGAACCAGTTGTTGGCCACGGTGATGGTGGGGCGGTTAAATTCGTACGCTCCACCGTGGAATTTGTTGGTGCCCGACTTGGTGATGAGACTGACCTGAGCGCCCGCCGAGCGTCCCTCGTCGGAGTTGGTATTGGCGGTCGCTACGCGGAACTCTTCGATTGAGTCCTGCGTCTCTCGCAGCACACCGGTGAATGCGTAGCCAAAAACCTGGTCGTTGTCGTCCACTCCATCGACAGTCACGTTGCCCTGATCGGAGCGAATGCCGTTGACCGCGCCGCTGCGGCTGTCGCCGCCGGGGTTCGATTCCGAGCCGCCCATGGTGGGCAGGTAAAGGACGCCCGGCTCAAGCGAGAGCAGATCGGGGACATTGCGGGTTTCGCTGGGCAGGGCCTGGATCAGCGCGTTGTTCATTGAACCGCCGAGCGATGCGTCCGTGGTGTTGAGAGTCTGCGCTTCCGCGCTGACATTCACGACCTGGGCCGCCGACTGCACGGACATCGTGAAATCGATATTGGCCGGCTGATCCACGATCAGTTCCGCAGTCTTCTTCTGCTCGCCGAAACCAGTCGCCGTCACATCAACCGTGTAGGCCGAAGGCGAAATCTGGGTAAACGAATACTCGCCGGTCGCGTCGGACGTGGCGCTGAGAGTCTGGCCCGTGGCCCCGTTGGTGAGGGTGATTTTCGCGCCGGATACAACCGCGCCACTGGGGTCCTTCACAACTCCACGGAGATGTGGTGGCGATCTGAGCGATGCTGGTTGCGGCAACCACCAGCAGAAACACGAGCGCAGTAACTGGAAAACAGCGTCTGGTCACATTTCCTCCAAAAGGGTTGAAGCGTCTGCTTGCGCCGCGTGGGTCGGCACATCTATTTCGCTGATTTCGTTTTTTAGTGACGAATTGCGATTCTGTCCCGGTGAGGAAACCATTCTGCGATATGGCGGTTACAAGTTCAAGAGCCAGGCGGGGAATTATACAAATAAATGGCCACGATATAAACGAAATTTGTGGGCGCGATTAACAACAACCACTGAACGCTGTGGGACGAAGCGCGGATGTGGGTGGTGGTCGGCGGAAAACGGGTGACGAATTAGTTAGATTGCGGGTCCAGAACCGCTGGATACGTCCGACAACGGTGCTCATCCCGCCACGCCGGTTTACGACGCAATACCCTCGGGGCTATAGTTCCCGCATCGGCAAAAACAGATACCGGCGGTCGGGAACCTCCGCCGCGAAGGAGCAGCAGCTATGTCGGATTCCAGGGACTCGATTCCCCATTCGCCACCGGATGATCGGCAAACAGCGGTGCCGGCTGATTCCGGGCGAAGCGGCATTTCGCGCCGAGGTTTTTTGAAGGGCGCAGGCCTGACCGCCGCGGGAACGGCGCTGCTGGACGGCGTCCAAGGCTTCACCGGCGAAGCCACCGCGCAGAGTACGCATGGCGTCACGGAACTCGGTCCAGGGCCGGTCCCGGTTCGACTGCATATCAACGGCGTCGAACACACGGTCGAGGTCGAGCCGCGCACGACGCTCGCCGAAGCGCTACGGATCCATCTGGGGATGACTGGCACCAAGATTGTCTGCGACCGTGGAGTCTGTTCCGGGTGCACGGTATGGCTGGACAAGATGCCGGTGAACAGCTGCATGACGCTGGCTGTTGACGCGGTCGGGCACCATGTGACGACGATCGAGGGCATTTCGTCCGACGACAAGATGCACCCTCTGCAGGCGGCCTTCGTGAAACATGACGCAATGCAGTGTGGCTTCTGCACACCGGGCATGGTGATGAGTTGCGCCGCGCTGCTGGAGCGCAATCCAAATCCTTCAGAGCACGATGTCCGCCATGCCATATCCGGCAATCTGTGCCGCTGTGGCACCTATCCGAAAATCTTCGCCGCCACGCTGGATGTGGCCGGCGCCACGCGCAACGTATAACGGAGGAGCACCATGACGAAGCTACCCGTTGAAGACGCTCTTACCGCGCAGGCCGCTGCTCCAGCGAAGAAGACGGTCCAGATGCCGGTTGGCGTCCCGGGATACACGCTGGCCGACGAGGCGCGCGAAGTTCCCGCCACCGAGCCGCCGGTGTGGCCGACGAACAATGATCTGAAATACGTCGGACAATCCGTCGAACGCTACGACGGCAATCAGAAAGTCTCCGGGCGTGCGAAGTACACATCGGACGTGCAGTTGCCGGGCATGCTGTACGCGAAGTTTGTCAACGCCTCTGTACCGCACGCGAAGGTTCTTGCAATCGACACGACTGCTGCAGAAAAATACCCCGGCGTTCGCGGCGTACATGTGATCCAGCACGTGCTGGGCAATGCAGTCCTGCGCGACCCCGCGTTGGAGCAGGTGAAGTATCCCGTTGTTCGCTATGCAGGACAGCCAGTCGCGGCAGTCGCTGCGACAACACCTGCTGCAGCCGAAGAAGCGGCCGCATTGGTCAAAGTCACGTATGACGCGAGTCCTTTTGTCGTTGACCCGGTCAAGGCGCGCGAGGCGGATTCGCCGAAGGTGTTCCCCGGAGCGGCGGACGAGGAAGCCAGCGCCGGAGGTGGAGGCGGTCCCAGCGATGTGAAACAGACCGGCAATATTCACGGGCCGTCGGTCCACAAGCGCGGAGAAGTGGAGCAGGGGTTCAAAGACGCCGACGTGATTGTCGAAGGCCACTACGTAACGCAAGTCCAGACGCATTCCGCGCTGGAGACGCACGGCGTGGTCGCCGACTGGAAGCCCGAGTTGCTGACGGCGTGGGCTTCAACACAGGGCACGGCAGGCGTACGTGAGGAGCTGGCGGGCTTCTTCAAACTTCCTCTCACCCAGGTGCGCGTCATCACCGAGTACATGGGCGGCGGTTTCGGCGCGAAGTTCGGAGCTGGCAATCCTGGAGTTGTTGCAGCGGCGCTTTCAAGGAAAACCGGCGCGCCTGTGCGGCTGATGCTCGATCGGGAAGAAGAGCATCTCTCCGTCGGCAACCGACCAAGTTCCGATCAGACGCTGCGCATTGGAGCGAAGAAGGACGGCACCATCACCGCGATTCATCTCGTTGCTTTCGGCACCGCCGGATGCGGCACAGGCGCTGGCTGTTCCGGACCTGCTGCGAATCTTTATAAGTCAGCGTCTCTGCACACGGAAGAGAGCGACGTGTTCATCAACGCCGGCCCTGGTGCTGCGATGCGCGCTCCTGGTCATCCGCAGGGCGCCTTTGCACTCGAGCAGACCATGGATGACCTCGCTGTGAAGCTCAACATGGAACCCCTCGACCTGCGCGACAAGACCGATGAGCATCCTGTTCGTCGCGTTGAGCGGCAGATCGTGCGCGAGAGCGCGTTGTGGAAGTCGCGCAATCCAGTCGCCGGCGCGGACAACGGGCCGATTAAACGCGGCGTCGGGTTCGCGCAGTCGGTCTGGTACCGATTCGTCAGCATGGGCTCCAATGCCGAAGTCCGCATTCACAAAGACGGCTCAGTTGAAGTGCTCTCCGGCGTACAGGACATCGGCTCCGGGATCAGGACCGTGATGGCGCAGATCCTGGCGGAGCAGTTCGGCATTCCGCCGTCGCAGATATCAGTCAAAGTCGGCGACACGAATTACACGCCAGGCCCCGAGTCTGGTGGCAGCGTCACGACGCTCTCCCTGACACCCGCAGTGCGCGATGCAGCCTGGCAGGCCTCGCAAAAATTCCTGGCGGACATTGCGCCCGCTCTGCACACCACAGCCGCGGATCTCGTTCTGGTAGACGGTGAGGTTCGCAGCCGCTCAGAAAAGATGGAGCCGGTCAGCTTCAAACGCGCTGCGTCGAAGATGACATCATCGCAAATCTCAGTGCAGGCCAAGCGCGTTCCCGACTACGATCCGAAGAAATACCTTACCTATGGCGGAGTCGATGTGGCCGAGGTCGAGGTCGATACGGAGTTAGGCCGCCTTCACGTGCGGCGCGTGCTTTCGGTTCATGACTGCGGCCGTCCGATGAATCCCGCACAGACCATTAGCCAGATCAACGGCGGCATCATTCAGGGAATCTCCTTCACGCTGATGGAAAACCGCCTGCTCGATCCGGTGTACGGCATCATGGTCAATCCCGACCTGGAGCAGTACAAGATCATCGGCTCGCGCGAAATTCCGGAGATCGATGTGCGGCTCGTCGAAGCCTACATCGGACAAAGTTCCACCGACGCATCCGGCATTGGCGAAGCGGCGGGCGTGGTTTCCATTGGCGCTGCCATTGCCAACGCCGTCTACAATGCCACCGGAGCCCGCGTTCGTCGAACTCCCATGACGCCCGCTGAGGTGCTGGCTGCGCTGCGCGCATCGGCGCAGAGAAAGGAGATGGCATGAACCGTTTCTCGATGGCAGATTGCACAACCGTGGACGCGGCCCTGTCGCAGTTGAAGGACGGCGCCGTCGTCAAGGCGGGTCGCATGAAGGACGGGATCGAAGAACCAACCAGGCTGGTGAACATCCGCAACGTGGCGGAGCTTCGCGGGATTCGCGAAACCGATCAGGGACTCACCATTGGACCGCTCACCACGCTTGCCGAGATCAGCGACCATCCCGTGATTCGTCCTCAGTATCAGATTCTCGCCGACGCGTGCGGTCATGCCGCCACGCCGCATATCCGCAACATGGCTACCGTAGGCGGCAATCTGCTGCAGCGCGTGCAGTGCTGGTACTACCGCTCGTCGGACTTCCAGTGCATTCGACATGGGAAGGACATTTGCTTCGCATTCGATGGGCTGAATCAGTACCACGCCATCATGGAGTACTCCACCTGTCCATCGGTCGCGCCCTCTTCCGCCGCCGTTGCGCTGTTGGGGCTGAACGCGAGGGTGGAGATCAGTTCCGCGAAGCGTGGCAAGCGAATGGTCGGCATCCGGGAACTCTATATCGTTCCGAAGCCCGCGTCAGGCACACGCTCGGCGTATCAGAAGTACGGCGAGAAAGAGAGCTTCGACTGGGCCATCGCCGACGCGGGCGTTGTACTTGAGATGGATGGCGATATTTGCCGACGCGCGGTGATCACCATGGGCGCGGCTTCGCCGGTGGTAAGGCGCTCGCAACAGGCAGAGGCAGCCCTGGTGGGCAAGCCTATTAACGAAGAGACGGCGCGCGCCGCGGGCAAGGTCGCGGTCGAAGGGGCGTCGCCGCTTTCCATGAATCAGTACAAACTCGATCTTTTTCCAGTTGCCGTCTATCGAACGGTTCTGCTCGCCGCCGGGCAAAGAGATCGCGATCCCAGCGCTGCAGGATAACGGAGGTTCACAAATGAGCACAACGACTGCAACACGCCCACCCTGCCAGTGCCTCCGCACCAAGAATCCTTACGGCGCTTCGCCGCAGAATGCCGAGGCGTGGCTGCCGGGGATCCATGCAGCGTCGAGCTACTGGTGTTTGCGAACGATGAGCCCCGCAGGGCCCGATGACCACTACGTGCACCTCGCGCGCTGCGTGCCGGGACGCGCGTGCTATGAAGAGCGCGAGACGTAGGGCAGTTCCTCATGTGTCAGGTTGTGCTCGCCGGCTTCCCTGCCTGTTGCTGGAATGAGTTCCACTGCGCGTGCTCCTGAGAAACCAGCGATTCGATCCGCTCGGCAAGCAATGCCCGCGGATCGGCTGCACCGGCATACGGTCCCGCGTGGCCAAGGTATGTGAATTTCTCGTGCTTAAGCGCCTCGCACGTCGATCGATACGTATCCCAGAGCTGTTGATACTGGTTCAGATGCAGAATGCCTTCGAGAATTGTGATCAGCACACCCAGCGCCGCGGTCACATACTTCTCCCGCGAATATGGCAGCACGGCCAGAAAAGGGATCAGCGCAGCGGACAGGATCTCCACGATCTTGATACGTTTAAAAATCTTCTGTGCAGAACGGCTGTGCCGGTCGTACCAACCGATCTGATCCTCCAGCCGCGCGTAGATCGGATCGTTTTCGCTAAGGGACTCCGTCGTTTCGGGCATAACAGGTCTCCTCGATAGTCTGCCTGCCAATATACAGTCGGAGCTATTCGTATCTTCCCTTTTTCTCCGTGTTGCCCAAATTGTTAGTTACGCCTATTCTGGCAACGACTATTCACAGCTTGCACGCCGGGGGATTCATGGGACGCGCGATCTTCATTAGTTATCGCCGTGACGATACAGAAGGCGAGGCTGGACGACTGTTCGATGATCTGGTGAGAGCCTACGGCGATAACTCTGTCTTCATGGATGTGGCCGGGATCAATCCAGGAATCGACTTCCGCAAAGCCATCGATGACAACGTCGCTACCTGCGGGGTACTCCTCGCCATGATTGGACCTACCTGGGCGACGATCAAGAGCAGCTCCGGAGACCGCCGCCTCGATGATCCCAACGACTTCGTGCGCCTGGAGATCGCCTCCGCTCTGCGGCGCGATATCGCCGTGATCCCGGTGCTGGTGCACGACGCCAAAATGCCAAGTCCCGACCAGCTGCCGGAAAATCTGAAGGATCTGGCGTTTCGCAACAGCGTGGAAATTACGCATGCGCGGTGGAACTCCGACGTGGAGCTGCTGACGAAGGCGCTGGCCCAGTATGTGGCGTCGTCCGCCTCAACCGACACGGAGCCCGTACATGCCACTGTCTCCGTGCAACTGCCTCCGCCGCATTCGCCCGATCCGCATCGGTCTGCTACGAAGTCGTCGAAGATGCCGCTCTTCGTCGGGGTCGGCGTCGTCGCGGTTCTGGTGATCGCTGGAATCGTCTTCTTTGCCGCTCACAAGTCAGGTGGAACAGCTGCCAATCCGGCGCCCGTCACACCCGTGACGACTCCAACCACGCCACCAGTGACTGCAGATTCGCTGGCGGGAACCTGGACTAACTCCGAGGCGGTAGAACGCAACGGTCTCATCAAGCTGGACATCGGGGCCGCCGGAAGCCAGCTGTCGATCCACGCTTTCGGAGACTGCCAGCCCACCGCGTGCGACTGGGGCGTGCAGTCCACCGCTTTCGACGGACAGAAGGCATCCGGCACCTGGAACTTTACACAGCAAAAGAAAAGCGGCAAGGACGAAAACCGCGTCGCAATCCTCACCCTTACGCCTACTAATGGTTCGCTGCAGGTTGCTGTCTCGAGCACCGTTGCGGGCAAACCCACGTCGAAGCATCAGTTCACGTTTACGCGGGCACAGTAACCCTCGATCCTCATTCCTGCCCTGCTAATCTTGAGCTATGGATGCATTTCCCCGCACACCAGCCGTCACGCTGCATCCGCGCGGCATTCTCTTTGACATGGATGGTGTGCTGGTCAGCTCTCTCGGCTCGGTCGAGCGGAGTTGGGAAACCTGGGCGAATGCGCGTGGCGTCGATCCCGGACTGGCGATCCGAACAGCGCATGGACGCCGCGCCATTGAGACCATCCGTCTGTTGCGGCCGGATCTGAACGACATGGAAGAGCTCCAGTGGCTGGAGCGCATGGAGATTGAGGACAACGTCGGACTGGAAATGCTGGCCGGTGTCGAACGCATTTTGGAATGCATGCCGGAGAAATCCTGGACCGTCGTCACCTCCGCTACAGAAAGACTCGCGCGCAGCCGTATGGAGCAGGGCGGAATCCGTGTTCCTGCGGACATCGTCTCTGCCGACATCGTCACGAACGGCAAGCCGGATCCTGAACCGTATCGCAAGGGTGCGGAGTTGCTGGGTTTGACGCCCGATAATTGCCTGGTCATCGAAGACTCAGCTTCGGGCGCAAAGGCCGGGCATGCCGCCGGATGCAAAGTGCTCGCTACGCTGTACTCCCATTCGCTCGACAGTCTGAAAGATGCCGACTGGATCGTGCATTCGCTCGACGATGTGCAGGTGCAGGTTGCTGGCGACGCGCTCGAGGTTCGATTCACGCCGATCGAACGCAAGGTCGTTCTCTCCACCGGCTAAACCCGCGCTTATAATTTTCCGGACTGCTATGGCCCTCTCTGTTCGAGTCGAATACGCGCACCAGCGCAAAATGCGCACGCGCAACACTGCACTCTATCGCGCAGCGCACTGGCCCATCTGGATCTGGGTCTTCTTCCTCGCGCCGGGCCCGCTTACGTTCGATCTGTTTGCGCACGGCGGCAGCGTTAGGAACTGGATTTGGATGGGCGTTGTTCTTTTGGGCACTGGTATTGCTTTGTTCTTTGGCCAACTGCCTGGTGCCGAGCCCGCGCCCTACATCCTGCGCTTCACAGAGGACCGCCCCAATCCGCTCTATCGCCGCATCTGCTATACCTTCGCGTGGAACGCGCTGCTGAATTTTGCTGCCCTTAATCTCGCCGGCCTTGTGTGGGTGATGATCAGCGGCGAGTGGCGGATGAAACAGATCTACGCGCGCGGATATGTGCCCGTGCTCATCGTTATTCTGCTGCTGGGCGCATTTGGAATCCTGCCGCGCGTCCGACGCTCCACGCAGGGCGAAGGCTGGGAACGACGTTACTTCTACGGAGCGGTCTGGTCGGTCACAGCCGCGCAGAGTATCCTGCTCGTCCTCTGGAAGGCGCTGCCGAAGAACCACGTCACCGACATTGCGAAACTGGCGATCTACTGTGTGGTGCTGATCGTGATGGGCGCGCTCGCTGCGTATGGCGTGCTCCCGCGCACGCGGCCGATTCTTCCCGGCGAACTGATGGTCGCGGACTAACCTCGCCCGCTTATACAAACTTTACAACTCCCTTGCATCAGCCTTGCGGCTGCTCGGCTTGAATGGATACGAGGGAATCGCCATGTTGCCTTTTCATCTCGATCTCATCGCGCTGGGTGCAGTTTCCGCGTGCGGAATCGGCTTTTTCATCTGGACGCTTTGCCAGTTGCTATCGGTCCCGCGGTCGAGTGCCCGCTCGGCCAGACCAGCCGAACAGGCACGTTAGACCCGCGGCGTCGCCGGCAAGTTACAGATTGCCCCGAGCTTCCTGCTCGCGCTCGATGGCCTCGAAGAGCGCCTTGAAATTACCCTTGCCGAAGCTGCGGCTTCCTTTGCGCTGAATAATTTCGAAGAAGAGGGTGGGCCGATCCTCAACGGGCTTCGTGAAAATCTGCAGCATGTACCCCTCGTCGTCACGATCGACGAGAACCCCCAACTTCTCGAGCTCCGCAATGGGTTCGTCGATCTTGCCCACGCGTCCTTCGAGTTCCGAGTAGTACGTGTGCGGCACGGTGAGGAACGCCACGCCCTGCGCCTGCAGTTTTGCCACGGTCTGTAGAATGTCGTCGGTCGCGAGGGCGATGTGCTGCACTCCGGGCCCGTGGTAGAACTCCAGATATTCCTCGATCTGCGATTTCCTCCGCCCCTCGGCCGGCTCGTTGATCGGAAACTTTACGCGCCCGTTGCCGTTGGCCATCACCTTCGACATCAGCGCTGAGTACTCCGTCGAAATGTCCTTGTCGTCGAAGTGCTGGTAGAGCGAGAAACCCATGATCTGCCCATAGAAATCCACCCAGCGGTTCATCTCGTTCCAGCCTACGTTGCCAACCATGTGGTCAATGTGGATCAGCCCCGTTGGCCGCGCCAGCGGGTCTTCGGGCATGGCGCGATAGCCGGGCAGAAACGGGCCTTTGTAGTCGCTGCGCTCGACAAACGAGTGAATCGTGTCACCGTACGCGGCGATGGAAGCGATCCTCACTATGCCCTGTTCGTCCTTCAATTCGAATGGCTCGCGAACGCTGCGTGCACCGCGTTTCGTCGTTTCTTTCCAGGCCTGGCGAGCGTCGTCTACCCACAGCGCCACATCGCGCACACCATCTCCGTGCACGCGCACATGCTCGGCAATCTCGCCGTCGGGACGCAGGGGCGTGGTCAGGACGAACCGCACCTTTCCCTGCTCCAGCACATAGGAAGCGCGGTCGCGAACGCCGGTTTCCGGCCCTGCATAGGCCACGAACTTCAAGCCAAACGCCAGCCGGTAAAAATAGGCTGCCTGGCGGGCGTTTCCCACCCAAAACTCGACGTGGTCCGTACCGTTCAGAGGCAGGAAATCTTTTTGTGCAGCGACTTCCGATTGCAGCATTGTGGACATAGTGAAAACAGCTCCTGGGGATTACGATGCCATGCGCCCGGAAAGCGGCTCCAAAGCACACAGCGAGCACTACGATATACCCCCGCCGAGGGGATTGGCCAGTCACGAAACTGCAATTTAACGGGTAACCCGCTCACCTAAAAGCGTCACGGCCAAACAGGCCGAAGGGAAGGTGCACGACTCGCGCCGTAGTAACCTGATCGCGCAGAGCTTCCTCGCAGGAGAGCGATTGCAGGATGAAGGATCTTTGGCATCATCTGGCGCCGTTTGCCGGCACCTTCCACTACTTCATCGCCGCCATCATCGGGGCCGGCGCAGTCGCTATTCGCAAATATTTGCAGCGCATCCGCGAAAACAAGGCCGCCATGTGGCCCAGCGCCGATGGCCAGGTGCAAACCGCGACGGTGAAAAAGTCGCAGTACGGTTGTTGGGTCGACGTCGCCTACCGCTACTACGCGCAGCAGGAGTACCGCTACGGTAAATATCGGCGGCATTACACGCGCAAAGCCGCCGCGGAAGCCTTTGCAGAGGCGATCCGTGGCCGGAGCGTTCAGGTGCGATACCGGGACACCAATCCCAACGATTCGATTCTTCTGGAGCAGGATCTGCAAATGACCGGGGTGCTGCAGGTGGGTTGAAGGCAGCCCGCCGCTGCGCGACCGAATCCGAGTTCTCAGATGCCGAAAAAACCCGCCAAGCACGCCAAGAAATCCGCCCCTTCTGCTGAAGCACCTTCCAGCCTGGTCGATCAGCAACTGGTCCGCTATCGCTCGATGCGCGACTTTGCCATGACCGTCGAGCCCAGCGGGTCCCCCAAAACAAAGACGAAAACCGACACGGGTCTGCCCTTCGTCATTCAGAAACACGCCGCCACGCGCCTCCATTACGACTTTCGCCTCGGCTGGCGCGGCGTTCTCAAAAGCTGGGCAGTAACGAAAGGCCCCAGCTACGTTGTCGCCGACAAGCGTCTCGCCGTCGAAGTGGAGGATCACCCCATGGAGTACGGCGGATTCGAAGGCACGATTCCCAAAGGCCAATACGGCGGCGGCACAGTGATGGTTTGGGACCAAGGCACATGGGAGCCGGTCACCGACGTGGATGAGGGACTGCGCAACGGGCAGCTCAAGTTCATCCTGCACGGGCAGAAGCTGAAGGGCCACTGGGCGCTGATTCGGATGAAGGGCGATCGCTTCGGCGAGAAGGGCAAGAACAACTGGCTGCTCATCAAGGAGCATGATGAGTTCGAGCGCACGCCGGACGATCCCGCCATCACCGAAGAGGCTCCGAACAGCGCGGTGACGGGGCGCAGCCTCGAGCAGATCGCCGCCGCCGAGGATCACGTCTGGAATTCTCATATCCCGGAGAAGAAGCCGCCCGTGAACCGTTCGCGGTTGACGCGAAGGAATTCTGAGCCGCCACTGCCGCAGCCAGTGCCCGGGTTGGTGAAGAAGGCTGCGCCTCCGGATCGCGAGAGCGCCTTGCGCGATGCTCCGCATGAGAAGCTGCCTGCTTTTTTGTCTCCGGAACTTGCTTCGTCGGTTGAGAAGCCGCCGGAGGGCGACGACTGGCTGCACGAGCTGAAGCTCGACGGCTACCGGATCCAGATCCATGTCGACGAGAAAGGCGGCAAGCGCCGCGCTCGCCTGTTCACACGCAAAGGTCTCGACTGGACCTATCGCATGAGCGATGTGGAAGAAGCCGCTGCGCGATTGCCCGTTCATGCCGCCATCCTCGATGGCGAAGTAGTGGTCCTGAACGAGAAGGGCGGAACCAGCTTCGCCGATCTACAGGCCGCGTTCGATGAGGGCGCGCCGCACGCGCTGACGTATTTCGCGTTTGACCTGCTTCATCTTGATGGCCACAATCTGCGCAACCTGGCATTGGAACGCCGTAAGACCATCCTCGAAGGCATGATCCAGGAACACGGCGAGGACACCATTCGGTATAGCAGCCACATTCGGGCTAACGGTGGCAAGATGTTTCGGAGCGCCTGTGAAATGGGCGCCGAGGGGATTGTGTCGAAGCTAGCCAACTCGACGTATCGCTCCGACCGCTCGCATTCGTGGCTCAAATCGAAATGCGTACTCCAGCAGGAGCTCGTCGTGGGCGGATTTACGCCGCTCTCGAACGGCAGCCACGGTGTCGGCTCGCTGCTGCTCGGTTATTACAACAAAGGCGATTTGATTTATGCGGGCCGAACTGGCACGGGCTTTACCCGGAAGACGCACGAGATGCTGCGCGATCGCCTCGATGCTTTGCGCCAGGCGAAGCCTGCATTCGAAAGCCTGCCGACTGAGGCGAAGAAGGACGCCATCTGGGTGAAGCCCACCACAGTCGTCGAAGTACGCTTCGCCAACTGGACCGGCGACAATCTGGTACGCCAGGCCGCGTTTCTCGGTCTTCGCGAAGATAAGGATCCGAAGGAGGTGGTGCGCGAAACTGCGGGGCCCGTTCCAAAATTCAAGCAAGGGCGGGAGCAGACGAAGCCTGCCGCCAAGTCAGAGTCGAAATCCGCGACCAAGGCGACTAAGCACGCGGCGCCAGCATCCACTGCGGCGAAAGTCGAGACGCCCGCTCCGCCACAATCGCGCTCCGACCGCGCGCAGGTCGCGGGTGTCTCCATCAGCCACCCCGACAAAATTCTCGACGAGGAATCGCACCTCACCAAGCTGCAGCTTGCGGAATATTACGATGCTGTCGCCGATCACCTGCTGCCGCATATAGCCCAGCGGCCTCTCAGCATCGTGCGTTGTCCGGAGGGCAGCGGCAAGCCGTGTTTTTTTCAGAAGCAAATCGGCAAAGGCATGCCGGATGGAGTCGACAGTGTTCCCGTGATCGTGAAGAAAGGCGGC
>Ga0302177_10002021_pt1 | contig 14381 bp, 12 predicted proteins | sample I_Palsa_E1_2_FD_198780 | JGI IMG/M metagenome (GOLD analysis project Ga0302177, IMG submission 198780) | Peat permafrost microbial communities from Stordalen Mire near Abisko, Sweden - I_Palsa_E1_2 | ecosystem: Environmental > Terrestrial > Soil > Palsa > Peat permafrost | place: Sweden... | reverse complement strand
ACGGCAGAGGCATTTGCGGAGTGGGATCGACAATTGACGGTGTCGATGCCATCCGATAGAATGAGTGGGCTTGGTCGAGGGCTGTCCGTATGGCTGAGCGCGAGCTACTCCGGTGCTCCTCGCGGTGAGAGGGGCCGGGCCGAGAATCCGCTTCTCGAGCTTGTCCGGGCCGGGATCAAGAACGACTTTGAACAGGTCGTCCTTCCTGTATATCCCGAGCTGAGTGAAGGCAAGACTGCGCTCGAGCGCGCGGGCGCGAAATATGCGTCGCTGTCGGGCTCTGGGTCGTCGCTGTACGGGCTGTTCGCTTCCAAAGAGGAGGCCAGTAGGGCTGTGAGCGCCCTGCGGAAACAGGGCTTGGCGGCGCAAGTGACGGCTACGCTGACGCGTCGGGAGTACTGGAAGAGAATCATTGGATGACGGGCACCCAGGGTGCGGGAAATTTTTTGGTTGTTGATTTCTGATGGTTGATTGAAAATCTAAATCCGGGGTTGAGGGTTTCGATCAGCAATCAACGATCGGGTATCGACAATCGAGCAATCATCGACTGGTTTTTACTGGGCCGTCGACTAATGGTAGGTCAAGTGCCTTTGGAGCACTTTGTCTAGGTTCGAATCCTAGCGGCCCAGCCAGAAAAATCGCTCACGGCGGTTGGCCTTTGGCTCTTGGCCGGAAGCGAGAGCCTAGGGCCTTCGCCAAGAGCATAAGAGCCCAAGGCTAAGAGCTGAAACTATGGCCACACTAGTCACGCCGGCGGAAAAAGCGGAGAAGGCCGAGAAGCAAGTTCCACCCACGCCCGAAGATAAAGCAGAGCGCAAGCCGCGCGCGCGGGTGGACGAGAAGTTCAAGATTTTCAGCGGGACGGCGAACGAACCGCTGGCGGACGAAGTCTGTCAGTTTCTCGGGATGCAACGCGGGCAAGCGCAGGTGATCCGGTTCGCGGACGGCGAAGCTTATGTGCAGATTCAGGAGAATGTGCGGGGCGCGGACGTATTCGTGATGCAGCCCACGTGCCGCGCGGCCAACAAGGATGGCGGCAAGAGCACGAGTGTGGACGAGCATCTGATGGAATTGCTGCTGATGATCGATGCGCTCAAGCGGGCTTCGGCACGGCGGATTACGGCGGTGGTGCCGTACTTCGGTTATGCCCGGCAGGATCGCAAGGACAAACCGCGCAGTCCGATTTCATCGAAGCTGGTGGCTGATTTGCTTACCACCGCGGGCGCGCACCGGGCGTTGATCGTTGACTTGCATACGCCGCAACTGCAGGGATTCTTCAATATTCCGGTCGACCATTTGTTTGCTTCGCCGGTGTTGGTGGATCACTTCAGAAAGCTGAACCTCCCGAATTTGACGGTGGTATCGCCGGATGCGGGCGGCGTGGAGCGGGCGCGGTTCTTCGCGAAGAAGGTGGACGCGGCGCTGGCGATCGTCGACAAGAGGCGGGTCGATATGAACGTAGCCGAGGTGATGCACGTGATCGGAGACGTTAAGGGACGGACCTGCTTGATCATCGATGACTTGATCGATACGGCGGGCACGCTGGTGAAGACAGCTGCGGCCTTAATGGAGAATGGAGCGACCGAGGTTTATGCCTGTGCCTCGCACGCGGTGCTATCGAACCCGGCCGTAGAAAATATTGCCAATTCGGTGATCCGCGAGGTGGTAGTAACCAACACCATTCCACTAACGGAGGCGGCCAGGCAGGAGCCCAAGATTCGCGTGTTATCGATTGCGGGATTGATCGGCCGTGCGATCCAGGCCAATCACGAAGAAACTTCAGTCAGCAAGTTATTCATCTGAATTACGGAAAGGCAAAGTTACTAGGCGGAATCAACGAAGAAAACAGGAATTGAAATTATGGCGACCACATTAGAACCGAACATTCTGGAAGCGGAACCGCGGGAATCGGGAACAAAGAACCAAGCGCGGCGGGTGCGGCGCGAGGGCAGGATCCCGGGAGTGGTGTATGGCGCCGGCAAGGACGCTCTGCCCGTGAGCGTGGACCCGAGACACGTGCTGCGCATCCTGCGCTCGGACAGCGGTCACAACACCATTTTCGATCTGGCGCTAAATGGCGGGGAGCGCACCAAGGCGATGATCGTAGATTGGCAATACGAGCCAATCAAAGGCCATCTTCTGCACATCGATTTGAAGCGGATCGCGATGGATAGGGCGCTGCGGGTGAGCGTCCCGGTGATGCTGCAGGGCGTGCCTGCGGGGGTGAGGACGGAAGGTGGAATTCTCGAGCAGATGCTGCGCGAGGTGGAGATCGAGTGCCTGCCCGGCGACATTCCGAGCCACATCGATGTGGATGTGAGCGAACTTACCTTCGGCAAAGTGCTGCGGGTTTCGGATTTGCCGCACGACGAGAAGCTTAAGTTTCTTACGGACGCGAATCAGCCCGTGGCTCACGTGACCTCAGTGAAGGAAGAAGTTGTGGCTGCACCGGAAGCGGTTGCGGCAGAAGCGGGAGCGGCTCCGGCCGAACCCGAGGTCATCAAGAAGGGCAAGGCGGAGAGCGAGGAAGAAGGTGCCGAGGCTCCGGCCGAAAAGGGCGAGAAGAAGGCAGACAAGAAGGAGAAGAAATAGTTTCGTGGTGCGGGCGCGTCTCGATGCGCTGGACTTGGCCCTTCGGCATCGCTCAGGGCAGGCCGGGCGAGCGCGGCTGTCGCCACATGGTTTGGAATGTCGCTTGAAACCGCGTTGAACGTGAAATGGCGTGAAACTGATCGTTGGTCTCGGCAATCCTGGTATCGAGTATCAGTTCACGCCGCATAACCTGGGATTTCTGGCGGTGGACCGCATCGCTAGTGCTTTGGGCGTTGAAGTGAGAAGCAGGCAATGCCGGGCGCTAACGGCGCGGGCGATCATTGAAGGTGAGACGGTCTTGCTAGCCAAGCCTGAAACCTTCATGAATCTGAGTGGCGTGTCGGTGAGGGAGTTGGTGGCGGAGTACGAAGCCAATCCCGAATCGGACTTGATCGTGATACAGGATGAACTGGATTTTCCGCTGGGGACGTTGCGAATCCATCAGCGGCGAAGTTCGGCGGGACACAACGGAATCGAGTCGATCATCGAGGCGTTGGGCACGCAGGATTTCTTGCGCATCCGGATTGGCGTGGCTCCGGAACATAATGTGGAAGATGGACAGCGCTACTTGCTGGCACCGTTTCGGAAGGCCGAGTTGGCAGTCGTGGATGGAGTGCTCGAGGTTGCGGAAGAAGCCGTGAAAGCGATTTTGACGGAAGGTCCGGCGGCGGCTATGAACCGCTTCAACCGGAAGCAGGAAGACTGAGATCGGTGAACAGGGGTCAAAGATCAGGGGTCAATGGTAGTCAAAGATCAGTGGTCAAATAGAAAACGGGTCTCGCGACTGCCGACGAACCACTGCTCTAAGATTTGGAGATGGAAATGAATCGTGCGTATGAATTGATGTTTATTGTCCGGCCGGATATGGCGGACGAAGATCTCGACAAGCTGATCTCGAACCTGGAGTCGACGGTTACGGCGGCTGCAGGTACGGTGAAGAACGTGGATCGTATGGGCAAGCGACGACTGGCCTACACGGTGCGCAAGTTTCGGGAAGGTGTCTACATCCTGATGACGATTGAAGGCGCGGGCATGGTAATTCATGAACTGGAGCGGAGACTGCGAGTCACCGAGCCGGTGATTAAATTCCTCACCGTGCGCATCGACGAAGAGCAGAAGCGGCTGGAGAAGATCAAAAAGCTGCGCGATGCACGCAAGAAGGTGAGCGCACAGCCCGCGGCTGTGGCGGCGGAAGAAGCTCCGGGAGCGGCGGCAGAAGCCCCGGCGGCGGAAACTCCAGCAACGGCTTGAACAGCCGGTTCAGTGGTTAGCGGTCAGAGTGATTGGTTCGGCGGCGCAAGGGAACGATTTCGCTGAATGCTGGTTACTGACTACTACCAACGATCTAGAAGGAGCGTTATGACTGAAGAAGCGAAAGCACCAACACCGGTCGGCGAAAGGCCATCGCGGCCTTCCGGCGACGGACCGCGTTCCGGAGGAGGAGACCGGCCGCGGTTCGGTGGCGGCGGCGGGCGTTCCGGGCCTGGCGGTCCTCCACGCGAAGGTGGACGGAAGTTCTTCCGGCGTAAGAAAGTTTGCAAGTTTTGCACCGAGAAGATTGCGGACATCAACTACAAGGATTACCGACTGCTCGGCCAATTCGTGGCGGAGAGTGGCAAGATTGTGCCCCGGCGTTTGACCGGCGTCTGTTCGCCACACCAGCACCGGCTCGCTTCGGCCATCAAGCAGGCGCGGAACATCGCCCTCCTACCGTTTGCCGGACGGGCATCATAAGAAAGGCAGCTACTAGCTGCCGGGCCCTAGGCCTCCGGCCCAACCGAGCCGGAGGTGGTTGGGATCGCTGAAGGCTAGAGCTAGCGGCTAGGCAAGGAGCCATCATGGAAGTCATTCTCAAAGAAGATGTAACCAAGCTGGGATCGCGCGGCGACGTGGTGAAGGTTGCTGAAGGATACGGGCGTAACTTTCTTCTGCCGCGCAAGCTGGCGATTGAAGCCACGGCGGGGAATAAGGCCGTTATCGCCCAGATGAAGGCTGCCTCAGTGAGGCGCTCGGCTAAGGAGAAATCGCAGGCGGAAGAGCTGGCGAAGCAGTTTGAGGGATTGTCGGCTTCGTTCCAGCGCCGCTCGGGTGAACACGATCAGTTGTTCGGTTCGGTGACTTCCGGCGACATCGCCGACGCGGTTGCTAAAAAGGGAGTCAACCTGGACCGGCGCCAGATTCAGCTCCATGAACCGCTGAAGAGCCTGGGTGAGTACAGCGTTCCGGTGAAGTTGCACAAGGATGTGACGGCCCATCTGAAAGTCGTAATCGAAAAGGAAGCGGTAGTTGAATAGAGCAGTGGTCGAATCGCGCGCAGCACGGTTTTCCCGTGGACGGGTAGCTGCCGGTGGTGCGGCAGCCTCTTCACCTTTAGACGCTAGCCGTCGCTGAAACAGCAGTTCAAGGGAAAAGCTTGTCCCAAGCGCGATGGGTTCCCGGCGCGGGACCGCGGAAGAGAAAGTTAAGTGTCAGTTTGCGACCAACTCAACCGGATCGGCGCCGCACTACTCGCCGTAGGGAACCCAGATGTTCTTCACCTGGGTGGCGTGTTGCAAAAACCATCGGCCTTCCGCCTGCTTCGCATCCCACCAGTCGATCAACCTGCCCTCGTTGGTGAACACTTGTTTAAGATTTCCCACGGAAAAGCCTTTTGCCGCTGCCGCATTCGAGTCATCGCCAAAACACCATAGGGAATCCACGTCGTCGTGCTCGGCAAGGGTTCTGAGAAGTTGAGATGTGTGTCCCGTCACCATATTGATCGCGCCATCCGGAAGATCACTGGTGTCGAAAATTTGGTACAAATCCCCGACGATGATGGGATGGATCTCCGATGGAATCACCACAGCGGTATTGCCGGCGGCCAGAACCGGCAATACCAGCGACAGCAGACCAAGAAGCGGAGCATCCTGGGGACAAATAATTCCCACAATTCCGACCGGCTCATTCAGTGCGATTGCGATGGTTCGCGACGGCGGATTGTGCACTGCGCCATCAAATTTGTCGGCCCAGGCCGCGTACGAGAATATGCGTTCGATGCTGGCCGCCACCTCCTTGCCGGCCTGCGCTTCTCCGACCATCGCCGACAGCCGGCGAGAGATTTCCTCCTGACGCAGCGCAAGATTCTCCGCCATGTAATACAGCACCTGCGCCCGGTTATGAGCTGTCGCCTTCGACCAGTTCGCGGCTTTGCGGGCGGCCTCGACGGCGTTCCGAATATCTTTTCGGTTTCCCAGCGGCGCTTCGCCCAGAAGGTCACCCTTCTTGCCGCGGACCTCGAAGCTGTAGCCGGAATCCGGTCTCGTCTGCTTGCCCCCGATGTAGAGTTTCACGGTGCGGTCGATCGCTCCGTCGACCGGCGTATGCGGCTTATCAGCTGGTTCCGGTTCGGCGTCTGCGCTCGGCAAATCCGGAACCACGGGCGCGTTCTTGAACCAGCCGGGTTCCAGGTACTCCAGCAAGCCTTCCCGCCCTCCTTCGCGCCCGTAGCCGCTCTCGCGATACCCGCCAAACCCGCACGAAGCGTCGAATGAGTTCGTGCAGTTCACCCAGACCACGCCCGCTTTGACCTGCGCCGCAACTTGTAGAGCGACGTTGATGCTCTCGCTCCACACACAGGCCGCCAGACCATAGACAGTATTATTCGCGAGTTCCACGGCCTCGGCGGGCGTGCGAAAGGTCATGGCAGCGAGTACTGGACCGAAAATCTCCTGCCGCGCGACGCTCGAAGTCGGATGCACATTGCTCAGCAGCGTGGGAGGAAAAAAGAGTCCACTCGACGGCATCTCAATCTGCGGCTGCCAGCAGGTCGCGCCCTCCGCGACTCCCTGAGACACGAGGCGGCGTATGCGATCGAGTTGCACCGGAGCGACAACGGCACCGATGTCGATGGTCTTATCCAGCGGCCGACCTACGCGCAGCGTATTCATGCGCTGACGAATTCTCTCCATGAGCGCGTCGGAAATGCTCTCCTGCATGAGCAGGCGCGAGCCAGCGCAGCAGACCTGTCCCTGGTTTAACCAAATACCATCCACCAACCCCTCCACCGCACTGTCGAGATCAGCATCCTCGAAAACGATGAAGGGCGATTTGCCTCCAAGTTCCAACGAAAGCCGCTTATGACTGTGAGCGGTTTCGCCGCGGATCGCCCGCCCGACTTCCGTTGATCCGGTGAACGCGATCTTGTCGATGCCCGGATGTTTCACCAGCGCCTCGCCGGTGGAACCGTCGCCGGTGACAATGTTGACGACTCCCGCCGGCAACCCAATCTCCTGGCAAATCTCAGCGAAGGCAAGCGCCGTGAGAGGTGTGAATTCCGCCGGTTTCAGCACCACCGTATTTCCAGTGGCGATCGCCGGCGCGATCTTCCATGCCAGCATAAGCAGAGGAAAGTTCCAGGGGATGATTTGTCCTACCACGCCGCACGCGCGATAGCCCGGAAACTCAACCTCGAGCAGCTGCGCCCATCCGGCGTGATGGTAGAAGTGGCGGATCACGAGAGGAATGTCGATGTCGCGGCTCTCGCGGATCGGCTTGCCATTGTCGATGGTTTCGAGCACCGCGAGCCGGCGGGAATGTCTTTGAACGGCCCTGGCCAGAGCATACAAGTAACGGGCGCGCGCGTGCGGCGTTAATGCTTGCCATTTCGGAAGTGCGGCTCCCGCCGCAAGCACCGCGGCATCGATATCTGCAGCCGATCCTTGGGCGACGCTTGCAATCTTTTCTCCGCTGGCGGGATCGATCGAATCGAAAAACGCTCCTTCCACCGGCTCGCACCAGGCTCCGCCGATGAAGTGAACGAATCGCCGTTGATGGCGGTCGAGCCACGACAAAGCATCCTTGGAGTCTTCCGGAGCAGGCCCGTATTCCATCGTGAGAAATTTTTCGGCTATGCTCATTCGAGTCGATTCTTTCCCTCCGCTTTCTCTCTCCGCTGCGTGATCCCTCTCTTCCTTTCCGCGCTGCCTGCACTATGCCATCGGATGCCGGTAATCTGCCGAGTACCGGCCAGTTGCATGGTGTTCCAGTTGCCGCTCTATATCGTTCAGAAGGCCGCTGGCTCCCAAGCGGAAAAGGTCCGCTTTCATCCATGGAATTCCGAGTTCTTCCTTCATCAGCGCCAGCCATTCGATGGATTGCTTGGCCGTGCGAATTCCACCCGCGGGCTTGAACCCTACGGCCATGCCAGTTTCCTCAGCATATTCGCGAATGGCTCGCGTCATCACAAATCCAACTGGAAGTGTAGCGTTCGTCGGCTCCTTCCCAGTCGATGTCTTGATGAAGTCCGCGCCCGCCATCATGGCGACGAAGCTGGCCCGTGCTACATTGCGTAGCGTGAGCAAATCGCCCGTTCCCAAAATCGCCTTCATGTGGCAGTGACCACAGGCCTGTTTGAATGCGGCGATCTCGTCGTAGAGTTCCTGCCATTTCGCGCCGAATACGTGGGCCCGCGTGATTACAATGTCGATGTCATTCGCCCCCGCTTCCACGGATCGGCGAACCTCAGCGACGCGTTCCTGCAGCGGAGACAATCCCGCCGGGAACCCTGCCGAAACCGCGGCCACTCGGATGCCGCTGCCTTCAAGCGCCCGCACCGCAGTTTCCACGAACCGGTGATAGACGCAAACTGCCGCCACCTTGATGTCGAGCGCTTCAATCTCCAGGCGCTTCACAAGTTCCTGTTGAATCGGTTGCCGCGCCTTGGCGCAAAGGCGACGCACCCGCTGCTCCGTGTCATCGCCGGAAAGTGTGGTCAGGTCCATGCAAGTAACCGCGCGAAGCAGCCAGGCGGCTTGCCATTCTCTCTTCACGCTTCGCCGGGCAACATGAGTTTGCGCCCTACGCTCAACCGCGCTGGTGTTCACCCGAACCTGTCTCACCCAATCGAGATTCAGCGGAATGCCGCGATTTGAAAGCAGAGGCTGGCCAAAAAGCGTGGCGATGGGCGCCGGCGAACCTGAGGCGCGGCTCTCCGCCGCATCGTCGTGCAGACGGTCGGCAATGCCGGAACGTTTATTCGGCGCTTCTGACATCGTCTTGCATTGTACGGCAGGTCTGGGGCGCCTGGAGTATGAGATTGGAGTTTTCTGGTATAGTTGCGTTCCTCGGAGGTCGCCTCTCATGCCCAGAATCGTGCGCTGCGCATTGATCCAGGCCAGCAATGCGCTAAACCCCGAGCGCTCGCTTGCTCAGATCAGAAAAGCGATGATCGACAAACACCTGAAGCTGATTGAACAGGCGACCAAGAAAAAAACGCAAATCTTGTGCCTGCAGGAGCTTTTCTATGGCCCATATTTTTGCGCCGAGCAGAGTGCACGCTGGTACGAACTGACCGAGCGAGTGCCGGATGGCCCGACCGTCCGCATGATGCAAAAGCTCGCCGCCAAACATCGCATGGTGATCGTGGTTCCGGTGTACGAGGAGCAGATGCCCGGCGTCTATTTCAACACCGCCGCGGTGATTGATGCCGACGGCCGTTATCTGGGAAAGTATCGCAAACACCATATACCACACTGCCATCCCGGTTTTTGGGAGAAGTTTTATTTCACTCCCGGAGATCTTGGTTATCCGGTCTTTGAAACGAAGTATGCGAAGGTCGGCGTCTATATTTGTTACGATCGCCACTTTCCTGAGGGCGCGCGCATTCTAGGGTTGAACGGCGCTGAGATCGTATTCAATCCTTCCGCCACGGTTGCCGGTCTCTCGGAGTATCTGTGGGAACTTGAGCAACCGGCGCATGCCGTAGCCAACGGTTACTTCGTCGGCGCGGTGAATCGAGTGGGGGTCGAGAAGCCGTGGAGCATCGGAGAGTTTTACGGCAAGAGTTATTTCTGCAATCCGCGGGGGAAAATTATTGCGCAGGCCAGCCGTGACCGGGACGAAGTGGTTGTAGCCGATCTTGATTTGGAGATGATCGCGGAAGTCCGCAAAGTGTGGCAATTTTTCCGCGATCGCCGGCCGGAAAGTTACGGCCCACTCACCGCGCAGACGGGAGAAGCCGCCGCCGCGGACTGAGGCCCCGTCGTTCTATTGTCGCCCACTTTCTGAACCACTCTGACATCAGACCATGACCACGCCGGAACCCTTTCATCTTTCGCCAGAAATCGAATCCAGTTCTCTCTACAACCCCGACCTTGCGCCGACTTCGCTCGATCGCCGGCATTGGGGCACGTACAACTTCGCGGCGTTATGGATTTCGATGTCGGTCAACATCCTCACTTACATGCTGGCAGCCAGCCTGATTCAGGGTGGGATGGACTGGAAACAAGCGGTCATGACGATTTTTCTGGGCAACGTGATTGTGCTGGCCCCGATGCTGCTGAACTCTCATCCCGGAGCCAAGTATGGCGTTCCGTTCCCGGTATTGGCTCGCGCTTCGTTTGGAGTGCTGGGCGCGAACGTGGCTGCAGTGTTGCGAGCGCTGGTGGCGTGTGGGTGGTTCGGAATACAAACCTGGATCGGCGGCGAAGCGATCAGCACGCTACTGGCCACGATTGCGCCGGGTTGGAAAACTTTTCCCTACGCGACAGCCGTCTGCTTTCTGCTGTTCTGGTCGATCAACCTCGCGGTTATTCTCATGGGGATTGAATCCATCCGGTTGCTGCAGGGGATCAGTGCGCCCGTGCTGCTGGCTGTCGGCCTCCTGCTTTTGGCATGGGCCTATCACGGCGCGGGCGGCTTTGGTCCCATGCTGGCTGCACCCTCGCGATTCACCAGCTTTGCCGGCTTCCTGAAGTTCCTGATTCCAGCTTTGAACGGCACGGTAGGGTTCTGGGCGACGGTCTCGCTGAATATTCCTGATTTCACGCGATTCGCCCGCAACCAGCGCGAACAAGTGATCGGGCAAGCGCTGGCCTTGCCGGCTACCATGACTCTCTATGCTTTCATTGGCATCGCCGTCACCTCTGCCACCGTGGTGATTTACGGAACAGCTATTTCCGACCCGGTGCAACTGCTGAGCCGCTTTCACTCGCCCGTGGCGGTGGTGATCTCCCTGATCGCAATGATGCTGGCTACGCTGAACGTCAACATCGGAGCGAATGTTGTGTCGCCGGCAAATGACTTCTCCAACTTGTGGCCGCGAAGAATTAGTTTCCGCACCGGCGGCGTGATCACCTGCTTCATGGGAATCGCGCTCATGCCGTGGAAGCTGCTCGCCGATTACAAGACATTCATCCTCGGTTGGCTCGGCGGTTATGCTGCTTTTCTCGGGCCGGTCGCCGGCATTATGATCTGCGACTATTTCGTCATCAGACGGTGCGTGCTGCGACTCGATGATCTGTATCGGCGCGACGGGATCTACGAGTACACCGACGGATTCAACTGGCGCGCCATGATTGCGCTCGTCATGGGAGCCGGGACGGCATTGATTGGATTAGCGGTTCCCCCGGTTCGCGTTTTGTACGACTATTCGTGGTTCGTCGGCTTCGCGATTTCCTTTGCCGCCTACTACGCGATCACAAAATTACAGCGCCCGGCTCGGTTTTCCTCGAAGGCCGCATTGTGACCTTAGCGCTTCGGCTTCGCCGTCTGCTGGAACGCGGGCAAAACTTCGCGCTGATAAGTTTCCAGCGACTGCTCCTCATCGCCGCACATCAGATACAAATTGAACTGCGTAACTCCCACGCTGGCTAATTTGCGCAGTTTTTCGCGATGAGCCGCCACCGGCCCGATCAGGCAAAAGCGGTCGACCACTTCGTCGGAGACAAAGTTCGCGTTGTCACTTTCGACCACACAATGGTGCTGATAGTCGTAGGCGCCTCGGTCTTGAACATACGAGGTGAGAGCGGGAGGCAGATCTTCGGGCTTGTATTGCCGGATGAGATCCATCACGTGATTGGAAACCAGCGCGGGAAACCAGCGCACGCGTTCTCGTGCCGCACTCAAATCACCGGAAACCCAGACCGGAGCCGCAGACATGATTTCGATCTGATTAAAGTCGCGGCCAGCCGCGCTGGCCCCTTCCCTGACGAAACCTAGGCACCACGAAATAAGATCAGGATCGGCAAACTGAAGAATAACTCCATCCGCGACCCGCCCCGCCATGTGCAATACCTTGGGTCCGTATCCTGCGATCCAGACGCGCGGCGAAACCGTCGCCCAGGTGAGACGTGTCGCCTGACCTTCATATTCGATCTCGCGACCCGCGGTGAGATCGCGGAAGATCTTTACCGCCGCTTCCAGCTGTGACCAGCTGACAGGCTTCTTTCCGAGCACCCGCCTCGAACTGTCTCCCCGTCCGATGCCCAGTTCCATCCTGCCTTCGGAGATCAGATTGAGCGTGGCGAACAAACTTGCGGTTACGGTAAGATCACGCACCGCGGGATTGGTCACGCACGTTCCAAAGCGCATTCGCTGCGTGTTGGCGGCCATCAGAGCAAGCAAGGGATACGGCTCCTTCCACAAAACATGTGAATCAAAAAGCCACCCATAGTGGAAGCCGCCGGCTTCGGCTTGCCGCGTCAGGCCGAGAATCCGCTCAATCGAAATGTCCGGCTTCAGCGTGATGCCAAACTCCATGCGGAGCCCCCTTTCGACGTTCCCGGGAAATGCGCTCGCCAAAATACGTGGAACCGAGTGCGGCAGTTTAGCATAGAATTCCTTCTTCAGCTCAACCAGGCGCGGGGTGTGGATGGCTTTCGATACGATCATCGGCAACGGAACGGTGGTGACTGCGACCGATACCTACGGGGCTGACGTTGCCATCGCCGATGGCAAGATCGCGGCCGTCGGCAAGGACCTTCCCCGCCAAAATGCCACGCAGGTTCTTGATGCCAGGGGAAAGTATCTGCTGCCCGGAGGCATCGATGTCCACACTCATCTCGATATGCCCTTCGGCGGCACCACCAGCGCCGACGATTTCGAAACCGGGACACGGGCGGCGGCTTTCGGCGGAACCACTACGCTGATCGATTTTGCCATTCAGTACAAAGGCCAGCCGTTGCGAAAAGCCTTCGACACCTGGATGGAGAAAGCATCGACGAAGGCGGTTTGCGACTACGCCTTTCACTGCATCGTGACCGACATTGGCGATGGTCAACTGCAGCAAATGAATTCGCTGGTGAGCGAGGGCGTCACCAGTTTCAAACTCTTCATGGCTTATCCCGGCGTGTTCATGCTCGATGACGCCAGCATTTTTCGGGCGCTGCAAACCACCGCGAAAAATGGCGGAATGATTTGCATGCATGCGGAGAACGGAAGCGCCATCGACGTCATCGTGCAGCAAGCATTGGCGGAAGGAAAGAAGGCGCCAAAGTATCACGCTCTAACCCGCCCGACCACGGCCGAAGCTGAGGCTGTCTCGCGAGCCATTGCATTAGCTGAAATGGCGGGAGCCCCCATCTACATCGTGCACTTGAGCTGCAGCGAGGCGCTTGAAAAAGTGCGCGAGGCGCGCGACCGCGGCCTTCCCGTCTACGCCGAAACTTGCCCTCAGTATTTGTATCTCTCAATCGAAAACTTTGATGTCCCCGATTTCGAGGGCGCGAAGTATGTATTCACGCCACCGCTGCGGGAAAAATGGCATCAGGAAAAGCTGTGGAACGGCCTCAAGCGTGATCATCTGCAGGTAGTCTCCACCGACCACTGCCCGTTCTGTTTCAAAGAGCAAAAAGAGTTGGGACGCGACGACTTTACCAAAATCCCCAACGGTGGTCCGGGCGTGGAGCATCGCATGAGTTTGATTCACTCCGGCGGGGTCGCCCACGGCCGCTTCAGCGTCAACCGGTTCGTTGAATTGGTTTCTACGACTCCGGCAAAGCTCTTTGGTTTATATCCGCGCAAGGGAACCATCGCGGTGGGCAGCGATGCCGATCTCGTGATCTTCGATCCCGGACGAAAACACACCATCAGCGCCCGGACTCACCACATGCGCGTGGACTACTCGATGTTTGAAGGTATCGAGGTAACGGGCATGCCGGACGTCGTTCTTTCCCGCGGACGCGTCGTGGTCGACGGAGAAAAGTTTCTGGGTCGGGCCGGACAGGGGGAGTTTCTGCGGCGGTCTACCTACTCGAAAGTGAACGAATAAATCCTTTCCGGCAGCATTGGCGATTTGTTCTTCACAACAGCATTCCCGCGATGGAGGCCGACATCAGGTTTGCCATCGTTCCGGCAAGCATCGCCCGAATTCCCAGCCGCGCCAGTTCGCCCTTCTTGTTGGGTGCGAGCGCTCCGATGCCGCCAATTTGAATTCCGATGGAACTGAGATTAGCGAAGCCGCAAAGTGCGAACGTTGCAATGGTAAATGAGCGCGGATCGAGAGCGCCCTTTTGCGTTCCCAACATGGAAAATGCAACCAGTTCGTTCAACGCCATGCGCGTCCCCAGAAGCGTGCCGACAAACTTGCAATCGTGCCACGGCACGCCGATCACCCAGGCCACGGGCGCAAAAATGGCGCCGAAGATCTTTTCCAGGCTCTCCGGAAACCAGCTCACCCAATGATGAATCCCGCCCAGAATGCCGTCGGTCAACGCGATCAACGCCAGGAATGAAATCAGCATGGCCGCGATGTTGAGGGCAAGGTGAAGGCCATCGGTTGTCCCGCGGGCGATTGCCCCCAGCAGGTTTTCTTCCTTCTCGGTTTTTTCCTCTTCCTCGTTCATGACGACGCGGCCGGCGGTGCGCGGTTGCTCGGTTTCCGGCACCAGCATCTTGGCCATCAGCAAAGTGCCCGGCGCAGTCATGATTACGGCGCTGAGCAAATGTCTCGGGTCGATGCCGAAAAAAATGTACGCGGCCATGATCCCCCCGGAGACGTGAGCCATACCACTGGTCATCACCGTCATCAACTC
>Ga0302177_10002018_pt1 | contig 14384 bp, 14 predicted proteins | sample I_Palsa_E1_2_FD_198780 | JGI IMG/M metagenome (GOLD analysis project Ga0302177, IMG submission 198780) | Peat permafrost microbial communities from Stordalen Mire near Abisko, Sweden - I_Palsa_E1_2 | ecosystem: Environmental > Terrestrial > Soil > Palsa > Peat permafrost | place: Sweden... | reverse complement strand
CCGCCCGACCAAGACTCGGTTCATCCTCAGTTCATCAAGGTGTATGGACCAAAGGGGCCGGCGATGACTTGGGCGCAGCGGGCCAAAGCGGGTGTTGATGCCAAGCATTTCCAGGAGGTGCTTAAAGCAAAGTCCTAAGGCGAAGCGGTTAGGCCCTCGGTCGCGAGACGGCTGAGGGCCTTCAGCCTCTCGCTTTCATTGAATCCCGCTGATCCTTCAAAGCGTTCACTCCACCTCGGACCCGATAGCCGCCCGACATCCGGCCTCGTCGCTGTTTCTGGCCCCAAGGCTTCGGCCCCAAAATCACATGATTGCATAACAATGTCGGCTCCTCGACCCGAGTAAACTTTGGTTGCTTAACGACCATAGGCTCGGAGAAAGGAGCCGAACATGTTACTGATTGGCGTAGATTACCACCCGAGCTTTCAGACGATTGCATGTTTTGACGAAGAGACTGGTGAGTGTGGTGAACAGGAACTGAACCACAGTGATGGGCAAGCAGAGAAATTCTATCGAAACCTGAAGCAGCGAGGAATCCGCGTACGGGTAGGAATGGAGGCTACCGGGTATTCACGCTGGTTCGAGCGACTGCTAGCAGAACTAGGTTTCGAACTGTGGATCGGCGATCCCGCGGAGATCAAAGCCAGACGAGTGAAGAAGCAGAAGACCGACCGGAAGGATGCCCAACTATTGCTCAGGCTGATGCGGGAAAATAACTTCCCGCAAATCTGGGTACCGAGCCCGGAGAATCGAGATCTGCGGCAACTGTTGTGGCACCGGCATCGGTTGGTGCAGATGCGCACGCGAATCATGAATCAACTGCAGGCGCTGGCGATGAACGAGGGCTATCGCTGGAAGAAAAAACTGTTCAGTGAACAAGGGCGAGCGCAGTTAGAGAAGCTCGCGTTAGCTCCCTGGGCCAGTCGGCGTCGGCAAGAGTCGTTAGAGCTGTTGGACCACATGACTCCGACCATTGAGGAGTTAACCGCAGCCGCTGAGCAAGAAGTCAAGAAACGACCCGAAGTGCTGCGGCTGATGACTCACCCTGGCGTGGGCCCGCTCACGGCGCTCGCCTACGTGTTGATCATCGGAACTCCGGAAAGGTTCCACTGCGGGAAGCAGATCGGCACGTACGTGGGGATGATTCCGAGTGAGGACTCCAGTGCCCACAAGCAACGGCTGGGGCACATCAGCAAACAAGGCAACTCCTTGTTGCGTTTCTTGCTGGTGGAGGCCGCCCAGGCGGCAGCACGATGCAATCCGCAGTGGCGACGTCGATACATTCACCTGGCAATGCGTCGACACAAGAGCATTGCCAAGGTAGCGATGGGGCGGAAGCTGGGGGTTCGCTTGTACTGGATGTGGCGGAATGAGTGTGCGTATTCGCCGTCGTTGGAGTTCGGTTCGTACGTGGGGCAGCTCGCTACCGGACATGGCTTGAAGTAGAACGCCGTGCACTGGATTGGGCACTCCACTCCCTGAAAAAGGGGGTTTGAACTAGTAATCATGGTCGAAGTACGGATCGAAGAGATGTTTAGGTCGGACTGAAGCCGATCGAGAGATTACGAACGAGCCGTGGTCGTCGATGCAAAGGTCAAAGAAGCCCAACAAGGAAGACCACTCTTGGAAGTGAACGGAGAAGTCTGCTCAAAAAGTGTTTGACAGGGCCGACATTGTTAGAGATGTCCGGTAATCCGACCCTCCTGCGGTGGGTTGTGAGAATATCCTACCTGTTCGGGATGTCTATTAGCAGCTACACCCAGGCGTGTATCTGTCGCATCTACTGAAGATTAATTCCAGTGCTCGCGGCTTTCCCTGGTGTCATCCTGAGAGCTCCGATTTCAGAGAGGTAGGATTCAAGAGTCATCGTATCGTATTGAGTAATTGGACTGCGCTTATGGCTGTTCAGCAACCGGGCGTGGTTCCAAACTTCCAAATAATTCGGGTACTCGAGCACATCCACTTCGCCTCTCATTTTTGCAATCTTACGTAGGGCAACTGGCAAAAGCAGCCTGCCTTGTTTATCGATCGAAACGGTATGTCCGAAATACCTTGCGCGGGCCAAAAGTTTTTGCCCATTCCAGTTGTCCGGAGACAAACGCTGTAACCGATCCGCGATTTTCTCCCAGACTTTTACTGGGTAAATGCGCACGCAGTCGCCAATCTCACTTGTAATGTAGAATTCGCTGCCTAGATTTCGGGACTTGGCAAGAGCCGCAGGTATCTTCAACCTGCCCTTCAGGTCGACCGTGACTGAATTGCTCATATTTCCTCCAACTATTTTCAGCCGTGTTAATCGAGGTCTCGCGGCTCCGTTCATTGCTGGGCGTGACAGGAGGTAGACTGAGTCACTTTATCCTAGGGCTAGAACCACTAGCTGTTCACTATTGCACACTATGAATCCTTTCCGCTGTGGTGGTCGGGCTGATGAGGGCACACGAGTTCACGCTCGACCTAGCCTGCTCCGTTGCGCGATCCTCCTTCCGTGATCGTGAGTTGCACCTCCCCGGACAGGTAGGCGGCTTTCAGGTTCTGCACGAGTCGCTGGACCATGCGTATGTACGCAGCGTTCGACCCGAACCTGTCCACGTCCTCGCCTGCTCCCGCTCCTACAGCGATCCTGCTGGGCGTCCTAACAAGAAATTCGGTATCACGTGAGAGCTGTCCGTTTCCGACCTCAAGTGCAGGACTTTCGATAATCGCGGAGCCATAGAGGTCCGGGCGGTGGATCAGTGTAAAGCGCGGCGACGGCGCCATAGGATGCACCCCAGATGGCGGTATGCTCGGGACCGGTCTCGACGTGGTACTTCGCGGCGATGGCTAACATGACTTCAGACTCGAGAAAGTCAGGATACGCAGTTCCGGAAGGGGCAAGGGTATCGGGGTCATAGGGGTCCGGATACGGCTGAAATTCACGGGCCCGCGCTTGCCCACCGCTGTCGCCTTGGCGGATCACGTCGGAGCCGTTGTCGATGCCGACTGCAATCAGCGGGGGTATTTTGCCGGTGGTGATCAAGTACTATAGGTGGGCAATGGATGGAAAGAGAAAAAGATTGAGGGCGGCATCGACGTGGCAGTGACGCGCTTGTCATTCAGCCGGACTGAAATACAAATGAGAGGCACATACAGGTGAAAGGCATATCCAAAGCAGTGGAAGTCTCAACTCGCCCACCCGCACCTCCATTTCACGCCCTAAACTGCGCGTCAGAAAGTTCGCCTGGCTGAAGACGGCTGGAATTCCCGTGATCCGGAGAAAGTATTACTTGTCTACACAGTCGACTCGCGATGGAAAACCGGTCCGAGTTTTTTAACGGACGAGCGGAGATTGTCGCCTTTCTCACTCGAAAATGGTCGAAGGAACTAGAGTATGACTGATCAAGGAGCTGTAGGTATTTAACGATAACCTCATTGCCGTCCGTCTTGCTTACGAGTGGTACGACGACTCAGAGAATTGGTATCGCTCGTATGGAAACGAGAATCGGGAGTTCGATGAGTACGGTGAGAGCGAGTCACCTTCTTCGGACGTCGCAGGCGCGCATAGCGGCAGTCGCGATGCCAAGTAAAGGTGAAAGAGATTCGAAGTCGGAGTCAAGCGCGGGCGAAATGCATCGCGGTTCCGAGATCGTATAAGAACGTAACTTATATTCTGAAAGGACGGACTCTCATGAGTGATGATTCGACGAAGGACATGTTTTCGCGACGTGGATTCCTGGGAATTGGGTCGGCGGCACTAGCGGCGGCTGGGATGTCATCGGTGGCCGACGCCGTGGCTCAGGATCAGAAACCGAACCCAATCCAGGGTAATCGAAGCGCCAGCGATCCTGGTCCAGGCAATGCCCCGCTGGATGCCCAAAATCCGGACTCCGCGTTGCCACCCGCCACCGATTCCAAGAGCCTAGTTCAAACGTTCAAATATCCGTTCTCTTTTGCGAACAAGCGGACTTACGAAGGCGGATGGTCACGGGAGGTGACCGTTCGAGAACTCGCCGTCTCCAAGACCCTCGCAGGCGTAAACATGAGACTCACCGCCGGAGGCGTTCGGGAACTGCACTGGCATACGGCGGACGAATGGGCGATCGTGCTCTACGGGACGGCGCGGATCACGGCTGTTGATCGGGACGGCAAGAGCTTTGTTGCCGATGTGAACAAAAACGATCTGTGGTATTTCCCCGGCGGGATTCCACATTCGATTCAAGGCCTCGAGCCGGACGGTACGGAATTCATGCTGGTATTCGACGATGGAAATTTTTCGGAGTCGGAGACGGTTCTGCTGAGCGACGCGATGGCCCACTTGCCGCCCGAGGTCCTGTCAAAGAACTTCGGGGTTGCCGAACTGGCTTTGAAAAATCTCCCCAAGCAAGAACTATTCATTTTCCAGACTGCTGTTCCCGGAACTCTTGCGGCGGACCAGAGAGCAGCGGCAGGAGCGCTTGGGAAGTCGTCGAGCGATTTCGCTTTTCGCACGATGGAAATGCCGCCGACGAAGAGCACGAAGGGCGGAGAGGTACGCATCGTTGATTCGAGCACGTTCAAGGCCTCAACTAACGTTGCCATGGCAATGGTCACGGTTCACCCGGGAGGGCTGCGGGAACTGCACTGGCACCCCAACGCCGACGAATGGCAGTACTACATCGCGGGCAAGGGAAGAATGACCGTCGTGTCGACAGGCAACCGCGCTCGCACCATGGAGTTTCAGGCGGGAGATGTCGGGTACGTGGAAAAGACCCTGCTGCATTACATCGAAAATACAGGGGATACAGACCTCATCTTCCTGGAGATGTTCAAGAGTGGCTTCTACCAGGATCTTTCTCTCTCAGAATGGCTCACGCACACTCCACCGGAGCTCGTCATGGCCCACCTACGTATTGACAAGGCCACGCTCGACGCCCTGCCGAAGGAAGAAGTCGTGGTGATACCGAAATAAATCAGCGATCGAAGACGGAAGGCTCCGGCTGGAAAGTGATTACGCCTGGCTGAAAATCAAAAACCCTGGCTATACCGACGCGGAGGGCCGACGGGAGAAAATCGAGGCATTTAGGAAGCGCTCAACAAAGCACAAGTCGCAGGTCCAGGGACCGGAATGAACGATCATAGTTGTAGTTGGTGGTTGACCTGATGCGGAACGATGAAGTTTGGATCACCCTGGAAGACACGGGACGCGTCCAGGTGTACAGCGCGACGCCACCTTTTGACCAAAGGGCTTTGCTGGAAACCGGCCCGATCACAAATCACGTAAACTTCGCCAACAACCGCAATGGTAAGTTTGGTTATGTCACCATCGGCGGATTGAACCTGGTGAAGGTGTTCCGGAGGGACGCTACGCCGCAACTGGTCGCGACGATCGCCGTTGGAAACCTTCCGCACGGAATTTGGCCCTCTGGCGACGGATCCAGAATGTACGTTGCATTCGAGAACGGTGGAGCTGCAGCCGCGCTTGATACGATCACAAACAAAGTGATCGCAGATATCCCGATAGGGCAAACGACCCAAGCCTTGGTTTACATACCGAATGCCGTCCCTGACGGCTCGGGCACAGAAAATCTCGTCGCGCTAGAAGAAGCCGGCAATATCGCGCGCCTGCAATTGGAACCAGCAGGAACTGCATTTCCCAATGCACAAGCATCGGTTGCCGTGAACTCGCTTGGGCTTTTGGATCTCGTTGAAATAGCGGCTAACGGGCTTGCAGCGCAGACGCAGTATGAGGTGTACCTGGCGGATTCCAATCATCCACCTTTTGGAAAACGCGAATCTCTGGCTTTTCTCAAAACAAATCCTGATGGCGCGGGCATCGTTCAGGTGATCGGACTGCTGAAAATGCTCGCGGTGAGGAGTTCAGAATCCCATTCCACGCCTTCGCAACGGTTTCTGATTGTCGCTGATAGCGGTGATGCAAATAAGGTTGTACTTCGACAGGCCGACTCCGCGAGTGTCCGATAGGCTCTTCTGGGCGGCCGACTTTTGTAGTTCTGTGGATCGACATCTAACTGAGGAGGGCACCAATGCTGCGCAATTTCTTAGTAATTCTGGGCCTCGCTACGACATTAGTGACGGTGAATGCCGGCTCGCCGATATCGGCGGGCGATGACGTTCCGTTCCCGAATGGCTTCCGGGATTGGTTTGTGGTGAATTCCATGATCGTGACCAAGGACAGCCCAATCTCCGCGCAAATCGGTGGTATGCACATCATCTACGTGAATGCGAAGGGGTTGCCGACACTAAAGGCAGGCGGCCCATTTCCGTATCCAGACGGAACTATCTTCGCCGATGACGTTCATGAATTTTCAGTGAAGGACGGCTCTTACGTTGAAGGCAACAAGAAAGCAGTGACCGTTATGATCAAAGACGCGCAGAAATATTCGACCAACGGCGGATGGGGATTTCAAGCTTGGGGCGGTGGCGAACCTTCGAAACCACTCGTGCCCGATGCCGCACATGCCACGCAGGCTTGCTTCGTGTGCCACACGCCGCAGAAAGCCCAGGACTTTACGTTCTCAACGTACATTCCCTGAGATCCGCTTCTACATTCACCCCCGTCATAACGGAACACGGCGGTTTACAGTCCGCCTCTCAACCGAAACTTCCGTGCTGAATTCGTGCGCGTGAACGTCGATGCGCATCTCGGTCACGAAGAGGGTGATGCCTATAAGAATCGGACCAAGCAGGCCCATCTGCCCCGAGAGCGAACTAAGACCAATTTCGAATACGAGTCGATTGAGCATGGTCTGAAGTGGTGGCCGATCAAGTCTTATGAGGTTTGTAGCACAAAAGAATTGGAAGGCTTAAAGTACCCACCTCTCAGCTCCCGCGACAAAACACTCCACTTAACACCTCGGGCTACTGGATCCGGCTACGAACACACCCAAGCGAAATTATTAGCCCGGACATTAGCCCGCTGATTTCGCGTGACGCATCTTTATGAAGACGTGGGGGATAAGGAAATCTGGCGGAGAGGGGGGGATTCGAACCCCCGGTAGGAGTTTTGGCCCCTACAACGGTTTAGCAAACCGCCGCATTCAGCCGCTCTGCCACCTCTCCGCGGCGTGCTTTCAACAGCTTACCACAAATAATTAATTCACCTGACGAACACTTGCTGAACAATCGTTCAGCGCATCCAAAGACGTCTCTAGGCTCTTCATGGCAGCCAAAACACCTTCGGCGACGTTCCTGCATGCCCTCTTGAGCTATCCGAGCCGCCACATTTTTTGTATATCGGGTACGTCTACGCGTTCTACATAAGCCGTTAATGCTGTTTATAGGGAATTAATCCCATTTCTTATAGAATCTAGCCCGCAAGGAGGGCCCGCCCCTGGACTTGAGGTTGTTACCCCCGGACGAGTTGGTCGCTGCCTGTGTCGCGACTAGGGACGAGATGGTGTGGGCCGAATTCATCAGGCGGTTTCACCCCTTGATTTCAACCGTTGCCCTGCGAACAGCACGACAGTGGGGAGAACCACTTTCCAGCCTCCTGGATGACTTGGTCCAGGAAACCTACTTAAAGCTCTGTTCAGACGACTGCCGGTTGCTCAGGAACTTCCGCTCCCAATATCCATGTGCCATATTTGGCTTTCTGAAGGTTGTTACCGCCAATGTTGTTCACGACCATTTCAAGGCATCGCGTGCTGCCAAGAGGGCATCAGGAGGTTTTCTTGAGAACCTTGACGACCATGAGGGAAATGAGAAGTACGTAACAAACGCGTCCTCCCGCTCGACCTCCTCTCCGGTCGAACAGACCATCCTGTTCGAGCAAATTGACCGCTGCCTCATTCGGGGTGTTGCTGGCCCCGAATTATCACGAAGTCGTCGCATTTTTTGGTTGTATTACCGCTGCGGACTGAGCGCCCGAGCTATCGCTGCGCTTCCAAGCATCGAGCTGACGACAAAGGGAGTGGAGAGCACCATTCTAAGACTAAATCGTTTAGTGCGTATGGCCTTTACCCGATCCCGGACGTAAAAGGCTGTACAGATAGCGATTCGAAGTTCGGAGACAAAGGGGTTTACCCTTCAGGTTCGTTTTAAAAGGAGAGGCAGTAGTGGGAAGACTGCCCGATCAACATCTGAATCTTTACGAGCTCAGACTCCTCGCCTCGGACAGGTTGTCCATGGGCATGCGGTTCCGCATCTCCGAGACGGGCAGGAAAGAGCTCGATGACCACATCCTTGGGTGCCCAGAGTGCCGTGAGTTGCTCGAACAGGAACAATTCCTCTTCCCTATGTCCAGACGAATTCCAACGCGCATCACACCGGGACCAACTTGTCCTTCGGAACAACAATGGATGGAGTTCGCCGCAGGATTGCACCCGCCTGCCGAAGCCCAAGAGCGACTTGAACACGCAAACAGTTGTGCTTACTGTTCTGGCCGATTGCAGCGAGTATCAGAACAATTTGCGGACGATCTCACCGATGAGGAAAAGAATGTTCTCAATGGTCTCGCGAGTGCTGACCCTTTCTGGCAAAAAGACCTGGCGAGCCGGATGCAAGCGGCAAGCTCAAGAACGAATCCATTCCTTCGCGTAAAGGCAGGCTGGATCAAAGTCCGTTTTCTGAGATCCGGCATTGCCGTCGCAAGCGCGACGCTGGTCCTGGCGATAGCGTGGCTCGCCCACTCCCGCCCGGATCGTGCAGTCAACCGCTTGCTCTCTCTTGCTTACTCCGAGCAACGATCAGGAGACTTGCGCATGATCGGTAGTCGTTATGCGTCTGTCGAGGCCTTTCGCGGCGGCGAGACACCTGCGCTCCGTCGTCCCACCGCTCTCCTAGAGGCAGAAGTGATGATCTCAAAAGAGCTGGCCTCTACACCAGACAACCCCTTTTGGCTTGACGCCCAAGCCAGGGCCGATCTCATGGAGGCTAATTATTCTCCGGCGCTTGCCTCGCTAGAGCGCGCTTCCCGCTACGAACCAGACAATCAGGCCATTCGCATCGACCTCGCAAGCGCCTATTTTTTGAGGGGCGAAGAATTGAAGCGATCGGAAGACTACGGTAGGGCGGTCGATCTGTTCGGGCAAGTCCTGGCGACGGATCCAAAGAATGAGGTCGCGCGATTTAACCGCGCCATCGCCTCCGAACGCCTGCTTCTCTACGACCAGGCCGTCCAGGACTGGCATCGCTATCTCGAGTTCGATCCGAGTTCTTCGTGGTCCCAGGAGGCTCGCAAACGTTTGGCAGAACTTGAAGAGAAAATAAATCAGCAAAAGCAACGAAGTGAGCGGCCACTTCTTGGCCCCGCAGAATTTGTTTCCTTATACCGTGACAATCCGGAGAATGCAATTAAGGAAATAGACCCTCGTATCGAGCGCTATTTTGAAACTGCCCTCGCCCACTGGATTCCAGCTGCATTCTCGAACACGCGAGGAATGACTGCGGCTACAGCTCGCAACGCCCTCGACAGCCTTTCGGTAATCCTCGCCAGGAAACATGGGGATTACTGGCTTGCTGATTTCCTCAGTGAATTACGGCAAAAACCGCTCTCGCGAGCGGCCCTTCCACACCTAACGGAGTCCCTCAGATTGAGTCCGGTTGCAGATCTCGACCGTGCTCGCCAGTCAGCGATCGATGCGGAAGTCGCGTTTCACAAATCGCGGAACTATGCGGGTGAGCTGATGGCCCAGTTCGAGTCGAGTTATGCCGATCAACTCGCCCATCAAGTTTCGAACTGTCTCGACGAGGCGCGCTCCCGAGGCGACTCCCGTCTTGCCGAAAGATACCCTTGGCTTCGGGCTCAGCTGGCCCTCGAGGCGGCGGCTTGCACAAACCTGAATGATGAAACTGCGCGAAAGCTCGCCTCTGAAGCTCTGTCCCTCGCAAAGTTGCAGCACTACCCTTCTCTAGAACTTCGATCGCTGACATTCCTTGCTGCCCTCTACCAGTACATGGGCGATACTTCCTCGGCTTGGCGGTATTCGACCGAGGGCCTGGCTCACTATTGGAAAGGCGATTACACAGCGACACGCGGTTATAGTCTCTACGCCGGACTCGATTTTGTTGCAGAGGATACCGAAGAATGGTCTCTGGACGTTCAAGTCTTAGAGGAAGCGGCTAGGTTCATCCGTGACGATCCCGATCTGGAATTACGAGCGATGCAGCGCTACCGCTTGGCGAACGCTCTGGCCATGACTGGGGATTTTTCGGCTGCTGAGCGAACCTTCACGGAAGCTCGATCCTTATTTCTTCATTCTGATGATGGCACCCGGAAAAACAACTTCGAATTCGAAGCCCAGATCGATCTCGCGAAACTCGAACTGCTCCGTTCTCGTCCAGAGAACGCCATTTACCGGCTCGAACCGTTCCGAGAAACCGCGCGTGCAATCTCAGATGAGGACTTCGTTTTTGATTATTTCCGCAGTCTTGGTCTCGCATACTTCGCCGCCGGGAAGACCGTCCAAGCAAGACAGAATCTCGCCGACGCCGTGGGCCTTGCAGAAGAGTCCCTGGGGAGGAACCACGACGAGCGCGAACGGCTCATCTGGTCTCGCAAATTCGATCAGGTGTACCGCGCCATGGTTCAACTAAGTTTGTCTGGGCCTCCGCGCGATACGCTTGCGCAATGGGAATGGTTTAAAGGCGCCTCTCTCCGTGGCCGTCCTTTATTGCGTCGCCAAGAGAACGTCCCCTTCGATGCCCGTCGCGTGCCCGCTCTATCTTTCGTCGTTCCTGCAGATACTGTGGTCGTTTCTTATGCAGTACTCCCGGAAGGCACCTTCGTGTGGAGTTACACGGGCGATCAGGCGCGGCAATACCGCCTTACCATTTCAAACTCGGAACTCGAAAGGCTCGTACGCCGATTCGCCGATCATTGCTCTCGTCCAGATTCGGACCTAGCCACCCTTTCGGCGGAAAGTCACGAACTTTACCAGAAGCTCCTCGGACCCCTGGAACCTTTCCTCAAGTCCTCCGAGCATCTAGTGATTGAGCCCGATCAAAGCTTGTGGCTCGTCCCATTCGAGGCACTTCTGGATCGAGAAGGTCTTTATCTCGGCGATCGCTACGCAATCTCCTTTTCTCCTGGACTCGATTACCTCGCAGTCTCGCCTTCCTGGCAAGGCGTCACCCAGGATAGTCGCATTGTTATCGCGGGAGACCCCGAAACATTCGGTAGAACACCTCTCGATGATGCCGAAGAAGAGGCAAAGGGAATTGCCCGTCGATTTCGCTATAACGAATTACTGCTGAAAAACGACGCAGGTTACGGCCGAATCGCAAAAGAAGTGGCAGCCGCCGAAATCTTCCATTTCTCCGGGCATGCTGCCGCGTCGCCCGACGGTGTGGGTCTCGTTCTTGGAGACTCCATTATGGATGTGAGGAGAATCCGAGTTTCTGAGTTTTCGCACTTGAAGCTAGCAGTGCTTTCGGCCTGTAACAGCGCCAACGGTGGGGCGGACGTATTTGACAACCGTGACAGCCTGGCCAGGGTCCTCGTTGGTGCGGGAGTTGTCGAGGTAGTTGCGAGTCGATGGACGGTGAACTCCCGTGCCACCGCCTCGCTGATGGGGGAGTTTTATGCGCAGCTACTGTCGGGCAAAGAGGTCTCCTTAGCGCTTCGCGAAGCGAGCCGCAAACTGCGCCGAAACAGCGAATTTGTGCACCCCTTCTATTGGGCAAGTTTTTCAGCTTTTGGTAAGAGTTGAACCGCCGAACAAGGGAGGAAGTGTTCATGAGTATTCTCCAGGTTTCGTTCCACGGTCCTTTTCTTTATCGTTTTACACGAAACCAAGTGGAACTCTACGCTCCGAAATGTCCAGGACACACCGCTGCACTTTCGACTGCAAAAAACGAGGTCCCGCTCACCGGTCGCCACCGCCACGGGAATGGCCGCTGCTATCGGATCCAGGGACCGGCTTTTACGCCACCAAATCCGGTGCCGAAGGTCCGTTTTTACGATCCCGATAATACGATCCTCGACGCCTCCAAGGCAGCCAAACCGGCCCTCCACACTGCACATTTTTGTTTAGTCGTTCCCTTGCCTCAAACCGTTGTTCCCATGATGCCGAACGATGTCGAGGTCATCGATAACTCGACAATCCCCCCGGGAAAGCCAACCGGTGCGCTCAAAAGACAAGCCACCGGTCTTCGTTTCTACTACGAAGCTGATCTTTCGAATAATCTGACGCTCACTCTCGATGGTTCCACGGCGTCCGAATGGGTCGCTGATTTCGACGCACCGTCGTTGGGCCATGATTTTGCCGACGTTGAAGTTCGCTACGCCTCCGAGACACCCGAGCTAGAGGAGCATCAGGACGCTCTTGAATGTTTCGATCGAATCGCCGGGCTGGCAGGCGTGGACTGGTGGCTTTGCTTTGACGATCCGTCCAAACCCCATGGGAGTCAGCCGTATGTGAAGCGCGGCACCGATTGCAAAGCGGCCGTACTTGCCATCCGGTGACAACGCGAGGAAACTCTCGAGCAAATGCGCGCCTTGCGGGGCCTCCTATGACCCCGGAAATTGGCGCAACAACGACCCCACCCGGTGGGGAGGCGCTCTGCGTTGCAGCGCGGACACTGTCCTCGTTTGAACAAATCGTGGATCGCTACCATTTTCCCCAACACCTTTTCGGAAGAGGAGAATGCATCGGAATCCTTGCGTTCGGTGGCGGTATTTCCCGTGATGATTTGACACGATACTTTCATCAGCAGACAGAAGCGGTCCCGGACGTGCGATTTGTGGATGTCACCGCCGCAAATCGGCCGAATCTGAATTCGCAGCACGACCTGGAACTCGCGCTCGATCTACAAGTGGTAGGCAGGCTCGCACCGGGAGCCCGGATCGTGATCTACTTCGGCACGAACGATGAACCGGGATGGGTCGACACCCTCTCCCGCGCCATTCACGACCAAGAGAATCGGCCTGGCATCCTCTCCATCAGCTGGGGCGCTACCGAAGATTGGTGGGGAACAACCACGATTCATGTTTTAAACCAGCTATTCGAAGACGCTGCTCTATTGGGAATCACCATCTGCGCGGCTTCTGGAGACGACGGTTGCGCAAGGGACTCGAATGGGCGTTGCCGGGTCACCTTCCCCGCTTCCAGTCCGTTCGTTCTCGCCTGTGGAGGTACGAGCTTGGTGGCAGGCAACCGTGAGGTCGTTTGGAATGTAAGAAACAAGAGTGCCTCCGGTGGTGGCATCAGCGACCGATTGCCGAGACCTATATGGCAAGCTCGTCGAAAGCTGGCCTCGGAGCCCCTGCGCTATGATCCTCATTTCGACGGCCGGCAGCTTCCCGACGTTTCCGGGCTCGCCGGCAATTCCTACAGCGTGTACGTTGGCGGTTCTTATCGGAATTTTGTGGGAGGTACCAGCGCCGTGGCGGCTCTTTGGAGCGGCTTCATCGCCCGGTTGAATGAGGGTCTAAAAGACCGCGGGTTGCAGCCGGTTGGATATTTCCATCCTCGGCTTTATCTGGACCGATCGATTCAGCAATCCTTCCAAAATATCACGGTCGGCCACAACGACTCTTTCGGAACAAATGGATACCACGCTGCTGGCGGCTGGAATTTTTGCACCGGTTGGGGAAGTCCTGACGGCGCAAGGCTTCTGGAAGCTCTTGCGGCAAGGGATCAACCCTAAAAGGGCTTAACGCGCGCTTCTCGTTCTTTCATTTGCACGATGTCTCTATCGTCGATTCCAGAGGCGAACCGCGTCGAGCTCATGAACGCGCCTCAGTGTCGCGGTCGAGCACTTACCGAATCAAAGAGTCCGGAGCGATATCGGTTGGAACCAAATTGACCATATCGTCGTTCTGATGCTGGAAAGCCACTCCTTCGACAACCTGATGGCTTGGACTCTACGATCCGCAAAACGAACCGCCCTTTCATGTTGTCCCGGAGGATTTCGACGGTTTGTCGGGCCGTTCGAACATGTCTACAGTCAGATTTATGACAAGCCTCTCCTAAATCTCAAGAATGTTCCCCTAACCCTCCGAAGGCGCCAAGCATGAAAGGTTTCATCCGCAACTATGCGGCTCAAAAACAGGCACTCGTTGACCCAGCGAAAATCATGGAGTCGCTGACACCGAAAACCGTCCCGGTGTTCTCTTCTCTGGCTCATCATTACGCCGTTTGCGACCGCTGCTTTGATTCGATCCCTTCGCAAACATTTTGCGACCGTCCAATACACATTGCGGCATGGAATCTCCTAGTTCAGGTCTGTGAAGTTGTCGTGGCCTCGTTCGTTACTGCGCACAGATGAGCGCCCAGGAAACAATCGCACTGCATACCGAACTCCAACGACCGAAGCCCTTATAGATCTGCGCGGCGATGGTGGCTTGCTCCTTCGGCGTACCCACGGCTTTGATTTGCGGATCGGAAACGTTGCGCACCGCCACCCAGTTTGGCGCAGCTGCACCCATGTTCTGTGCGACCAATCCAAGAACGGCGTCTCCCATCTCG
>Ga0302177_10002015_pt1 | contig 14387 bp, 14 predicted proteins | sample I_Palsa_E1_2_FD_198780 | JGI IMG/M metagenome (GOLD analysis project Ga0302177, IMG submission 198780) | Peat permafrost microbial communities from Stordalen Mire near Abisko, Sweden - I_Palsa_E1_2 | ecosystem: Environmental > Terrestrial > Soil > Palsa > Peat permafrost | place: Sweden... | reverse complement strand
ATCTGGTTCTCGTCCAGTAGTGACGTTCTGATCGCCTTGTCAGCGCGCCGGCTCGTCGCCGGCGTCGCGCGTGACTAGGGAGGGCAGCGCGTCCGGGACGACGGCGGCAGTCCACGGATCTGAAGCCGGCTTGAAGGGCGGCGCCGGCGAAGGACAGCCAGCGGCCCGACCCGTACCGGGGCGGGCGGGGCTGATGGCGCCGGCGTCGCGGCTGCGCAGGGCTATTCCGGTAGCAGAGACGAATATCAGCAGCAGGACCCCGGACACGTACACCGCTGAGGCAAGGCCCGGGGTGAGAAGCAGGTAGCCCAGCCCGGACGTCACCACGGCTGCGGCCAGCAGGGCCCCCAGGGGCGCCAGCCAGCGAGGCAGGATGGGTGAGCGCCGGGCCAGCTGGGAGATGGCCAGAGCCATCGCGGCCAGCAGGAACATCTTCGCCCCGTCCATCCGCGTGATCGCGTGGTATATGGCCCCGGCAGTGGCGGTCCGCCGGTTCGGCACCAGTCCGCTGATCAGCCATGTGCCCAGGGCCAGCTGTGCCCAGGAGACCGCTGCTGCAGCGATCCCAAAGGCGGCGGCGGCCAGTCCGGCCCGGGGCTGCCCGCAGCGGCGGGCGGCACGCGCCGCCGCGGTCATCACGGCAACCAGGGCGATCGCGGCGACGCCCTCGGCGAGGGCGAACATGGCCAAGGCCGGCCCGCTGCGCCCGGCAAACGCGGCCACCACCTGGCTGCCGGACGCGGCCACGCTCGGGTTCGGCGCCCCCACCGACAGGCTGATGATCCAGGCAGCGGCATAGCCGATACCCGCCAGCGCGGACAGGCTGACGGCCATCCGGCGGCCGGGACGGTCTGCCTGAGCAGATGTGATCTGAGCGGTCATCGTGTTCCTCTTGTGCGTCCAGTAGGGATCGGTGGTTGATCGAGTGAGTGGTTGATGACCACTCCGGGGAACTGCGTGGAGAGGTGCAGAGGGCCAGGCAGGCAGATACGGCAGCCGGCGCCGCAGTGGGCGCTCGCCGGGTTTGCCGGCACCCGCCCATGGGCAGTCGTGGTGGGCTGCGGGGCGGGAGGGAGGCGGTCGTCATGTACCACTGACACGATCTGTGCGGGCTGCCCAGCGTGGCCAGCCGGCGGCTCTGGTCGCAGGTCAGTCCTGGCGGGTCAGCATGAATACCGGAATCTGCCGTGTGGTCCTGGTCTGGTATTCGCCGACGGAAGGATACTCCGCGACCAGCTTGGGCCATAGACCGGCGCGGGCGGTGCCGTCCAGCTCCTCCGCCAGTACGGTGAAGGTCTGGGTACCCACCTCGACGTTGATCCTGGGGTTGGCCTTGAGGTTGTAGTACCAGTCTGGGTGGGCTGGCGATCCTCCGTTGGAGGCGACGATCGCGAAGCGGCCGTCTCCCTGAGGGGAGCAGCCCAGCGGCGATACGCGCTCGATCCCGGACCTGGCGCCGATGTGGTGGATGAGAATCAGCGTGGTGCCCGCCCATGACCCGCCGACGCGTCCCTCGTTCGCCCGGAACTCCTCAATCATCTTGGTATTAAAGTCGCTGGCCCCGCCCGGAGCCGAGTCCGCCACGGTCTCCTCCCATGCCTTAGACGTACTCGTCATGGCGGCGGATCCAGGTCTGGAACGCGTCGCCCTCGTCGCGCCCCTTCGGCGTCCGGTCGAGGACCGGGTAGTAGCCCATCAGGAACTCGACCCCGCGCCCCGCGGACCCATAGGTCTGGTAGACGGCGCCGTCCTGGAGCGTGAAGACACTCACCGCCGGTGACTCCGAGAGGTATCCGGCGACATCGGTCCCGGTCGCGGCCGCGTTCAGGGCCACGATCGGCGGCAGCCCGCCCTCGTCGAGGCCCCATGAACGTACCTGCTCCTCGGGGTAGGAGCCGCCGAAATCGACGTTGAAGTCGGTGTTCGCCGAGGAGACCCAGGGGAGGCTCCAGCCCATCCTCTGCTTGTACGCCTGGAGCATGGCCAGCGGGGCCTGCGAGACGAGCAGCAGGGTCACGTCGCGGGCGTGCAGGTGCGGCAGGAGGCCGTCGAGGCCATCGGCCATCGACGAGTTGACCGGGCACCCCGCCTCGTAGCTCGGTCCGAACATGAAGTGGTAGAACAGCAGCTGGGAGCGGCCGTCGAAGAGCCCGGCCAGGGCCCGCGTCCCGTCGTCGGTGTCGAACCGGTACTCCTTCCCGATCGTGACCCAGGGCAGCTCGCGCCGCTGGCGCGCCAGCTCGTCCCCCATCCTGGTGTGCTCCTTCTCGCGCTGCAGCAGCTCCTCCCGGGCGGCCTGCCACTCCTCACGCCTGACAACCTTGTGATCCGTCATCGCGTTTCGTCTCCCTTTTCCGAGTGCGCCTATGCCGCGGCGGACGCTGCTGGTACGAACGCCGCATTCTCGCGCTCGAGCGCCTTGACCGCGCCGCTGCGCCAGCTGTCGGCTATCGACTGCGACGCGGGATCGGGGAAGATGTCCTCCTCCTCGTTCTCCACTCCGTCGAAGATGGCTCGCGCCACGGATTCCGGTGAGGCCTTGGGGATGTCAAAGCCCCGGGTCATGTCGGTGTCGGTGGGGCCGGTCAGGACCGCGTGGACCCGCACGCCCCGTCCGGCCAGAAGAGCGCGCAGCGATTGCGTCAGGTTGAACGCGGCCGCCTTGGAGATCGCGTAGGCCGGAGTGAACGGGAAGGGAGCGAGGGCCATGGTCGACACGTTGTTGACGATGGCTCCCCGCGAGGGGGTCAGCAACGGCAGGAAGGCCTGGGTCACGCCATAGGTACCGAAGAGGTTGACGGCCAGGTGCTGCTCGAGCGCGGCACGATCGCTCAGGTCATCGTAAAGCGCAATACCGGCGTTGTTGATGAGGATATCGAGAGAGCCGACCTTCTCGGCAGCTGCCTGAATCTGCGCCGCGCTGGTCACGTCCAGGGTCAGGGGCGTGACGCGCCCGTCCGGGTGGGCCAGGGGCTGGCGCGTCCCGGCATATACCCGCTCCGCGCCTCTGGATAGGGCTTCGGCGACGAGCGCCTGCCCGATGCCGCGATTGGCCCCGGTCACCAGGACTGTCTTGCCGTAGATGGTCATGTCTGTTCCTCCGGCTCTGGGATGCTCTTGGGGTTTCCGCGCCGCTTGTTCGGCGGCCCACTTATATAGACCAGCCGGACTCCGGGGAATCGCCGCGGGCCGGCTCGTGACTTTCAGAGCTTTCTGGCCGGCCTGAGCCGGGTGCGTGGTTTTAGGCGCGGCCAGGACCGGGCGCGGCTTGGGGGCGCGGCTGGCGGCCGAGGAAGGCGACGAGCTGGTCGCCTGGGCAGGCCGGGCCGGGCAGCCGGACCGGGTCGGCGAACAGCCCAGGCCGGGTGCCCGGGCTGATGAGCAGCGGGGCGATCGGCAGCAAGACGGCCGCCAGGCCCGGCGGGACCGACCGGCGGGCGCCGCACGCTACGAAGATGTCCCAGCCGTGGACGGTGATCTCGAGTGCTCCGGTCACCGCGACCATGCTCACGGTCAGCTCGCGGTCCCAGATGGCGACCCGCCGCCCGGCAGGCCCGGCTGCCGAGAAAGCGCCCAGCAGCCCGGCGGCCTGCCCGCGCAGCCGCGCGACCGGGTCAGGCCCCGGTCCGGGGTAACCCGGCGACGCTGCCCTGGCGCCGTCGCCGGTTATCGCTCCGGTCAGCACCCCGATCGAGTCGCTGAGGTGGTCCAGCAGCGCTTCCAGGTCCCAGCCCGGGCACGGGGTAGGGCGCGGCAGGAGCTGCGGAGCGCCCAGGGCGGCACCGGCGAGCGCGTAACGGACAGCTGATTCGAGCAGCTCCAACCCTCTACTCAGCGGGGCCACGGGGATCGCCTAGTCCTGCGCTGGCGCTGGTCCGGACCCGGCACGGTATTGCTGCGGCAGGCCGAACGACCCGAACAATCCCGTGTCCTGGAAGGCGATGATCCGGGCGATCCCCGTCGCGGTTACCGTGGACACCAGCACGGCGTGCGCATAATATGCCCGGCTTGGGTCGCGCTGGTAGACCGCGAACGCCCGCTCCCCGTTCGCCATGACCGGAACCAGCCGGAGCCCTCCGGGCTCGGTGAGAAAGTACGCCGCGATAAAGCCCGCCACGGTCTGGCGGCCGGTGAACCAGGTCAGCAGCGGGGGCATCTCCAGCGCGACATCCTCTCGCAGCAACTCGGCCAGCGCGCTGCCGTCGGCGTTCTGGATGGCCGCGGCGAACCGGTCAAGCAGCGCCCGCCGGTCCGGCTCGGCGGGCTCGGCCAGCTCATCTTCGGCGGGCAGCGCCTGCGCGAGCTGGGCCCGGGCCCGGCGCAGGCCGCTGTTCACCGCCGTGGTCGTCGTGCCCAGCAGATCCGCCACCTCAGCGGCCGGCCACTCCAGCACGTCCCGCAAGATCAGCACCGCGCGCTGCCGGGCCGACAGGTACTGCAGCGCCGCGACGAAGGCCAGCCGGATACCCACCCGCGACACCGCCGCCGCGGCCGGATCCTCGCCTTCCCCGGCCAGCAGCGCGCCGGGAAACGGCTGCAGCCACGGCACCTCCAGCCCCGCCACCAGCGGCGCCTCCATGTCCTGCGCCGGCCCGCACAGCCCAGACGGCAGCGGCCGGCGGCCCCGCCGCTCGATGGCGGTCAGGCACACATTGGTCGCGATCCGGTACAACCAGGTCCGCACCGACGAACGGCTCTCAAACCCGTCAAAGGACCGCCACGCCCGCAGGTACGTCTCCTGCACCAGGTCCTCAGCCTCCTCAGCCGAGCCCAGCATCCGGTAGCAATGAGCCAGCAGCTCACCCCGGAACCGGCCGGTCAGGCCGGTGAAATCCTCGCTGACCGTCATCGGCTACCTCAAACTCTCCCGCGCTGACGCCAGCGACGCGCTGGCCCCATGTATATAGACCCGGCGCCCGGCGCGAAATCGCCGCCGTTTGATCCTTCGGTCAGCTACCCGGAGGCGGACTGGATGAAGGGTTCCAGTCCTGACAGGCGTCCAGGTCGGCGAGGACCGCCCAGACCTGCCGCGGCGTCGCCGCAATGTCTATGACGGCCGAGATGGTGCGCATTCGATTGAGCTCCTTACCGAAGGGTTGTTGTGTCGCTAGACGATCATGGAGTCTGCTGCCTACTCGAGCCCACGTTGGAGTGATGGAGGCGAGGCTTGGTTCAGCATCCAGAAGGACGGGCGGTTCACCAGGCATCAGCGCCTGTTGTTCACAGTGAACGGTCCGTGGTGGGGCGCCGGACGGATCTACGAGCTGATGCCGCAAGGCGCGACCGACACGTGGTGGGAGATCGATGGCCCGCAGACAGATCAGGTCGCCGGGTCCTTCATCGCCGCGATTCGCCGCTACGTCGTGCCCGCACTCATAGCGCGGCTGGAGGAGCCAGTGGCGCTCCGCGCCGCTGACGTGATGTGGCAGCGCACCTTCCCGGCGGTACCGGACCTGCCGAAGCGGCAGCCTGACGGAGGAGGAGCTGAGCCGACGCTGCCTTTTATTCAGCCTGCCGGATCACCACTGGACCGTCATTTCGCGGACTTCAGCAGCAGTATCGCTTTGCTCCGGCTCCAGGCCGCTGAGTATGTCACTGAGCTTGGCATGGACGACTCCAGGACGGTACCAGCCTTGCTTGACCGACTCGAACACGACCCGGCCCCGTGGATAAGGATCGCAGTCGCGGGCCGCATGCTCACGATCGCCGCCCGCCAGGAGCGCGTCCGATCGGCCCTGCGCGCGGCCGTAACGGCCGACGAGATGGCGCTTGTCCGCCACGCCGCGCGCTACGCCCTGCGTGCTGACCTCGGCGGCACGGCTGCTGAGCCACCAGTCCCGTAGATCAGCACCCGCGGCACGCTCCCGGCACGGCCCAGAACGCCCAGTTCGGCGCGGCATGCGGCAGCCATCCCGGCAGCCAGCTCGCCGAGCATAAGGCGGATATTGAATACCTCGGCTGCAGCGGGCGTCGCGCTCTGTGACAGTCATTGCTGCAGGGGTGGGAAACGTCATCCCTAGCGGATCAGGCTGCGTGGGGTTCGAACCATACGGAGCCGAGGTCGTGTCCCGGGGTCAGGCGCACGTCGGAGTCCAAGGCAGCAGCCAGACGCCGCAGCAGGGCGATGGTGGGCTCGGTGCCGCCCTCTTCGATGCACTCGATCTCATCGGCAGGCATATCAGCTCGGGCGGCCAGTTCGGCGACGCTGAGACCCAGGGCGCGGCGCTGGTCATAGACGGCTTTACCGAAGGCTAGTGCCTCGCGGATGGCGACCCGCTCGGGATCCTCGGCCTGGTCCGGCGGACGGACCCAGCGGGTGTGGTAGCCAGTCATCACACCTGCCTTTCGTAGATCTCCGCCGCGGGACCGCGGTGGTCACGTTCGCATAGCTTCTGCGCCCGGACTGCCCGGCCGATCTGCTTCTGGTCGTGCTGCCGGGTCTTCCGGAACACGGTCAGGAGCACGACCGTCCCCTCAGCAGTACACCAGTACGTGATCCGGGCCGCAACATCACGCAGACGGATCCGCAGCTCCCAGACCGCTCCCTCCAGGTGGTCCGACCACGGGCCGCCCAGTTCGGTCCCTTTATCGGCGAGCAGGCCGCATACCTCGTCGACCCGTTTGAAGTCGCTGTCGCTGAGGCTGTCGAGCCAGTCACGGACCTCCGGTTCGAGCTCGAAGTTATACAGGCGCCCTATCCTGCCGCTCACGCTTGGCCAGGTTACCGGGCAGGCGGCCGGACGGATTCAGATGGCGGCATATTACTGACCGGTCCCTCGGACGGAGCGTTCGGCCGGGGCGGTACCGATTGTCGTAACGAGCGAGCATCCGGAGTTGGCGGGCGAGGCGTGGCGCGCCTCCCGGGACTCGCGTCCGGCTAGAGCCTCAGGTCTCGACTACGAAACATTAGCGTAGCTAACGAAATTTCGGGGAGCCAAACTGGGAGCCAACGACCACAGCCACCGGACCACGCCAGGACACATCCAGCCATTGTCATCACAGCCGAACGGCACCTCAGGCCACGCCCAGCGCCGTCCAGGCACGCTTCGAAAGTGCCTCCTAAGCAGTAGGTCCCGCGTTCGAGTCGCGGTCGGGGCGCAAATAACGCTGGTAGGCCTTCATATTCGAAACTATGACTGTTCTATTGATGTACTGCTCGCAGGCAATCAAGCAATCTGATACATCACCTTCCGGACGAGCAGGCGGGCAGCCGCTCACCAGGCAGAACTCCGATCCAGGCACGTACGGCGGAGATGGGGCCGCCACCGGGAGCCAGAGGGGGAGCCAACGGCATCTGCTGAAGGCGCTGCATCGTGGCTGCTCCTCTGGCCCCGCCTGCGTCCACAGCACCTGGACCGCGATGCCCTGGGCGCGTCAGAACCGGATATTCACCTCAAGCGCGGTGACATGAACATACAGCCCGTCTGACTGGCCGGCCTGTCCGCAAGGGGGGCTGCTATGCGGCCAAGGGCGCCAAGGGCCCTTGATAATCGCGCGCCGACCTGCCTTGCCTGGGATCGATGACAGTTCGATGCTCGTCAGTTCGGGTGTGCAGATCAGGCCATCCTGTCGTGTGGGCAACCGGCCAGAAGCAGCCGTCAGGATACACGCGCACGTCGGGTAGTTTGACTACCGGTGTACTCTATGTATATGGTCTGTAACGGAAAGCGATTACCGCGCGTGCCGCCATGGCGTACGGCACAGACCTGCTCAGGCGTTGCAGGCTTGGCGTGTCAGCAGCCTCCCCACCCGAGTCATCACGTCGGGTGCTTTCAATGGAGGCTATCTCGGTGTCTTCTACACCGGCAGGAAGGCAGGAAAGCCTGAAGCCCACCGACATCCTTAGCACGACGCCGCACCAGCACTCGCTGGCGGCATAGCTGAGGTCGCTGGATCCAGCCACGCCCTCCGCCAGTCGTACGACAGTACCGACGGGGACGAGGACTAGGCAGCCGACCATCAACGGGACGGCTTGGGCCGCGTCGTCGGTGTGAATCAACGCGTCTCCGTCTCTGTCTCAAGAGAGGATTCGCGAGATCAAATGTCGATCGTTGAATGTGATTTTCTACTTCAGCCCCGTCTGGACAGCGGATGACCCGGTCCACGGTCAAGCGAAGGCCCATCTCAGGCTCGTGGAATCGATGGGCGATGACCGGGGCCAGCGCCGGACTGATGGCGCTCATCGTCGTAGTTACGATTGGTTCCCTGGTGACGAGCAATGCGGCCGGGACGAGCGCCCTTGCTGTTCGTACCGCCACCGCGTATGAGCACGCGGCAACCGCGATCGCCGCCGAGGAGTCGCTCGAGCGGAAGTATCGCCTCCAGCCCGGACCGGTTCCGAGGGCAGGCCATGCAGCGGCAGAAGCCTCCCTCGAGCAGGCCATACGACAAGTGGCCGTCCTGGGTGACAGCGCCGATCGAAACCTCGCGAAGGTGGTGCTACGCGAGCACAGCGCCTACGTCGCAGCCAGTGCACAACTGTTCCTGTCAGTCGATCGCCACGATCCGATGGCCGTAACGAACGCCATAGACGCCCGAACTGTCGACCCAGTCTTCGGCGTCATGGAAGGCCAGGTCTATGCCGCGGCCGCGCTACACGAATCCAGGGCTCTCAGCGCGACGGCGTCGGTCCGCGAAATTGGACGTTTTGCGCTCCTCGTCGATCTTGCCACGCTGCTCGCGGCAATCGGCCTGGTCGTCGGCGGATCGGTCGTCGTGACCCGCTACCACCGGGACCTCCAATCCGAAAGTGAACATAACCGGTATCAGGCCCTGCACGACCCGCTAACGGACCTTCCGAACCGGACCCTGTTCCAGGACCGGACCGGTGTAGCTCTGCGCACCGCCGCTCGCTCGGGCGACACCGTGGCTGTGTTGCTCTTGGACCTCAATCGTTTCAAAGAGGTCAACGACACCCTCGGCCACCAATACGGTGATCACCTCCTTCTTCAGGTGGCGGATCGGCTCAGGGGCTCACTGCGCGACTCCGACTCTGTGGCCCGCCTCGGTGGTGACGAGTTCGCGATTCTTCTCCCCATTTCTGGATGGGAAGGGGCACTAGCGGCCACGCAACGCGTCGGTGCCGCCCTGCACGACCCGTTCTCGATGTACGACATCGCTCTCGACGTCGACGCCAGCATCGGAATCGCCATCGCCGAACCCGGCGACGACGTCGAGACACTTCTGCGCCACGCCGATGTAGCCATGTACGAGGCCAAGACCGCTCACTACCCATTCGCCCGCTACGAGGCGTCTCGCGACGACAACAATCTCTCCCGCCTCGTCCTCCTCGGAGACTTGCGCCGAGCCATCGCCACCGGCGAGTTGACCTTGCACTACCAGCCCAAGATCAGCACTAGCACCGGCATGCTGAGCAGTGTCGAAGCCCTCGTCCGCTGGACGCATCCCGCCCTGGGTTTGCTACAACCCGACGAGTTCATCCCGCTCGCTGAGAACACCGCAATCATCCATGCGCTCACGACCGAGGTGCTGCGCCTCGCGCTAAGCCAAGCCCGAAAGTGGGCCGACGCAGGACGCTCGATCCCCGTCGCGGTGAACATCTCCGCACGCTCCCTGCTCGACCCGAGATTCCCGGCTCACGTACAGGAACTTCTGGACGCCCATGGCGTCGCGCCGCACCTATTGAGCCTTGAGCTGACCGAGACAGCTGTAATGACCGACCACGGTGTCGCCCTCACCGTCCTTCAAGCCCTCGACTCCATGGGCGTATCGCTGAGCATCGACGACTTCGGCACCGGTTACTCATCCATGTCGTACCTCAAGACCTTGCCGGTCAAGGAACTGAAGATCGACCGCTCCTTCGTAATGGGCATGGCGAACGACCCCGAAAACGCCGTAATCGTGCGCTCCGCCATCGACCTGGGGCACAACCTTGGAATGACCGTCGTCGCAGAAGGCGTCCAGGACAGCATTACTCGAAGCGACCTAACCGATATGGGGTGCGACCTCGTGCAGGGGTACCAGATCTGTAGGCCGATCCCAGCCAAAGAACTCGAGCTGTGGATCGAGACCTATCTCGTTACAAACCCATCTCCGCCCATTGCTATGAGAAGGTCCACAGGCATGGCCAGGGAGGTTCCCGGTAACGGCGAATTAAAGATTGTGATTGTCGCGGGACCGCTCTCGGGGATGAGCGATCGCGCTGACGGCATTAACGAGGACGTCTGGATGCGCGCCGATGGCGGCAGCCATCGCAGCGCGCAAAGACGGTCTGGCTTAACCGACTGAGGTCACTGTTTGGACTCCCGTCCGGGTCGGCATCGGCCTCTGGTCATCAGAATATTAGCTTTGCTAACGATATCCGCCGGGGAGCCAAACGGGGGTAGCTATTCAGCCTGTGAGTCTGGCTTGAATGGTGCTGGCTGCGGGCATGCGAGATGGCCCGCTGGCATTGGGTGTGCCTGCGGTCGGGGACTTGCGGTGAGGGGCGGGGCTGCCCGTTGCCGTGTTACGGGGGTGCGACTGCGGTCGGGAGCCAGGGACCGTCGGTGAATAGCCGGGTGAGGGCATCGAGTGCGTCGATGCCCCATTTCGCGGTGGTGGACAGGTAGGACTGGACGATCGCGAAGCCGGCCAGTCCGAGCAGGGTGCGCCAGGTGCCGCCGGAGGTGCGCTGCTGGACCTTGACTGGGCGGATGTCGCGTTCGGCCTGATTTGAAGTGAATCCGACGGCCAGGTCGGTGGCGAAGCGGAGGATCATGTCTTCGTGGTCGCGGAACCGGCGGGCCAGCCGCACCCCGTCTTTGGCCATCTGGGTGCGCTTGTGCTGGTTGTCGGCGATGCCCTTGGCGACGGCGCCGCGGTACCAGGACCGGATGCCGGTGAGGCCGGCTTCGCTGAGGCTGGCCTGGCCGGCTCTGCGGGCGGCGGTGGCCCTGGCGTTGGCGTCGATGAGCAGGTCGGCCATGGACCGGGCCCAGACCTGGCCGTCGGGGTCGAAGCGATGCAGCCCGGCCAGGTCGCGCAGCCCGTGCGCGCCGCACCAGGCGTGCAGCGCATCGGTGAGGTGCTCATATCCCTTGTAGCCGTCGCGGACGATGGTGCCCTTATATCCGGCGAGGATGCCGCCGGAGTCGATCGCCTCGCTGCTCCGGTCGCCGGTGTGCATGGCGGTGAGGAACTCGGTGCACGCCACGTGGACGTAGCGCAGCTTCCCGGCGGCCCGGGCGGGAGTCTCGTCGGCATACAGCACCGGGGCGCCGGGCAGCAGCTCCCGGACCCGGTCCATGAACGGGCCGAGCAGCGCGGCGGCCTTGCCCCGGATGCCGGCCGCGAACCCAGCCGAGACGTTCACCCCGGTCAGCGCGCCGGCTAGCCGGGCGGCGCGGGCGACGGGCAGGTAGTTCGCGCAGACCGCCAGGGCCGTCTTGGCGTGCACCAGCGGCCCGTACTGCGTCCGGCCGGTTACCCCGGGCGGGGCCAGCCCGACGGAGACCGCCCCGCACTCCGGGCACAGCTTCGCGGCGACCTGGTACTCGGTCACCGCCGGCGGAGGCGGCGGGGACACCTCGAAGACCTGCCGTTTCTGCGGTGTGCCCAGCACCGGCTCGCCGTCCAGGTCGTGCCCGCAGCAGCCGCACGCGGCCGGCCCGCAGAGCACGGTCTCATCCGGATAAGGTGACTGCCGCAGCGTGGAGGACTCCGCGCCGGGCTGCTTGCCCGGCTTGCGGCCGGACGTGCCCCGCAGCGACCGGTCCCGCGGCTTCTTCTTATACGGGCTGTCCGACGATGGCGGCTTCGATGACGTGCCCGAGTCCTTGTCCAGCCGCCGCCGCAGTTCTTCTACCTGGGCGGCCAGCGCGGCGACCTGCGCGTCCCGCGCGGCTAGCTGCGCCGCGGCCAGCTCATCCCGGTCCCGCGCCGCCTGCCGGAGCCTCGCGTTAACGTCCTCCAGCTCCGCGATCCGCGCGCGCAGCCACGCCACCTCATCAGGTGCGGGCACATGCGGCGCATCGGGCACAAGCCGCACTCCACCACAGCCGGCCAGCAGTTACCAAAGCGGCACGCCGACCCGGGCTCGCGCAACTCTCCCCGCACGCCAGCACCCATCCGCACCATCGATAACTCAGGCTGAATAGCTACAAACGGGGAGCCAACGACCACAGGCATGCGGCTATGTCAGGCCACATCCGGCCATTATCACTTCAGCGAAACGGCACGTCAGGCCACGCCCAGCGACGTCGGGCCGTGTCATGGGAATGCCTCCTAGGCAGTAGGTCCCGCGTTCGAGTCGCGGTCGGGGCGCAGCTCAGAGGCCTAGAGCCTCACCGGGCGGCGTGACGGGGAGCCTGCTGACGCGCGGCCGAGGGACCGCCGCTCCCGGGCGCCAAAGCCGTAGGTGCCGCGGACTGATCGCAGATCCCTGGGTTCCACTGGGGCCACGCGCCCTCATGCACGCGTGCCGACCAGGGTTCTGCACGGGCTCGACGCAACTAGCCGAGGCGCGATCGTCGAGCAATACCAGCTATAGAAGGAGGCTCTCATGCCCTCGTCCTCCACCGCCCCCGAACGCCCCGGCTCCGTTTCCGGGACGCCGGACCTGCCCAGCGACCTTCGTGAGGGCTACGCCGAGATCGGCGACGTCCGGCTGCATTACGTCGAGGCCGGCCAGGGGCCGCTGGTCGTCCTGCTGCACGGCTTTCCCGAGTTCTGGTACGGCTGGCGGCGGCAGATCCAGCCGCTCGCGGCGGCGGGATTCCGCGTCGTCGCCCCCGACATGCGCGGCTACAACCTGTCATCGCGGCCGGACAGCGTCGCGGCCTACGACATCGGCCCGCTGACTGCCGACATCGCCGGTCTCATCCACAAACGCGGCGCCGAGTCCGCGCTGCTGGTCGGTCACGACTGGGGCGGATCCGTCGCGTGGGCCCTCGCGATGAACCACCCCGAGGTCGTGGACCGGCTGGCCATCCTCAACGCGGCTCACCCGCGGAAGCTGTCGCAGGGGCTGCACCACCCGGGGCAGCTCCGCAGGTCCTGGTACTTCTTCTTCTTCGACCTCCCGGACCTGCCCGAAACCGTCGTGCACGCCAACAACTGGCATTTCTTCCGGCATTTCCTGCACGACGCCACCCCGGCCTTCACCCCGGAGGAAACCGACCGCTACGTCGAGGCCTGGTCCCAGCCCGGCGCGGCTACCGGCATGATCAACTACTACCGGTCCTCGGTGCGGCAGTCACAGAAAAAGGCCGAAGCGGCGCTGCGCCCGATCAAGGCGCCCACCCTGGTCATCTGGGGGGAGCGCGACCGCTACCTCGGCCCCGACCTCGCCGAGCCCGACCACGACGACGTGCCCAACCTGGACCGCGTCGAGCGCCTGCCCGACGCCTCGCACTGGGTGCACCACGACGAGGCCGACCGCGTCACCCAACTGCTCATCGACTTTTCGCCCCCGCCCTGCCAGTCAAAAACTGACTAGGAGCTTCGACAGGCGCCGGGGTCGAATTCGAGAAGGCCGCGCTGCCGGTGGCCCACGCCAGCCTCGCGCTCACCGCTGCCGGCCCCGGCATTGCGCCGGAAGAAGTCCGGACCGAATCGGATTGTGACATGTCAATGACATCCATCCCGCAAGTCCGCTTCCGGACCGTCGGCGGAGTCCGGATCCGGTATGCCGACAGCGGCAGCCCGCAAAAGCCGGCGGTCGTCCTGACCAGTCCCTGGCCGGAGAGCGTGTACGCGTTCGCGCCGATGTGGGCGTCACTGTCCGAGCACGCCCGCTTGTTCGCCGTTGACCTGCCGGGTTTCGGGGCGTCCGAACGCCGGGAAGACCTGCTGTCACCGCGGGCGATGGGCGGGTTCCTGGCCCGGCTCATCGCCGAGGCGGATCTGGGCCGGGCGCACCTCGTCGCACCGGACGCCGGAACCTCGGCCGCCCAGTTCGCGGCGGCCGCCCACCCGGAGCGGCTCGCCAGCGTGGGCGTGGGCACCGGCGGAGCCGCGGTTCCGATCCAGCTCGGTGAGCCGCTGGCGTCCTGCGTCTTGGACCCCGACCTCGACAAGTACCGAAGAATAGACCCGCACGTGATCGTCAACACGGCGGTGGACACCCTCGCCGGCGGGATACCCGACGACATCCGCGCGGACTACCTGGCTGCTATGAGGGCGACCGCTTCGTCGAGTCGATGCGCTACGCCCGCCGGTATCCCGACGAACTGCCCGTACTGGCCGGGCTGCTGCCGCAGATCACGGTCCCGGTCACGATCATCACCGGCCGCCGCGACCGCGTCGTCCCGCTCGCCAACGCGGAGTTCCTCGACCAGCGGCTGCCTGCCAGCCGCCTGGTGATCATCGACGCCGGGCACTTCGTCTGGGAGGAAGAGCCGGCCAAGTACGCCTCGGCCATCCTCGACAAGATCACGGGCAGCTGG
>Ga0302177_10002014_pt1 | contig 14390 bp, 10 predicted proteins | sample I_Palsa_E1_2_FD_198780 | JGI IMG/M metagenome (GOLD analysis project Ga0302177, IMG submission 198780) | Peat permafrost microbial communities from Stordalen Mire near Abisko, Sweden - I_Palsa_E1_2 | ecosystem: Environmental > Terrestrial > Soil > Palsa > Peat permafrost | place: Sweden... | reverse complement strand
AGTTGACCCACAAATAGTAACCGAACCGCGTCCGCTCTGCGCAACACGAACGATCCCAGAATCCGCATTTGCAACAGTCGGACCCGTCGCCACGGGGCAAATCGTATGTGCGAGAAATTAGCCGGCTCTCCATAGACTCCGTTTACTTCGCACACGAATACAGCATGAAGCAGGCGCGCCGCCCACAAGGCCAGCAGGCCACCCTTGAAGGGGTCATAAGAAGTAACGACAATTTCACGCTCGCTACTGGATCTCAATTCGAATGCGCGGCGCGCGACACGGCACACGAAATTGATAAAATTCAGCGCCGGCACCGGTGTCCGATCCTTTACAACGCGAAGACGCATCCGGCCTACTTCGAGGTCGGCTTCGTACGAGCCGTATGACCATAGCTCACCGGTAAACTGCTGTGACAAGACTCGACACAGTGGTTCAAGGTTTTCCGCTGCATAAGTGTACCCAGCTTGGATCATGAACAAGTACGCTCCAGGAGCCTCGGCTCGCAAATGGCGATTATTCATGAGGATCTCAGTATAGCAAAGCCGTCGACCAAGAATGGACGTGCGCTTTGACATCAGCCGTATACGCGAAGTGCATGCTGGTCCTGATCACCAGAAATAGGTACTCTCGACGCCCAATCAGAAGGTCTCGTTTATGTACGCGTGCCCGCAGTGTAAAGGCCCATTAGTGCAGTTCAACTGCGAGCACTGTGGCGTGCATTATCCTTTGGTGGAGGGCATCCCTTGTTTCTTGATGGGATCCGCCGGCGACAGCGGTCAAATCATCCGACAGATCTATGACGACATCTACCGTCACCACGAGAATGTATGGGTCGATCAGGGACGCTCCGAGCAGTTCATGGCGTATTTCAGCAATCTTGCGCGTTCGCTTTCCAGCGAAAACGTTCTCGAGATTGGCTGCGGCGAGGGGATACTGTTGGCGTCGTTATCGGGTGTACACAAATTCGGCATGGACCCGTCCGTTCAGGCTCTCATTCGCGCGAAGCAGCGCTCCGGCGCGGAGTGTGCCGTAGCACGAGCGGAAGCACTGCCGTTCCCATCGGAAATGTTCGACCTGATCGTCTCGGTGGGCGTCATGGAGCATTTTGAAAACCCCGAGGCCGCAACCGCCGAAATCCGCCGAGTTCTTACAAAGTCAGGACACTACCTTGTGCTCTTTCATACGGACATGGGGTGGCGCGACAGGCTCGTGCTGAAAGTGAAAGAGTTCCTATTTCCTCGCTTCCGGCCGAAGGCCTTGGCGCGCTGGATTACAAAGAAGGCTCGCCATCCAATAGTCCAGCCGCTCCGAAAATCGTATACCCAGACGAGCGCACGGGAACTCCTTGAGCGCCACGGACTCATCGTGACACAGGTCATCTCCCGCGAGACGCAACCGGCTGCGCCCCTCGCCGGCCGGCACGTCATCACTTTTATCGCCAAACAAGCGGCAAGCTGACCCGTTTGCAACGCATCTGCCGACTATCTCAGCGTGCTGCGTGCGGTTTAGTCTGAACGAGCGTACCGTGACGCTTCGCGGATGCAAGCCATCGATCTCTTAACTGTAAGAACGGCGATTCAATCGTGATGAACGTGACCGCGGCGACGAGCATTGGAGCGAGAATCGCAACCGGATAACCGAGAAAAAAACTCCAGTACCCGCCTATATGAGCCGTCACCGCTACAATCATCGGCGCAGCAAACGCGATCACTGCGAAATGATTCAAGTACATCCCGTACGACAGCCGTGACAGTACATAGAAGCCGGATCGGTTTGCTAATGTGGTAAATGCCGAGCGGTCGCGTAACACATACACCGTCAAGCCACCAAAAATTAACGCTAGGGCCGAAAATCCGAATAAACGCGAATTGACGCTGCGCAATGCAAGGCCGACGACCGCCATGGTGCTGGGCAGGATAATGTTCCGCCAAAACGGCAATGGCCGTAGAAACCCGGGTTTCAACACGGACACCCACGAAATCAGCAGGCCGGCGAGAAGCCCGTCCGAATGCGTGTGAAAGGGAAGCTGGATGAGCTTCCGGAACATGTCCGGTGTAAACGCGCCAGGATGCGCGACCAACGTCAGATAGCGAACCAGCGGTAGCATCAGAAGCAACGCCACAATGACCACGTACTGGCGCCTGACCGGAACAAATAGACCCGCCGTGAGCAACAACACCGGCACGAAGATATAGAACTGCTCCTCGGTGGAGAGCGACCAACCCCCGGAAACCTGATTCGGTAAGTAGTTGGATAGAAAAAAGAGGTCGGGAAGGTACGCGACGAGCGCCTTGTGGCTCGTGACAGCTACCCAGGCAAGAAATGCGAAATAGAACGGCCAAATCCGCAGCCCGCGTCTCAGAAGAAAGCGCCCCACATCGATCGAATGCCTGTGCGCCAGCTCGCGCCACAATTGTCGCCCGATCAGGTATCCGCTGAGCACAAAGAAAAGGTCAACTCCAGTCCATGCGAAATACAAGAGCGGAAATTTGCCAATCCTGAGCGCCTGGCCGCGATCCGCGAACTCACCGTAAAAGTGGCCCGAGACGACGAGAACGATCGCGAGACTGCGCAGCACATCAAGACCCGGTACGTTTCCCGCCGGCGGCGTGACCAACTCGTGCGCGCCTGTTCGAATGATGGCGAAGATGCGGCTAAGAAATGCAATTCTGGGCAATGTCTTTACCGCCGCTGACTCCACTCGATTGATGGTCATTTGCGCGCCGTCAGACAATCGCAGCCCGCGTACAGATAGCCGTCTTCGATCCTGTCCTAAGACAGCCTGGAAATCAAGTCGTGCGGTCGCAAAAAAAACGCAGCTGTAATGCGATTACTAACTTTCGGAACCACCGCTAATCACGAGCGCATTCGGGACAGGCCCGGCAGTGCCGAGCAATGGCATTCTATTTGATGGGTTTATAGAAATATCTAGCAATGGTTCACACTATTTGGATACAGCAGTCGCGTCTGAGGTCACGCACAAAGTGCTAGATGGCAAAGGCGGGAGTCGCGCTGTTGCCGGCCGTTGGCAGCGCTGCTTCCAATATTTCCTGGATCGTGCGGGAAATGGCTGGCGGCAAAATTACAAGACGTTCGAATTGGCAAGAGATTGTGGATGGTGCTCGAGCGGCTCTTACGGGGCGGTGGCGAATGTATTGCATTCGGCTGTCAGAATTGGGTCAATACCAAAGCTGCCTTTCGATTGCCCAGAATCGAGTAACTGCGGCGGATATGTTGGCGAGACTCTCGATCGATGTGCGAGCGTTTAACCTCGAGCTGGGATGCCTCATCGCCTCGGTAAACGGAACTCATTGAAAGCACGTCCATGCGCATATACTGTCGCCCCCCAAACGCAGCCGGCATCTTGCGTTGTAACTGTTGGGCTTTGGGCCGGCGGCGTTTCCTCCTTCATTCACAGCACATCATGAAGAGCTGCCTTTTGCTATGATGAGATCTTTAGGGAATGGCGCGCTGCGCGATGTTGAGCAATAGCGAGCGACCGATCGATTCTGGCACACTAGATCGTTTGAGCTCCTTCTGGACGTGGGCGGCCGCGGCATTTCTGCTCGTCCTCGCATGCTTCAGCCTGGTCGAGCCTGTTGTTGGCCTGTCGTTGCAAATCCCTCGAAATTACAATGAGGGATGGAATGCTTATTGGGCCACGACCGCGATCTCGGGTGGCCCACTGTATCCACCGCTGAATGCATTAATTTCGAATAATTACCCGCCTCTGAGTTTCTTTGTGGTGGGGCTTTTTGGCCGGCTGATCGGCGATCCGATATTGGCAGGTCGGGCGCTCGCGCTGCTTGGCTTCCTTCTGGTGGCCATTAATATCGTAATTTGGCTTTGTCGATGCGGGGTCAGGATATCGCTGGCGATCGCGAGCGGCGCGGCGTTCATCATTACAGTCGACGCGATGTTACATGTCTATATAGCCATGGATGACCCGCAATGGCTCGGCCATGGACTGATGACCACTGGTATGGTCATCCTCTGGCGCAACCCGCGATCGCAGAAGCGTCTAGCGACCGCTGCCATTCTCATGCTGCTCGGCGGCCTATTCAAGCACCTAATTATTCCAGTTCCCGTTGCGCTTGCTGCGTGGCTCTTTATCTCTGAGCGGCGCGCATTTTGGAAGTGGGTCAGCATTCTGGGTGCGCTTGGGGTAACGGCCTTTGGCGTAATATATGCCGTCTACGGCCACAATTTCGTGGACGATATACTGCATGCGCCACGCGAGATCAGTTTTCTGGCTGCCGTGCACATGGGAAGACAAGTTCTGCCGAATCTCTTGCCGCTCCTGTGCGTGGCCGCTGCATCGCTGCCGCAGTTCAACAAGCGAGAGCCGGTCACGTTTGCGTGGATCTATCTGGGCGTGGCCACCGCGATTGGCGCGCTAGCGGCCACTGGAGCTGGCGTGTCTGAAAACGCCGTCTTCGACGTTGTAATTGCGGCGAGTCTGGCGGCTGGTCTCGCTCTAGAGTCTCTAGCGATCGCATGGACCGCGAATTACCGCAAGCCTACCTACTTAAAGGCCTTCATTTTGTTGCCGGTGCTCGCGGTCATCCTCTGGGCACCATTTTCGATCCGCCTGAATATCGAACGACTGCGCCACCTCGCGGTGCTAGCGCAAGCGACACCCTCAGATATCGAACTGTTGCGACGGCATGATGCCCGCTACGCAGCCTGTGAGAGTCTTGCGCTCTGCTTTTGGTCTGGCGCACCGTTCAATGTTGACCTGTTTAACTTCGGACAGAAGTTAAAGACCGGGCAAACGCCGGTCGACGTCTGTCGGCAGCTGTTCGACGGCAGACGCTTTACCATTATTCAGTTGTACTGGGAGCCGGGAAATTACCCATGGCCCCTAATCCCACACGAGTGCGATCGCGCGATTGCAGACCATTACGAAGTGATCAGACGGTCAATAAACGGATACTTCCTCGTCGCGCGTACAGATCCTACCGCGAGTTAAATGCTACGGGCGGGAGGTATTGGCGCTATCGCGCTGCGCAGCGTATCAGATTAGGTGACGCTGATCAGCACCGGCGGCTTCGGCGTAGTCGTCGCCCCACCAAGATTGCACCCTACTGGTCCAGTGCCGTCCAGCGCGCCACAGGCCGCTCCATTTCGGCCCGCCGTAGTCGCAGGGCCCGTTATCTGGAAGCTATTGGCGTTCAGCGCGGCGGGTGTACCGGAAAAAGGCGAACCGCCGCTGATTGAATTGGTATCGTAGCCCAATGCCTGCCAAGCGCTAAGGGAGAGATTCGCGCTGGAAGTTCCAAAGAGCATCCCCTTTCCGTAGTAATTATTATTGACGCTGTTAGGCGAAATTCCATAGGGAGGCGTGAAGCTCAAGCAACCAGTAGCACCGCCGTTGGATTGTCCGTACGTCGTGTACTGAACGATGTTGTTGTACCAGTTAAAAGGACCTGCCGATGATTGACTATTAAACCATGCGGCAAACGCTTGTGCAGTGATACCCGACGGCGTGTATATCGTATTGTTATAGAAGGTGGCCGCTCCGGTAATTGTGTCGTGGTCTGCGCCCAATCCGGTATAGCCTGATCCAATCATGATGTTATGGTGGCAAATCAGTGTTTGCCCGGCACCCGGGATCGGAGATTTGATGCAAACCGCAACTTCCAAACCAGTGGCACTTCCGAATGTACCCGTATCTAGATAGTTATAGCTGTAGGTACCGTATTGATTGCCGTCCTTGTTCTGGATCGAATAGCCGCAGCCATAAATGGTGCAGTTCGTGACGATGAGACCGGCGGCCTTATAAGTGGTGATGCCACCCATGCCCCACGGAGAGTAGTCGCCTCCCGAGCAGGTGCAATTATAAATGAGGCAATTGAGAACCCGCGCTCCACTCGTGGTTCCTAAGAATATCCCGCCTGGATTCTCAGCTGACGTGCCGCAGATGCAATCTGAGATCTGGCAATTCTGGATGACAACACCGTTCAGCACTGTGGTCTGGATATCGCCAAACTGCACTGCGGAATAGTTGGCATTGCGAACCACCAATCCATCGAGCGTACAATACCCCGGATTAGGGACAGGTGTGGTCTGGTAAAACGGCTGTCCCATCAACACGGCGTTCGAGCTCACGGGCGCTGCGCCATTGGACGGGTTTGCGCAATCGATGATCGCCCACTGCGGCTGATAGGTGCCGTTGCTATTGCAGGAGCCAATGTAAGTAGGTGCGCTCGCGGTACCTCCGTTGATTTTGAGGGCCGCCCCCGTAGTCATGGACTGCATGACGGAGTAGAGCGTCGTCTTGGCTCCTCCAACGGTTCCGTACTGAATCGGCGTCTGCACTCCCCCCACGTCCCCAATTATGCCCACGTTTTTGCCCGAGTAGGCTGCCTGCTTCGAATTCAGCGCGGTAATCGACCACGGGCTCGTGAGTGTGCCGGGGTTGTTGTCGTCCCCAGTCGGCGAGATGTAGTAATTAAACGTTATCGAGGACTGCGGGAAAGCAGGCCGAATAAGGATCGGCACCGTTGTAGCCAGAACGGCACAGCCGCCACTTTTCAGCAGCGTTCGTCTTGTAAACATGAGCGTGATTCCTCGCTAGAGCTCTTGCTAAAGTCAGGCAGCGTTGGGGCGTGGGGCCCGTAGTTGAATACGCTGACCGTAGCCTTTGGAGCAAGATTGTCACCCTATGACAGTATCCCCGCAATGTCTCTCGGATGAGACACCCCGCATCGGTTCGCTGGATTTTTATGAGCCAATTGTTTTGCAGTCGCAAGGACGCTCGTCTCTCTTACGCGCCTCAGAATCGTGATGTAAGTCATGGTGTACGCTCATAAAATAAGTTAAGAACGCGTCAGGGAAATACGCCGTGACTGCGCCCGGGACCGTCGGCTCGAGGTTCCCGACCAAGCGCGGCATCTGGAGTGAGCCTAATTATTTCCTGTAGACCCGCGTCACTTCCCAGGGCGCCACTTTGAAGTCCCTGCGCGGCGAGCGAGCGGCCAACCTGGAATCAATATACTGGCGCCGTCGCGCACGTCGTCCCGGTCAGCGCGACTCTGCGACAGATTCAAACACCTCGCACAGCCGACGCCCAATCTGCGCAAACGAGTAACGCTCGACCACCAGCTGACGCGCAGCTAAGCCCATGGCTTCCCGCTCACTGGGCCGGTGCAGCAGCCGCTCGATGGATTGGACAAACGCTTCGGCTGATTCGGCGAGCTCCACATGGCGCCCGGGCACTGCATCAATACCCTCGCAGGCGATCGGATGGGCCACGACGCATTTTTGCATCGCAAAAGCATCAAGAACTTTCAGCTTCGTTCCGCCGCCATCCCGAATTGGGCAGACGTACACACTTGCCGCATTCATCAGCGGCCGAACGTCATCGACGAAACCGTGCACCGTCACATCGTCGAGGCGCTCCGCCAGTTCAACGATATTGGAAGGTGGTGCCGAACCCACAATGTCGAGCCGCAGCTTGGGAATGGTTGCCTTTGCCAGCGGCCATATTTCCCGCAGCAGAAACAGTACCGCGTCGACGTTCGGGTACCAATTCAGACTGCCGACGAAGATAAGCGAAGGTGTCGCCGACTCGATCCGAGTGGCATGGAAGTACTCGATGTCCACGCCGTTTGCGATGGTTATGCTGTTGGCATGCGGCGCGATGGCGCGCAACCGCTCACCATCCAAGTCCGAACACGTAACGTGCGCGGCGAAGCTATCGGCCACGTCCGCTTCATACCGTTGCACGCGTTTGCCCTCCTGCCAGAAGTACAGACGCTTAAGCGCTTGGTGTTCGGCGTCGGCGCGGCGCAGCAGCATGTGCGACTCGATGTTGTGGTGTCCGAGGGTCGCCGGCGTGCCGCGGAATAGCTTGCGAAACGGCGCGAGCCCGATCGTGTCGAAGTGCGCCAGGGAGTACCTTTCGCGGCCGGCAATCTCGGCGAACATCCGATGCGCATCGCCGCTCTGCAGACATCGAATCGTGTAACATGATGGACATACCAAGCCCTCGAGCGCGGTACGCCATTTGCCGCCTGGGCGCTTGAGGTTATCGATGGCGTGAAACCGCACCGAGCGGCATATGCCGCCCAGTGCCTGCGCACAATCGCGCAGGCCCACCTCCACAGACGGATAGAAAATCCGCAGCCAGGATTCTTGCACGAACGCGACCAGATCAACATCGTGTTTGGAAGCCACGCCGCGCAGCAGGTGGTAACTGCGCAGGTGCATGCCGGACTTTGGCGGATAGGGGACGAAGTGTGAGGCCCAGAGTACTCGCATGCAGGCCTCAACGCCGCAGCAATCGCCGCGTAAGTCCCTTCACGAGATCATACTGAGCGCGCGCGCACTGCCGCATGAATGCCCAATAGCAGGCGCCGCCGATTGCGATCTCGAGCGCCAACTGCGCTGTGGGAGGCAAGTACTCCTTAACTTGCAGCTGCACGAACTCGACGACCAGGCAGCTTGCCGCGGCGCAGAGCGCGGGGCGCATCATGGGCTGGAGCAAGAATGGCACTCCCGTTTTGAACGCCTTAGCGATACGCCACATCGCGAACCCAAAGACAAACGGAAATCCGATCACCCAGGTAATAGCCGCCGCATTTGCTCCAAACCGCGCGCCAATCGACAGCAGCGGGATCATAATCGCCGCCCAGGTGATCATGTTCCTGAAGGTAGTTGGAATCTGGCCGGCACCCACGATCGCAGAGTCCAGCAATGTGTAGACGCTGCGCAACGGCAGGATACATGCGAACGCCATGAATGGAACGATGAGGTTCGTCCAGCGAGTGCCGAACACGAGGGGAAACGCAACCTGCGATAAAATACCCATTAGCCAGAACAGCGGGAAGACCAGCGCCGAAGCCGCCGAGATAACAAGCACGAGTCCCTCGACTTGGGCATCGTCGTTGCCAATGCTGGCCGCAAAAGCCGGCATTGATACCTGATTCACGATACCGGACAACTGATCGAGCATTGAATGCGACAGCGTTTTTGCCAGGGAATACGATCCCAGCACAATTGGACCGCCGAGTCGGCCCAGGAGAAACGTGTCGAAGTCGCCCGTAATGAAATAAAGTACCCGCTGGCCCACCATCTGGCTGCCGCTTGCCCAGAGCGGGCGTAGCGCCTTCAATTGAAGGTTTGGCGTGGGTCTGTCGTTCACGCACATCCATTGCACCGCGGCACGCACGCAGATTCCGAGCAGTGTTCCCCATATCAGGGACCAATAAGCCGCGCCCGCGTAGGCCATAACTAAAGTCGCGACGCCCTGAATCACGCTGGCAAGCGACTGCGCGAGAGCCATGGCGCGGAACTTCATCTGTTTCGCCAGGAGCGCCGACGGCACGACCGTCAATGCCGTTAGCGGCAATTGCAATGCGGATATCCGCAGCACGTTAATCACCGCTCGATTATGGAAGAATGTGCCGCCCGCGGGCGCTATCGCCATGATGAGCGCCGCCAAAACGACCGACACCAAGAGCACCCCTGAGACCGCAGCGCCCTTTACCTGGGCGGAAATCTCCCGACGACTGATAAGAACAACGCTCAGGCCGCCGTCGAGCACCAACCCCGCCAGTACCGTAAAAAGCCCGCAGATGGCTACAATTCCATAGTCACGGGGTTCCAACAGCCGCACAGTGAATGCGGTCAGCCCCCATGTCACCAATTGTGCAAAGGTACGTGCGGTGCCGATCCAACGCAGCCCATGCATTGCATTGTCGAGGCGACCCACACTCTCTGGGGAGCGTAATGGTTCCTGTGCCATCACATGTCTCGGCTCTATGTGACCGAGTTCGCCGGCGCCGCGGTATTTTGGGATGCGATTCTGACGAAAGCAGCGCATACGGCTACAGTCATCCACAGAGACGCCGAATACGCTTGCGAGAGGAAGAACCCGGCAGCTAGATTGCCCGCCAACGCGATGCGAAAGGCGCGCGCGTAGAGAGCCACTTGAGCAGACGCTTTGTCTCGCACCGACTGGCGCCCGGCGGCAACTATTCGACCCAACTCTTTCCAAGTCACGTAGTAGGTCGCCAGATATAGCCACAACCCGAGGACGCCCAGTTCAAGAAACGCCTGCACCAGACTGTTATGCGCAGTGCGGTATTGTCCACCGTTCATGCCATCCACGATCGATGCGGAGCCCATTCCGTAGCCGATGGGCCGCTCGACTGCTGAGACAATATCTCGACGCCACAATACCATCCGACTGGAGTTCAGTTTTGGGTCCGCGTTGTAATCGTGCTTCAAGTCAAGGAGCGTGCGCAGCCGGTCTTGGGACTCGGCCGGCAAGTGTCCCCACACTACGAAGCCCATTGCCGCAATGAGACTCCAGCGCACCAGCATCCCGACGGGCGCAAATTGCTTAAGCTCGCCGCTCTTCGCGATATCCAAGGGATAAGCCGTTATCGCGAGCAAGACGACGCCCAGCCCAATCGCGCCGCCTCTGGAGCCTGTTAATAGTATTCCCGCAACCATTGCCAGGGCCGCCAGGATAATCAGCAGTCTGGGCAGTCCCGAGCGGCCACCGCGCAACGCTAATACCAGCGGCAGCACGGTATCGAGTTCATAGGCGATGTCGTTTGGATCGAAGTTGCTATTGATGTGCGCGCGCCCCCCATTGTAGGAAAGCAGCAGGCCGAATGAGAGCGAAACGCCGGCTACTGCAAGAGCAATCAACAGCCGCTCGACGTCCCGCTGGGTCTGCGTGATTTTTATGAGTACGGTAAATGAGAGAAGGTAGATAATAGAAACTTGGATAGATATTAGAGTGAATGACTTGTATACCGAAAACAGGACACTGACGATTGAAAGCACGAGGAACGCAATAGCGGGGCGCGCGATTCGGAGCGATCTTACACGCACCGGAAGGAACGTATTTCGGGAGCGATACGCGAACAGTGCAGTAAAGATGAACGCAATTTTCACCAACGGTATCCCCGCCATTCCTGGGATCCATTCGGCGGTTTTGCCCACCAATACAGCGAGAAAAATCGCCAGCCATACGTTGTACGCCGACGGCGCCAGCCGAACCTTTGGAGCGCGCACGCTCATGCCGCGGGGTAGCATTGCCGCAGTCACGCGCGGCACGGGCTCAATGGCCATCGCAGCGGAAACCGGTCCAATTGAATGTCGGAACGGCAGGCGGGCGGCAGAAGCCCTGATAAAGCCAGACAGTCACAACCGGCGGCCGCTGCCGTCCGCAGCGTTTCCGAATTTTAGCGAAAACATTTCACAGACCCGGGAATTTGGGGCCGTTGTGCTCTAATGCGCCAGGGGAGCGAGCGCTGTCCACCTGCCAGCCGAGCGCAATGCCAATTCGATTCTCCGTGAACTGATTCGTCACCACGTCTGCGCGTTGATCGAAGCGGTCATATTCAGCTCGCAGATCCAAATGCCGACCGACCCGCCAGTCTAGAGCTGCCGATGCAATGAGCCCACGGTAGTCGTCCGCAGCGTCGGCGAAGGTTGCCTTCGCGTAGGTCACGCCGATCGTGGCCGTCAGAGCGGGCGCAAGGTCACGCCGCACATTGGCGTCGGTCTGCGTGCGCACCTGGTTCAAACCAGTATCCTCAAGATGACGCTCCTGATAACGCGCGACATCAAAAGTGATGTGGGTACGATTACGGTCGAACTGCCAGGCGACGCGCGCGTAACGGTTGACAAAGGGGTCATCGGCGGCCTGCAGATAGCTGGCGCTAACCGCAAGCCCGTTTAAGCTTTGCATTTGGCGCAGCAGGTTGCTGGTGTCAGAAATATCTTGTCCGACCGACAGGTCAAGCAGCGATGATCCAGAAAGCACGTGTGAAATATCGACGTGCACCAGTGGACCCGCGCCGTCTGTGCTCAATCCCGCCACATCGTCGTATCCTAGATCGACTGCCAGCTTGGAACGCGCCCCTTGGGCGTCATAGCGCAGGTAAGCCTCCTGCGTCGTGTAATCGGGATTGGCGGCGGTATCGTCATACAAAACCCGCTCAGCGGCGACGTTCAGAGAAAGATTGCTCGTCGCCGATAGCGAACGCACCAGTGCGACTGAGGCGTCACCGCGATTGTTCTCCAGATTGCTTGTCTGATAATAGACGTTGGAAAAGCGCACAGAAACCTGCGCGTGCGTCATCGGACCGAGTCCAATCAAGAGATTGGGCCCCGTGGAAAAGTAGTTGATGTTCTCCAGATTCTGGGGCGTCACGGCATCGGTCGGATCGAGCTGCTGTTGCCCGAAGTTGTCGAGCACCACCCATTCGAACTCCTTCGGCAAGATTGCGAATGTGCCGCTGCCGATAAAGTTGCCAACAACCTCGTTGGAATAAGTGTGGTGGGCGTAGCTTAAGTACTGAAGATCGGACAACACATCGGCGTCTAGCCGACGGGTTTGTTCGTGGATTGCAACATCGGCCGAGACCTCTTCTATCGTGTCGCTCATCGCGTCGGTCGCCGTGCGCTCAATGTTGTCGGTCTCAATCACTCCGGCGGCGATCCGGCCGCTCATTTCATTGGGTTGATAGCGAAAGTCGGAAGGCCGGTTCAAGTCCGGCAGAGCGGCTTGATCGTTCAAGGCCGGACCCTGGTCGCTCGGATCAGCGGCGTGCAGATCGACCGGGCCAAGAGATCCGATCAGCACGATTACGCACAGCCGCCGCTTCATTAGCGCCGCTCTAGGTGGAAGGTGGCGGGGTGTCGCCGTAGCTACCGTACCCGTAATAGCCCTCGGAAAGCGCGAGCAGGCTTTGGTTAAGAATCAGCCCCAGGGGCTTGCCTTCGCCGATGTACCCGATGGCCTCTTGCACGGCTTGCCGCGGCGTGCCTCCGGCGCGCACCACGAGGACGACCTGTCCCGCAATTTGTATCAGGGCCCGCGACTCGCTCGACAGCAAGAGAGGCGGCGAATCGAGCAGTACGATGCGGCGCGGATCGCGCGCCGTCAAACGCGTGATCACCTCATCCATGCGGGCGCTTGCCAGAAGCTCGGTTGCCGCCTCGTGGCGGTGGCCCGCCGGCAGCATGCTCAGACCCGGCACATCGGTAGGCAGCACCAGCGACTCAATGTCGATGGCGTCATCCGCGAGCGCATCCAGGAGACCCGGTTCCTGATCGATACCAAAAATTCGGCTGATATGCGGCTTGGCGACATCCGCGTCCATGATCAACACCGACACATCCCGCTCGCGCGCGATACTCAGCGCAAGGTTGATGCTGGTGAATGTCTTGCCATCGCCGGGCAGTGCGCTCGCCATCAACACGAAACGCGCGCCGGGTGCGTGAGCCGCGGTGAGAACCTGCACCTGCATGAGGATCGGACGCTTAATGCGCCGGTACTGGTCAGCGAAGCGGCGCTCCTGGCTCTCGTCAGGCACAAACCCCGCAGAGCGTAGGCGCAGACGGTCTATCTTGACGAACCGCCCGACTTCAGCAGCAGCGTTGGGCAGGCCGAGGAGAGCAATCTCGGCGGTTACCTCTTCGATCGAGCCGACACGTTCGGTGCGCGCGTCAAAAGACGTCAGCGGCACGGCGCCAGATGAGCGCATCTTGGCGATGGATTTTTCCACAACGCTCATAACAATTTCCCCATATCAGACGGAAGCGTCAAATGCTGGCCCAGCAGACTAAGTCCCAGCACCACGACCGCCAGCAGCAAAAAACCGCCCGCAAACAACGTGTAGAAACTGACGTCCCAGCGCTTACGGCGCAGCAACGCCTGCGGAAACGCCGGGCTCACTGCTCCCAATACCGTCGCACCGGTATGTTCGGCCAGCGTCCGCACCGACCAGAACACGGGCTTCAGAAGCTGAATCAGATAAGCAAGCCCTGCGCCGCAGCCCACGGACAGCGCAAGAACCATCAGCACCAGTAGGGTGCGATGCGGCGCCACGGGCCGGTATTCAGCATTCGGGGGTTCGACAATCTCAAAGCGTACCGAGCCGTTGGTATCGGCTTCCTGCCCCAGTTTGGCCTTCTCGAGCTGGGTGAGCAGCGCCGTGTACTGAGTCTTGTTCACGTCGTAGTCACGATTCAGCTGCGCGTACTCGGCCTCGACCTTCGGCATCGTATCCAAGGCACGGCGCAGGTCGGCGACGCGGCTTTGATGGTCGCCGAGCTGGCGGCGCAGCGAGGCGATCTCCACGTCGGCCTGATTAAGGGCGAGCTGGATGCTTTGGTACACGGGGTTCGCGGCCGCGCCGCTGGTGCCGATCGCGCTGGCATCGCCGCGCCGCAACGCTTCAAGCTCGGTCGCGCGCCGCGCGTTGAGCTCCGCAAGAGTCTGGCGTGCCGCTATCACATCCGGGTGTTTGTCGGTGAAATTGAGCAGTAACTCGTCAAGGTGCGCCTGTGTCTCGCGTATGCGCGACGCTGTGTCAACGGAGCCCGCTGCCGCGCCCGGCGCGCCAGTCGCTGATCCTGAT
>Ga0302177_10002012_pt1 | contig 14394 bp, 9 predicted proteins | sample I_Palsa_E1_2_FD_198780 | JGI IMG/M metagenome (GOLD analysis project Ga0302177, IMG submission 198780) | Peat permafrost microbial communities from Stordalen Mire near Abisko, Sweden - I_Palsa_E1_2 | ecosystem: Environmental > Terrestrial > Soil > Palsa > Peat permafrost | place: Sweden: Abisko... | reverse complement strand
CACATCCAGGGAGCGGTCCGAAGGCCCTCAGTGCTGGCCGCGACCGCACTGCTCGTGCTCGTAGGGCCCGCCCCGGCGCGTGCTGCCGATGTCAACGCGGGCCGGACGGCATTTCGCCTGCAATGCGCCCTGTGCCACAGCGCTGAGCCGAACGACGGCGGCGGTGGTGATGCGCCTAACTTGATGAGCGTTGTTGGCCGGCGCGCGGCCGGATTACCGAATTATCCCTACTCGAAGGCGCTGACTGATTCCGGACTCACCTGGGACCGGGCTACTCTGGATCGCTTTTTGAACTCGCCCGCAGCGATGGTGCCGGGCTCGACGATGCGCATGGCGGTGACGGACCAAAATACGCGCGCAAACATCGTGGCGTATCTTCAGTCGGTGGGCGCGACGAGCGCGACGGCGAATGTGGCGCCTGCAATGACTACGGCGCACCCGAAAGCGGGCTCGGAGGACTGGCGGCAGGATGTGCCAGGGCGAGTGCATCGGGTCAACGTTGCGAATTTGCCACCCCCGTTTGACACGCCCTCGAACGCTAACCGCTCGAGGATCGTCCCAAAGCCGCAGGGCGCGAAGCTGCGGGTGCCTGCGGGTTTTGCAGTCAATGTATTTGCCAGCAACCTGCAGGCCCCACGCACCATGCGTCTGGCGCCGAATGGCGATATTTTTGTCGCAGAAACCGCCGCCGGTCGTATCAAAGTCATGCGGCCCTCGATCGACGGCACCAAAGCGAGAAGTGTCACGATCTTCGCTGAGGGCTTGACCGGTCCTTTTGGCATCCAGTTCTTTCCGGTCAGCAGCGCGCCGCAGTGGCTGTATGTGGCGGAGAACAATCGCGTCGTGCGCTATGCGTACAAGGTGGGCGACACGCGGGCATCCGGTGGTCCTGAGGTCGTTGTCAAAGAGCTGGCGCCGGACAGCCGCTTTGGCCACAGCACGCGCGACATCGCTTTCTCTGCCGACGGCAAGCGCATGTTTGTCTCGGTGGGGTCGGGCTCGAATGTTGCCGAACAGATGGCGAAAAAGACGGTGGCCGAGGCACAGGCCTGGGAAGCCGAGCACGGTCTGGGGGCGACCTGGGATACGGAGACCAATCGAGCGGATGTGCTCGTGTTCGATGTCGGCTCGGACAAGCCGGGCAAGGTTTTCGCCACTGGCATTCGCAATTGCGTGGGCCTGACCATAGAGCCACAAACCGGCGATCTCTGGTGCTCGACCAACGAGCGCGACTTGCTCGGCGATGATCTGGTACCGGATTACTCAACGCGCGTTAAGGAAGGGGCCTACTACGGCTGGCCATGGTATTACATGGGCAACCACGAGGATCCGCGCCTCAAGGGAGATCGACCGGATCTCGCCGGCAAGGCAACCGTCCCGGACGTACCCTACACGTCGCACTCCGCCGCTCTCAACCTCCTGTTCTACACCGCGAGCTCAGGGCGTTCGGCCTTTCCGAAGGAATATCTCGGCGATGGCTTCGCGGTGCTTCATGGCTCGTGGAACCGCGCGCTGCGCACCGGCTACAAGGTCGTGCGGCTGCGTATGAATAATGGCGTGCCCACCGGTGAGTACGATGATTTCATGGTCGGTTTTATCGTCAATAACGCAGATGTCTGGGGTCGCCCCGTCGGCGCGGTGGTCGCGAGCGATGGCTCGCTGCTGATTAGCGACGATGCCAGCAATGAGATCTTCCGGATCTCGTATCGCCACTGAGCCGGCAGACGAGAAATGCGCGTTAAGGCTCTCGTTCGCGCGGGCATAGTGCTCCTGGGCTGCATCGGCCTGGCTGCCCATGGCGGCGCCCGTGGCTCGACGCCGTCCGCGGCGGCGCCTTCCGCCACGATAGCCGTGCTCTCATCGCGCCCTGAGGTCGTCAGTGGCGGCAATGCGCTCATTGGCGTGACGGTGCCGTCCGCGGCCGCCTCGAATTTGCTCGCGATCACATTGAACGATGCCGATGTGACCGCCTCGTTCAGGCCCGATGGATCCGGCAGACTCATGGGGCTCATCGGTGCACTGCGGCTTGGTGCGAATTCGATTCGGGTGAGTGGCCCGGGGTTGGGGCCAAAGGAACTGATCCTACAGAACCATCCGATCATCGGGCCGGTACTCGCCGGCCCGCACGAGCAGCCGTTCTATTGCATGACAAGCCAGTTTACGCTGCCGGCCTCGACGCTGACGCTCGGAGCGCCGATCGATGCGGACTGCTCCGTCCCCACGCGTGTGGATTATGTGTATCGCACCGCTGCTGGCCAGTTTAAACCGCTGCCTGCGGGCGCTGGGCACCCTGAGGATCTCGCGCAGACCACGACCTCGGAAGGTAAAGCGGTACCCTATATCGTGCGAGTCGAGACGGGCACGATCAATCGCGCGATCTATCAGACCGCAATTCTGTCTGATCCAGCCACCGAGCGCGCAATCACGCCGTTCACGCCACCCGCGGCATGGAATCATAGGCTCGTCTATACCTTAGGCGGCGGCTGCATTGGCGGCTGGTACATACAGGGTCACACTACTGGGAACACGACCATCCTCGAAGACCTGATGTTGCGCCAAGGCTATGGCGTAGCCTCTGCCTCCTTAAACGTCTACGGCAACAACTGCAATGATCTGATCGCGGCCGAGACGCTCTCGATGGTCAAGGAGCAATTCCTCAAAACCTACGGGCCGGTGAAATTCACGATCGGAGTGGGCTGTTCGGGCGGTTCGCAACAACTGCACCCGATCGCAGACGAGTACCCTGGACTCGTTGACGGCATCATCGTGGGCTGCAGTTTCCCCGAGGTCCTGATGGCTCAGATTACGAACCAGTCCGATGCGGATCTGTTTGCACACTATTTCTCCAACAGCAAGCTGAAATGGAGCCTTGAGGAGCAGGCGGCGGCCACGGGCTACCCCAATGCGACGACGCCTGCCAACGTCGGCTATTACGCCATCCGTATCAAAGCCCAGGGCGGCTCGTGCGTGGATCAGGTTCCAGCCGCAGTGCGCTTCGATCGTGCCACCAATCCGAACGGCGTTCGTTGCGATATCTACGATCACTACGTCAATGTGCTCGGACGCGATCCAAAAACGGGATCCGCACGCCGTCCGATCGACAATATCGGTGTGCAATATGGGCTCGGGGCCTTGAACGAGGGTGCGATCAGTACTCAGCAATTTCTGGATCTGAATCGCTCGATCGGCGGCTACGATCAGGACGGCAACTACGCGGCCGGCCGCAGTGTCGGCGACGTCACGGCGATCCGGCACATCTATGAGACGGGCCGTGTGACTTACGGCGGCCTGGGCCTGAAGAGCACGCCCGTGATCGATTATCGAGGCTACGTGGACCAACCGGAGAACTCAAACGAGGTGCATTCACGCGTTCATTCTTTTTCTTTGCGCGAGCGGCTGCTCGAGGTCAACGGCTCGTTCGCCAATCACGTGATGCTCGTTGAATCCGGGATGCCCGGGACTACGGGCCAATTCGGCGACGCGAGCCCTGTGCTCTCGCACGCGCTGACACAGATGGACGAATGGCTGACGAATTTAGCCACCGGCGCAGGCCGGAGCGGTCTACCCCAGACCCTGGCACAGATCGCCCAGGCAAAGCCCGCCGATCTGCAGGATGCCTGCTTCACCAACAATGGCGCGGTCAAGATCACCGAGTTGCAGGTCTATCGCGGCGACACAGCCTGTAACCGGCTCTATCCCGCATTCTCGATGCCACGGCTCGTGGCCGGGGAGCCATTGACCAACAACGTGCTCAAATGTCAGCTCAAGCCGATCGACCAGCACGACTACAAAGTGCGATTCGCCGATAGCGAGATATCCGAGCTCAAAGAAATCTTCCCTGCCGGTGTTTGCAACTACCGGATTGCGGGGATCGAACAGGTGCCGACTCGGGGGACCTGGCAGATCTTTTCCTCACCGCCTCACTGATTGAGCAGCGGAAAGTCCTTGGCGGGACGCGGACCCGGCAACGAGCTCAGATACGCGTGGATGTCCGCGACGTCCTGATCCGACAATACCTGTTCCTTGTACGCGGGCATGTCGTTCAAGCCCATACGTACCAGCACTTTGAATCCTTCCAGCGGAATCGCTATGTGAGCCAGCGCTGGGGCCGCATAGTTGAAGTTACCGCCCTGCCCTACGCGGCCATGACATTCATAGCAGCCAACGGCAACAAACAGACTGCGGCCATGTGCGACATCGCCAGCCGGTGCATCTGCAGACCACGCCGCACCGCCAATACACGCCGCCAGCAACGCCAGGACGATGGCCGATTTAGGTTCGCGGACAGGCATGCGGTGCTCCCTCAGCGCTGATCGGTGATCACATCAACGAGCGCGGGCTCCCCGCGCTTGACTACGGCGACCGCGCGCTGCAGTGCCGGCCCGAGCTGGGCGGGATCGGTGATCGGCCCCTCGGAGTAGACACCGAAGCCCTTGGCCACTGTTGCAAAGTCGACATTCGGGTCGGTAATCGTCGTGCCGATATGCGCTTTAGTGACGCCGCGGTTGTGCCGATCGGCCATCGCCTGCAGGTACATGTATTCCTGGTTGTAGGCACGGTTATTGTGCACCACATAGAGGATTGGAATGCGATGATGAGCCGCGGTCCACAAGGTGCCGGGCACATACATCAGATCACCATCACCCTGTATCGCGACGCTCAAGCGTCCATGACGTTTGTTCGCGAGCGCACCACCGGTCGCCGCTGGGGCGTTGTAGCCGAGTCCAGATCCACCTGAGGCGCCGTTCCAGCTGTGCGGCTTATTAAAGTCCCAGAGCCGCTGCGGCCAGTAAACGCTGATGCCGTTTCCGACCAGCGACCAGTCCTCGTGCTGGATCTGGCCATAGAGCTCCGCGCACAACCGCGCAGTCGTGATCGGGCTCGCGTCCCAGCCAATCGTCGCGTTGGACTTGATCTGCTCGGTCAGGGACCGATGCGCGTCGGCGAGTTGTTTGCCGCGCGCCGCGAAGGCGGTCTTACGGTGAGCATCCAAAAGTTTTCGGACCTGTTCGGTCAGCGCCGGCAGACTTGATTCGCCATCGCCGGCGATGGCCATGTCGACCGCAATGAAGCGTCCGAAGTCCTGGAAGTTGGACTTGATGAGCAGATCGCGACTACCGAGCGTGATGATGCGCGTGTCGGACTTGTATATCGGTCGCGTCGAGCGCTCGATGCGATCGCTCAGCGAGTGGGTGATTGCAAACAGGTCATTCATCTCGATAGCCAGGATCACGTCGGCCTCGGCAATGACATCCGCTCTGCGCCCCGACTGATTCAGCGGATGACGTGAGGGAAAGTTCATGCGCCCGCCCGCGTCGACGACTGCGCATTGCAGTGTCTCGGCAAGCTCAACCAGGTGCGTCATGCCGTCTGCCGTTCTCGCCATCCGGTCGACGATAAGCACGGGAGTCTCGGCCGACACGAGCATACGAGCAGCCTCGGCCAGCGCGCCGGAGTCGGCGACCGGAGGTATGACCCGCGTCAGTGCGGGAACGCGCAGGCGCCCGCGATCCGGTATCGGGTTCTCCTGCAATTCGGCGTCGAGCGAGAGCAGGACCGGACCCATTGGAGGCGTGAGGGCGATTTTGTAAGCGCGTATCGCCGATTCGGCGAAATGTTGCAGCGAGGCTGGCTGGTCATCCCACTTGACGAAATCACGCACGATCGCGGCTGGATCGATCGCGGAATGCGTCCACTCGAACACCTGCAGGCGTTTCTCCGCATCAACGATATTGCCGATAATCGCGTAGATCGGGACGCGGTCGCACCATGCGTTGTAGAGAGCCATCGAGGCATGCTGCAACCCCACGGTACCGTGACAGATCGCGGCCATGGGCTTGCCTTCTATCTTGGCGTAGCCCTGCGCCATCGAGAAGGCAATCTCCTCGTGCGGGCAGGTGATGATCTCGGGCCCCTGGTTCATGCCGTAGTTGATGACCGCTTCGTGCAGCCCGCGGAAATTCGATGCGGGGTTCATCGCCAGATACTCGAGGTCGAGCGTCTTGAGCACATCGACCATGAAATCCCCGCCACTCGAAGTCTGGGTGACCGGGTCCTCCATTGGCGGACTGGTCGCAGCTGCGATTTCCGGTGCAGGCGCATTGGCTGGCGCCGCGGGCGAAGCCACCGGCGCAGGCGCTGATGCCGCGGCGACGGCGGCGGGCGCCAGGACGACCGCCCCGGTGAGGCTGATGCTTTGGAGAAAGCGCCGCCGTTCGGATAGCGGCCAATCCTGGCTGTCTTTGGACATGGGTATTCCCTGTTGCATCTGCGCAGCGCCCGTGCGGTCACGGCGCTTCTGGTTTGACTCCAGCGGCCCCAATTCCCACAATGCGCCTCGACAGTTCCAATACCAACTTACCGGGGGTTGTGATGAAGACTAGCAAATGGTTCCGCGCCGTTGGTGGCTTCGTGCTGTTGGGATTCGGCACGATCATTTTGGCACAGAACGCCCCGGCGGCTGCGGAGATCGCGCGCACGACGCTGGTGCAGACTGACATCTCGTTGGGTCGCGAAGGCGTCATCATGCGGGTCGTATTTCCGGCCGGCGCTACGTCCGGCTGGCACACGCATCCCGGTGAGGAACTCTCCTATGTCCAGGAGGGAGAACTCACAATAATGATCGCCGGGCAGGCCCCGCATAAGTACTCCGCCGGGCAAGCGCTGATCGTCCCGATGGGCGCGGTGCACAATGCCCGCAACGACGGCCCCAAGGATGCCGTACTCATAGCCGTCTACTCGGTCGAGAAAGGCAAGCCCCTGCGCACGCCAGCACCGGAGCCTGCGCACTAGCCAGAGCCCCTCAGGACGCGGCGATCAGTGCGAGGCCTTCGCGTTCTAAGCCGTGCCGGACCTCGCAGCGGTTATCGAAGATCAACGTCGCGTCCTGCTGGCGCATATAGGCTGGCCAAAGCGGCAGGCCAGCATGATTGGGGTTGCCCGTACGCGCGAACGCGACCCAGGCGCCGCTGATCTTTTTGGCCATGGCCATGGCCTCTGGCCGCAGACCGCTGTAATGGTCACAGCGCTCGGCATTGTCCAAAGTAAAGGCCAGGTCGCTGGCATGGAAGGTACCCGGCCGGTCATCCAGCATAGGCGTTCGCCAGGCATAGAGATAAACATAGGAGCTCGCCGCGCCCAGAGCTGCTTTGCGCGCGGCCTGCTCCTGGGTTGCGCGACGGAACGGCTCAGCCGAAATGGCAGCGTAAATGCCAAATGGGGTCGCGTGCGGATAATCGTGCCGGTAGGCGGCGATGATGGCCGGCCCTTTTTCACCGTAAGCCTCGCGCACACCATGCTGCAATTGCGCCTCGCTCATCGCATTTCCAATCGGATCCTCGAGCGCGCTGGTAATTTCGTTAAAGACACTGCCGGTCAGTAAAGGCACGCGGGCTGATTCCATCGGCGCGACGGGATCGAAAGGTTGCCGCGGCAGCACCGTGCCGTCGGCAAAGGGCTGCCATCCCTGTATGCCGTAGATACGCCGGAAGACCGGTTTAGGAGCGACCAGCTTCTTCATCGCCTCAGCACCTACTCCCGCGAGGCGGTCCACGGGCATCTGCTGCAAGCGATCCACGTCGTTAGCTGTGAGCCCAAGCTGGCGCAGGACCTCGGCCGTGTTTGCGGCGGAATCCTCGGGCGTCTGCACCCTTAGATAGGGTCCGCTCTGCACGATCGCGCGATGGAACAACCCCTTCGCGGCCGGCATCGCCATCAAGCAGATGATCTTCCCGCCGCCGCCGGACTGCCCAAAGACGGTCACATTGCCGGGATCACCGCCAAATTCGGCGATGTTGTCGTGCACCCACTGTAGTAGCGCCACCAAGTCGAGCAGGCCGACGTTCGCGGGATATTTTCCGCCACCCAATTCGCTTAAGTTCAGATAGCCGAAGATGTTCAGGCGGTGATTGTGGGTGACGACGACAACATCGCTACGCGCGAGATTCTCCCCGTCATAAGAACCCAGATCATTGCCCGAGCCACCCTCGAAGCCGCCGCCGTGCATGAAGACCATGACCGGGCGGCGGCGCGTATCGCTGATCGATGGGGTCGATGGGGTCCAGACATTGACCCGCAGGCAGTCCTCGCCGGGGTTTTGCGCACTCTCGCCGCCGTGCATCAGAAATGACATCTGCGAGCCAGGTGCGTTGTGGGCATCAAAATTGTAATGAGCGGAGTCACTCGAGGGCTGAATGCAGGCACGCCCGTACAGCAGGGCATCGCGCACTCCTGGCCACGGCTTTACTGGCTGGGGCGGCATGAAACGATTCTCGCCGCCGGTGGATTCACCGTAGGGTATGCCCTTATAGACAAATATTCCCGAACGCTCGCAGCCGCGAATCTTTCCGGATGAGATTTCCAGTACCGTACTGGCGTCCGACACGAGGACGCGGCGCTCGCGCGATGTCGCCGACGCTGCGGCTTTGGGTTGCGCAGCATCGGCAGCTCGTTGCGTGGGCAACAGCGGACTCGCGGCAGCCACGCTGCACGCGGTAACCAGGCGCTTGACGAACGCTCTCTTCCCCATCCGATTCATTGGACGTGTCATGCGGCTGCCGGTTGTCCGCCAGAGGTGGGGCCGCCCGATGCCTTGCCCGACAGGGCCAGTGCGAGCGCTGCGGACGCAGGATTGAGGCTCTCCACCATTGAGCTGGGCATCAGAATCGTCGCGCCTCGCTCCTTGGTGGTCTCATAGATGATGTTCATCGCGCGCAGCTGCAATGCGATCGGGTGTCCTTCATACATGGCAGCCGCCTCGACAAACTTGCTAGCTATCGCGGCCTCAGCGGATCCGAGAATCACCCGCGCCTGCTTCTCGCGCTCGGCCTGTGCCTGGCGGGACATCGCATCCTGCAGGGCCACGGGTATCGCGACATCGCGGATTTCGACCGAGCTCACAGTGATGCCCCAGGGAGCGGTCTTGCGGCCGATTTCAATCTTCAATTGCTCGTCGGCGTCTTTGCGGTCTGACAACAGCGCGGCCAGCATCGAGGCGCCGATCATCTCGCGCAGCGAAGTTTGCGCAACCCGATCGATGGCTTCGCGGTAATTGGTGATGGCTAGTGCCGCTTTTTCGGCATCGTGCACATTCCAGAAAATAATCGCATCGACGTTGACAGGAACCGTATCGCGGGTCAGGGCCTGTTCGGCGTTGAAGGCGGTGGTTTGTATGCGCGTGTCGATGATCGCGACAATCCGATCGATGATCGGAATGATAAAAAAGACGCCAGCTCCCTTGACGCTCTGCAACTTGCCGAGGCGCAGGATGACGAACTTCTGCCAGACGTTCGCCATGTTGAGCGACATGGCAATTACAACTGCCGCGGCAAAGAAGGCGAAGCCGATATGGATATTGTTCGAATAAGTCGCCCCCAAACCGGCAGCGATGCACACGAAAACCAGAAATGCTGTGAGTGGATTCATGGTTGGTTACCTGAAATGTGCGTGGCGGGACCCCCGGGGCGATCATGTATTTTACTTGAGCGGGGTGCAATGACGAACGCGTTCCGGCCCGCGCGCCAAGGCACGCGGGCCGGAAACGCAACGGTGGCTTCAGCGATTTTAAGCTTGCTTCAGCCCAGCTCGACCGGAACGAAGATGCGACTGTGACCGCGTTGAATCAGCAGTGCAACTTCTTTTGCGTGCTGATCGACCGCCTTGCGCAGCTGCTCCACATTTTGCACCGGCGTGCCATCGACCGAAATCACGACATCGCCCGATTGGATGCCGGCATCCGCCGCGGGGCCCTGCACATCTTCGACGATGAGGCCGCCGGACAGGCCCGCCTCGGCGCGCTCCTCCTGATTCAGCGGTCGTACGCTCAAACCGAGGCGCGCATGATCCGAAGAGTGCCCTGTATCAGCCTTAGCTACCTCCTCGCCGTTCGCCGAGCCAATTTTTGCATTGAGCGTTACCGCTTTGCCATCGCGCCAGACTTCGAGCGATATCTCGTCTCCGGGCGCCGAGGTCCCGACACGTGCCGAAAGGTCACCGGCATCGATGATCGAGGTTCCATTGAACTTCAGGATTACATCGCCGACCTTCAAGCCCGCGCGCGCTGCCGCACTGTCGGGTTCGACCTGAGCGATGAGCGCACCGTTCGGGGATTGCAGGTGGAAGGAGCGTGCTAGCGACTGATTGAGCGTCTGCACTTCCACCCCGAGCCGCCCGTGCAGGACCTTGCCGGTCTTGACGATCTGATCTTTGATCTGAACGGCGACATTGATCGGAATCGCGAAGGCCACGCCCTGATAGCCGCCCGAATTGCTGTAGATCTGCGCGTTGATGCCGACGACTTTTCCTGAACTGTCGAACAGCGGGCCGCCCGAATTACCGGGATTGACCGCCGCATCGGTCTGAATGAATGGCACGTAGCCATCACCGGGCAGAGTGCGGCCTTTGGCGCTCACAATGCCGGCGGTCGCCGTCTCTTCAAGTCCGAACGGCTCGCCGATTGCCAGAACGTAGTCACCCACTGCGAGCTGATCGGAATTGCCGAGCTGTACTGCCGGCAGATCATGGGCGTCAATTTTCAGCACCGCGATATCGCTCGCGCGGTCAGCACCGAGGACCTTGGCTTTGTACTCGCTGTGATCCGAGAGCTTGACGGTCACTTCCTTGGCGCCATCCACCACGTGCGCGTTGGTCAGCACGAGGCCGTCGGGGCTGATGAGGAAGCCCGAGCCCTGGGCATGCACGATCTGTGCGCGCGGAGCCTGCTGGCCGCGAAAGAACTGCGAGAAGGGATCCTGGGAAAAGGGACTGTCGTCATCGCCGCCACGGGGACTGTCGGAATCCGGACGCATGGCGGTGTGCATCGTGCCTGCCGTGGTGATACCGACGACGGCGGCCTGATTGCGGGCCACAATTGCCCGATAGTTGGGGGCGGTCATCGGGCCTATCGGTGCGTCCGGTACGGACGGCGAGGCGGCCGTGGCCGTGGTGGTGGTCCCGGGGCGCTGAATCAGAGCCTGGGCAGACCACCCGCTTGCTGTACCCACGGCCAGCAAACCGGCCACGGACAGAACGATAGTCTTGTTGCGTATCTGCATGGGGTGCTCCTGGAGAGCGATCGAGCAATTTGCTCTGAGCACAACTTTCCCACGAGCGCCTTAAGACAGGCTTAAGAGCGGTTGGGAAATTCCACGGTCACGCGCAGTCCGCCGCCGGCCGCATCCTCGAGCAGGACCTGCGCCCCATGCCGCTCGGCGATCGCCTTGACGATCGCCAGGCCCAGGCCAGTGCCCGGTGCCGCCGTCCCGGGGCGTCGGTAGAAGCGGTCGAAGATTCGCTCGCGCTCTTCGGGTGCAATGCCGGGGCCGGTATCGATTATCTCTACGAGCGCCCGCGCCGACTTGGTGAGCGTGCGCACCGCCACCGAGCCGCCCGGCGGTGTATAGCGCACGGCGTTGTCGATGATATTTCGCAGCATCGCGCGCAGTGCTTCACGATCGCCGCGAGCTTTCAACCCCGGCTCTGCGTCCAGGCTGAGCTCGATGTTGCGATCCAGCGCCATCGCGTGGCAGTCGGTGATGGCCTCGGCTGCGATATCCGCCAGCGCCACAGGCTCGAACTTGATTGCCGTCTCCTGGGGCTCGCTGCGCGCCAATGTCAGCAGTTGCTCGACCAGATGCGTCGCGCGCTCGATGGCCGCGCCCAATTGCGCCCGTGCTTCGAGCCGCGCCGCCTCATCGGGCGCACGATCGAGCAGCTGCGCCTGCAATCGCAGCGCCGTCAACGGCGAGCGTAGCTCGTGGGCTGCATCCGAGATAAATGCGCGCTGAGCCGTAAACGCGATCTGCAAGCGCGCCAGCAGTCGATTGAGCTCGTCGACGAGCGGTTTGATTTCCAGCGGCAGGTTAGCGCTGCCTAGCGGCGTGAGAGTACCCGCATCGCGCTGCTGCACCTCGGCGGTCACCTGACGCAGCGGCCACAGGCCGCGTCCGACGACCCAGACCACCGCCGCGATGATGATCGGCAATAGCACGATCAGCGGGATCATGACTCGCAGCGCCGCCGCGCGCGCTAGCGCCTCGCGCACGCGCACCGGCTGCGCCACCTGAATCACGCCATCGCCGGTTCGCAGGCCATAGGCACGCCAGATCTCGCCACCCAGGGAGAGATCGGCGTACCCTAAGGTCGGCCGATTGATCAGCGGCAGTCCGGGACGCGACAGGTATACGCGTGCACCGAACAGGTCCCAGATCTGCACGACGAAGTCCGTATCGCCCTGCGCTGCTGGTACCTCCACGCGCGGTGCGAGCGTAACCTGGCCGCGCAGAGACAGCGCCATCTGGCGCAGTTGATAGTCGAACAGGTTCGAGGTCTCGCTCAGCACCCGGCGATAGGTGACCGCGCCGGCAGAAATCGAGACCAGCGCCATCAGGCTGATCAGTGCGATCAAAAGACGAGCGCGAATGGAGGTCATGTCTTGGGAATGAAATAGCCGACGCCGCGCAGGGTTCGAATCGCATCATTGCCGAGCTTGCGGCGCAGTCCGTGCACGTACACTTCGACTGCGTTACTGCCGATCTGGCTATCCCAGCCATAGAGCCGATCTTCCAGCTGTGCACGTGACAGCACGGCGCCGGGTCGTTGCAATAGAGCCTCCAACACGGCGAACTCGTGGGCCGACAGATTGACCGGTACGCCATTGCGCTCGACTGTACGGGTCACCGGATCGAGGCGGATATCGCGATGCTGAATGCCGGGATCGCCTCTGCCGGCCACACGGCGCAGGACCGAGCGCATGCGCGCGGTGACTTCATCGATATCAAACGGCTTGACGATGTAGTCATCGGCCCCCGCATTGAGGCCGCTGACACGTTCCTGGATTTCATCGCGTGCCGTCAGAATGATCACCGGGGTCGCAGCGCCGCGCCGCCGCAGCTCTTGCAATACTTCCAAACCGTCGCGCCCCGGCAGCCCGAGATCAAGCAGGACAAGATCGAACGTCGTGGTACGCAGCGCGCTCGCCGCGCTTATCCCATCACCGGTCCAGTCAACGGTGAAGCCGGCCTGACGCAATGCGACTTGCAGACCTTGCGCAATCATCGCATCGTCCTCGACCAGCAAGACACGCATGTCGAAATCCACAATAGACAGCGGGCGACGCAGGTAAGCTATCAGATCCAAGGACGACGATGGCAGGCAATGAGCGCAGCGCGCTCGTAGAATACGGCAGCGACTAATGACTACGCCCCGCAGTCTGGATGAGTATATTTCGGCGGTTGGCGAGCACGGCGAGGTGCGCGCTGGCGTTCCAGCGCCCTTAGGGACGCGGGAAAGGGCCGGCGGGATCAATTTCGTGCTCTTCAGCCGGCACGCAAGCCATGTGCGGCTCGAATTGTTTGATCGTGCCGAAGATGCGCAGCCCGCCCGGGTCATCGATCTGGATCCGGCGCGACACCGCACCGGCGACCTATGGCACGTTTGGGTCGCGGGTATCAAATCGGGTCAACTGTACGGCTATCGAGTCGATGGTCCCTACGAACCGTCTAACGGCTACCGCTTCAATGCCAAGCGGCTATTGCTCGATCCCTTCGCCGCCGCCATATCGCAGCTGCCCAACTGGGATTTTGCCTTGGCGCGCGGCTATGACCCCTCTTCGAACGCACTCGACCTTGCGATCTCGACACTGGACAACGCCGGCTCAACGCCCAAATGCGTAGTGCTGCGTGAGCCCTTTGATTGGAATGCAGATCAAGCGCCCTGTTACTCGTGGTCAAAGACCGTCATCTACGAATTGCATGTGCGTGGCTTCACGATCGATTCCACCTCCGGCGTCGAGCACCCGGGAACCTATCGCGGCCTGGTCGAAATGATTCCCTATCTGAAAGAGCTTGGCGTCACGGCCGTGGAACTGATGCCCGTGAAGGAGTTCAATGAGCGTTCCATTGACCGCTCAGACCCAAAAACCGGGCGGCCGCTCAAAAACTTCTGGGGCTACGATCCGGTAACGTTGTGCGCGCCCAAGGCCTCCTACAGTAGTGCCGGAGGCATGGGCCAGCAGAAAGTCGAGTTCAAGCAGCTCGTGCGAGCCTTTCACGAAGCCGGCATCGAGGTGATCCTCGATGTCGTATTCACTCACACGGCAGAAGGTAACGAGCTCGGTCCGACATTCTGCCTTCGCGGCATCGATAACTCGATCTTCTATACGCTCGCGGCCGACAAGCGCTACTACCAGAACTACACGGGCACCGGCAATACGATCAATGCGAATCACCCCGTGGTACACGAACACATCTTTGAGGCGCTCCGCTATTGGAGGATGGAGATGCATGTGGATGGATTCCGATTTGATCTGGCATCGGTCCTGGGTCGGGACGGCGACGGTAATCTGCAGCGGAATGCCCCGTTGCTCGTGCGTATCGCTGAGGACCCCATTTTGCGCGA
>Ga0302177_10002005_pt1 | contig 14416 bp, 14 predicted proteins | sample I_Palsa_E1_2_FD_198780 | JGI IMG/M metagenome (GOLD analysis project Ga0302177, IMG submission 198780) | Peat permafrost microbial communities from Stordalen Mire near Abisko, Sweden - I_Palsa_E1_2 | ecosystem: Environmental > Terrestrial > Soil > Palsa > Peat permafrost | place: Sweden... | reverse complement strand
CAAATGCAGCTTCGTAATAAGTGATGGGCATCACTAGCGGTTCACCGGCATGCCAGATCACGGTGAGCCAGGGCTGCGACCAGCCCGAGGCAAATACTTTCTGAAACACAGCGCGCACCGTGTCCAGGCTCATGCTGGAGGTGTCGTTGCGTTGCGGCAAATAGCAGTATTTGCACGCAATGTTGCAGAACGGGGTTGGCTGCAGCACCACCGTATCAATGGCGGGGACTACGGGCTTTTCTGGCGCACGCATGGCGGCGACGCTTACCAGTTGTGCCAGTAGTTGTGCCAGCCGTTACCCCAGTTGTGCCAACCATTGCCCCAGTTGTGCCAGCCGTTACCCCAATTTCGCCAGCCGCCCCAGTTGTGCCAGCCGCCGTTACGCCAGCCGATCCCGCCGAAGTTCAACCAGTAGGCGAGCAAGGGATGTTTGTCCGCGTTTTTCGCGGCGAGTTCCTGGGTGCTAGCGAGCCCGGCCTCTTTGCGGATCGAAGCTAGTCGCGCCGCCACGTCCTGCCTTGCGTCGCTTACCGCAGAGACTTTGGCGGGTTGTATCGGAGTGGCCTGTGCCGAGGCCAGCAGCACGGAAGCGCCGAGCACGCCAGCCGGCAGCAGAAAAGAAAGAGCACGACGCGTGAGATTCCAGGTAGCCATGTGCAGCTCCAAACGGAATTCTTGTTACGACGGATTGCCTGCCCCTGCGCCTGCCAATTCAAGGCGCTTTCCGATACGGATACTAAGCGTCATTTTACCCTTAGGCAAGTCCAAAGTAGCAGGCCTATGGCAATGGCACTGATGCTCTGGAAGCATGGTCAGTGGGGGAGGTCCAGTTTGTGGGACTTGTGTTTGCCCGCGGCCTACGTGTTGTTTGGGCTCGCTGCTGGCCTCGGCAAACTGATCCGCTGGTGGAAGGACAGGAGGGAGGCTCGTGATGCGGCGCTCAAGCGTGTGCATTCGCACCACGAGCTAAGGATGCCAAAACGTTGACGGAATCCTCGGCAAAGAAGGCTTCTCGCGAGGCCCCCCGAAGCGCAACGGCTAGCGCCCTTTCATGCTTAGTCTTTCCAATGAGCCATTGCGCAGTGTTTGGATGATCGACTGACACGCGTAAGCCTAATAGCTGCTGGAATGGCGCGGCGAGCGACTCTTCGATCACTAGGGGAACTTGGCCGACCTTGTACACCTCCGAAAGAGTGGATTGAAGATCAGTTGCCAATTTCGCAACCTTCTCTCCAAGTTTTTTGCGCTCTGATCTGGCAGCGCTATCAAGCTCGGATGGGCCTAGAAAGAATCTCTTAGCATTCGCGAAAAGCCATAATGCATGGCTTTCATCAGGAACATCTTTCGCATTTTTCTTAAGCCTTCCGATCGCTGGCCAGACCACCCCACACTCGTGGTCGAAAATAATCCGCGCTTTAATATCACGCTCTTCGTCGCTCAATTCAGGGCGTGCTGCTTTCGATATCTCGAACATGGCCAGGTCTTTCATATCCAAGGCCTGTTGGTACTCGCCCCATACCCAGTCAGGTACATGTGTTGGTTGTTTTTTCAAGATCACCACGAACACTTCTTTGATTGTCAAAAGAAACCATAATCGCAGGGAAAAATGAGCGCCATCGGGTAGCCTCTCCGGCATCATACGACCGAGTTAGATATCAACTTACCTTGCTCTTGAATGCGATCAGCTGCCCACCAGTACGTAGGTTGTCCAGATAGTCCGCCCACGTTGCCATCATCTTGCGACGCTCATCCAAATAGCTGGCGCGGTTATAAGCCGCGCGTACTTTGTTCCTTTCGGCGTGGGCCAACTGGCGCTCAATCACATCCGGCGCCCACCCCATCTCGTTAAGGCGAGTTGATGCCATTGCACGAAAGCCATGACCAGTCATGGTGTCTTTGTCGAAGCCCATACGGCGCAAGGCGGCATTGATGGCGGCATCGGACATGGGGCGTTGGCGGCTACGTTCTCCAGGAAATACGTACCGGCTTCGACCTGTAAGCGGCTGTAGTTCGCGCAATATGGCTACAGCTTGCTCGGTCAGAGGGACAATATGTTCCTCACGCATCTTCATCTTGCTCGCAGGAATGCGCCACTGAGCGCCATCCAGGTCGAACTCCGGCCATTCAGCTCGACGCAGTTCGCCGGGGCGTACGAATAGCAACGGCGCAAGCTTAAGTGCGGAGCGCACTACGAAGCTGCCCGTGTAGCCGTCTATAGCTCGCAATAGCTCACCCACCTTCGTCGGATCGGTGATTGCTGCTCGGTGAGTGACTTTGACTGGCGTCAACGCACCGCGCAAATCGGCAGTAGGGTCATGCTTGGTCCGGCCAGTGGCTATGGCGTAACGGAAAATCTGTCCACATCTTTGCTTTGTGCGGTGGGCGGTTTCGTGTGCACCACGCTCTTCGATTCGCTGCAACAGCTTGAGCATCTCGGGGGCGTGAATCTCAGAAATGGGGCGAGCGCCGATCCAAGGGTTTACCAATGTATCGAGAGTCCAACGTGCTTTCTTGAGCGTAGCCGGAGACATGTTGTGCTGCTTGGCGAGCCATTCCTCGGCAATCACCTCGAAACTGTTCGCCGCGCGTTCCTCGCCAGCAGCCTTCGTGGCTTTGCGATGTGCGCTGGGGTCGATCCCGGCCTGTACCTGCTTACGAGTTGCGTCGCGTTTCGCGCGCGCATCAGCCAGGCCTGTCTCGGGGTAAGTGCCCAGCGACAGTAGCTTTTCCTTACCCCCGAAGCGGTATTTGAGCCGCCACCATTTCGATCCGCTGGGGTTGTGCAACAAGTACAAACCGCCACCATCCGTGAGCTTTTGAGGCTTTTCAGGAGAGAGCGCCTTGCGGATACCTGCGTCAGTTAGTGCCATAGGGGTAACACCCTTCTAGGATGATCCTGTTACCCCTAAAGCTACCCCCGTTTACCCCCGGACTGCAACAGACCAGGCCGGACCGCTTCGGACGCAAAAAAGGCCGGAACCATTGCTATAGCTAGGTTTCCCGGCCTTCGTTGGACTTACTTGGACGATCAAATGGTGCCGGAAATAGGAATCGAACCTACGACCTACGCATTACGAATGCGCCGCTCTACCAACTGAGCTATTCCGGCAGACAGCCGCTGATTTTACGGTGCAGCACGTGATGGCGCAAGCGATGTGGTCGCGCCGATGGCCAGCAGTATCGGTTCCGCGTGTCGCAAGCCACACAGGAGGGCGTATGCCCTCCGTGCCTCGGATCATATAGCCGCCGGCGTGGTGCCATCGACCATGCGTAGCTCTCTGGGCAACGCGAACGTGATGTTTTCAGGCTCGCCGTCAAGCTCACGAACGTCACCGGCGCCCCACGACTGCAGGCGAGCGATGACTTCACGAACGAGTTTTTCCGGGGCCGAGGCACCTGCTGTAACGCCAATGTGGGCGACACCATCGAGCCAGCTGCGTTCGATATGTTCGGCACCATCAATCAGGAACGAACGGACGCCCTGCTTTTCAGCCAGTTCGCGTAGACGGTTGGAGTTTGAGCTGTTGACCGAGCCGACCACCAACATCAGATCGACCGCGTCGGCCAACCGGCGCACGGCATCCTGACGGTTTTGTGTCGCGTAGCAGATGTCGTCCTTGCGCGGCCCTTCAATGTCGGGAAATTTAGCGCGCAAAGCTTCGATGATCGCCTTGGTGTCATCCACTGACAGCGTGGTCTGCGTAACGTAGGACAGCTGATGCGGAAACTTTGGCGCAAGCCGAGTCACGCAGTCGATCGATTCGACCAGCAGGATTTCGCCGGCATTGGCTGGGTTCCACTGGCCCATGGTGCCTTCGACTTCCGGATGCCCCGCATGACCAATCAGCACCACGCTACGGCCGATGCGACCGAGCCGGGCGACCTCCATATGCACCTTGGTGACCAGCGGACAGGTCGCGTCGAACACTTTCAGGTGGCGTTGCCCGGCCTCCTCGCGCACAGCTTGGGATACGCCGTGCGCACTGAAGATCACCGTGGCGCCGTCGGGCACTTCATGCAACTCCTCGACGAAGACGGCGCCATCGGCGCGCAACCTGTCGACCACGTAGCGGTTGTGCACCACTTCGTGACGCACATAGATCGGCGCACCCCACGACTCCAGCGCGCGCTCGACGATGGCGATGGCGCGATCGACACCGGCACAGAATCCGCGAGGGTTGGCAAGCAGGATGTCCACAACAGACCTCAACGAAATCTCGAACAAGGCAGCTTGGCGAAGGCCGAGGCCAATGACTTAATCACCGCCACTGAAACCACTTGACTCGCTTAGCTGTTTAACGCGCTCCAGCCTGCGCCGGAATAGCGACAAGATCGAATTATCGCACGCTGCCAGCGGGCTTGTCGGCGGCCTTTGAAGTAAACATTCCGAAGGCAATCAGCATCACCGCACCCACCGTAATGCCGCAGTCAGCAAGATTGAACACCGGGTAACTCCACTGGCGAAAGTACACCTGGATGAAATCGGTGACCTGGGCGGCGTGCAGGCGGTCAATCAGGTTGCCGATGGCGCCTCCCACAATCATCGCCAGCGGCAAACCGGTGCGCCAGTCACGCCGCGGCGTGCGCGCCAGCCACACCACGAGCAGCGCGCAGATCACCAGCGCCAACGCAGCGAAAAACCAGCGTTGCCAGCCAGCACCATCAGCCAGAAAACTGAACGCCGCGCCCGTGTTGAACGCCAGAGTCCAATTCAGGAACCCCGGGATCACTGGATGCGGCATGCCCACCGGCGGCAATGCCTGCAGCGCCCACACTTTGCTGAGCTGGTCGAGCGCGATGACAACGACAGAAAGCCACAGCCAGACGAGTGCGTTGGGTTTGTTGGTCATGGTGAGAGGGCGGACTCGGGAATGGACGGCGTGGAGACTCAGGGGATAGGACAATAACGTGCTGCGTTATAGCTTGGAGTGATCTGGATTGGCTCCTCCCCCTGTTTACAGGGGGAGGTTGGGAAGGGGTGGCTCTGACTTTAAGATCAACAGCGACCCCACCCCAACCCTCCCCTGCTTGCAGGGGAGGGAGCACGACCACAGTTAGAACCAGCGTCGATCTTCGCCCGGGCCTTCGACATTGCCGATGCAGCGACCGCACAACTCGGGATGTTCCGCGTGGCTGCCCACGTCGTCGCGACGATGCCAGCAGCGCACGCATTTGGCCGCACTGCTGACGCTGGCGGACACCCACACTTCGGCGCCGTCCAGCTCGACTTTTGCGGCATTGTCCGGGCGTTCGTTCAGTGGCGCGAAATGCAGATCGGAGACGATGAAGAAGAAGCGCAGTTCGTCGGCCGCCTCCGCAAAACGCGCCCGAGTCGCTTCGTCGGCGTGGATCACCAGTTTCGCTTCCAGTGCCGCTCCGATCTGTTCAGCCTTGCGCATACCTTCAAGCACGCGCGAGGCCGTATCGCGAATCGCCAGCAACTCGGCCCAGTAGCGACGTTGGTCCGATGACGCTTGCGCGGCACTCAAGCCGTCGAACCAGGTTTCGAACAACACGCTGTCGCTGCGCTCGCCCGGCAACTGCTGCCAGATTTCCTCGGCGGTAAAACTGAGCACCGGTGCCAGCCAGCGCACCAGCGCTTCGGCGATCCGGTACATCGCACTCTGCGCACTGCGCCGGCCATGACTATCCGTCGGCATCGTGTAGAGCCGATCCTTGGTGATATCCAGATACAGCGCACCCAGTTCGTTGGTGCAGAAGTTCTGTACGCGCGCCACGATCTCGGGAAAATCGTAACGCTCGTAGGCCGCCACTACGGCCTGCTGCACGTCATACGCCTGCTGGATCGCCCACTGATCCAGCAGCAGACTGTCGGCTACCGGCAGCAAGTGTTTCGTCGGGTCGAAACCGTCCAGGTTGCCGAGCAGAAAGCGCGCGGTGTTGCGGATGCGCCGGTAGCTGTCGGAAACCCGCTTGAGGATCTCGTCGGAAACGGTCATCTCGTTGCGGTAATCGGCCGAGGCCACCCAAAGACGCAGGATGTCGGCGCCCAGCGTGTCCATCACCTTCTGCGGCGCGACCACATTGCCGAGCGACTTGGACATCTTGCGACCGTTCGCATCCACCGCGAAGCCGTGCGTCAGCACGTCGTTGTAGGGTGCGTGCCCGTGAATGGCCGACGACGTGAGCAGCGAGGACTGGAACCAGCCACGATGTTGATCAGAGCCTTCCAGATACATCACCTTGTACTGCCCGGCGGTGCCCTGCTGCAGTTCCGGCCGCTGGCCGATCACGGCGTAGTGCGTTACGCCTGAATCGAACCAGACGTCCAGCACATCGGTGACTTTCTCGTAATCCTTTGCTTGATCGCCAAGCAATTCAGCTGCGTCCAACGCGAACCACGCATCGACGCCGCCATGCTCGACTTTCTTCGCGACCTGCTCCAGCAATGCAACAGAATCCGGGTGCGGTTCCTGCGTGGCCTTATGGATGAACAATGCGATCGGCACGCCCCAGGTACGCTGACGCGAGATACACCAATCCGGTCGCCCCGCCACCATGCCGGCAATGCGCTCCTCACCCCATCCAGGTACCCAGCGCACGTCCTTGATGGACTTCAGCGCCGTCTCGCGCAACTTCGCCTGCTCCATGCTGATGAACCACTGCGGGGTGGTGCGGTAGATCACCGGTGTCTTGTGGCGCCAGCAATGCGGATAGCTGTGTTCGATTTTCGCAAATGCCAGCAGCACGCCGCGGCGACGCAACAGATCGACGATGGCGTCGTTCGCTTTCCACACATGCACGCCAGCCAGCTCAACGCCATCGGCGGCCGGCGTATCGGCGCGAAACGTGCCGCGCGACTCGATGTAGTTGAGGATGTCGATGCCATGCTGACGCGCCACCACGAAATCCTCGACGCCATGGTCGGGGGACGTGTGCACCGCACCGGTGCCGTCCTCGGCTGAAACGTGCTCGCCAAGAATCACCGGTACGACACGCGGGTAAAACGGATGTTGCAGGCTCGTGCCATCAAGCGCCTGACCCAGCGCATGGCCAAGCACGCTTGCTTGCTCGAGGCCGTAACGCTGAGCGACTTTGTCGACCAGCGCACTGGCCACCACCAGCAGGACGCGCCGACCGTCGCGTGACGGGCCGTCGATCAACGCGTACTCGAGTTCGGCGCCCAGCGACACTGCCTGGCTCTCCGGCAACGTCCATGGCGTTGTCGTCCAGATCGGTACGGCGACGATGGCATTGCCCGCCTCCACACCGAACTTCGCGGCCAGCGCACCGGCATCGATGGCGTCGTATGCGACGTCGACCGCAGGCGAAACTTTGTCGGCGTATTCGATCTCCGCCTCGGCCAGTGCCGAGCCGCAATCGAAACACCAGAACACCGGTTTCGCACCACGCACGACGTGACCGTTCGCTACGATGCGCGCCAGCGCGCGCAGCATGTCGGCTTCGTAGCTGAAGTCCATCGTGCGGTACGGCCGCTGCCAGTCGCCGAGCACACCGAGACGCTTGAAGTCGCTGCGCTGGGCATCGACCTGCTCGGTCGCGTACTCACGACATTTCTGCCGGAACGCGGCGGCGTCGAGCTTCTCTCCCGGCTTGCCGAATTTCTTTTCCACCGCGATCTCGATCGGCAGGCCGTGACAATCCCAACCCGGCACGTACGGCGCGCGATGGCCGGACAGCAGCTTCGACTTGACCGTGATGTCCTTGAGAATCTTGTTGACCGCGTGGCCGATATGAATCGAGCCGTTCGCATAAGGTGGACCATCGTGCAGCACGAATACTTTGTCGCGACCAGCGGTCAGCAGCTGGATCTGCGCATAACGATCGACCCGCTCCCACTCGGCCAGCCAGTTCGGCTCGCGCTTGGGCAAGTCGCCGCGCATCGGAAATTCCGTCTGCGGCAGATTGATCGTGCTCTTGTAATCGTGGGTCATTGCTTAGGTATCATCAAGTTATGCGTGGCTGGCATCGCCGATGGGCGGTACCAGGCTCGCCTGCTTTCATTCCGTGCGGAGAAAGCGGTGGGGCCAACGGCTAGTCCGACAAAGTAGCCGATCAGGGCGTTGCGATAAATGGGTTACATACTCGCAGTTGCTTTTCCATCAATAGCCCGTGCTGCATATCTTCGGAATAGAGCCGATCACAGCCCGCCAGCATGGCCGCCGACACAATCATGGCGTCATAGACCGACAACCCATAGCGCTCCGCCAGATGCCGGCCGGTACCATGCGTTTGCGTCGTCAGCGGCTCAACCGTACATGCCGCACGCAATCCGGCAAGCACTTCATCGGTTTCGGCCCATGTCATGCCCAACTTGCACCGCATCACGCTCATCACTTCATTCAACACTTGCACGCTGATCACGCCTCCCGCCGATATCACGGTTTCGGCTCGATCAGCCTTGGCGACGTCGGCAGACAGCAGATGGAGCACGATGTTGCTGTCGATGAACGCTTTAGCTTCGCTCATGAGCTACATCGCGGTCGAAGACAAAATCCGCGGGAAGGCGTCCACGGAATTTGCGCAGTCGCTGCAGCAATTCCTGCTTTCCCGGGTTCTTCTTCACTGCGAACACGCGAGCGTCCGCAATGTGCACCTCGATGTCATCGCCATCCCGCAGCTCCAGCGCTTCGACCACTGCAGCAGGAAGCCGGATGGCAAGGCTATTACCCCATTTGGAAACTTGCATGGCTCACCTCATGAGGATATACATTGAATCATGTATATCCTAGGCGGCAGCCTTGTTGAAATCAATTCAAGTCGTGCCTGAACCGTTTACGCCTCGACCAGGCGGGAATTCATACCCAGCACTTCGCGCGCCATACGGGCATCGAGCTGCATCTGTGTCTTGAGTGGCTCCAGCCCGTCGAACTTCATTTCGTCACGCAGCTTGGCCACGAACTGCACCGCCATGCGCTGGCCGTACAGATCGCCCTCGAAATCGAACAGGTGTACTTCCAGCAGTGGTTCGCTGACCTGGTTCACGGTGGGCCTTATGCCTAGGCTGGCCACTCCGGGCCAACTGCATTCGCCCTCGCCCAATCCCACGCGCACCGCAAAGATGCCGTGCACTGGGCTGACTCGCTGCTGCAGGTGAATATTGGCGGTGGGGAAACCCAGGGTGCGGCCGAGCTGGTTGCCGTATTCCACTTTGCCGTCGATCACGAACGGCCGTCCAAGCAACGGTTCGACACCGGAAAATTCTCCGGCTGCCAGCAGCATACGTGCGCGGCTGGCCGAGACGCGAGCACCATCGAGCTGTACCGACGGCATGGTGCATGCGCTGAAGCCATGCTGCGCGCCCATACGCTCGAGCAAAGCGACATCTCCGACGCGGTTGTGGCCGAAACGGAAATCACTGCCCACCCATACTTCGCGCGTTTCCAGGCGATCCACCAGTACGCGCTGCACGAAATCTTCGGCCGACATCGCCGTCAATGCCGCGTTGAAGCGCAATAGCAGGGTCTGCTCCATGCCTACCGCGGAAAAGCCCCGGAGTTTTTCCCGCACGCTGGACAGCCGTGGCACCGGCGTTGATGAAAAGAACGCGCGTGGCAGCGGCTCGAAGCTCACCACGACAGGGCTGCAGCCAAGCGCCTGTGCGCGCACGCGAACCTGCGTCAGCAGCGCCTGGTGCCCGCGATGCAGGCCGTCGAATGCGCCGACGGCAATCACACTGCCGCCGGGCGCCAGACACGGGCCCGCGAGATCTCTGGAAAGTCTCATCATGGCGTGAGTATAACGGGCGCCACGGTCACGCCGAGAGCGTTCGGGCGTTGCCCTGGCAACATCAGATGGCGCGCAGGTCGCGCAGGCGAAATCCGCCGATGAATAGCCCGCCCACATAGGCCAGCGAACCGGCAATCACCAGCGCGGACAAATGCCAGACCCGGGTGTACACGGACACCCCGACCCATACCGGCCACAGCCAACGACCAAGCAACAGCACCGCCACCATCACCGCGCAGGCCAGCGCAAGCCGCAGCCAATGCCGACTCCAGCCCGGTTCGCGCTGGTAGACACCGGCGCGCTTCAACCAGCGCCACAGCAGCACGAAATTGAGGTAACTCGACAGCGTGCTGGCGATCGCCAGCCCGACATGCAGGCCGGGCACCTTGGAGATGCCGTCCAGCAAGCTGCCTTGCTTCAAGGCCGGTGTCGCCCACAGTTCATACAGCAGCACAATAAAGATGGCGTTGAACACCATGTTCGCTACCAGCGACGCCACGCCTGCGCGCACCGGGGTGCGGGTGTCCTGGCGCGAATAGAACGCCGGCAGCACGACCTTGACCAGCGCGAACGCCGGCAAGCCGCAACTGAGCGCGATGATCGACAACGTCGACATATGCGCGTCGAACGCCGTGTAGTGCCCATTCTGGAACAAGGTGTCCACCAACGGCCCGGCCAGTAGCAGCAACGCAAACATCGCCGGCAGCGCGATCAATAAAGTCAGCCGCAAGCCCCAGTCCAGCGCCTTGGAAAATCCGGCCCGATCCGTTCCCACATGGTGACGCGACAGCGCCGGCAGAATCACCGTGCCCAAGGCCACCCCGAACACGCCGAGCGGCAGCTCGAGGAAGCGGGTCGACTGCCACAGCCAGGTCTGCGAACCGGTCACCAGCAGCGAGATGACCACCGTGTCCAGCAGCAGGTTCAGCTGCGCCACCGAGGAGCCAAAAAGGGTCGGCACCATCAACCGCATGATTCGGCGCACCTGCGGATGGTTCCAACCCCAGCGTGGCATGCTGAGTAGATCCAGCTCACGCAGCGCCGGCAGTAGAAATAGCAGCTGTAGGACGCCCGCCAGCAGTACCGCCCAGCCCATCGCCATGATCGGCGTCTGCAGGCGCGGCGCCAGCCATAGCGCCCCTACCACCATGCAAATGTTGAGGATCACCGGCGCCAGCGCAGGTAGCGCAAAACGGTGGAAGCTGTTCAGCGCGCCACCGGCAAGCGCGGTCAGCGAAACAAACAGGATGAACGGAAAAGTCAGCCGTACCAGGTCAGTCGTCAGGTCGAACTTGTGCGGCTGAACCAGCGCACCTGGTGCAAACGTGCCTGCCACCTCGGGTGCAAAGATCAGGCCTAGCGCGGTCACTACCAGCAGTACTCCACCGAGCGTGCCGGAAACGCGCGCCAGTAATTCCTTCAGGTCCTGGTGAGTGCCGGTTTCCTTCACCTCCGTGAAGACCGGCACGAACGCCGTTGAAAACGACCCTTCGGCGAACAGCCGGCGCATGAAATTGGGGATGCGGAACGCGATGACGAAAGCGTCAGTGGCGGCATTCGCGCCGAACACATGACTCATCGATATGTCCCGCAACAGCCCTAGCACGCGCGAAATCATCGTCATGCTGCTGAACGAGAGCAGCCCGCGGAACATGCTGGGAGACTTCATGCGTCTGCCGTTACCTTCGATATCGGGAGGGGTTTTTAGGCTCCGCGATAGCGGCAGCAAGCGCATAGTTTGACAGCCGCGGATAGCAAGATGACAGCCCAAACGTGTCAAAATGCGGGCGCTGCCGGCGACTTAGGCACCTGCGGACCGCGCATGATGCATCCCCGGCTCCGCTAAACGATTGACGCAACGGCATTTCGGCCGCATAATTGGCGTCTTTTTCCAACCCTAACCCTGTATCCCGGAGTTCTACCTTGGCCAACATCAAGTCCGCGAAGAAGCGCGCGCGCCAGTCCGAGCAGCGCCGCCTGCGCAACATCAGCGCCCGCTCCATGGTCCGTACCGCCCTGAAGAAGGTCGTCAAGGCCATTGAGGCCAAGGACAAGGCCGGCGCCATCGCCGCCTTTACTGTCGCCCAGCCGGTGATGGATCGTTACGCCGCGCGCGGCCTGATCCACAAGAACAAGGCCGCTCGCCACAAGAGCCGCCTCAACGCGAAGATCCGCGAACTGGCATAAGCCAGCTGCGCGACTCGAGTTGACTGGAAAAGCCGGCGCAAGCCGGCTTTTTCTTTTTGGGAACCGCAAACCACTTTCATGTGAGGCGTCAACCGCATCTCGGTCTTTCACGTTTGTACAGGTCGTCGATCGCGGGGATCCGGCTCACCCAGGCACTCAACGGAAGTTTTGGCCGGAGCAACTATCGCGGCATAGCGATATCGACACACATCAATCACGTTGTGCCGCATTCACCGCAAGCGTAGCGTTGGTTAAACTCATCGTCACCGTCAAAGGTAGTGTTTGCCATGACCCTCCGCTTGCGCGTTTCGACCCAGCTACTTTTGTCCCTGTCCGTACTTGCCCTTCCCGCAATCGGAATGGCACAGGACAACACGACAGCTGCCGGCAATCCTGCCGCTGCGCAAAGCAACAACGTGGCGCCAATCTACGACTCGGCCGACAACGCGAACAGGATGAGCTCGACGCGCTTCACTTCGGCCGAAGATAACGCCAGGCCAGGTGAATACTTTTTCGGCCTCGCCGCCCACGCCTTCAGGCAAAAGGACTACCCCTTTGCCGTGCGCATGTATCAGGTCTCGGCGTCCTGGGCCTACAAGCCGGCCGAATACAATCTCGCCGTGATGTACGCGCTCGGCCAAGGAGTGCCCATGGATCTGCCTCGTGCCCTGGCCTGGATGACGCTGGCGGCAGAGCGTGGCGAGAAACAATACGTCGACGCTCGCGAGCTGATCAATGCGAAGCTGAGTAATGCTGAATTTACTCAGGCCGATGCGATCTACGGTGAACTCTACCCAACTTTCGGCGATGCATCGGCCTTTCGCCGCGCAAAGGATCGCTGGGCACAGGTTCGCTCTTCGATGACCGGCTCGAGGGTAGGCTCCGTCGCTGGCGAGCTCAAGATTGGCGTGGCCGCGGCAGGCCCCTCCTCCATGGGCGCCGCCGCGGGCACCCCCGGTGCATCGCTTAATCACGTCGGCACAGGTGCGTCCGACATCCTCAGCGGCGAGCAAGATGATGGGTCGATTGCCTACAAGCAATTGCTGGAAAGCGATAACCCCTACGATCCGAAATTCGAATGGCGCCCTGGCTCAACCGGAAAAGTCACCGTCGAGCCCATGACCCCGGTGAAGAAGAGTGACGTGCCGCCTACTTCAGCCAATCCCCCGCCAGCGAACAACTCCAATCCTTAAGGGTGATGCTGCGCAGTAAATCTGCGTAGTGCCGAGAGCCTGCCGATTCATTCCGTCTGATGGCGGAATGCGCTGTATGAACGATCAACGATCGACCGCCACTACTTGGCGCGGGGGCGAAACTCCAGCGGCATCGATTCCGTCCGCGCCGAGGCTGGAGGCTTCGTCCCGCAGGCGCCGCAGGTGCTGCAGCCATCGCTGCAATCGCCGGTGGCCTGCTTCGGCTGCAGTCGTTGCCCAATCGCGCGCAGCCAGGCGGCATGTCCGGGCTGGCTGAAGCGGATCGATGCTGCCGCCATCCAGCGGTTGGTGAGCTGTGGCGCAAACTTGCGGAATACGGCCAGCACGCTAACCAGCACGATCAGGCCGATCACCACGTATTGCGCCAGCAGACCGGTGCTCATGTCAGCAGCCTGGTGATCTGATATGTCAGTAACGACGCCACGTAAGCCACCGCGAACATGTAGCTGAAGGAGATCACCACGTTGCGCCAGGAGTTGGTCTCGCGGCGGATCACTGCCAGCGTCGACATGCACTGTGGCGCAAACGCAAACCACACCAGCAACGACAGCGCACTGGCCAGCGAGAAGTTGGTTGCCAGCGCATGTGCCAGGCCACCGGTATTCGCATCACCGCCCACCGCGTAGACGGTAGCGAGCGCTGCCACCGCAGTCTCGCGCGCCGCGAATGCCGGAATCAGCGAAAGGCTGATCTGCCAGTTGAACCCCAGCGGCGCGAAAATGAATTGCAAGCCGTGACCGATATAACCGGCAAAGCTGTAGTCGATGGCCGGCCCGGTAGCACCCGCTGGCGGCGACGGAAACGTAGAGATAAACCACATCAGCACCGTCAGCGCGAGGATCACGCCGGTCAGCCGCTTGATGAAGATCGCGCTGCGCTCCCACAGGCCAATCGCGATGTCACGCGGCTTGGGCATGCGATAGGACGGCAGCTCCATCAGCAGCGCATGCTCGCTCTTGTCGCGATGGATGCGCTTGATCACCCAGCCCACCGCCATCGCACCGAGGATGCCGGCCGCGTAGAGCGCGAACAGCACCAGACCCTGCAGGTTGAAGATGCCCAGCACGTGGTGCATCGGGATGAACGCGCCGATCAGCAATGCGTACACCGGCAACCGCGCCGAGCAGGTCATCAGCGGCGCGACCAGGATGGTGGCGAGCCGGTCGCGCGGGTCCTGGATGCTGCGGGTACCCATGATGCCGGGGATCGCGCAGGCAAAGCTCGACAGCAGCGGAATGAACGAGCGCCCAGTCAGTCCGACCGACATCATCAGGCGATCGAGCAGGAACGCCGCGCGCGGCAGA
>Ga0302177_10001992_pt1 | contig 14461 bp, 17 predicted proteins | sample I_Palsa_E1_2_FD_198780 | JGI IMG/M metagenome (GOLD analysis project Ga0302177, IMG submission 198780) | Peat permafrost microbial communities from Stordalen Mire near Abisko, Sweden - I_Palsa_E1_2 | ecosystem: Environmental > Terrestrial > Soil > Palsa > Peat permafrost | place: Sweden... | reverse complement strand
AACGCAAGGAAGACATTCCGCTGTTGATTGATCGTTTCCTGCTGCAGTATTGCGAGGAAAATGGCAAGCCGCCGCGCCGCTTCACCACTGGCGCGATGAAGCTCCTGATCGACTACGACTGGCCCGGCAACGTCCGCGAACTCGAAAACGCCGTCGAACGCGCCGTGGTTCTTTCCAATCAGGAATCCATTGATGGCGATCTGCTGCCCGACACCGTCCGTTCGCGCGAAATCGTGCGCGGCGTTCGCCTGCAACTTGCGGAATTCATGCCCGCGATTTCCGGCGATCCTAATGTCAAAGTATCCACGCCCTCACTCTTTGAAATTCTGGAAGAAGTCGAACGCCGCATCATCGTGGACATGCTGGAGCGCACCAACTGGAATCAAACCGAAGCGTCCGAACGCTTCCAGGTTCCACTCTCCACCCTGAATCAGAAAATCAAGCGCCTCGGCATCGAGACCCGTCGCCGCCCGTTTCCGCCGCGCGGCCCGGGCTACCCCGAAGATTCCGCCGAATTCGCCGCCGGAAAATAATTTGTTTCGCGGCACCGAAACCGGTCGTGTAGGGGCGGGTCTAAGACCCGCCTGCCGTTGCCATCGAGTTTCTTACCCGCTCGTTGTCATCCCGACAGAGCGCGGCCGAATTTGCCGCACCGACGAGGGATCTCTCTTCGATTGCCACCGCAACACCTCACCTAATTCCCGTCACGATGCTCCAAGGCCTCGGTAATCGCCTCCAAATCCCCCAAACTCCCCGCCACCCATGCGCTTCCCAACTTCGAACCCATCAAATTATTAATCTCGCCCAGCGGTTTCCCTCGCGTCATTCCTAAAAACTCCCGCCACTCCGTCAACACCGTCGCCACTTCCGCTTCCGTGGCATCGTCCACAAAAGTCCGCGCCGCTTCTTCCACCGATCCGTACTCCTCGCCGAAATCCTGGTGCAAATAGCTCCGCATGAAAGCCCGCAGCGCAGGGAAGTGCTTCGCGGAAATCTCGCTCCCCGCTTTTTTCCCGTCATCCCCAGCTTTTTTCATCGCGGACACTCCGGATAGCTCGTCAGCACGTAAAATCCATCCCCATCGCGCGACGCCTTCAGCACCACAATCGCATCCCAGGCCGGCACAGCCGCGTTCGATCCTCGCTGCATGCATCGCCCAATCGGCTGCGAGGCGTCGCCATGATAATCCAGCGCCAGGTTCGGCCGTCGCGCGCCGCGCTGCTCCCACTGTTCCACGCGCGAATTATGCTCCAACACCTGGCCCACCACCGCCTCCGCTGCCGCGCGATCGGTGTACGTCGACGCTGCGGAGATATTTCCTTCGCGCTGCAGCCGTTCCTGCAAGTCCGCGTCGCTGCGTCCCACATGCCGGCTCAAAGTATGCCCGCCCTGCGTTTCGTCCACGCTCAAATCATGGGTCTGTGCCGATTGCGAGGCTGGCGACGAACCCGACGCCTCGCGTTCTTCCCGCCGTCGTCTGCGTTCCGATTTCGATTCACGCCGCCGCGGCTCGTCCCGGTTCGCCTCATCTCGCCGCGCTTCGTCCTGCCGCGGTTCTTCATGATGCGCCTCAGCCGGTCGCGGGTTTTCCGGTGGCGGCGCCGACGCCGGACCGCAGCCTGCCAGCAAGAACAAAAAAAATACCGCGAAGATCGCCGTCAGCCGCGAACGATTCAAATATTTCACTCCTCGCATTGGCCGTCTCACACCGCCGCTTTCTGGCATCATCGCCGCAGTGGTATCATGCTCGCACTTTGCGCGCGGCACAAACTCCCACCTTCATTTCGCGTGTGTCCTTGGCCAGCTTAAAATCCCTTCCTTCCTGCGTTCAGACCGCGTCGGCGCGTCTCTGACATGTCCGAACGAACCCAAACGTCCGCCCGCGACTCCAATGACCTTCGCCGCCAACTCGGTCTCGGTTCCGCCGCCGCAGCCGTCGCCGGCGAAGCCATCGCCGTTGGAATTTTCCTCACGCCTGCCGGCATGGCCAAAGCCCTCGGCTCTCCGTTCTGGCTTCTCGTCGTCTGGCTCGCCGTCGCCGCCATGACTCTCAGCGGCGCGCTCTGTTTCGGCGAACTTGCCGGACGCTTTCCCCGTCCCGGTGGCTCCTACGTTTATCTTCACGAAACCTACGGCGCGCGTTCCGCCTTTCTCTACGGCTGGATGAGTCTCCTGGTCCTCGATCCCGGCCTCACTGCCGCGCTCGCCACCGGAATTGCCGCCTACGCTTCCTATATTTTTCACTGGTCGCCGCTCACCCAGAAATTCGCCGCGATCCTCGTGATCGCCACGGTCGCCGGCCTGAACATGGTCAGCACGCGCATCAGCGCAGGAGTTCTCCGCTGGCTCACCTGGCTGAAATTTGCGGTGCTCGGCGTCCTCACCATCTGGGCTCTCGTGTTTCACCTCGGCTCCTGGTCCAATTTCGTTCCCTTCGTCGCCCAGCGTCACGGCGCGCTGCCTCTCGGCCCGGCATTCGCCACCGCCCTGGTCTCCGCATTTTTTTCCTTCGGTGGCTGGTGGGACGCCACCAAGATCGCCGGCGAAGTCCGCGACCCCGGCCGCACGCTCCCTCGCGCGCTGGTACTCGGAGTCCTTGCCGTCATCACTGTCTACATCGTCATCAGCGCGGTTTTCATTTATCTGGTTCCCATCGAAAAAGTCAGCTCCGATGCCACCTTCGTCGCCCAGGCCGGTGCCGTCCTTTTCGGCCCACCCGGCGCAATCATTTTTTCGGCCATCGTTATTTTGTGCGTCACTGGCAGCCTCGCGGCCTTCATGATTTCCGCCCCGCGTGTGATGTACGCCATGGCCAAGGACGGCCTCTTCATTCAAGCCGTCTCCCAGACCCATCCCCGCTTCGGCACTCCGGCGCGCGCCGTCGCCATTCAAGCCGCCATCGCCTGCCTGCTGGTGGCGCTCGGTACTTTCGATCAGATCGTTGCTTACTTTTTATTCCCGGTAATATTTTTCCTCGGACTCACCGTCAGCGCCCTCTTTCCTTTGCGCCGCCAGCCGCCACAATCCGAAAACGTAGTCCTCACTCCCGGCTATCCTTTCACTGCCGTAGCCTTTCTGATTCTTATCCTCGCCATGCTCGCACTTCTCAGTATCCACAGTCCGCGCGAAGCCATTCTCGGCTCTGCCGTCGTCCTCGCGGGCTGGCCCGTTTATAATTGGGTCATCGCCCAGCGGCCTAATGCAAAAACGTAATATGATTCAGTGGGAGTTTTAATGGCGCCCCGCAAGAGAAAAACCAAACGCAAAAGAATCGCGGCTCCCCCGACCATCCTTGGTGAACACTACGCCAACCCGCAACCCACCAAAATTCGCATCACCGAAGATGCCGAGGCCCAAGGCGACACCGCCAACGCCTATGACTATTGGCGCGCCGGTTCAGGCCGCACCCAGGTCCCCGGAATCATCAAGTGCTTCGGCGCTCGCCCGGATTTTCTGAAGCAGGTGGTCGATTTTTCCAACACCGTGCACTTTTCCCACGGCCACCTGGTTCGCCGCCACAAAGAAATGATCGCCAGCTACGTTTCATTTCTGAACCGGTGTCCGTATTGACTCGACAGCCACGCCCACTTCCTGCGGGTTCAGGGAGCCAACGATAAATGCGTGGAAGCCATCCTCGAAGGGAAGCTCGATGAAGCGGACCTGACTCCGGCGGAGCGCGCCCTGATGACCTACGTCGAGCTCATCACCAACAACGCGCCGCGTTCCACCCATGCCGACGTGCAAAAACTGCGCAGCGCGGGCTGGAGCGAAGATCAAATCGCCGAAGCGGTCTATATCACTGCCATGTTTGCGTTTTTCAATCGCGTCGCCGACGCCTTCGGCGTCCCGGCGCAGGATTATCTAAGCAAAGGGAAGATGACTCCGTAGATTTTGTAGCGTAGAAAATAACTTCAGCCGGCTTCCATACATTTACCCGGCTTCGCTGTTCTAGCCGACCAACGGCCTTCCCGCGAGCCCTTCCAAAATTCGGTACGGTGCCGCGTCCGGCGCCACCAGCGCCTTGGGCGGAATCAGAAACGTCTGCTCGATCGCGTATTGCCCGGACATCACCGCGTGCGCCACGCAATCGGTGAATACCATCCAGGTCGCCGAAGGCGGAAACGCCATCTCAGTTTTCGGTCCCTTGGTCTGCAGTGCGGTGTTTTCCTTCAGGTAATCGTGAAAGCGCAGCATGAACATGTCGTACGGTGTGCGCGCCGCCGCCGTGATTCCCAGCTTCGCGCCCAAATTCTGCACCGTGCGCGTCAGGAACGAATCGTCTTCGGCGATCTGCTGCAAACCCGCGGGCTTCGCGTATTTGTGAGCCAGCGTTTCAAAATTCTCCGTGGTGTTCCACACCCGCGGCCGCGTCGTATTCAAATTTGTGAACACCCGCAAAATCCGTCCGCCCTGCGTCGGCCGGCTTGGAAACGCGTCCACATGCAGTAGATCGTTTCGTTTGTGCAGCGGGAGATCTCGGCCTTCTTCTTCTAGCGGCCGAAAACTCGCGAAGTCCAGATTCCATTTCTCTTTGTAGGGCGAAAGAAAATCTCCGACGAACTCGATCACCCGCGCGCTGTAATTGCGCATGATCGAATGGACCCGCTCAACCGTATTCGCGTCGCCGGAAACTCCGCGCAGCACATCTTCTCCCGGCCGGTACGAAACGTTTTTGTGCATCCGCAACTCAGCCCATTCCTGGTTGCGCAAAAATTCCTGGTCCACCGTGGGGAATGCGAAGGGAGGTTCTCGAAACTGAAGGATCTGCCCGCGCTCGAGCATTTCGCAGTACGCTCGGCCCCGTGTGGCGTGCTGTTCCGCACCGACCCATCCGCCGGATGATCTGTAGTCTTCGACCAGAATACAGGAAGGGTTGGCCATCGCTCGGCTTTAGGGCACGTCCGTCTGCTTGCTATTCGTACTGGTGCCGCTCTTACTTTTTAGTCTCGCCGCCCGCTTTGTAACCCGGAGGCATGAGTGTCGTGCTCAAATCCAGGCCCGACAAATCCACGCCTTCCAGGTTCGTCTCGCGCAATATCGCGGTGCGCAGGCCAGCACCCGAAAAATCCGCACCGCGAATCTCCGCGCTTCGGAAATTCGCTGCGCCAAAATCGGCCCGCCGCAAAATCGCCTGCCGCAAATCCGTGCGGAACAGTTCCGCGCCGCCGACCTGTGCTTCCGTCAGATCCGCGCCACTCAAATTAGCTTCGGTCAAATCCGCCTTGCGCAGATCGGCGCGCTTCAGTTTCGCTTTGCTCATGTCGACCGAAGAGAGCCGCGTATTATAGAGCTTCGCGCCTTCCAGATTCGCGCCCTGAAAATTAACCAGGTCCAGGTTCAGGCCCTCGAAATTCGCTCCGGATAGATCCGCGCCCGACAAATCCGCGCGCACGCCGGTCTCGTCGCCGCGCACGAACCGGTGATGCGCCTCGATGATTTCCGAAACTTTTCGTCCATTATGCCGAATACGAGTAGGTGATCTCAGAACTGCTCCTTTCATCCTGCTGAAGAATTATCGGACTTGCTTGGCGTATGGCCTTGTTACCGTTGAATTTTACTAGAACCAGACCCTCAGAACTAGAACTCATGTCACGAAGCATCGTTGGTAGGTCGTGGCTTTAGCCACGACATCCATCCCTACGCGAACGCGGGGCTTCAGCCCCTGAAGTTCCCGCCAACCTTGGCACCACGCAACTCCCATCGCCGCAGCCGCGACCTGTGATACCGTGAAAAAATGAGCACTGGTCGAATTGCCAAACGCGACCTTCCCCGTTTCCACGGCCCTCGACACCTGATGCTCACCGCATTCGTAGCGATTGCCGCCGGGATCTTCGTTTTGCCTTCCGCTCTCCGAGCTCAGGAAGTCACCGCCCCGCCTTCCGAAGAAATCGTCGCCAATCTGGCCGCCGGCCGCGTCATCGTCGCGGTGGTAAAAGACGCCATCATCATCGCCACGGTCGAGAATCCCATCGAATCCCAGACCCACCCGCCGATCCCCGTCGAACTCAATTCGCGCCGCGCCGGCGTCCTGTTCGGCGCGGTCGATTGGTTTTCGCCCACATCCGACCAGCAATTCGCGCGCCTCGACCGGGAACTACCGCATCTTCGCGGCGAGGTGAGCACCGTCGACCAGCGCCTCGATAAGACTCAGCCGCTCGATCTAACCACCTCGGAGGCCACCGATCTCGAGTCCGTCGGCCAGGGTCTACTACAGCGTCTCAGTCGGGTAGCCGTCAATCTCCACGCCAAAGTTTCCTACCCGCCCAACGAGCCGATCGTTCAACTCATCCTCGTCGGATTTGTTCCCAACTACGGCCCCGAAGTCTGGGAGTTATCGTTCAACCTCACCCAGGAAATGCGCAATCTCGAGTATTACGATACGAAAATCACCCGCCCGGTTTACGTGCAGTTTTGGCCGCCGGAAAAAACTCAACCGCACACGCTGCTCGAATTTCAATATCCTCCGGAAATCAAATTGCCGCAGCTCCTCGATCTGCTAAAGGCGAAAGACCCACGCGTCGAGAAAATCTGCGCCGCGGATCCCAAAATGCGCGAAGTCGCCGACCGTTTTCTGCAGGGGGATTACAAAAAAATCCTGATGCCGGACGCTACCCAGTTCCTTCGCGCCGCTCTCGCCGCAACCACCGACCCCAAATCCCGCCAAACCATGGCGGTCGTCAATCTTGATTCAGGTTTTGAGTGGGTCCTCAAACCTCCAGCCGAGCCCAAGCCGCTCGCGCCTCCGCCTCAAGACACCGAAACGGAAAAGGATCGACCGGCCGAAAGGCCGTCGCTGTTAGGCCCGCCTTCGGATTAGCGCAGAACCACAATCTAACCCGAATTCTGCGGATGTATTGTTAGGAATTATTTCTTCGCGGCGAGCTGTTCCTGCAGGCGCGCGTTTTTTTCGTCGACTGCTCGCGCCAGATCGGCTTTGTGTTCCACTAACTTTTGCGCGATCGCCGGATCGGACAGTCCCAGAATCTCCGCGGCGAAAATGGCCGAGTTCACTGCGCCGGCCTTATCGATCGCCATCGTTGCCACCGGAATTCCCCCCGGCATCTGCACCGTCGAGAGCAGCGCGTCCATTCCATTCAACGAACTCGTGCCCATTGGCACGCCGATGACTGGCAGTGTGGTATTCGCCGCGATCACTCCGGCCAGATGCGCCGCCGCTCCCGCCGCCGCAATCAGTACTTTCAGTCCGCGTTTCTGCGCGGTCGTCGCGTATTCGTGCGCCCGCGCCGGAGTCCGGTGCGCCGACACCACTTCCATCTCAAACGCGATTCCGAATTTGTCGAGCACCTTTCCCGCTTCGCTCATGACCGGCAGATCGGTATCCGACCCCATCAAAATTCCGACCAGCGCCTGCTTTCTGTTTTTCGAAGATGTCACTCGTAATCTCCCGATTTCAATTCTAGTTCGCTTCGACCGCAACTTCCGACACTACGACCACCGCATCGCCCTTTCGAATTGTCCCACTCGCGACTACCCGGCACAACCAGCCTCGCTGCCCCCTCAATTCTTCCTGCAGTCCCATCCGAATCTCATCCATCCGCGGACACGGGTTGCACGGACCCGTAATTTCCAGCAAACTTTCCCCGATTCTCAACCGCTGCCCAATTCCGAGTGTCTGAAAATCCATTCCGGTCACCGTCACATTTTCCTTGATGGCGCCCGGCAGCAATTCAAATTTGTCTAGCGTCTCTCGGTCCATTAGCAGTATCTGCCGGTCGCTGTCGGGCCGTCCGTGAATACAGCCCTTTAACCCCTTATTTTCGATCGCCTCGACGGCATTCTCTTCTTTCATCGGGAACCGGTGCACCAGGCACGTAAATAAATGTTGTACTTCAGCCATTGGCCCTCTCCACCGCCTTTCCGAGACTAACCTTAGTTCTTCCAATGTCTTGCCGGTAGTGTGATCCAGAAATTCTTATCCTACTAGCTGCGTCGTAGGCCCGATTGGTCGCGTCACTAAGCGAATCTCCGCGAGCCGATACCCCCAGCACCCGGCCGCCAGCAGTGAAGTAGGCGTTACCATCCAGTTTTGTTCCACTGTGGAACACTGCCGCGCCCGCAACCTTACTCGCTTCCTCTATTCCTCGAATCTCTCGGCCTACGATCGGCTTTTCCGGATAGCCTTCCGAAGCGATTACCACGCAAGCACTCGCGCCAGGAAACCAGCTCGCCCGCGAATCGCCCAACTTACCTGTCGCCGCGTTCATGCACGCCCGCGCAAAATCAAAGTCGGCTCGCAGCAGAATCGATTGCGTTTCGGGATCGCCCAGCCGGCAATTGTATTCTAAGACCTTCGGGCCGTTCTTCGTAATCATCAACCCAAAAAAAATAAATCCGCGATAGGGCATTCCTTCCTGGCGCAATCCGGCGAGGGTTGGCTTGACGATCTCGCTCACAATTTCGTCTTCCAATTCTCGCGGCAGGATCTCATCGGTCGAGTACGTTCCCATCCCGCCGGTGTTCGGCCCGCGATCATTGTCGTAAGCTCGCTTGTGATCGCGCGTCGGCACCATAGAAATAAAATTCTCGCCGTCGGTCAGAATGATGTACGACAATTCCTCGCCGGCAAGCGCCTGCTCGTACAGCACTCGTTTTCCTGCGTCGCCAAATTCTCCGCCCGCGAATAATTTCTCGACAAACTCCGCGGCTTCTTTTTCCGACGAAGTCACCAGCACGCCTTTCCCCGCGCAAAGACCGTCGGCCTTGATCACCAAAGGCCATGCAACCGAAGCCGAACGCAGCGCCTGCAACGCGCTTTCTTTGTCCTCGAAAGTTCCGTAGGTATCGGCGGTGGGAATGCTGTGTCGCTCCATGAATTCCTTCGCGAATATTTTGCTGCCTTCCAGTTGCGCTGATTTTTGCGATGGCCCCAGAATCGTCAATCCCCGCAGCGCGAATTCATCTACCACGCCTTTCACCAACGGCAATTCTGGCCCCACAATTGTCAGATCAACTCCGAGTTTTTCAGCCAGGTCGGCCGTAGCAACTACATCATTCAGATTCACCGGCACGCATTCCGCATCGGGCGCAATGCCGCCGTTTCCCGGTGCGCACCAGATTTTCTCCGCGTCCGGACTCTGCCGGCATTTCCACGCCATCGCGTGTTCGCGCCCGCCGCTGCCTAGAATTAAAATCTTCATCTGAAATTTTGTCCGCAAGAACCATACGGCGGCTTATCCTGCGCTGTCAACTCTCCGCGCCGCTCTCGCTCTTGCTCTCTTCGCCCAAAAATGTTCTCATCTTTTTTCATGCACTGGGATTTTGCGGCCATCCTGATTTTTCTCGGTGTCGCCGTTCCGCTGCTCGGACGACGCCGCATTCGCCAGTTGATGCAGTTGCCCGCCACCACCAAGGAGCAGCGCCTCACTCTTTACGCGTCCACCATGGCGTTTCAGTGGCTCGCGTCCGCAATTATTTTCTGGCGCGCGAACCTTCACGGTTTTACCGCCAGCCAACTGAGTCTGGGCTTTCCCCGACTATTTCTTACGTTCGCGTTGACCGTTGGCTTGACCACCCTGATTTTGTTGAACCAAGTTGTCGGCCTCAAGCGGCTCGCCTCGCTGCCAGCCACCAGCCAGGGTCTCGTCCCGCAACTCGCGCAAAAGCTATTCCCTCACGACGGCGCCGAGCGTCTGGCATTTTTCGCCCTGGTCGTGACGGTCGCCGTCTGCGAGGAGTTTATTTATCGCGGCTTCATCCAGCACCTGTTTCAGAATCTCGCGGGCGGCTCCCCCTTCGTCGCCGTAGTCGGTTCGGCCGCGTTCTTTGCATTAGCCCACTTATATCAAGGTCGTCGTGGCTTGATCTCAACCTTTACGATCGGCGTCTTGTTTTCAGCCGCCACTGCGATATCGCTCAGCCTGGTCCCGTCAATCATCGCGCACTTTGCCGCTGATTTTGTGGCCGGCACCCTGGCGCCCCGTTATTTGAGGCGCGACGCCGCACTCGATGTGGTCGAGCCGGCAAGAAGCCCGTCCGAAGCTGCATCAATTAATACTATGTACATAGTAATATGACTATCGCCGTCACCGATCACACGATCGAGGCTGCATTGCGCCCCTATGGTGTCGCGACCACACCAGCACTCAGGGATGCCATTCGAGCCTACGTCGAACTGCTTCTGCGCTGGAACCAGAAAATCGCCCTGACGACGATCACCGATCCTATCGAGATTGTCCGCCTTCATTTCGGCGAGAGCATGTTCGCCGTGAACGACGCGCCCATACGGCATGGTCGGCTCGCCGACGTTGGTACGGGTGCCGGCTTCCCCGCCATACCAATCAGTATGGCCGTTCCCGAATTGGAATGTGTGCTGATCGAAAGCAATCAGAAGAAAGCTACGTTTTTAGCCGAAGTAGTCCGCACGCTTAAGCTCGATCGCATCCAAATTTTCCGCGGGCGCATGGAAACCTACCCGGTATCCACGCAGAAATTTGATTTTGCGATATCTAGAGCCCTTGGCATGCACCAAGCCTTCCTCGATTGGTCAGCTGGTCAACTAGAATCAAGTGGAAACGTGATTTATTGGATTGGAGACGAAGATGGAGCGAAAATTGCCAAGAACACTGAGTGGACTTGGCGTGCATTGTCGAGGATTCCAGATTCAGAGAACCGTTCGCTTCTGATCGGCTCCAAGAACCAATCGGATCACGAATAACTCGACGTTCCACGTGGAACAATCCACAAATGTTTCACGTGAAACAGAAAATCACACTGTTCCACGTGAAACATCTTGAATCTCCACAAAAATAAATATAAATTGCTCGCGCATCCGGGGGTTTCGTGGCTCGCGTCATCGCAATCGCAAATCAAAAAGGCGGAGTAGGCAAGACCACCACCGCCGTGAATCTCGGCGCTTCACTCGCCGCTTCTGAGCAACGCACTCTAATCATCGACTGCGATCCCCAAGGAAATACCACCAGCGCACTCGGATTCCCCAAGGATCCCGCCCGCCGCACGCTGTATCAATCGCTCGTCCTCGACGAACCGCTTGATCGCATCATTCTCGATGCGCAAGTCGAAGGCCTCGACCTGATTCCATCCGACAAAAATCTCGTCGGCGCCGCGATCGAGTTAGTTCCCATCGAAAACCGGGAATACAAGCTCAAATCCGTAATTTCTGGCGTCCTGGCAAAATACAACTACATCCTAATCGACTGCGCCCCATCTTTGGATCTGCTCACGGTGAATGCGCTAGCCGCGAGCGACTCCGTCATGGTTCCGATACAGTGCGAATATCTGGCTCTCGAGGGAGTTTCGGAGCTGCTGGACACGCTCATGCGCCTTCGCCGAACTATTAATCCGTCCCTGGCCATCGAAGGCATCCTTCTCACCATGTACGACGATCGCACAACGTTATCCAAACAGGTCGCAGCCGATCTCCGCAGCTTCTTCGGCGCTCAAGTCTTTGAAACCGTCATTCCTCGCAATGTCCGGCTCGCAGAAGCCCCAAGCCACGGCATGCCCGTAATGTTCTACGACATACATAGTAAAGGTGCAGAAAGCTATATTCAACTTGCTAAAGAGGTTATCGCGAATGCCCAGAAACGCATTAGGCAGGGGATTGGGAGCACTGATTCGGGAGCCGGACTCAACACCGCTGCCGCAGCCGCAACAGCAGGCGCCGATAGCGGCGGCTTACCCACTGGGACCGCCAACGACGGGGGGAACGGCGGTAGCCCCGGCACTGAGTGAAGGCTTTCTGCACGTCGGGATCGAACTGATCGATCCGAGCCCGTATCAGCCGCGCACGCGCTTCCGCGAGGAAGCACTCGACGAGCTCTCACGATCGATCCGGTCCAGCGGCATCGTCCAACCGCTCGTTGTGCGTAAAGTCGCCGGCCGCTTCCAGTTAATCGCTGGCGAAAGACGGTGGCGTGCCGCCCAACGCGCTAGCATGCACACCGTGCCAGTGGTTCTGCGCGACGTCCCCGAAGAACTGGCACTCGAAATGACGCTGGTCGAAAATCTCCAGCGTGAAGACCTCAATCCAGTCGAGCAAGCCCATGCCTTCCAGCGCCTGATCGACGAATTCCACCTGACCCAGGAGCAAGTCGCCGAGCGCACCGGCAAAGACCGCACCACCATCGCGAATTCGGTCCGCCTGCTCAAACTCGAATCGCCCATCCAGGAACTTCTCGAAGAGGGCCGCCTCACCGCCGGCCACGCCCGGGCGCTGCTCGCTGTGGAAGATCCGCAGACCCGTCTCGGCCTGGCTCGCCGCATCGCCAAGGGCGGAATGACTGTCCGCCAGGTGGAACGCTTTGCTTCACGCGGAACTCGCGCCCGTACGGTGGCGTCTGTTGCTCTCGCACCGGATCCCAACACCAAAGCCGCGCTCGAAGAGCTGCAGCGCGAATATGGAACCCGCGTCCACCTGCATTCCCGCCAGTCCGGAAAGCCCGGTCAGTTAATCTTTGAATACTACGACGATAGTGATTTGAGCCGCCTTTACGACCAACTCATGCGAAAATAGCTCTTCGCACTGAATCGCGTTCCATACAAATTCCTGGGAGATGGTCTTCAATGGCTCTGGGTTGGTTTGACCGTAAACGGCAAGATTCGGGCGAATGGACCGGCTTCCTCGAACAAGGGGTGCGGCTCGAAGGCCGCCTCGAATCCGTCGGAACATTCCGAATCGACTGCGCCACGAAAGGCACTCTTGTTTCTCACGAAACGCTCATCCTCGGCGAAAACGCCAGCGTCGAGGGTGAAATCGAAGGGAACTACGTCATCATCGCCGGCCGCTTCAACGGCACGGTCCGCGCCAAAGGCAAAGTAGAAATCCAAACCAAAGCGATCGTCACCGGTGAAATTTTCACGCCCTGCCTCATCATGGAACCGGGCGCACTCTTCGATGGCCGCTGCCACATGCTTTCCGCCTCGCAAGCCGCCAGTCCCATCGTCATTCCGATCCGCTCCGTCGCCGCTCACGCGTAACTTGAAATACGAATCGAAAGTCTTCGCGCTCTTCGCAGTCGTCTGACACTTCCGCAATCGTGTACACTTCCACTTCGTAAAATTTCTAATGGATACGATCACTCATGGCATCGCGGGCGCGCTCATCGGCAAGGGATTCTTCTCCCGCAAAGCTGCTCGCGTCGTAGTTTTTTCCGCCACGGTCGGCGCCATGTTTCCCGATATTGACGTGGTCGCCGAGATTTTTTCCCGGGATCCACTAGCCATCGTGAAATACCACCGCGCCATCACTCACTCCTTCATCGCGCTCCCATTCTTCGCCGTAGGTCTCGCGTTTCTCACGCTCGTCGGAGTCGCGTTTCTAAGAAAAAATTATCCACGATTCACGGACCTCGAACCTCCCACCTGGGGCATCCTCACGATCATTTATGCCGTCGCCATCGCCAGCCACATTCTTCTCGACGCCATGACCTCCTTCGGCACCCGCATGTGGTTTCCGATTTCCCAGCAGCGCGTCGCCTGGGACATCCTCTTCATCATCGATTTCACTTTCACTTCGCTCGTCCTGCTCCCGCAAATCGCCGCCTGGATCTTCAAGGACCGCGAAAAAGCCAACCGACGGGCCGTCGCGATGTTCCTCATCTTCTCGATTGGCGCGTTCGCCGTTTGGAAAATTGCCGACGCCGTGGGTTTTCCGTTTCACCGCTGGATCGCCGGCGTCGCCATCCTGATTCTCGCCGCACTATTTTTTGTCCCGCTGTACCGCGGCGCCGGATTCGGAATCACCACGCCGCAATGGTGTCGGGCCGGAACCTACCTCACGCTCGTGTATCTTTTGCTCTGCACCTTCGCGCACCACGCCGCTTTCGCGCGGGCCAGAGCCTTCGCCGCATCGAACAATATTCCAGTTGAACGCATCGCCGCGCTTCCGCTGCCGCCCTCGCTGCTCGATTGGGGCGGCGTCATCCGCTCACTCGATGGTGTCTATCAATCACGCTTCGATCTGCGCTCGAGCTCGGCTCCTCAATTCTGGTTTCGCCCCGATTCTCCACCCGACGCTTTTATCGCGCGCGCTCTCCAGCTTCCGGAAGTCAAGACCTACTGGACCTTCGCGCGTTTTCCGGTCATCCGCTCCTTCGCCGCGGACGGCCAGCATTTCGTCGATTTCGACGAAAACCGTTTCATCACCCGCCATACCAAAGGGCCGGCGCCATTTTCCTATCGCGTCATTTTTGACAATGCCGGAAACCCAATCGAGGAAGGCTGGCAGGCCGATGGCATGGACGTCCGGCGTATGATAAAAATCTTGCCGGCCCCCTCGGGGAATTCGAGATGAAGGTTCTAATTTTCAGCGACACGCACGGCGATCTGCGTTCTCTCGAACGCATCATCGCCCAGCCGGCCGATGTGTACATCGCTGCCGGCGATCTCTCCAATTTCGGCAAAGGTCTGAATCATTGTGGCGAAATTCTGAAACCGTTAGGCGAACGCCTGCTGGTCCTTCCCGGAAATCATGAGACTCACC
>Ga0302177_10001988_pt1 | contig 14476 bp, 10 predicted proteins | sample I_Palsa_E1_2_FD_198780 | JGI IMG/M metagenome (GOLD analysis project Ga0302177, IMG submission 198780) | Peat permafrost microbial communities from Stordalen Mire near Abisko, Sweden - I_Palsa_E1_2 | ecosystem: Environmental > Terrestrial > Soil > Palsa > Peat permafrost | place: Sweden... | reverse complement strand
ACAAGAGAACCCCTATGCGCCCCACGACCTTCCGACGCCTGCTGAATCTGTGGCCACCGTTTCTGTGCAACAGCATTCGCGTGCAATCGATCAGTGCGGACTGGAGCGAGGCACACGTGGTGTTGCGGTTGCGCCCATGGAACCGCAACTATGTGCGCAGCCAGTTCGGCGGCAACTTGTTCGCGATGACCGACCCGTTCTGGATGTTGCTGGTGATGCATCAACTCGGCAACGACTACTACGTTTGGGACAAGGCCGGCGCGATCGACTTCGTCGCACCCGGGCGTGAAGACGTCTATGCCCACTTCAAGCTTGAAAGCAGTGTGGTCGATGAGCTGCGTGAAGTAGCCGCGACGGGAGAGAAAGTACTGCGCTGGTTCGAGACCGAAGTAAAAACCGCCAGCGGCGAAGTGATCGCACGAGTGCGTAAACAGATCTACGTGCGGTTGAAGCCAAAGGCACGCTGATCGAACCGCGCGCCTCCGTCATCGCCGTACTCACTCCCGCGCGAAACGGGCCAGCTCATCGAGATGGGCCTGTGCCCGCCGAATGCTGAAGCCGGCGGCGCTATCCTCCAGATACTTCGCAAGTCCGCTGCGACGCGGATGCGTTGACCAGCGAATCAGCCCGTAACCCAGCGCAAGGCAGACCACACCGCTGGCGATAAATCCGTAGACCACCCATGGCGTCTGCATCCATACATCCGCTCCTAGCCCATAGAAAAACAACAGCGTCAGCGGTATCCAGAAGAAGCACCACACCGCGCCAAACCACAGGCTACCGCGAATGCACCAAGCACGCAGTTCGCCCAGTTGCTGCTGAATGATCAGCACCGGCGCGGCGTAGTCGACACGGTTGATCAGGTACAGCGTGCGTGCGCCAAACAGGATCGACATCAAACCGTAGCCGTGCACCAGCAGGCCATACATCAGCAAGTGCGGAGTATCCCGGTGGTGTACCCAGAACGGTGCCGCCAGCAGCATCAGCAGCGCACCCACAAGTATCTGCACGCCCTGCCCCAGCTTCAGCGGCCGTAGTTGACGCCGCGTCTTGTCCAGCTTGCCATCCTTGAACAGTTGCAGGTTCAAACCATGCTGCTGTTCCAGACGGCGATCGAGTGATTGCCAAACCTGCTTGAAATCATCCAGTTCCATCTTCATGCCCTCACGGTGTTGGTTGCGCCGGTCATCTGACCGCGCAGCTTCTGCCTGATGCGATTGATCTTGGTTGCCACATTGGTTTCGCTGATGCCGAGCACATCGGCGATCTCTGCGTAATGGCGATCCTCCAGGTACAACAGGATCAAGGCGCGGTTGAGCGGATCGAGCTGGCCGATGAACGCGTACAGCGCCTGCAATCGTTCGTCCTTCTCGGCAATGGGTTCGCCGCCGCCGACCGTCTCCAGATGATGCAACTCCAGGGGTTCGAATCGATCAGCTTCGGACCAGCGTTCACGCCGGGCCTGCGAGATCGCTACATTGAGCGCAATGCGATACATCCAGGTGGAAAACTTCGCCCGCGCTTCGTCATAGCCTGCAAAAGAACGCCACAACTGTGCGCTGATTTCCTGCATCAGATCCTCGCGATCGGCGGCGCTGCGGCTGTACAGGGCCGCCACCTTATAGACGATCCCGCGATGCTCGTGCAGCAGCGACTCGAAGCGTTGTTGAAGTTGTCTGGCTGTCATGGCCGCCTGTGTTCTGCACCCTGTAACCGATGATTCGCATGGCCGCAAAAAAAATCACAGCGAGCCAGGGTGATTCGTTGCGCCCGAATAGCCATCTTCGTCCTCTAGAATGCCGACTATCGTCCCCGACTGACTCCAACCATGCCGCCGTTGCGCCTCAAACGCTATCTCCTCACCGGCCTGCTCACCTTCATTCCGTTGTGGGTGACCTGGACCGTCTTCAAACTCGTGCTCGGCATGCTGGCCGGCATCGGCGCCCCACTGGTCAATGCGTTGCTCGGCGCACTGGCGCTGGTGGCGCCCCGCACGGCGGCGACGCTCAACACCGAGTGGCTGACCTTCATCATCGCGTTGCTGATCACGCTGTGCGCGCTGTATCTGCTTGGCTGGGTGGCCAACAGGGTGATCGGCCAACGCTTCATCAATGGTTTCGACGCCTTGCTGGCGCGCATCCCGGTGGTGCAGACGATCTACGGCGGCACGAAGAAGTTGATGGCGGTGCTGCAGAACAAGCCGTCAGGCGTGCAGCGCGTCGTGCTGGTGGAATTCCCCCGTCGCGGCATGCGAGTAGTCGGCTTCGTAACGCGGGTAATGCGTGAAGAAGGCACCGATCGCGAGATGGCGGCGGTTTTTATTCCCACCACGCCCAATCCCACCGGCGGCTATCTGGAAGTCGTGCCGCTGGACGAATTGACGCCCACCGACTGGACGATGGATCAAGCGATGGCCTTCATCATTTCGGGCGGCGCGGTCGCTCCCGAAACGCTACCCGCCTCACCACGCCTCCCCATCGAAAACCCCTAGTCGCCCACGATTGCGGCGACGCCTTAGACCAAGGACTGTCGCGCACGACATTCACCCTACCTTGCGTGAGGCTTGCCATGTTCCGACCGTTGCTTGCTACCCTGCTGGGCGTTGTCGCGATGACTACGCAGGCAACCACTTCAAACTTGGCTGACTGGACTACCCCGGCCGAGGCCTCGCAGTTCCACACCACACCCAGCTACGCCGACACCGTGGCCTATCTGCAACGCTTGCAACAGGCGGCACCGGGCATCATCCATCTGGCCACGTTCGGCAGCACCCCACAGGGCCGACCGATGACCGTGGTGATCGCCAGTGGTGACGGTACGTTCGATCCCGCTGCCGCACACGCCGCCGGCAAGGCGGTGGTGTTGCTGCAGGCAGGCATCCATCCCGGAGAGATCGAGGGCAAGGACGCCGGGCTGATGTTGCTGCGCGATATCGCGATCGCGCACAAATACCCGCACCTGCTTGATCACGTGGTGCTGGTTTACATCCCGGTGTTCAGTGTGGACGGCCACGAGAACTCTTCGCCCTACCATCGCATCAACCAGAACGGCCCCGAAAGCATGGGCTTTCGCGGCCAGTCGCAGTACCTCAATCTCAACCGCGACTATGTCAAGGCCGATGCGCCGGAAATGCTCGCCTGGTTGAAATTGTGGCAACGCTGGCAACCGGACTTCCTGATCGACGTGCATACCACCGACGGCGCCGACTATCAGTACGACCTGACCTGGTACACCGAGGATCCACACAAGCTCGATCCGGCCGTGAACGCATGGCAGCATGATGCGATTGTCAATCACGCGATGCCTGCCTATGAAAAGCGCGGCCACCTGGCTTCAATCTATCTGGAGTTCAAGGATGGTCGCGATCCGCGCAAGGGCATCGAGAATTTCGGCTCCGGCCAGCGTTTTTCCACCGGCTACGCAGCGCTGCAGAATCGCCCCGCGCTGCTGATCGAAACCCATATGCTGAAGTCGTACGCGACCCGCGTGCATGCGGTGTACGACCTGGTCGAACTGATACTGGAACAGATCAACCAACACCCGGCGGCCCTGCTTACCGCTGACGCAAAAGCTGATGCCGACACCGTCGCCCGCTCTCACGATGCGCAGGCGAGCGTGCCGCTGACCTTCAAGCCGGATCCGCAATCGACGAAGTTCGAGCTCAAGGGCTACGCATTCACGCTGACCCACAGCGACATCTCCAACAGCAACTGGATCCAGTACGACCCGAGCCAGCCAAAGACGTACAGCATCGACAACTGGAACGGTCTTCTGCCGGATCTGTCGATCGTCCCTCCGGCAGCCTACGTCGTGCCCGCGCAGTGGACCGCGATCATCGACAAGCTCGACGCTCACGGCATCCGCTACCAGCGCATTGGACACACGCTGAAACTCCAGGCCGAGGGGTATCAGCTCGGTCATCCACAGTGGGCCAGCCAACCGTTCGAAAGCCATCTGATGTTGCGCTCGTTCGTCCTGAGGACGGTGCCTTCGCGCGAAGTGGAACTGCCGCCGGGCTCGGTGATCGTGCCGCTGGATCAGCGCGCCGCGAACGTGGCGATCAACCTGCTCGAACCGCAGGCGCCCGATTCGCTGCTGCGCTGGGGCTATCTCGATGCGATATTCGAGATGAAGGAGTACGCCGAACCCCGCGTACTGGAAAAACTGGCGCGCGACATGCAGGCCCGAGACCCCGCGATAAAGGCCGAATTCGAGCAAAAGCTGCATGACGACCCGGCCTTCGCGGCCGACCCCGAGGCGCGGCTCGAGTTCTTCTTCGAGCGTTCGCCCTGGTACACCGCCCAGGACGTGGGCGCCTACCCTGTGCTGCGGCTGGACGCCGGAGAACTTCGGAAAGTGGCGACCGATCTCGGCACGAGCGTGGAACCCGGCGCCCCCTGACCTTTGACACTGTCTGACCCATGACGTTTGGCCTAGCGTGGATAGACATAGCCGTGTCTAGGCTCTGACAACCGGGGCATGACGAAACACAACCACGACATTCGCCCGGCGGGCGAAACCACTCACAGAGGGATATCCATGACAAAGCAGTATCTGAAGCCCCTGGCACTGGCGGTAAGCCTGGCCCTGTCACTGGCCGCTTGCGGCAACAACGAGCAGGCCGCCACCCCGGCTCCTGCTCCGGCAGCCAGCACGCCGGCCGCGAGCGCCAGCGCCACACCCGCCGCAGCCAGCACCACGGCGTCCGCCGCCGATACCGCCAAGAGCGTGTTCGACATCAGCGAACTCGATCCCAGCGTGAAAACCTGCCAGGACTTCAACGGCTTCGTCAACGCGAAATGGGTTGCCGCCAACCCGATTCCGTCCGACCACACCAGCTGGGGCGCATTCAACAAGCTGGCCGAGGACAGCCTGAACACCCAGCATTCGATCGTCGATGCTGCCGCCAAGAACGTTGCCAGCGCCAAGGCCGGTTCGATCGAACAGAAGATCGGCTACCTGTACCAGTCCGGCATGAACGACGACGCCATCGAGAAGGCCGGCTTTGACCCGATCAAGCCCGACCTCGACGCGATCGCCGGCCTGAAGAGCAGCGCCGAGATCGTCGACTACATCGACCAGACGGCGGCCAAGGGCAACAACCTGTTGTTCAACTTTGGCTCCGGCGCGGATTTCCATGACGCCAAGCAGCAGATCGGTTATGCCGTACAGGGCGGCCTGGGCCTGCCCACGAACGGCTACTACACCGACGCCGACAAGAAAGACATTCGCGATCAATACGTCGCCTATATCGCCAAGACGCTGCAGCTGACCGGCGTATCCGAAGCCGATGCAAAGGCCCAGGCCGACCTGGTCATGAAGTTCGAGACCGACCTCGCCAAGGCCTCGCTGTCGCCGACCCAGATGCGCGACCTGGACAACGAATATCACTTTGTCAGTGTCAAGGATGCGGACAAGATCACCCCGCACTTCAGCTGGGAGAAGTTCTTCACCGCGCAGGGCGTGACGATCGACAAGGGTTTCTCGCTGTCGCAGCCGAAATTCTTCGCCGAGGTCGACAAGTTGGTGGCTACGGCGCCCACCGCCGAATGGCAGGCTTACCTGCGTTTCCACACCATCGACAGCGCCTCCGAAGGGCTTTCGAAGAATTTCCGCGACAACAAGTTCGCGTTCTACGGCAGCGCCCTCGCCGGCCAGCCGCAGCAGAAGGATCGCTGGAAGCAGGTGCTGGATCAGGTCAACAATTCCATGGGTGAAGCACTGGGTCAGCTCTACGTCGCCAAGGAGTTCACTCCCGAAGCGAAAAAGCGAGCCGAGGAACTGGTCACCAACGTGCGCAATGCACTCAAGGACCGCATCAACAACCTGGACTGGATGAGCGCCGACACCAAGGCCAAGGCGATCGACAAATGGAACCAGTTCCTGCCGAAGATCGGCTACCCGGACAAGTGGCGCGACTGGGCTGGCCTGAATATCACCGGCGACAACTACTACGCCAATCTCCAGGCGGCGCAGAAGTTCAACTACGACTTCGACCTGGGCCACATTGGCAAGCCGACCGACCGCAAGGAGTGGGGCATGACCCCGCAGACGGTCAATGCCTATTACGACCCGAGCACCAACACGATCAACTTCCCGGCCGCGATCCTGCAGCCACCGTTCTTCAACGCCAACGCCGACGACGCGATCAACTACGGCGGCATCGGTGCGGTGATCGGTCACGAGTCCAGTCATGGCTTCGACGACCAGGGCAGCCAGTTCGACGGCCTTGGCAACAAGAGCGACTGGTGGACCAAACAGGACCAGACGCAGTTCAAGGCACGCACTGCCAAACTGGTACAGCAGTTCAACGAATACGCCCCGATCAAGGATCAGCCGAACCTGCACGTCAACGGCAACCTGACCCTCGGCGAAAACATCGCCGATCTGGGTGGTTTGAACGTGGCTTATGACGCACTGCAGACCGCGCTGAAGGCGAATCCGACCGAAGCCGCGCAGAAGATCGACGGCTACACCCAGGACCAGCGCTTCTTCCTCAACTGGGCGCGCGTATGGCGCGGCAGCATGCGTGAGAAGACCTCGGTGCTTCGCCTGAACATCGACCCGCACGCTCCCATGGCACTGCGCGCTATCGGTGCGCCATCGAACATGCCGGCGTTCGCGGAAGCGTTCCAGTGCAAGCCAGGCGACCCGATGGTGCGTCAGGCCGACAAGCAGGTGAAGATCTGGTAATCGATCTGCGTTGACCGTCGCGCGAACAGCGCGACACAAAGCCAAAGCCCCGCATGCTAATGCGGGGCTTTTTTTTGTTTTCGACACGGTCACTCCGGGTCGGTGAACCGCATCGGCCGACACGAGCCGTGCCGTGCGACGTCAAGGCGGCAGAGAGACCTGAACGTCTTCACAGATTTGTAACTACGTGTGATAATAACAACGATTCGCATTTGCAATGACTGTCAGCAGCGGCCAGCGACGTTGCAGTGAAACTCGCCAACTCCTTATTTTCCAAAGAAATATTTGCCCAAGGCTGCCCTTTCATGCCCCGCTCCATTCGCGCCAACCCGCTGCATGCTGCCCTCATGGTCGCCTTCGCCATTCCGATGACCGCGCTGGCCCAGACCACGCCGTCCTCAGCTGACGGTCCCAGTGCCAACACCGCTTCGGCAACGTCGGCCCCGCCTCCTTCAACGCAGACCTTGAGCACGGTCACCGTCACCGGCAGCGTGCTCGGCAATAGCTACGACGTCGACAGCTCAAGCATTGGCGCCAAGGTGCCGGCCCCACTGCGCGACATTCCGCAATCGGTCGTCGTGGTTAACCGCGACCTGCTTGATGCCCAGGGCGCGACGTCGTTCCAGGATGCGCTGCGCAATGTGCCCGGTATCACGATCGGCGGCGCCGAAGGCGGCCAGATCGGCAACAACATCAACCTGCGCGGCTTCACCGCGCGTACCGACATCTATATGGACGGCTTCCGCGATCCGGGCCAGTACTACCGCGACATCTTCGACCTGTCGGCGATTGAAGTGCTCAAGGGTCCGTCGTCGATGATGTTCGGCCGCGGTTCCACCGGCGGCGTGATCAACCAGGTCAGCAAGGAACCCGAGCTGAAGGCCTTTGGCACGGTGTCCGCCACGGTAGGTACCGATGACCGCTATCGCACCACCGCCGACGTCAACCAGCCACTGTCCGACACTGCTGCCATGCGCGTGAACGTGTTTGGGCAGGACTTGCATTCGACCCGCGACGTCACGTCGAACAAGGATTACGGCATCGCCCCGTCACTTCGACTGGGTATCGGCACACCGACGCAGATCACCCTCTCCGCCCTGCTGCAACGCAATGACGACAAGCCCGACTACGGCTTGCCGCCCATCAACGGCCGTCCGGCCGACGTGAACCACAGCAACTGGTACGGACTCACCGACGACCACACCGACCAGACCGTCAACAGCTTCAACGCACGCCTGGAACACACGTTCAGCCCAGACGTTACGCTGCGCTCGCAGCTGCAATACAGCCAGTACACCACCAATGCGCGCGAGACCGCGGCAAACAGCGTGGTGACAGCGGCTGGCGTGACGCTAAACAAGACGGCCGGCAATCCCACCAATCTGCCGCTGCAGGATCTGTACGTGCAGCTCGCCAGCCACGATCGCCTGATCCACGACGACATCCTGGACAGCCAGACCGACCTGGTCACCAAGTTCGACACCGGCAGTTTCCAGCACACCCTGATCAGCGGCCTCGAGCTGGCCCACGAGACTTACAACAACCAGAGTTACACCCGCAACGGATTGCCGCTGCTGTCCCTGCTTGATCCGGTCCAGGAAGCAACGCCCGCGAACGTGACCACGACCGTCGGCAACTATGCCCGCTCCAGCTCCGACACGGTGGGCATTTACGCGAACGACACCATGCGCATCAACGATCAGTGGATTGCCGTGGCCGGCCTGCGACGGGATCGTTTCGCCGCGAGCATCAACAACTCGATATCCCTGCCGGGCTATGCGGCACAGACGGTGTATTTCACCAGCGTGCGCGGCGGTCTGATCTACCAGCCCAGTGAAACGCAGTCCTACTACGTGTCCTACGGCACCTCGTTCGATCCCTCGCTGGAAGCATTGACGCTGACCAGCGGCACCCAGAATCTGGCGCCGGAAAAAAACTACTCCTACGAAATCGGCGGCAAGTGGAATCTGCTGGATGACACCTTGCAGATCACCTCGGCCCTGTTCAATCTCGAACAGACCAACTCCCGTACCCAGACCTCGAGCGGCGAATACGTGTTGGATGGCAACATCCGCGTGCGCGGCGCCGAGCTTGGGGTCGGCGGCCACATTACCGAACACTGGCAGGTGTTCTCCGGCTATACCTTCATGAACGCGAAGGTCGTCAAGGCGATGGATGGCACCCAGGGCAACGTGCCGGCGAATACGCCGCGCAATACCGCCACGGCGTGGAGCACCTACACGTTCGCCCAGCATTGGGAAGCAGGCGGCGGTGCCACCTACATGTCGCAGCGTTATGCCGCGAATACCGATCTGGTCAGTGTCGGCGGTTATACCCGCTGGGATGCCACGGTGGCTTACCATCAGCCCACCTACGATGTACGCCTGAACATACTCAACCTTACCAACAAGCAGTATTTCGACGCGTTGATCCAGTCCGACGGCGGCCGCGCGGTACCTGCGGTCGGTCGCACGGCCATGGTGACCTTCACATACAAGTTCTGACCTCAGGAGAACGCCGATCATGCTGGTGCACGTGCCCGCCCTGCTCAACGGCGAACAACTGGAGTTTTTTCGAGGCCGGCTCGATGCCGACGACGCGCCCTGGACCGACGGGCGCGTCACCGCGGGACATCAGGGTGTGCACGTCAAGCAGAACCAGCAGATCGCCGAAGGTTCGGCGCTGGCGCTCGAACTGGGGGACCGCGTGCTCGCCGCACTCGAACGGCACCCCTTGTTCATCAGCTCCACGCTGCCGAACCGCGTTTACCCACCGATGTTCAACCGCTATCAGGGCGGCATGCATTTCGGCAGCCATGTCGACGGTTCGGTGCGGCTGATCCCCGGCAACGGCATGAAGTTCCGCACCGATGTCTCTGCCACCCTGTTTCTCGCGCCGCCGGAAAGCTACGACGGCGGCGAGCTGCTGATCGAGGACACTTATGGCACGCAGTCGGTGAAGCTCGCCGCGGGCGACATGGTTGTGTATCCCGCCAGCAGCCGACATCGCGTGACGGCGGTAACCCGGGGCGCACGCCTGGCGTGTTTCTTCTGGGTACAAAGCATGGTGCGCGACGATGGTCAGCGCGCGCTGCTGTTTGATCTGGACAACGCGATTCAGCGACTCACTGCCACCGACGCCGACGAGTCTGCCCGGGTTCACCTCACTGGCTGTTATCACAATCTTTTGCGGATGTGGTCCGAGGTCTGAGCGTCTTTAAAAGCCCCCAAACCTGTTGAACGGCACGCCGCTGTTTCCACCACGCGGCCAGAGGGCGGATAATTGCCGACCCGGAAGCTCAATGGCTGTGCAATGTTCGTACCTGGTCAACGCTGGATCTCCTCTGCTGAACCCGAGCTTGGCCTCGGCACGGTGCTGCGCGTCGAAGGGCGCGGCGTGCAGGTGTTGTTTGCCAAGGCGGGGGTATTGCGTCCCTATGCGGTGGACTCGGCGCCGCTGCTGCGCGCCGAGTTTCGCGCCGGCCAGCGGGTTGCCGGCAAGGGCATCGCGTTCCTCGTCGAGCGGGTGGAAATACGCAATGACCTGCTGATCTATCGCGGCGAAGGCCGCGAGCTTGAAGAAGGCCAGCTCGACGACGAACAAAGCGTGAGCCAGGCCGACGATCGTCTGATCGGCGGGCGCACCGACCCCGTCGCGCAATTCGAACTGCGCCTGGACGGCCTCACCCGGCGTGCCGAAGCACGGCGTTCGCCGGTATGGGGACTCGGTGCCGCGCGCATCGGATTGGTTCCACATCAGTTGCGCGTTGCCGGCATTGCGTCCGCACGTCGGCCGCCGCGGGTACTGCTGGCTGACGAAGTGGGTCTGGGCAAGACGATCGAAGCGGGCATGATCATCGCCCGCCAACTTGCCACGGGGCGCGCCTCGCGCGTGCTGGTACTTTTGCCGGACACCTTGGTCTATCAGTGGTTCGTCGAACTATTGCGCCGCTTCAATCTCAGCTTTGCGATCTATGACGAGGAGCGCTGCGAGGCACTGCAACCTTCCGGTGAAGAAGAGGACGCCGGCAACGTCATCAACCCGTTCGAAGACGAACAGCTGGTTATCGCGGATTTCAGCTTTCTCGAAAACTCGCCCAAATACGCCGCTCAATTGCTCGCCGCGCCGTGGGATTTGCTGGTCGTCGACGAAGCTCACCATCTGGCGTGGTCACCGGAGGCGGCCAGCCCGCGCTACACGATGGTGGAGCAGCTGGCGGCAGCCACTCCCGGCGTGATTCTGCTGACGGCCACACCGGAACAACTCGGTCGTAGCGGTCACTTTGCCCGCCTGCGACTACTCGATCCGCAGCGCTATCGTGATCTGGACGGCTATCTGGCCGAGGCCGATACCTTCCAGGAACTGTCGAAAATCGCCGATCGGCTGCTCGATGGCGTAGCGCTGAATGAGGCGCAGCGTCGCACACTGGCCGAAGCGTTTCATGGCGACGAAACGCTTACCGCACAGCTGTCCGAGTCGACCAAGCCGGCCAACGCGCGCGAACTGCTCGCTGCGCTGATCGACCGCCACGGCACCGGTCGCGCGATGTTCCGCAACCGCCGCGCGGGCATCGGTGGTTTTCCCAAGCGCTTGCCCGAATGGCATGTTCTGGATGCCGGCACCTTTGGAGAGAACAGCCGTCAATCGTTGCTCGCTGAATTCCACGCCGATGTCCAGCAACCGCCCGCACTGATCGAAGTCGATTACAGCAACGATCCACGCATCGACGCATTGATCACCCTGCTCGATCAGCATCCGCAGGATAAATTTCTGCTGATCTGTCGCAGCCAGGCCAAAGTGCTGGCGCTGGAAGATGCATTACGCACGAAGAGCGGAGTGGGCGTAGCGCGTTTTCACGAAGGCCTGGGCATCGTGCAGCGCGATCGCAATGCGGCGTACTTTGCTCAACCCGATGGCGCGCGCTTGCTGTTGTGTTCGGAGATCGGTTCGGAAGGTCGTAATTTCCAGTTCGCGCATCGATTGATCCTGTGGGATCTGCCGCTCGATCCGGATCTGCTGGAACAACGTATCGGTCGACTGGACCGCATTGGCCAGAAGCACGACATCAGCATCCATATCCTCGTTGTCGCCGACAGCGCGCAGCACGTGCTGGCGCGCTGGTACGACGAAGGCGTCGACGCATTTCGGGTGAGCCCTGCCGATGGCCGCGAACTGCTGCGTCGCTACGGCGAACCGCTGGCCCGACTGGCCGATGAGCATGCCCGCGGCGATGACAATCGCGACCAGGAGCTGGAAGCCTTGCTCACCGATACGCGCGCCAGTCATCAGCAGATGGCCGAACTCATTCGCGGCGGCCGCGATCATTTGCTGGAGCTGGCTGCCAGCCACGACCTGCACGCCGACGAACTGCAACAGGCGTTTGCCCGTGAGGATCATGACCCGGGCCGCGACGCCTTCATCCAGCGCCTGCTGGAGGCGTTCGGCATTCACGCCGAAGAGCTTGGCGGCCAGGTCATGCTGCTCGATCCGCAATACCTGGCTACGGATGCATTGCCTGGCTTCGCCGAAGGTCCGCAGTCAGTGACGTTTGCCCGCGACGTCGCACTGGCGCGGGAAGAGTTACCACTATTGCGCCTTGACCATCCGTTGGTCGCTGGTGCCATGGAGCTCGCGTTGTCCGGCGAACAAGGCAATGCCTCGTTCATGGTCGAGGACGAGTTGCCAGTACGCACTGCCTTGCTGCAGGCCGTCTACGTGCTGGAATGCGTCGCTGATCGTCGACTGGATGCCGAGCGCTTCCTGCCGGCGTTGCCGATCGTCGTCACCATCGACACCAAGCTGGCCGAACGCGTCGCATTCCAACCCAGCGACGCTTCGTTGCGTCGGGCCGCGAGCCGAACGATTGAAGTGGCACGCTATCGCAAATTTCTCGGCAAGCTGGTGCCGCCAATGCTGGAGCGCGCCGAGACGCACGCGGTCGCGCGTGGACAAGCCAGCATCAGCGACGCGGTGGCTCTGGCCACGAGCACGTTGGATGCCGAGCTGTCACGCCTGCTCGCGTTGCGGGCCGTGAATCCGTCGATCAGCGAGGCGGAAATCGCCGCCATCGTCCACGAACGATCCGAACTGCTGGCGGCACTGCCGCAATCACGCCTGCGGCTGGATGCGGTGCGCTTCGTGGTCAGCCCGGATTTTCTCGTGCTGCGCTGACGTTCCGTCTGGCCGGGTCAACCGGCCAGTGGACAACTCAGTCCGACGCCGGCTCAGCGCAACAGCAATCGCTTCGGCTTGAGCGGCAATCGGCCGCGCCAATACTGGATCATCACCCAGCCACCCAGCGCGCCGCCAAGGTGCGCGAAGTGGGCTACACCGGCGTCGGTGCCAGTCACTCCCAGCACCAGTTCCACCAACGCGTAGCCGCTGACGAACAACCATGCCGGCATCGGCACAGGCAGAAAGATCAGCATGACTTTCTCCTGCGGATACAGCATGCCGAACGCGAGCAGCAGACCGAAAATCGCACCCGAAGCGCCAACCGTGGGAAAGAAGCCGTGGGTGAACCACTGCATTACCAGCAATTGCGCAACCGCGGCGACGATCGCGCAGAACAGATAGTAGATAACGAATTTACGTGTGCCGAACGTACGCTCGATTACCCCGCCAAACATATATAGCGCGATCATGTTGAACAGGATGTGCTCATAGCCGCCGTGCATGAACGCATACGTCAGCACCTGCCAGACGCGAAAACCTGCGGTGATCACATCACCATTCGCATTGGTGCCGGTCACGTCGGGGCCGAGCGGCCACAGCGCGAAATGCTGCGTCAGCGCGAAGCTGGTTGAATCGTGCAGCATCAGCTGCAGCAGGAACACGACCACATTGGCAATCAACAAATTGCGCGTGACAGGCGGCAAATCAAAAGGCATCGGGATATTTCCGAAAGACAGACAGCAAGCGTAGCGACTGTGATCGGTGGACGCTATCGGAATGACGTGGGGCACGATGACCGTGCCCGACACGCATTGGCATGGCATTCACACACCGATCGCGGGCATGACACGTCGGCTCGTGGTTGTCGAAGCTATCGACGGATACAGTCCAACGAAAAGCCGCCTTGCGGCGGCTTCGTGTGCGACTGGGCGTGCACGGCAAAACTCAGCCGTTATGCGTCAGCATCGCCACCTGCATCGCCTCTGGGCGCTTGGCGCCGGCGAAATGCTTGGCCCAATAAGCTTCGTCCAGGCTGGAAATCTGCACGGACTGACCGCTGGCAGGCGAATGGATGAAATTGCCGTTGGAAATGTAGATGCCCACGTGCGAAATGCCACTCTTGCCACGGGTATGGAAGAACACCAGATCACCCGGCTTCATGTCTTCGCGCTTGACCTTGAGGCCAGCCAGAAACTGGGAAGCGGAATTGGTCGGCAACTGCATGCCGATCGCGTGGGCGAACACGTAACGGACGAAGCCGCTGCAATCGAAGCCGGTTGCCGGATCATGGCCGCCGCGCACGTAACGGATATCACGCAAACCCATGGCCATCGAGATCAGCGCCTTGCGCAGATCGGTGACGTTGCCGGTATCCGCCGCGCCCGTCGCGACCTGGTTGGTGCCGTTCCGTTCGGACGAGTTGCTCGTTGCGACCGTGAATGCCGTGGTGCTCTTGGCAACTGTCACCGCGCTGTCGAAATAGGTAGGCGCGTTGGACTGCACCATCATCTGAGTGGGATTGAACGCCGGCGCCTGGTTCAGCCAGGTCGGGCTGCCTGCGACAGCCGAGTCGACCTTCGCGAAATAGTTCGCTTGGAGCGGGTTAGCC
>Ga0302177_10001979_pt1 | contig 14521 bp, 17 predicted proteins | sample I_Palsa_E1_2_FD_198780 | JGI IMG/M metagenome (GOLD analysis project Ga0302177, IMG submission 198780) | Peat permafrost microbial communities from Stordalen Mire near Abisko, Sweden - I_Palsa_E1_2 | ecosystem: Environmental > Terrestrial > Soil > Palsa > Peat permafrost | place: Sweden... | reverse complement strand
AGGACTACCAGGGGACGCTACTGCTGGTGAGTCACGACCGGCGCTTTCTCGACAATGTCGTCACCCAAACTTTGGCCGCCGAGGGAAATGGAGTTTGGCGCGAGTACCCCGGCGGTTACAGCGACTACCTGCAGCAGCGGGCGCCGAGGCCCGTCGGCCGCCCGGTTGAGGTCGGTCAGAAGCCCACGCGGCATGCCTTGCGCGACCCCTCTGCGGGCGAAGCTCCCCTCAAGACCCGCACGCGCCTGAGCCATAAGGAGGAGCGCGAACTGGCTGCCCTGCCCGAGCAGATCGAATCGTTAGAACGCGAGCAAACCGAGCTCACCGCGCGCGTGAGCGAGCCGGATTATCACCGTCTGGGAGCAGAGCGGTTGCGAGGCGATCGCAAACGGCTCGCCGAGCTCGAAGAGCTGCTACTGGAAAAGTTCGCGCGCTGGGAATCGCTTGAGGAACAGCGCACGCGGTCAGCGCTAGGGCCGTCAACTTAGCCGGTAGCACCGTGCGGGCTACTCTTCCAGGCTATTAGCGCGGCATTTTCTCGATCGGGTGTCAGTCCCGCCCTGAGCTTGGCTTGCCGCGCGTCGGGTTGCTGCCGGAACCATGCCAGCGTATCCACCGACGTGGTGGGGAGCGGCCTAAACGTGAGACCTGCCCTCAAGGCTCGCCCAATGCTGCGCTTGGCAAAGCCAGCGCTGTCGCCTTGCGCTGGCACCCAGACGGGCATATCACCCCACGCCTCAATGTGCTGCGCTTCGAGAAATTGGGTCGACACCCAGGTGATTGTTGGCCTCACCTGCAACGAGCTGGCGATCGTTGCGAGCATCTCGCGCATGATCATCGGCTGCGCCGGACCGGTTGCATTGAAGACACCGAGCGTGCGGGACTCCGCCAAACGAATGGTCCATTCTGCCAGGTCCCTGACATCGATGACCTGTATCGGATCGGATCCATCGCCCGGGGCGAGAACCTCACCGCCGCGTGACAGGCGTACCGGCCAGTAGCTGAAGCGATCGCTTTCATCACCCGGTCCGGCTATCAAGCCGGGGCGTACTATCGTCGTCTTGCCCGGAAAGAGCTTTTGCACCTCGCGCTCGCTGACAGCCTTCAGGGGACCGTACAGTTCGGCCATGTGTGCGCGAAGGGTTTCCTGAGTCTCGGCCATCGCATCCCGGCCGGTGTACTTTGCAAGCGGCGCTGTCTCATCCGCACCGGCAGTTTCATTCTCCTCGTAGGCCGATACCGTGGAAATGAAGACGTACTGTTTGACCTTGTCATGCAGCGCGAGACCAGCGTCGCGCACCCAGAAAGGCAGCATGGCCGGATTGTCGATACAGACATCCCAATTGCGGCCCTGCAGGGACTTGAGATCGCCCGTGTTGCGATCACCCAGCAATTCCTCGACCGGCCCCGGCCAATCCTCTTCCTGACGACCCCGATTGAAGATCGTGATCGCGTGACCACGGGACAGCGCGTAACGAACCTGATGCGGACCGATGAACCCGGTACCGCCGAGGATGAGGATACGAAGGGGCTTGGGAGCCTTGCTGGTGTCGGCCCCTAGCGCCAGCGCGCGAAAGGCCAGCCCCGCCAACGCGACCCCGGATACTTTGACGACCGCACGACGATTGGTCCGCATTGTCTTCCCCCTTTTGCAAGCGAGCCTAACGAGGCCTTATTGCTTCGCCTGCCCCAGGAACGCGCGAGGTGCTACTCGACCGTGAATCATGACGAAGCTCACCGCGACCATATAGAGCAATAACTGCGAGGCGAACTCCCCTTTCCTACCGTGCAGCACGAATGCGACGGCAAATACCGTCAGAAGGCAGGCGCCGCCTGCTCGCATCGTCTTTGGAACGAGAAACAGCAATCCCGCTATTGCCTCAACGGAAGCGAGTACGGCGACATGAATATCGATGCCACCCCGGTGCGCCGCGAGCGCCTGCCAAGCTGTCCGAGCGCTATAGATGATCAAAAGGACGCCGAGTGTCCACCAGAGGGCGAGAAATGCGCGAGCGATCACAGACGCAGCTCACCAATTTTCGCCGACGACTCGCCACGAAATGACTTCGAACGAGGCAACAGGAATACTCGACGAGCCATCTTTGATTCAAGTATGTCCCGGTCATAAAAGTGGCCTAGTAATTCGGGATTCAAAAGCTCCGGGTTACTTTGCGCAAATGTTGCCCAACCACCACCATCCCCACGCTCGAAAATGCATTGCTGAATGAGTGCGAGGTACGCGACCGTGATGGTCTCGTGATATCGGTCAGGTTTCCCATGATGGGTGGCGTAGGCGCGAATCGATCGACGAATCCGATCCAGAGCCTCGGCAAAGTCGGATTTCCTGAGATACAGGTAACCCGCACGGACATGTGCATGATGGCCGAATTCGCTCTCCGGCAGAGTGCAGCTTTCCAGTGCTCGCAGAAACTCCTCGTCGGTCATGACTTTTCTCTTAGCCGATGACTCGCTTTCGCGTCAAGATCAAAGGAATAGATATCCTTGAGTTCAGTAATCTTCCGCTGGGTGTCTGCACTGAACGGGCTCCTTCCCTCAAATGCATGCAGCACAATGCCTTCAAGTAGGTCGCCAAGAGTCATACTCTTGTACTCCGCGAGTGCCTTAAGTACTTTGAGTAGGCGACGCTCCATACGCACCCCCGTTTGAACCCGCTCGATCTGAAAGTCTTGCCGGATTTTTGGCACTTGGAACCTCGCATTGGGTACCAAAGTACCATGGTACCACCGCCACCGCAAGATCTGCGTGCAACGTCTGCAGGCCGCCGGAGGTTAGTCAAGCGCGCGGACAGCTCAGTGTGATGCTAGGATCGCGCTTTCGTCGAATTAGTCGGGCATCACAACGACACGATGAAGATACTAGTCGCGACTGCGGTCTTGCTGATTCTCGGCATCACCGGTTTCACTTGGCTGACACTGCATTGGTCGTATTCCAGCGGCGAGCGCGCCGGGTACGTGCAGAGGCTTTCACGGAAAGGGTGGATGTGCAAGACTTGGGAAGGTGAAATGGCGATGGTGACGATGCCGGGCACTGTGGCCGAGAAGTTCTATTTCACCGTGCCCGATGCGCAGGTTGCCGCGAAGATCAACGCGAGTGTTGGAAAACGCGTCGCGCTGCACTACGAGCAGCACAAATGGCTTCCGAGCTCCTGCTTAGGCGATACCGAATATTTCGTATCAGATGTGCACGTGGTGGAGTAGTGCGACTGCGAACCCTGCATCGTCGCGCGATGTGGCTCTCGACATCGCCAAGACCCGCCTCTACAGGCAAGCAAGCAAAGATCGAAAGAAGGTTGAGATGCTCTTCGCGCACCTTAAACGCATCCTGCACCTGCCTCGCTTGAGGCTGCGTAGCCTGAGCGGCGCCCACGATGAGAACCTAAGGCGAATGGCAAAATCCCGGCAACCACCGCTATCTGATTTCGCGTTCGCAGCAACGTAATAGGCAAGCCGACCGATACGAAGATAAAAAGACTATCGATAGCCGTTCTACCGTACCGGACGCCCCCGAGGGCCTCGGTAAGGCCGCAAATCTGGCGGATTAACGGCGTTTTTCAACGAAATAGACCCCTGCGGTCTCAAAGCTGTCCGCTTTTGGGATCGCCTGTGATCCCTCACGCGCGAACCCGTTTACCCGTTCCAGGGCTGCAGCCGATGGTGCGGAGTACAATTTTGCCGCCGTGAGCCTCAGGGGATAAAAATTGAAGTCACGTCGGCGTGAAGTACTTGCAAATCTCCTGGCCGCAAGCTCGGCAGCTTGGCTGCCACGAACCCAGGGTGGTGCCTCGCCCTTGAGAGTGGGAATCGCGGGGGGCGGCATCGTTGGTGCGTCCATTGCTATGCATCTGGCGCGCTCGGGCGCGCATGTTTTCCTATTTGAAAAGACCGGACCCGCACAGGGCGCGACGCAAAACTCCTTCGCCTGGGTGAATGCGTTCGCGGACGATGCGCACTACCGGGCATTGCGTCTCGAGAGCCTCAAGGCATACCACGAACTGGATAGGACACTATCTCTCAACATCGTGTGGGGCGGCTACCTGAAGTGGGCGAGCGATATGGCCGAGGCTGATCTCGTGCAGGTGAGCGCCCGGCAGCTTGCCGGCACAGCCTATGCAACGCGTCGCATCACTGCAGAAGAGATCATGACGCTCGATCCGGCGGTAACAGCCGGGCCCATCACGGAAGCGATTTACTCTTCGATTGATGGCCACCTTGATCCGGTGCGGGTCACCCAGCAATTCCTCGATGATGCCGCCCAGGCGGGCGCCAGGATTCTCTACCCATGTGAGCTGACCGCGCTCGACCTGCGCGCAGGCCGCTTGAGGGGCGTCACCACCACTCAGGGTAGATTTGCCCTCGATCGCCTGGTCGTCGCCGCGGGCGTCGATACGCCACGCATCCTCGCCATGGCTCGCTTCCCACTCGCCTTGAAGCATGCACCGGGAATACTCGCGCACAGCACACCGCTGCCCGCGCTCACCCGGTTGGCGCACGATGCCCCCGGCGGCGTGGAGTTCAAGCAGATGGCCGACGGCTCAGTCGTTGGCACTGACGGGCGCAATCCGCCCGATACGCCGGAGCACCGCGAGATCCGTGCGCATGCAATGTCGTTTCCATCCGCCGAGCTTCGCACCTACCACGGCGAAAGAATTCTGAAGCGTATCGCGCAGTTCTTGCCGGCGGCACAGTCCGTGCCACTGCATCGACTGACCTTGGGCTTCAGGCCCATGCCCATCGATGAATTTCCCGTCATGGGCACCCTGCCGACGGCTCAGGATATTCACGTTGCCGTAACGCACAGCGGCGTCACCTTGGCACCCATCGTCGGTCGACTCACCGCCGAAGAAGTGCTGCAGGGTTCACGTGTGGACTGGTTCGCTCCATACCGGCCCGAGAGGTTCGTCCCGGCTGCGCGAAGCGCCGTCTGAGAGGTGCAAGGGGCCCCATGGACGGCCTGAGTTCTTCAGGGGCGCTACTTCCCCGTAACCATGGCAAGGTCGATCGCGTTGGCCATAATCTGATAGCCGCTGTCATTGGGATGCAGATGGTCCCGGTCATTATAGTTGGGATTGAAGGTGAGCAGGTTGGCCGGGTCTGCGACAGGCGTGGCAAAGTCGATCACGCCGTCAAAGGCGCCGCTGGTCCTGATCCAGTTGTTGAGCGCCTCGCGCACTTGCTCACCAGCAGGCGAGGCATAACCCGCCCCCTGATACGGTGTCAGGAGACCGCCGTAGACCTTGATCCCCTTTTGATGGGCACGGGCGATGACCTGTTTGTCGGCGGCTTCCAGCGCCTCCGGCGTTACCGGATCGATCTGGCCAGAGGGAGCAAAGCCGCGGCCGATATCGTTGATCCCTTCGAGCAGGATGATCGCCTTCACGCCCGGCACGCTAAATACGTCGCGGTCCATACGTGCCAAGGCGCTTGGGCCGGCGCCGTAGCGCAGCAGACGGTTGCCGCCGATGCCGGCATTGAGCACTGCCCAGTTCTTGCGCGCCGTCACCAGGCGTTCCGCCAGCCTGTCTGGCCAGCTACGGAAGGCATTGGCGGTGGATAACGCGCCTTCCGTTATAGAGTCGCCCAGCGTTACGATCACATTTGTTGGCGCGTCCGCGTTGACATCGACCTCCGTGGCGACGGCGGTGACCCGGGCGAGCTTGGCGTCAGGCAAGCTAGGCGCTGATGTGTTGTCGCCATGAATCAAGGTCACATACTGGAACAGGGCGTGCCCTAGGCGCGGCATGGGGCCTGGCAGGTGGATGGAGATCACAAGCCGGTCCAGCGACTTCACCTGCATAGGGACCGGATCGCTGAGCAGTGGCGCCGAGGCTGGAATGGTGACCCCTGCCTTGCCGTCGAACGTTACGGCGTGATCGGTGCCAGGTAGGATGCCGCCATCGGCTCCAGCCTCGGCGACGTGTACAGCCCCCACCGGCAACACGCTGGCGCTGCCTTCATTGGACAGACGCAGGCGAATCTGCTTGCCCCCGGTGGAAACCCGCACAAGCTGGCGCACCGTGACATCGGCGAATTCGACATTGTTCGGCAGGATGGCGAGGTTGCCGGGATTCTCCAGCAGCGGGACGCCCGGCGCAGCGGCATTCGGCGCCACCGGCACGAGCGGCGTGCTCAAAGGCATGAGTGCGGCAAGCGACGCGAGTGCGGGCGCGGTCACCACCGGCATTTCACCCGGCGGTGGCGGCAGTGGCACAAAGCCCCAGGCGCCTACCCAATTCTCGGCGGCGCAAGCGGCGGAAACGCTGCACAGAAAAATTGCCGTCATCAAGGCGAACTTATGCGATCCGATTGGCATTCCAGTTTCCTCCTCGTTAATTCATATCGATCCCCACGTATATCTCATTGAAGGCGCGGAACCCTTGCTCGGTGAAGGGTGCCGGCGAGCGCAGTTCACACGCGCACAACGCGGTCAACGGCCGGCCGGCCTCGGTGATGAGCCGCTCGACCCTCCAAAACCCCTCGCTCAATGGCACTAGCGTCCGAAACGTGATGTGCCGCCACACCAGCGGAATATTGAAACACCTCCGGGATGAAGCGATAACCGCCCGGCACGAAATCAGTCGTGCTCGCCATATTAGATGCTTCAGTCGTGCGAGGAGTCGGCACCGCGGCCGGGAGCCGCTGCAAACTGGCCGGTAGCGCACGAATGCCAAGTCCAGCAGTGACGATAGCGGCCTGCCGGAGGATTTCACGTCGGTCGGAGGACATGGTAACCCTTCAGTTTACTGTGCATGGCTACTTCGACCGGCTGGTCGCGACTCAGTACCCACGATGCCACGAACGGCCGCCATAGAGTAGGCATTCTAGCTCCTCGAGTGACAGAAACTGGCCGGTAGCGCCCCAATGATCGGGGCGCTGCTCACGCACCCCAACCCGTCACTGGCCAATGGCTGCTATCGAGTTGCGAAAATGTGGCAGAAGGGGTGAAGTCACGCCTAGAGAGTGGCTACTCAAGTGCAAAGCGCCATGGACGACCTGAGTTTTTCAGCACGAGAGTTGGAACAAGGCGATGTCAACTTGATCGCCGACTATTGGTCTCAAGCCGACCCCGACTATCTGATCGGATTAGGTGTGGACCTGAGCAAGCTCCCGTCATGGGACGATTTCTTCAAGATGCTCACCGAGCAGCTCGAGTTACCGCTGAAGCTTCGCCAATCGTATTGCACGATCTGGCAGCAACATAGCCAAGCCATCGGCCATTGCAACGTGAACAAACTTGTCTTTGGACAAGAAGCCTACATGCATCTGCACCTTTGGCGCCGTGAGCGGCGCTATCAAGGTCTTGGGGTATCTCTGGTGCGGCAATCGTTGAAGCTATTCTTCGACCGACTGGAACTGCAGGATCTGTACTGTGAACCATACGCACTGAATCCGGCACCCAACGCCGTGCTCGCTAAGGTGGGATTTACTTTCGTGAAAAAGTACGTGACTGTCCCCGGTATTATCAATTTTGAGCAAGAGGTCAACCGATGGCACATGAGCCGTGAGCGATTTGCACGTGAATTTGCATTATCCAGGACGGAAACGATACGGTCCGAGCCTGCCCATCAAAACCACAGCGAGCAAAGTGGCGAGAAAGAAACCCACCAGGATTGAGCCATATGAAGCGAAGCGATCGAACCCCACCCCCATGAGCCACGGACCCAATGCCCCTGCTAGAACATATGAGGCGAAGGCGTAACCATAAATCTCGCCAAAGGCGCGCAGACCGAAGTAGCGGCCGACCAAGTACGCGATGACGTCTACTTCGGCACCCATTCCGAGGCCAATCAGAAGTACAGCGGGGAAAAGTAGCCCAGAGTCAGCCCCGGTTCGCAACAAAGCAATCCCACAGGCCGCCGCCCCAAATAGGCACATGGCCACACGCGGTGCAAAGAAGCGATCCAATAGGTACCCGGAGCAAACTCTGCCAATTAGGAGGGCACCTCCGAGAAACGACGTGGCCAATGCCACTCGGTTCGACGAGACTCCTTGGTCACTGAGCATCGGAACAAGATGAATCACGCACCCGTGGACACTGGCGCCGACTAGAAAAAAAGCGCCGACCATAAGCCAGAACGCTCTGTTACACCGAGCATCCCGCCAGGTCATCCCCTCCTCGCCGTTTTGTTTTTCCGCAGCATGAGCCGAAACGATCGCGCCATCTGGTAGCAGGCCAATCTCTTCAGGAGATTCTTTAAGGAAAACCGCCACGGCAGGCATGGAAACCACTAGAACAAACAGCCCAATGATCGTGTAGGTTGAGCGCCAGCCGAGCAGGGCTATGAGCCTTTGAGCAAGAATCGGCATTACGATCGCGCCAGATCCGATCCCAAGCATGGTGAGTCCCAGGGCTAAGCCTCGGCGCCGGTCGAACCAGCGCGAGATAACCTTGACATAAGGTATTGGCCCAGCCCCACTGCCTACGAAGCCGAGCAAACCGTAAAATACGTAAATGTTCCAGAGCGTGGCCGAAAGTAGCTGAGAGGAAACCAGGAGCGACGCAAAAATAGCGGTCGACACGAGGATAACTTTTCGGGTGCCAAAGCGATCGGCCAGTCGTCCGGCTAGAGGCGAGCTGATGCTCTGTATCAGATTAGCGAGCGTAAACGCGAGAGAAATGCTGGCGCGGTCCGAATGCAAGTCCTGAACTAGCGGCTTAATGAAGACGCCAAACGAAAGAACGATGATGGGGGCATAGCCAAGACAAAGACCAATTCCAGCCACTACGATAATCCACCAGCCGTAGAAAAACTTCGGCTGTTCGTTCGTCTTGTATCGAGGGATCAAAGGTGCGCGCCTCTTAGGGATGCCGGTTAGTTTATTTTGGTTTTCTTCCCCAAACTTGAACGAACAAATTCGAAATCACAAGCGTGCCAGCATCGTCTAGATGTCGCTTCAATTCGGCCAACTGCTCCTGATACGCAGCCTCAGTCATCAGTCTTTCCGCGAGTATTCGATCTCGCACATTTTCAAAAAAATCACACAAAATGTTGCGACGGCTGTTGCCGGGCGGGTAGACATGAATCACCGGGTTGACGTGAATGTCGGTGAGACCGGCTGCCCGGAACATTTGGTGCGTCCTTCTTCCCACGAACAGGTCGATCCCGTGGTTCCTGGAGTATGCCTCGAATGCTTCCAATACCCGATCCCAAGCAGGCAAAGGCGGATAACACAGGATCGCTCCCCAGTCAGCCTCATGGCTGGCGACCACGCCTCCCGGCCGGGCCAAGACGATCATTTCTTGCACCACGCGCTGCGGCTCTGGCACGTTTACCAGGACAAGACGTGCGTGAACCAGATCAAAAGAAGCTCTTGGCAGGCCGGTTACTTTCGCGTCTCCGTGCAGCACCTCAACATTCCGTAGGCTATGTCTGGCAATGAATTGCCGCGCCAACTGAACGGTCGATTCACTGCGTTCGAGGCCCACGACTTTTCCATTTGCGCCTACCCGCTCAGAGAGCAGGTCGAGAATCCCTTGCGGCCCACAGCCAATGTCAATCGCTCGATCACCTGTTCGAATATTGAGTTGATCGAGAAGCCGCCTTGAATCCGGCGCAAGTTCCTCCGGCTGCCTCTTGAGACGTTCCTCCTCATTCGCATTGTGGCCCAGGAGATACTCGTCCGGTTGTGGCATGGCGTGGTCTCATTTCAGATCGAGATGCTTCTATCGAGAATGCCGCAAGGGGGCGTTCAACGCTCGGTTTCTGTAAAAGGCGCAACTTTCCAACAATAGTACCGTCCGAGGTTATGGCAAATCCAACTGCCGCGAGGTGACCTCGACCAGTCCCCGGAATGTGAGGCTCGCATGCGATGTGACGCACAGATTGCGCACGAGATGCTCGATGCAAAGGAGCAAGGAACGCACACTGGGGCTTGTTTGACGAAACGCCCGCAGCCTTATGAATGCGATGCGCCAGCGCTTGCGCTGGATAGTCCGCACACTGTCTCTCGCGCTTCAGGCGATCAATGATCGCCGAAGAGCATTGAGCGAATATTTTCGCTTTGGTATCGCGTTCCGACAGATGGCGGCATTCATCTGCGTTGGGGCGCTGGTACTCGCGGGCAACTTCATCTTCGAACGCGGCGTCCTGATCGAGAAGACCACGGAGATTACCCGGCTACCGCCAGCGCCGCCCGTGTCGCCAACCCCAGCGCCGCGAGCCCTCGAGCCCCCCGCAGTGGCGCCCGCGGTTGCGCCTGAGCGGCACGTACTTCCCCGCGAGAATTTGCTGCTGGCGCTTGATCACTACGAACGCGCTGTGCAGCAGCGCAGCAGTGCCAACACGGAACAGAGCGAAGCGGCCTATCAGCTAGCGACAGCCGATCTGGACCATGAGTCCGGCGCTTTCATTGCTCAAGCTGAGGCGATTTCCGGAAAGTCGCTTGCAAAGCTGGCTGCCAGCATCAAGACCTACAGGCAGCACGGCGAGACCTTGGTGAGCATGGCGGATCAGCGCCACGCGCTGCTGAACCAATACTCAATGCTGTTTGAGCAGTTGTACGCGCGCGTCAACGGTTCGCTAAAGGGCGCTTGGAAGTTGTTCGGACGAATCGTCGCCAGACAATCGCTACTGCAACTGAGCGCCGACCTGGATGAACTGCGACGAAGTGCAGCCGCCCTGGGCACCGCGGACAGCGCGGATAGCCCGGAAATAGAGCCCCTGCTGAACACGGAGCAGGTAGTCGCAAAGAGCCTCGAAACCGGCGAAAAAAGCCTTAGGCGCTCGGAAGGCGATGCATGGTATACGGCCATGCGTGATGATTTTGCACAGCTGATGACTGTGCGCCAATCCATAATGGAGTTAAACGCACCAACTCATCAGCGCTTTAGCGAAGTTTCGCAAGAGACGACGAGCGTCGCGGCACTCGTCCCGAGCAAGATCGACGCGCCTCCCGCAAACCCATTAAAGGTGAAGGGCATCGTCCTTGATAAAGCAGCGCGACTCGTGTCGCTCCAGTTGCCGACCGCGTTCGTAACCGCTGCAGCTGTGGCTCCAGCCGTGATAGAGACGCATTCAGTCACGACCCGCGCGCCGCAGGATCATGGCAAGCGCGCGCTGATAGCGTGGCTCAGCGTGGCAGTGTTGGTGCTATTGGTCTCGATCACGCTGGGAACCGTGCTAAGCATCGTGCGTCCGGTGCGGCGCCTGCGCGATGCCACTACGCGGCTGGCGCATGGCGAGAGCGCAGTGCGCGTCCCGCGCGGTGGAATCAGGGAGCTCGATACGCTGGCGGTGGCGTTCAACACCATGGCCGACGAACTAACCACAGCCAAGGCTGCGGCGCAGAATTATCGAGAGAGCCTTGAGGCAAAAGTGGCGGAGCGCACCGAACAATTACAGGAATTGGCCGAGCACGATCCCTTGACCGGCTTGCCTAATCGGCGGCACTTTTTTGCATTGCTCAACGCAGCCATCGAACGCCCCGGCAGCGATGGCTATCACATCGGTGTGCTGTTTTTGGATATCGATAACTTCAAGTACCTCAATGACAGCATGGGGCATGCCTTCGGCGATCGCGTACTGGTGAGCCTCGCGCAACGGTTGCTTGAGGCCACGCGCGCCTTCGGTTTTGCAGCCCGCCTGGGAGGCGATGAGTTTACGGTCGTACTGGAGCGGGCGGCCTCGATAGAGGACATCAGTGTGGCCGGCCGTGCTGTGGTGCAGGCCTTCCAGCGGCCATTGTCGGTAGACGGCCGCGACTTCATCGTCAGTGTCAGTGTTGGAGCCAGCATATATCCCGAGCATGATCGGGATCCCGAGGCGTTACTTAAAGCCGCTGATGCGGCGCTGTTTCGTGCCAAGGCCCTGGGCCGAGGCCAGTTGTCGGTATTCACCCCTGAGCTGCTCGAGGCTGCGGCAGTCAAATTCACTACCGAACAGGGCCTGCGCCGCGCCATTGAGCGTGACGAATTTGAGCTGATGTTCCAGCCGGAATTGAATGTTGACACGCTTGAGACGGCGTTGGTCGAGGCATTGCTGCGCTGGCGCATGCCGGACGGGAGGCTGGCCACGCCCGATCAGTTCTTGGCCGTTGCCGAGGAATCCGGCCTGATCATGGAGATCAGCGACTGGGTTCTGCGATCCGCGATTGAGGCGGCCTCGCATTGGTATCACGGCGCGTGGCCCGAGGCTCGTGTCGCCATAAATGTCTCGCCGCGCCTGCTGTTCGATAATCACGTCGTGGATCGCCTGACCGAGCTATTACGGGAATATAGGCTGCCGGCACGCTGCATTGAGATCGAGCTGACAGAATCGGTCTTGCAAACCGGGCCGGCGACCATTGCGGCCCTGGAATCTCTGCGTAGCCACGGCGTGGCGATCGCGCTGGATGATTTTGGCAGCGGCTATTCCTCGCTTGCCTCTCTCGAACAGCTACCGCTCACACGCGTGAAACTTGATCGCAGCTTGATCGCCGGCATCGATACCAACCCACGCTCGGCCGCAATCGCTCGAGCGATCATCGACATGTGTCACGGCCTGGGACTCGAGATAACGGCAGAAGGCGTCGAACGGCCGGAACAGTTCGCGCTACTGTTGAGCTCCCCCGGGATGTATCTGCAAGGCTATTTACTATCTCATCCCGTAGGCCGCGACGACGTACTGGCCGCCCGAGTCAGTGTCAATCGGTGTGCGCACGAGCTCTTGCTCCGATCGCAATTATCGAGGCCTCCAACCAAGGTCGACTCGAAGCTACCACACCAGCGTAGGTTAACGCAGGCTGGATAGGTCATCCGTCTGGCTGGCATCGTTGTTGCTAGTTTTCACCTAAGGCTTCACAAACTGCGGCGCCATCAGTCGCACCGTATGTCCAAAGCGCTGTAGCGTCCGGACCCAGTGATGCCCACTGGCGCAGGCCTCCATGCCGATCACGCACGGCGGCAGATTCCCAAAGAATACCGTTACTTGTGCGCGCCGCAACTGTCTGCGCAACACTGTCTTATCCCGCTGATCGATCCCGTGCACCTGAAATACATTCTTCGCCAAATCGATCCCGACCGTTGTAATGTTCATCGCGGACGCTCCCATTCGTTTGAGTGGTAACCAGCATTCCCACTTTGGCACACGCGATGCCGTTTAGAGTGGGGGCGTCCATCCCATTGGTATCGGACAGCGGCGGCTGTCCGTTTTGGAGGGACGGCAGCGCTCGACGGCCGAGAGCGCCTCCACGCCATCACCGGCTTCCGCCACCACCGTCAGTTCCGGCCACAGCTCGCGCAGAGTGTCGCGGATCTCGCGCCGGATTAGTGGCTCGTCCTCGGCGACGATGGCAGTGGGCGTAGTCATTGCTGCCCCTCAGCCGCCGCAACGCCGCGCGCTGCCCGCCGGCGCAGCTCTGTGATGAGCCGCTCGAGTTCGGCATCGGCCCTGGCGCTACCGAGAGCATAGAGATTGCGCAGCTGCTCGAGGCGCTGCCGGATGGCCGGCGGATCCACCTGCGTCTCGGTGGCAGCCAGGCGCGAGGCGATCAGCTGGCGCTCGCCCCGCAGGCGCGCCAGCTCTCCCGCGCGCACACCGGCCAGGACGCGCTGGTGCTAGTCGCAGGTCATTGCAGCGTTGCCTCCCCTACCGGCAGTTCTGGCGCTGAGCGGCGCTTGCGTGCCGCTGCGCCGGCACCTCAGGAACCTTCCTGCGATGGCAGCGAGGCGCGCACAGCGGCGAGCTCCGCGCGCAGATCGCGCACCTGCTGCTCGAGTGCGCTCACGCGCTCGGTGAGCGCACCCGGTGCCCTCTCGAGGCCCGGCTCGGCGGCCCGCGCGCTCGTGCCCAATTCACCCGGAGCAGCGTGCACTTCGCCGCTGAAGAGATGCGCATAGCGCGAGTCGCGACGGCCCGGTTCGCGCGGCAGCTGCAGCACGCGTGGACCGGCCGGATCCTGTGCCAGATTGTCGAGTGAAGTCTCGACCTCTGTCACATCAGAGAACACCGCCATGCGGCTGGCGCGCGAGCGCAGCTCTCCCGGAGTCTGCGGTCCGCGCAGCAACAGCTCGCACAGGATCGCGCGCTCCTGCGGCGTGAACTGCAGTGCGCTGAACTCGGTGTTGCAGAAACGCTGCTGATACTTCGGCACGCGACTGCCGAAGCCCGACTTCTCGATCACGAGATGCTTGCGACTCAGTACGTCGATGAGCTCCTGCACAGCCGCGACCGTCAGCTCGAGCACCGGGTCGCGATTGCTCTTCTGATTACAGGCCAGCACCAACGCATTGAGGGACAGCGGGTATTGCTCGGGTGTCGTGATCTGCTTCTCGATCAGACTGCCGATGACGCGCGCCTCGTGGGGCGATAACTGCGGGTTCATGCCGCATTATAGTAGGCGACCCGCAAATCGCGGGCACCGTAGCGCCGATTTCAGCAGGATTGACAACGATGAATGCGCTCGATCCCGGATGTTCGCCGAAAGATGTGGTCGATGGGCGCGGCGTCGAGGCGCCGGGAAGCGGACATTGACCACAGGCGGCTCCGGGTCACGACCGGAAGTAGAGGCCTATGCGGCAGCAGGCC
>Ga0302177_10001977_pt1 | contig 14526 bp, 25 predicted proteins | sample I_Palsa_E1_2_FD_198780 | JGI IMG/M metagenome (GOLD analysis project Ga0302177, IMG submission 198780) | Peat permafrost microbial communities from Stordalen Mire near Abisko, Sweden - I_Palsa_E1_2 | ecosystem: Environmental > Terrestrial > Soil > Palsa > Peat permafrost | place: Sweden... | reverse complement strand
CCATCGCGTCAGCGAACGCCGATGGTGCGCCGCGAACTTGCCAGCTTCGCCATCCCAGCATCGTCAGCGACTGTGCCGCTTATATGCGGCGCTCAAGCTCGTCCAGCAAGTCGCGCAGATCGTTGGCCATGATCAGCGCCGCGCTGCCGTCGCACTGCGCCGCCCATACCCAGCCCATACGCTCCGTCGTGATCTTCCACTCGGGATGATCGTGCTCGAAGGACGGCGGGGCACTTGATCTTCTGGGGATGCAGCAGCCCCTACCTGGCCGCTCGGCAACGGACGAGTGGTGGCACCCTGGTCCCTGGTTCCGCAGGAAGGCACTGTCACGGCGCGGATGATTCGACCGCCGATTTCTGCGCGTGCAGTACTTATTCTGGTTCACCTGGGAGGACGCCCTCCGCCACCACGGTCGTCTCGATTTCTTCGATTCCTTATCTCTCGTTCTAGTCTAGTCCTAGAACTCTCTCGTCTTGGTTCACCCCTAGAGCGATATTCCCTTTCGAATCTTTCAATAGAACGCCCTCGGGCTTCGAATCTGCTTCTAGCTTCTAGGTATTCAAGTCTTGCTTCCAGCTCTCTTGTCTTGCCCCTATAGCGACCTTCACTAATTCCAGGCAGAAATCTGCCCAGTCTTTCTGGCTTATTCAGAATGTACCCCACCAGGCCGAGTGCAGAAATTGCACCGGCACCTCCCTCTCCAAGCAACTGGGCTACCAGTGGTGAACCCATGCGCAGACTGCCCATTAACGGAGACGCTGGAGCGGCTACATTGGACCCGGACTGATCAAATTCCTGGGAGGTTACGTATGGGACAGCTACTTCGCTGTGCAGGTCAGCGAGTAGTGACGTGAATTTCGCCAACTCGTCAAGCCTGAGCCCACGGGGATTCCATATGATCGTGCACGAATCCTCACGTTCAGGAACAGCCATTCGCCATCTCCCGCATCAATCAGTCCGAAGGCCCCCAGCCCAACGGCCCTTCGGGGAGGCCGCTACCCAGCCGCGACGCTCGCGTAACTGCCCGAGGCCGCCTCGTAACACAGTAACTCTCTCGACTGGCGCGTGGCCCGACTTCGGCGGGGGCACGGCTCTTGGTACCACCCCAGAGCTACAAGGCCCGCAGGATGCGTCCTGACGCGACGCAGAGATGCGTAAGGGCCACGCCCCTGTCCAGGCGGGACGTCTTCTTCGTACACGGATCGTGACGGAATCCCCGCTGGCAAGGCCCTGGCGACTACATATCGTTACGAAACGGGAGGTAGTCGGCCGAGTCTGACATCACTGTGTGTAGCCAAAAAGGGGTGCCAACGGTACCGCACGTAGATACGGAAAAGTCTGCCTGACCTGGTATACCCCAGCGTCGCATACACTGGGCAGTAACAGGGGGCACATCATGAGGATCGACCCAGCGGCACAGGCAGACCGGCGGAGGCACGCGATGCAGGCCCAGCGCGCGATGCAGCCGCAGCCTCAGCAGCCGGTGAGCTACCCGACCATGGGCGACCGCATGGCCCAGCAGCAGCAGGGCATCCAAAACTTCAACGACGGCATCCAGGAAGACCACGCCCTCGGGAACAAGCTGTTCGCGGAGAACATGCTGGCGGTCGGCGCAGTGATGGCCGGGGTGCGCGTCTGGCAGCAGCGTCGCGCCAACGATATCGCCACCAACGCCAACGCGCTCGCCAACGCCACCCCCGAGCAGGCTGCCGGTGTCAACGCGCTCGCCGCGCAGAAGAAGAGCCACTGGTACAGCCGCAGGCCCACCGCAGGCTGGGTTATGCCGGACGGTTCCATTGTCAAGGTGCGCCTCTGATTTGACTCATACCCAGGCGTCGCATACAGAGAAGCCTCCCACTTCGGTGGGGGCTTTTCTCGTTGCCGACGTCGCTGTAATGACCTCTGACAGCGCTGGCGAGGCGGCAGTTACACCGCCCAGAGCCGTAGGCCCGTTAGGATGGCGCTGGGAACGCTACACGAGTATATCTGCGCCGATGAATAAAGACGCCGCCCGGCCCAAGGAGTGTGGGGAAACCGAGCGACGCCTCTGTCCCCAGGGGTACCAGCATCGTCATGCTGGTCAACAATTCAATGCCCTGGAGAAGTTCTAGTGTGAAGATCCACGAACCACCGATCTGCCATTATGGGTGAATGGACCCCATTGCGGCAACCATTCCTGCCGCGAGCGATGGCCCGTGGACCCGCTTACACCCGTTACAGAGGGACTACCCCGGCCCCCTGCAACAGGTGGTCTTAGTGGACTCGGCAGAAGACTCCCGGCTCCTACCGAGCCCAGTCTATGTTTCGTCGGCTGCTTTCTTGTACCGACGTACTGCCTTTTCCACCTGCGGCAGAGAATACCTTTTCGCTGCCTGGTGATGCCTGAGGCGCTCGTCTGGGTTCACCGGTTCGACGCCCTCGGCCTGGACGACCTCGACCAACTCCCGGAGTGACACACCATCTAGCGACCTCACCGGCAGGCTCGCTATGACAGACAAAGTGAGCCGTTTGATGGGCCTGGCCATATCATTACTCGACCGAGATGAGGTCGGAAGCGGACGCATCCGCTGGCTCAGTTAGTGAACCCGGGCAAGCCACCATGTGGCCTGGAACGTCGCCCAGTGCGGAGATCTCATAGGCCACGTACCGGCGAAGCTGCCGGATCAGCCCGTCATCTAAGCGGCGAGAAAGCTGACACCCACTACAGGTTCCCCACCTGGCGTCTTCCAGCCGCTGTGCCTTCGCCCTCGTGGCTTCGGCCTTCGCCTCGGCCTTCTCTTCGACTGTTTTCGCTGTCATATCGTGACCCCTATCCTAGAATTCCCCGGTCGGTATGAATGTGTTCGGCTCTGAATCGAGCGAACACTTCGGCGTCAGTAATGGTTTCGGCAGGCGGTAGCACTTCAGCGGTATACGCCGCAGGGATAACTGCCGGTTCGGCTGCCTGAGTGCGTGCTGCCTCTATTGCTGCGAGGTGCTCAGCATTCTTAATCGCGCTGATCCTGGCATCCTGTTCCCTGAACTTTGCCATCAGCTCATCGTGACGACGACGGCGCTGATCTTCTTGCAGCCGCAGTGAGGCTAAGAGCTGCTGTCCCTCGACAGAATGCCGGGGGACATCGGTTGGTTTCATATCTAGTTCTCCTCGTTGTCTAGTGCCGGTGTGATCAGCCACGGCCCATCCTGCCTCTGCTGCCAGAACCCATGTGGCCCCGCTTGCCATCCGTCTGACCCATTCGGCCTCTTGCCTTGCCAGGCTCAACCCCCATGCGGCCTCGCTGGGACGTCGGGTACGACTTCTCGGATTCGAACGGTGGTGGTGCATCGCCCCTTGAACGACGTTTGCGCCGTAACCGCACCGTGGGGCGGGCGGGTTCATAGCCGTCATCATCACCGCTACCTTGGCCAGGGACGCGCAGGCCACCCGGAGCCCAGGCACGGGTCCAGAGATCGTCCACCAGATGCACCTGCTTGCCTATCAGCACGCCGGGGCCGGTTGCTTTGCCTGCGCTCCGGTCCTCCAGCGGTGCCCTGTGTTTGGCCGGGAGGATGACTCCCTTGTTCGAGTAGACGGTGCGGCTAACCTCTGTGATCGTGACACCGGCCACCCTGGCAGACCGTCCGTACGCCAGCTCGTGCGCCTGCCCCGGGGTGGTCCATGTACCGCCAGCCCAATCGACGCCGCCGAAGTCATCGTCCGGGTGGCACAAATAGAAACCCCAGGTGTCGCCGTCGCTGCTGTCGCTGCGGGTACGGACTGGCTCTAGCACCTTGCCGCGATCGAGTAGGACGAACTGCTCCCGCGCGAACGTGCACTGGTACCGGCCCCCAAAGGTCTCCAGCTCGGCCAGCAGCACCGGTTCGCTACTCAACCGGGCCGCCAGCGTCCGCTAGCGCCTGTACGCGGCGACACCAATCGTTCAATTCCGAGGCTGGCCAACGGCGTTCGCGCCCGAGCATGAAGGACTTGGGTGCGGCCCCGAGCTGACGCCACTTGGCCAGAGTTGACTTATGAACGCCTAAGGCCTCGGCCGCCTCTAAGGTGGTCAGCCATTGGTCTGACTTATCAGGCAGAGTTAACAATTGCACCACGCCCCGCGTTGGTTGGACTACAGTTCCTATACAGTACCCATATTACAGACTCAGCCCCGAGTGTTGTTAACTCGGGTCGCGTCAGGTAACGATAGTCCCCCGGTGGTGGACGGGAAAGCGGATCGGTGGGCCCTAAACGGCCTGAAACGCTGTTTTGGCGGGGAACGAAGGGTGCGTCATAACCAGTGGAAACGCGCTGAGAGTGCACGCTGAGGGGACACTAGATGCACACCTGGGAACACTATCGGCGCGCTGAATGTATGGTGCGGGTACATGGACAGCCAGGGTATCCAGCATACCGTTCCACGCCGCAGAAGGTAGTCCCAGGAGGCTACAACCCCTTGTGGCGTTGAACATTTCGCGCAGGGAGGGCACTGAGGGAGATGAACACCAGTAGAGGAACAATGGACAGAGAGAATGGACAATAGACACAGGGAGTAGACACTGGGATGCCTGGACCAGTGCGGATGGCGGTAATATCCTCCAGCCCCAGCCTTTATTAGGGTTAGTAAATGGGACACTGTTTCTGGCCAATATAGGTCCTATATCCTGGCGCGGCTCGCATCGATCTGCGAATTCGAACCGAGGCAGCGGCTCCAGTGGCCTTTATTCAGTGGCTGGGATAGTAGTAATTGCGTCAGCGGTATATGCTGAAAGTGTATACACCTGCAATTAATTACGCCCACTGAGAGGCTGACGATAATGGCAGCAACACTAGTACCCGCGACCGACATCATTAAACCCGCGCCAATTAATGCCGAGGTCGAGGAATTGGAGCGCCATTGGCTATGGTCCGATAGGCACGATGGCATCTCAGATCGTGTGCCCGAGGACTAACCCCCGCGCCGAATGATGTCGTGATCCAAATGATGTCACGATCTATCGGTGCCCACGGTCCCGCACACCGCCGAACATCAACTGCATCGGGCTCGGCCTCGGCTGCCCCTGCATCGAACCTAGTGCGCACACCGTGTGGCCCCACACTGTGACGTCCAGGCACCCACAGCGAGGCCCTGAGATGGTCTGTGCGGCTGTTGCAGGCTGCGGCGGTGTACCTATGACCTGGGTATCGGCAGGGGTCATAGGGGCGCGATTGTCCTCGGCGTGGTGTAAGTCAGCATGACCTCCATCACACTAGTGTGCCCCTGCCCCGGGCAAACCATGACTATCCGGGCACGAACGCTGTGACCTGCGGTGTAACAGTTACTAACCTAGATGTGACGTGATAATGTTCGAAGTATGGGAACACAGCAGCGAATTCGGGTCGTAGCCTACCTCCGCGTGTCCACTGACAAGCAGGCCGAAGAGGGCAACGGGCTGGACGTCCAGGAGCAGGCCATCAGGGCGTGGGCACGGGCGAACGGGTACCGTATCGTCGGCTGGTTCCGCGACGAGGGGGTCAGCGGCAGCAACGGCCTGGACACCCGCGTCGGACTGTATGACGCGCTCACCGAGATCACGGCCGGGCACGCCCAGGGGATCGTGGTCAAGTGCCTGGACCGGCTGGCCCGCGACCTGGTGCTCCAGGAGTCGCTTCTGGCCGAGATCAAGCGCATGGGCGCTCAGCCGTTCACCACCTCGGCCGGGGAGCAGGCGTACCTCACCGACGACCCCGACGACCCGAGCCGCAAGCTGATTCGCCAGATACTCGGCGCGGTCAACGAGTACGAGCGGTCCATGATCACGCTGAGGCTTCGCACCGGCCGTGCATCCAAGGCGTCCAAGGGAGGCTACGCATACGGTTCGCCCGCATACGGCCAGCGTGCCGATGACCGCGAGCTGGTTCCTGACGAGGCCGAACAGGCGGGGGCCCGGCGCATCCAGGAGCTTCGCGCATCCGGTGCGTCTATGCGGGGGATCGCGGACACACTGAACGCTGCGGGCATCCCGGCCAAGCGCGGCGGCACCTGGAGCCCGATGACCGTCAAGCGGGTCTTGGACAGGGAGCAGGCTTGACCATGAGCAGAACCAAGTACCCGTGGGCCGACGCAGCCGTATGGCACGCAGTACCGTCGCAGGCCGATGATGACCTGGCCGATGACAACGCCTACGGGACCTGCCCTCGGTGCGGGCCGGGTTCAACCTTTTTGCTGATGGCGTTCTGGATTTGCGAATTCTGCGGTAGCTGGCCCGATGGGCCGGTCAGCAGGCCCGATGACAGGCTGCCCGATGGCCGGGGCTTCTGCATGCGCGCACGGTGAACAATGGTCATGGATATACTCGCGTCAATATAATAGGCCACCCCCGGCTCAAAGCGTTACCGTTCAGCAGGATAATGCTGTGGGATAAATGGCGTGCAGTATATTCCGGGCCGCGCAGTTACGACTCCCCGGCCTCCGCGCGACCATTGTGGCCCGCCGAAACAATGGCGGGGCAAGGCTGGAAGAATGGCAGGCGGCTACACAAGAATGACAGCGAGGCCGAACATGGTTTCGAATTCTTGGGTGCCGTGCCATTAAGGCGTGGGTGGCCACAGCCTATCAGCCAGGATTCGGATTTATCGGAATGGCTTCCAGGATAGGCAGTGGCCAGTGGCCAGTGGCCTAACAGCCGTTAGTAGTCATTAAAATGGCTCATATAAGCCATATTCCCAGCAGTGGCTCTTGTACTATGCCCGCTGCTCATACTACCTGCTGTTCCCCGTACCATCCAGGACTCGCACCAGCGCCGACATTAACGTGCACAGGTTTCCTATGGCCTGCCCCACGATGGTCCTGTACGGCTCCCCTAGCGAGCTGGGGGCGTGCCCGCAACCTGCTGGGGATTGGGGTGGAGTCGTCTGCGGCGTCACAGGGCCCTCCTGGAGACGCCGACATCGCTAACCGGCTATGGAGATACGCGCGGGGTTACCCGCACAACTACCCGGTCCCTGCCCTGGCGCAGATCTTCAATGGCACAAGGGTGTTCGAGGATGGCCCGCTGACCAGCCCGGACGGCACTAGACCATAGCGATTCATGGTATCCTGTATTTATACGAAGAAGGAGAACGGCATGCAACTTCCCAGCACAGCGGACGCTACGTACTTAACCGCTACCGCGTTAGCCGACTACGACGCCAGGGTCTCGGCCTACATTGCCCGGCGGCATATTCCCGTAGCGGCCCACCAGCTCAGCGCTGGCAAACTGTACCCACTCTGGGACCAGCGGGATATTGACCGGTTCGCAGCCCGCCGTGACGCTATCGCGGCAGCGGTCGCTAAGGCCGAGGCCGAGCTGGATAGCCAGGTGTCCGTCTGATGGACGACCCCACCGCATTCCTCGCCGGGTTAGATAGCAGTCTGGCTGACCTTGATAAGCCGCAGGTGTGACGCTGAACCCGGTGACTTTATCGTCGGGGTCACTGAAGACCACCACGTCATCGTTCTCTGCCCCAGGTGCCAGGTCGGCACCTACGCCAAGACCCTGACCCACGGGTACTCGATAGCCAGCGCACACCTGAATGGCGAGGACGTCCCCAAGGCACCGCAGGCCAGCGGCGACCCGGCACCCGGGCGCTTCAAGCTACGGGTCGGTGTCTGGGACCGAGGCACTGAGGACGAGCGGTGGGTGTTTGCCGCCGACTGCCCCGCCGGGGATGGCTGGGGCCGCGAGGTCAATAGCCTGCGCACGGCCTGGCACAAGGCGTGTCAGCACTGCGAAGAATGCCATGGCCGGGAGCCGTGGGTGCCTGATACGTACCGTGGGAAGAATGCCCGAACGTGAAATACCCGGCCCCCGTGACCAAAACGGGGAACCGGGCTCAATCTCAAGGAGCTACACCATGCCGACGAACTACAATACACATATCGTATCACGGGTTTTAGCCGGATGACGCGCCAGGTGAGGCGGCGGACTAAGGACGAGCCCCCGAAGAAGAAGCCCGAGCCGGTCGCGGCCAAGGACGTCCGGCCGGTCGAATGGATCAACGCCGTGAACCGTGAGCCGAATGACCTGAGTGTCTCGGCCAGGTATATGTCCGGGCTGATCTTCACCTTTGCCGATGCTGAGACCGGCAGGAAGGTTCACCCGGGTACCGATCTGCTGATCGAGCGCATGGGCTGGGGCAAGAGGCAGGTGCTGCGGGTCATGTCCGAGTACCGGGAGAAGGGGTACCTCTACAGGTACCTGGCGGCCAACAGGCAGGCTGGGCACGCGGCACACCACCAGCTAACGGTGCCGATCCAAAGTGACACCACAGCACCCCAGGACGATAGCCAAAGTGACATGGGCGACGTCCAAAGTGACATGGGCGACGTCCAAAGTGACACCACAGCACCCGTATCAGTTCACTCAGATCAGTCCACTGGTAACAGGCCACTCATAGATCATAGTGACGATGATCCCGCTGGCACTATCTCTTCCTCTACCCCTGACGAAGGTCAAGAGCATGACGCCCCCCAGGAGGACCTGGGAGACCATGACGGCCTCGGCCTGGATGACTCTCCCGCTGGGGAGTCCTTAGACCCCCAGGATGACTCTGGCTCGGATAGTGACTCTGGCTCGGATAGTGACGATGGGGACTCCCAGGATGATCTCAGTCCCTGGGCTAATAGCCTGGGCATCCTTCTGGACAAGCTAGCCCGGGAGCACTCTGGCTGGGACATCAACAAGGACAAGGCTAGGGAGAAGCTGCTTCCGGCTGCTACTAGGCTGCATATCCCGCTCAGGTGGTTCTGCGCGGCCATGGACTTCTACAGCCACACGGATTACTGCAAGGCTACTGCCCAGGGTATGGGCTTCCTCCTGAATGATGCTGCGTACGCCAAGGCTGTCAGGGAGTTCACTAGGCACCTGGATGGTATCCGCGCGGAGCGCGTTAAGGAAGCCGAGGCAGCCGCTAGGGCACTCATCATCTGGTGGCGTCGCTGGCAGCATAATCCTCACGACAACCGTAGTTCTAGCGACTGGATGAAGTCCTCAGGAAAGGTGGAGTCGGCTACCCGCCCAGGAGCATCCATCTGGACGAGCGTGGGTGTTGACCACCTGCTGGTCTGGGTAAACGCTGCCGAGCAAGACCAGTTCCGCAAGGACAACTTCGTTGACGATGAGGTGTTCCGCTCGATCGTGGATAGTTCCGCGTTCCGCACAGAAGAAGAGCACGATGACGAAGAATCAGCAGCATGAGGAGAGGAACAGCATGACCTACGTGACTACCAGCCAGCCCCCCTTCAATGGCGACGTCACCAGCACCGCACCGTTGCCGTGGGCGATAGCCGCCCGCGACTCTAAGAACTTCATCGGAAGGGAGCTGCTCCTGGTCCTGAATCTCGCCGCGTATGCGGGTAAGTACACCGGCCGTATCGATGCCTGCGACGCCGGGTGCGACGAAACGGCCTTCAAGCTCGGCGTCAACGTCAATAAGGTTCGCGATGCCCGTAAGGCAGCAGAGGACTGCGGGTACCTGGTGGAGCTGAGCGACGGGTGCCTCCAGCTCACGGTTCCGGCGTAAAGGAGAATGATTATGTCGAAGTTCCCCGACTTAGACCGGTTCAAGGCCGAACGCAAGATAAAGGAGCAGGCGGTATCGGAGTACCAGGACCGTCTGATGGCCCAGCTCCGTATCGCCGCCGACATCTTCACCGGCAGTGACAGGGACTCCGAGGTCGTCCGTACAGTCCTCAGCGGGGTAAACGACTCCATCGTGTCCGCCCAGTCGGTCGGTGAGCGAGACGCCCGCACGGTCTTCGGCTGGGTGCGCTCGTACCTGGTATTCGCCGGGCTCGTCCTCCCGATCGACGGTGATAGTGATGTCGAGTGCCTGAAAGAGTTCGGGCCACTGAACAAGGATGCCCGCCTCGCCCCTGAGCCGAAGGCAGAGGAATCCGCATGAGGTTCCCAGTCATGGTCGTAGGGCCCGGCCCGCTGCCCGCTTACAGTGGCCCGAAGGAAGGTCTTACGGATCGGTACGTTAACCGGGACTTCCAGGCCTTCGTGGCGGTCACCGGCCCGGTCACAGACGATATCGGCCCCGAGCACACACCCGTTGGCTACCTATCCATGGACCAGCACCACCAGGTGGGCAACGTCAGTGTGCGCCCCGACTTACGCCGCAAGGGTATAGCCACCGCCTTGTGGCACGCGGCCAGGGACGACTTCCCGGACCTGCGTCACAGTGACGAAATGACTGTGGTCGGCAAGGCCTGGGTCACGTCCCTCGGTGACTGGCTGCCCGCTCGTGCAGCCGTGCTCATTCCTCCGTTGCCCGATCCGTGGAATATGTCGCGGGCACAACTAGACCGCGCGCTATCAAAGGAGCCGGTATAAGGACCGATACTAAGAAGTAGTACAACAATGGCCACTTGACCAGGGCCGTTGGTACGAAGACGAGAGACAACAACCAGAGAGACATCACAATGAGCGAACAAGACTTATCCAGCCGTGAACCCGACGATGATGCGCTCGAAGAGCGCTATCGTACTTTCCTCTCCCACAATGTCAGGCTCCCGGGTCATCCATTACCGGACGGTGACCCGAGCCCTGCCCGTCCGCCTGTTACCTTCGCGGACGTGATCAAGGGCAGTGGCCCCGATGCCAGGGAATCCAGTGGTGCACTACTCGCGCCAGTCATGGTTCCACGTCATGCGCTCGACGTAACCGGTAATCCCGGACCATGTGTCCATACCTCCGTGGCCCAGGAATTCATCGCAGCAGGGCCCGGTGAGACGGCAGCATTCCGGCCCCGCAGGAGTGACCGTATCCCGGTATCGGACAGTGCTGCTCCCGAGGTAGACAGTGGGTCGCTTAATCCTTGGGCCCCGAAGGTGGGTACGCCATGAGCGCTGAAGAGAACAGTGGCAGCAGCGGGTATTGGCGGAAAGCGATACCTGCCTGGCAACAGGTGCCTGCACCCGCGCCTACCGAGCCTGAGGCAGTGGCCGAAGCAGTGGCTCCCGCTCACGCTACCGAATGGGTGGGTGATGTCGAGAAGGGTACCGGCCGTGCATCGTTAACCGCCGCCGAGCAAACCGCGCTTGGTATGGGTTATGGAGCCCATATGAATACCGGCTATGCGAAGCGTGATCCTAGTTACCAGCAGGCGCAGCACATTGCGGCTGGCGGCACATCAATCGGTGCTGCCCCCGCTACAACAAGTTCTATCGTCACCGACCGTACCAATACAAAAGGAGCAACATCATGACTTCACCTATCAGCAGCACCCAGCGCACCGGGCTCCAGAGGGCTAGCCAGCGCGTTCCTGCAAAAGGGGACTATACCGGTGCCCGTCAGATCGAAGTGCAAGAGGAAGCCGATGCGCGAGGTGCAGCCCGAGCCCGTTTAGCGGAATACGCTACCGACCCCGAAAGCGTCTGGGTGTATATCCAAGTGGAAGGCGTGGGACTCGTCGCTGTTGACGCGCGAGCCTATGCCGTTATCAAGCGCACCTTAGGCAGGTAATTACAATGACAACACCAGATCCGAGCAGTGCTACCCCGGCGGGCTGGGACAACCAGCCTCCCAGCGCTTGGAGCCGCGTCCGCGACACAGCAGCAACGCTCCCGAAGGGCGCGGGCATCGGCGCCGCATACAGGGCCGGAAAGCAGCTCGGTGCCGAGCAGTTCGGCAGCACACACTGGGGCAACGTCACCGATGCCGCTAGTCATGGCACCATGAGCAGTGGTGACAGTGGCCCCGGCGATTATGCGACGTCCGATCAGCTCCAGGAGCACGCCGACCAGCTCAACGGCAGGATGGATGAACTGGCTGGTTCGATCGGCAGTATGCAGGGTGGCGGCGGACAGGCTAGCCCACAGAACAGCAATTTACAGGGGCTCACCCCGAGTCGCATGCCCGCACGCCCGCCCGAGGTCAGCCCACTGGCACGATCTGCTGCACAGCGTCAGGGCGCCATGGACCAGATGGCGGCCGGGAATCAGCAGCTCGCCAGCACCCGGGCCAACTTCAGTGCGCGCTTTGCGGCCAGGCAGGCGCAGGGCGGGATGGCCGCCGTCCAGCCCACCGGCAACGGGATGGGACAGACCACCCAGGAAGCAACCATGAGCGGAGCCCTCCGGGGCAATGGCATGCGCAGCCCCACCGGCAACGGGCAGTCCCAGTCAAGTTTCGAGAAGTCCAGGTTCGGCCAGTGAACCCCGGGCACAGGTTCGGCCAGTGAACCCGACGCTGGATCTGCCGTGTCAGAGGCATGTTGGTTTACAACTATCAACCTCTTAGTAAGGAGCGAGTCTTGGATAGTAGTAGAAGCGCTGGCCTACAGGGGTTGGCGCATTCCAATCATGCCTGCATTCGTATGCGCGCAGTGCAGCAGACAGCTTTTCATGAAGGTGTCGGTTAGTGAGAAAAATGATGCGTTCGGGCTCGGTGTGTGTTATTGAGGATATCTCTCTGAGTGACTGACCGCTTGATAGAAATGAAGTAATCAACGCGATCTCGTCCTCGCTTGCACAGGACCGAAGGCTTCGAGGTGGGTGATAGAGCCAAGGGATTAGGGGCGGGGACTGGTTGGGTTGAGCTTGCATCCCAGGCTGGCAGACAGACCTGCCAACGACTTCATTGGTGGGAAGATAGGCAATAAGTCTGCTGTTGACTAGCAACACGGTAAACCACTGGTCATCGGATGTTAGAACGTAGCCATAATAGACAAGGTGAGTATCCAGTTCGATCCGTTCCGCGTTCAACCACATCGAGTGTGCGGCTTCAGCATAGTAACCACGATTTTGCGGAACCGGATATATAAAGTGAAGGTATGGAAAGAAGGCAATGGCGGCAATCAGAGCCACTACGGAGGTTACCAGCAAGGAAAAGCTATCTAGTAGCCCAACCCCCGCGCTTGACGCTGTAGAGCTGGTATATACAATGAATATAATAGCCAGTATGCCCAGCGCCACTAGTATGTCGCGCACAGAGTATCCGAAGGCCCCGGAGGACACGCGGGCGACTATGTGATGTTCATTGTTATTCGCCAAGCGCACCGGCAATGGAAAATATGGGTTCGACATCGCGATCACGAGCGTAAGTGCTGCGACCATCACGACGATGATGCTTAACCCCTCAACAAAACTTCTGGTATAGCTCCAAACAGCGATAAAGATTATTATTAAAATTACCAGGGCTATTAGCCGATAGTTGTGGAACACGCCGACCGTTCGATTCCAGTATGCCTCTGCAACACCGCGGCCCTCGGCCGCCGTTATAGAGGTGGGAGAGATGAATGCGGCGAATATGAAGGTCATTATGCTAAGGAGAAAGTGCCGGGTGAGCAGCAGAAGGAGCGCCACGTAAGGCATGAAGACAGGGATCAGCGGTATAACCGTACCTAGCAGGGTGTTAACGAATCCGCTGGACGAGGCGATCGTTACGGCTGTCGTCGTATTGAAGTTCGCGACGATGATTAGCCTCGCTGCCGAGATAAGCAACAAGCCAGCGGGCGACAGGATCAGGGCAATTGACCGCCTGGTTGTCATCAGTAGCTACAGGTGGGCTAGTGATGACATCTGATTCATAAGGATAACCGACACTTAACCCCTAATCGTTTCTATTTCTGCAGCAGATTAATAATCTACATAGGTGATGACATTGGGCGTCATTCCGCTTGACGTATGGCAGTTAATGCCTGTAAGACGCGCAAGTCAACCGAAGGTATGACAGATTAATCTTGCGATATGATAACGATGATCAGACCGTCAGGACCTTTGTCTTCTAGCAAACAAATGTTGCTCCTTCCATAGTAGCTCATTCAGGCATGAATTGGGATAAATCGTGTGTCTTCCCCAGTCTCCGGGCATATCAACCTCTTAGCAAGGAGCGAGTCTTGGAGCTATATCGGCGGTCGGATCGCTGTGCGCACAGTGGCCGGTCCCGAGAAGCCCCGCCACCCGCCGCGCGCTGGCCCTGCTGCTGGCAAAAGGCCTCGTCTCCAACGGCGACCCCCGCCCCGGCTACCCGCCTGTGCTACCCCCACGAGCAGGGCCAGTCGACCGTCTGGGCCATCACGGACGCTGGCCGCGCCTACCTGGCCCGGTAAGCGGTCGGTGGGCAGTGGCTCTCGGTGCCAAGCGCATCGGGGGCCAAGTCATGTTCGGCGCAGGATCATCGTCGGCGTGAACAGTGGCTTGACCAGGTAGAACACCTTCTAGACGGCCCTGACAGCCACGCTGCCGCGACCCCATGCGATGACACCACCACTATGCCTCCGCGCCTTCAGCGTGCCCCTGGAGACCGCACAGGGCTACTTCTGCCCTTGCGTCCCCGGCGCATGACCTGGCCTCAGAACAGTGCTCTCATGACCCCCCTGCGTACTCCAGGCTCACATCGCCGCCACCAGGGAGCCGGGCCGGGCTACCGGGGACCCTGGCGGGAGCCCGCAGATTCCTCCGGGCCACCCGGCGCTCAAGAGGCGGCTAGTTGCCGAGCGTCCGGCGACTGTCACGTTAGGTGACGTATACCTCTGACTTCCTAGTCATTTCTCCTCTAGGTACCAGTATGCGCACTCCGTAG
>Ga0302177_10001976_pt1 | contig 14530 bp, 14 predicted proteins | sample I_Palsa_E1_2_FD_198780 | JGI IMG/M metagenome (GOLD analysis project Ga0302177, IMG submission 198780) | Peat permafrost microbial communities from Stordalen Mire near Abisko, Sweden - I_Palsa_E1_2 | ecosystem: Environmental > Terrestrial > Soil > Palsa > Peat permafrost | place: Sweden... | reverse complement strand
GTCGGGCGAGCGGACCTTACAGAGTACAACCCTCACGACCCGGACCTTCGACTACAAGGCTCCGGGTGGATCGTCTAGCCTGGCGAATGGCACCTCGACTCCGACGCTGCCGAACCAAGGTAACTTACCGTCGCAGACCGAAGTGTATGAATACAGCGGCGCATACACGTTCGGGCAACAATCCGGTGGCGATAATTTAGCCAAGATCCGGATGGAAGAGTGGGAATCGTGCTCCAAGCGGTTCTTCGGTTCGGGCGGGGTGCGTAACCTCGATGCCGGACACTGGTTTGAACTGACTGACTGCCCGGGACATAGCACAGATAGCCAAGCCAACCGGCAGTTCGGGATTATCGAGACCCGGTGGTTTATCGAGAACAATCTGCCGGTATCGGATACGGCGGATTTCCCGTTTAGTTTAAAAAGCCAGTTGGATGAGGTGAAAGCGCAGCAGGCCAGCACGGCCGGTGGTTTATCCATCCGGCATCCTGACGGTAGCCAAGGGTTCTTTCTGGCGCAGATTGAAGTCCAACGCAAAGCGATTCCGTATCACAGCCCGTTCGAGCATCGCAAACCGGAAATGTCGCTGCAGACGGCGATTGTGGTCGGGCCAGCGAATCAAGAGGTCTATACCGACACGTTGAACCGGATCAAGGTACGCATGCATTGGGACCGCCTGAATCCCGGCGACGAAAACGCTTCGTCCTGGGTCCGCGTGGCTTACCCGGATTCAGGAGGGAGCCGTGGCGGTGTCCACGTTCCTAGAATCGGCGACGAAGTCGTGATTTCATTCCTGGATAACGACTGCGATAGACCCCTAGTGACGTCCCGTATGTATAACGGGTCCAAGAAACCTCATTGGCATTCCAACGGTTTGTTGTCAGGATATAAATCCAAAGAACACCAGGGCGATGGGTTCAATCAACTGGTGATGGATGATGCAACGGGCCAGAATCGGACCCAACTGTATAGCACCAGCACCAATGCCCATCTACATCTTGGATATCTGATCGATCAGAACGGCAATTCACGCGGTAGTTACTTAGGCAGCGGCTTTGATCTCAAGACCGAATCCTATGGGGCGCTACGAGCCGGTCAAGGGATGTACGTGACCACCTACCCGGCCGGCATGGGCAGTCAGCCGCTCGACGCTCGGGCGGCCTCAAGCCAACTGATCAATGCGGAAAGCTTGCTGGAGTCGATGTCACAGGCCAGCGAGGCGCATCAGGCTTGAAAGCCTCAAAGACGGCTATGACGCCCTCAAAACCTTCACCGACGCCACACAAAACGTAAGCGCGAATTAACACGCACCGCAGTGAGTTATTCCGCGCGCTGCGGCTAGATCAGGCCGGTACCGACACTCGATGCGGCTTCGCAAAGTTGAACGGCAGGAGATCGCTGATATCGGCATCTGACGCGCGTTGCGGCAACTCGGTGAGAACGCGAAGCAGATATGCATGCGGCTCGACGTTGCACGCGCGGCATGTGAGCATGAGGCTGTAAATGATCGCGCTGGCCTTTGCCCCGGCGACCGTGTCACTGAAGAGCCACGCCTTTCTTCCGGTCGTAAATGGCCGGATATCCCGTTCGAGAAGGTTGTTGTCGATGGGGTAACGACCATCCTCGACGTAGCGCTGCAAGTATTCCCACTGATTGCGCGTGTAGCTGATGGCCTTGCCGGTCAGGCTTTCGGGCAGCACCTGCGACGCTTGCTCATCGAGCCAGATTTTGAAGGCATTCAGCAGTGGCACGCTGTGCATCTGGCGCAACTGGTATGCGTGGTCTGCGCGGGTTTGCCCCTCGGGCAACTGGCCGCGCGCGAGGGTCTCGACCTGGTACAGCGCCTTGAAGTATTCGAGTGCCTTGCGGGCGCGGCCATCCGGTTTCTTGTGCGCCTTGTACGCTTCATCAAACGCTCTGCGTGCGTGGGCCATGCATCCGAGATGCGTGACACCCTCAAGCGTGCGCCACGCACTGTAGCCATCGGTCATCAGCGTGCCGACATAGCCTTTCAGGAAGGCCTGCGGATACTGCTGCCCGCGGCCGGGCTGGTATTCAAACAGCACCACGGGCTCGGCACTTTCCTCGGCACTGCGGTAGACCCACATGTACGACTTGCTCTGCGCGGTCTTGCCATCTTCCTTGAGCACTTGCACCGTCGTCTCGTCGCCATGGATCAGTGACTGCGAGAGCAGCGTGCGGCGCAGCGCCTCGTACAACCGGCACAGGTGCAATTCGGCGGGCCGGATGATCCAGTGCGCCAGCGTGCCGCGACTGACCGCAATGTTCGAGCGGCCCAGCGCATCTTCCATACGGTAGAGCGGCGTGCCATCCGCATACTTGGCGGTCATCACTGTAGCGATCATCGCCGGGCTCGCGTTACTGCCCGGCAGCGGCTGCGCCGGCATGGGGGCAGTAACGATGGGCGTGTGCTGCGCGTGGCGCTCGCAATGGCGGCACGCATACTTGAAGCGCACGTGCTGCAGCACCGACGCCTTCACCTCGATATGCAGCTGTTCGCACATCTGCTCGCCCATCCGGTGCATCGTGCCCTGACAGCACGGGCAGATCTTCTGATCCTCGGGCAGGTCGTACTCGATACGCGTACGCGGCAGATCGGCGGGCAGCGGTTTGCGGCCCCGTTTCTGATGGCCAGGACCGTCCACTGCGGGCAGGCCCGTGTTGGGCAGCGCGAAGAGGCCATCTGGATCGTATTCAACGGGTTCATCTGCGGCGGCCTGTTCGGCCTCGTCGAACACGCGATCCTTGAGCTTCTCGCTGCTCGGCGCAAAGCGCTTGAATTGCGCGAGGCGAAACTGCTCCTCGAGCTGCTCGACGCGGGCCTTCAGTTCGCGGTTGCTGGCCTCGAGTTCGCGGATATAGGCGATGACTTCGGGCGGCAGACCGGCGGTGGAATCGTGAGATGACATGACCCTTACGATAGCGAAATCGCAAGACGAATGGGTTTACCGAATTTGTAACAGTGAACCTGGGTGTTGCATCACGACATCGTCAGCCAGCATGCCGATACTGCCGCGCAGGATGACGCCGCACTGCATCGATATCGATGCCTTCGAGCAACCAGTGAAGCTGCTCGGTCGTCAGCTCCATGACTGCCTGCTGCCGGCGCGGCCAGACGAAGCGATCCTCTTCCAGGCGCTTCATCAGCAGCCAGAAGCCATTGCCGCCCCAGCCGAGTATCTTGATGCGATCCCGCCGCTGGTTGCTGAACGCGTAAAGCGCTGGGGCAAACGGGTCCAGCCCCAGGGACTGCTCGACCAGCGCGGCCAGTCCGTTAATCGACTTCCTGAAGTCGACCGCCTCGCGATGAAGGTATACCTTGAGCTTAGCGTCGAGCCTGAACATCGCAGCGCCCCAGCGTCTCAATCATCGCCGATACCAGCGGTGCATCCTGCCCGGTACAGTCGAGCCGCAACGTCACGCCGTTGGGCATTTCCACCGTCAATTGCGAGCGCACTGGCGAGGGCAACGACGTACGCGCGGGATCGTGCAGCGACTGCTCGATTGGCTCAGCCACCTCGCGACAGCCGATCTCGACGACCGGTACGAACGCCGACGGTGAGGCATGTGAACGCATCGGCTCGACGACTTGCGTTGCCACTGCCATGCCACTGCGCTGTTGATACAGCTTGATCCACCGGCGCAGCAAGTTCGCGTTAACGCCGGCCTTGAGTGCCAATCCGGCCACCGACACGCCCGGTTGCAGGCAGGCCTCGACAAGCCTGCGTTTGGACTGTCTGTCATAACGCCGCTTGCCGTCGCGGCCCACAAGAGTGACTGCGAGCGCTGTATCTGAATCTATCTGAGTCATGGGCTGTGTCCACTGTTAATCAGTGGAGATAGCTTGCTCCGCTCTCAGTTCAAACGCTATGTGCTCGTAAATTCGCGCTTACCCTTATTCGGTTCAGTTACCTGATGTTGCAGTCTATTTTCGATAGAGGCGAGAAGCTAGCCGCCCAACTCTTTGGCTGAATTTCCAAGCCCAATTTCGACTGTCCGCAGTTGGCCGGTTACTGCCGGATGTCGAGGGCAGTAGTCGACCCTGAAGGGACGTTCAACCTCGCAGAAAGCGGCCGTTCAAGGTGATCACGGCAAATGAACGAGAGTGGCCGCGCCTTGTCTGGGCGCGTGCCGCGCGGCGGAGTAAACTGGGCGCATAAGCGATTTACTACACTATCAGGCTTGCCTGCACTGTTCCGGGTCCCCGACATGCTAGAGTTTCAAGTTCGAATCGAAGAAATGCCCAGGGTCTTCCGAGAGTTTTCGGACGCTGTTAGTGAGGCGAGTTGGAGCAAGGTGGTCCGCAATAAAAGGCAGCACTCGCAGACTAACCCATTTCTTCGCGAGTATTACGAACGTGAGTATATAGTTGCTTTTCAGCTTGCCAAGTGCAGTGAGCTTTTGACCACGTACGGCAAATTGCCCGAAGCCGAACTCGCGCAGCTTCATCACGCGTGTGGTTTCGCGGCTCAGACACTGTCCATCCTGGAAAATTTGCCGCCAAAATACCGTATGGCATTCGCTGGAAGAATTCGGGGTGCGCTTAAAAATCCCGACCATATGCGCGGCTTGCTACTTGAACTCGCCACGGCGACACATTTCATCCGCCGCGGAAACCATGTTCTGTGGCCGGAGTTCCAAGCGGCTGGCTCTTCAATTGCGGGGGCAACCTACGATCTGTTCATCGAGGACATTGGCCCGAATGGGCTTGAAGTAGAATGCAAGTCGGTGTCTGACGATAAAGGCCGAAAATTTCACCAAGAAGAACTGTTGGCCTTGCAGCAATTGGTCAAGCGCAGGCTTGAACCTCTCCTCAAAAGTATCAAAGCTGGCATTACCGTAATTCTTTCAGTACCTGATCGTCTGCCAAAATCGCACAAAGAACTGGAACTGCTGGCAGACCGCGTGCGAGATCAGGTTCTATTGAGCGAAAGCAAGAGCTTCGACGACGGTTCGAGCGTGCGCGTATCCGATTTCGACATCGCCTTGTTGAAAGACATGCCTATGATTTCAAACTCACCTGCTGTACGGGCGGTGATAGAGAAGGTGACAGGTACACGCAACCGAAACGCTATGATTATTGGCCGGCCGAACGTCGGTGCAATTGCATTCGTACCCCAGAGCGCTCAAGACGATAGCGTACTCGGAGCGGCGTTCGAGACGGCTGCCGATGCCGCGAAGCGACAATTGACCAAAACGCGACCTGGTCTTCTTGTCCTCGGTTTTGATGGAATGGAGGCTGGACTGCTGCGAAGCATAGCGGAGGATGATTTTGACAATCCGCAAAAGCCAACGGCGTTACGTATTGGCGTCAGTCAGTTTCTCTCTAGCGAATCGCGTGATCACGTAGTAGGCATGGGGTTCGTCAGTCGGGGCACGCTTACGCCCCAAAGCGATGGCGCACTTGAAACTGGAGGTTCGGTTTATAGCTTTCGCAAAGAGGAAAGCTCTCTTTGGCACGACGACTTCAACAATATTTTCGGTGCGAGGCATGAATCCTCAGCCCAGCCCTAAGCGAGACGGCTGCGGGTGCGAGCATCGTTTAGCTGTTGGCGTGGTGGGAACTAAACCGGATATACATAGCGCGTCCCAGTGGGTGTTTTCATAAAGTCGCCCCACAGCCCCCAGATTGACTGATCCGGTGCCAACCCACCAAATATCCAAAGCTCGGCGATATTGAGGTCGGGCACAACCAACCGGGCGGGATCGAATGAGGTTTGCCGGTTAAGGTGAATGGCCACTACAAGGTCTTGGGAGTCGACGTATTTCCTCAATGCGTCGACCGTGGCTTGCACGGATGCCTTCGGATTTAGCTTGGCCGGCACTACTTCCTTTATTTGGACAGGGGTTAAATGTTGCGTGTCGCCTTCGAACCGCGAGGCGACGAAATCGTAGTCATGCGACTCCCCCCGCCCGACAAAGACCGTCTGACCGAGTCGCTGAGACATCCCATAACAGAAAATTGCCGCCTCACGGATTTCCCTAATTTCTTTCAGGCCGTTGGTTCGTAGTTCCTTTATCTTGTCGGCAGTGTTCGACTTTGCTATCTGCAACTCGATTTTCCTGAGTCTGCGCAGGAGAGGCACAGGATCTCGGTATTCAAGCTTGCAAGCAGAACGTAGCCATGCGCGATCCATTCCAGAGTCCCATAAGTAAGTTAAGTTCGCTCGCGGCTCAATACGTTCGGCGATTGTCAACGATTTGAGAGTTCGTTTCGAATGACCGTACATGGCCGAGTTTGGCCTGATACCGCATCAATTAGGATGCGAAGTACGACAGCTCAGCCGCTTCAACGTCTCATCGCCTTCGTCAACAGCCACTCAAAAATCCCGACTCGGCCAGCCGCACTCTGCTATGTCGCCTTCTTGACATCGTCGCTCGACCGATTTGTCAGGATGGCGCTCGCGATAACGTGAAAGAGATGATCGGCCCGTGGCGCGAACGAGGGTTGGTCGACGAGCCAGCCAAGCGCCGACATCAGGGCGAACAGGTCGATCCCATCCATATCGGCGCGCGCCGTTCCCTCGGCCTGAGCCCGGAGCAGTAGTCGCGCGCCCGCTTCATGCACCGCGGTGCACGAAGCGTAAAGCGCGGAGTTCGGGTCCGCGTGGGCGCTCGCCATCAAGGCAACAACGCCGCTATAGCTGTGAACGAATGCCACCCCTTCGCGAAACCAGGACACGAGCGCTTCGTCAGGTGGATTCGACGTTTCGAATTCGCCTGCCTTCTGCGTCAGTGCGTCCAGATTCGTGCGCAGCAACGCATCGAACAAGGCTTCTCGCGTCGGGAAATGACGAAGCAGTGTGGCCAACCCGACGTCGGCCCGGCGGGCGATATCTCGCATCGACGCATCGGCACCATGTTCGGTGACGACGTCACGCGCGACTGCAAGGAGATGGCTGTAATTTTTTCTGGCGTCGGCTCGCATGGATTTTCTTGACAAATGGATCAGTGATCCATATATTTGAAATGGGATCTGGATCAGTGATCCATAAGATACAGCGCATTTGTGTAAATGGGAACAGAAACGCTGTCCGACACTACGAAAGGAGAGGTCATGGGAAAGCTTGAGGGTAAGGTTGCAGTCATCACGGGTGGATCGAGCGGCATGGCGCTGGCGAGCGCCAAGCGGTTCGTTGAAGAAGGCGCCTATGTTTTCATCACGGGCCGGAGACAGGAGGCGCTCGACGAGGCCGTCAAGCTGATTGGCCGGAACGTGACCGGCGTGCGCGGCGACGCGGCCAATCTCGACGACCTCGACCGCCTGTTCGATACAGTCAAGCGGGAAAAGGGCAAGATCGACATCCTGTTCGCGAGCGCCGGCACGGGCGAAGCCGTCCCACTGGGCGAGATTACCGAGCAGCACTTCGATGCGACCTTCGGCCTGAATGCGCGCGGCACGCTGTTTACGGTTCAGAAGGCGTTGCCGCTGTTCAACGATGGCGGATCGATTTTCATGACCGGATCAATTGCTTCGGTGAAAGGTTTTCCTGGTTTCAGCGTGTATGCGGCGAGCAAGGCGGCGTTGCACTCATTCGCACGCGGGTGGCTCAACGAACTCAAGGGCAGGAATATCCGGGTGAACGTGCTGAGCCCGGGGCAGATCGCCACACCGATTCAGGAGCAACTTTTCGACGAGGAGACGAAACGGTATTTCGAATCGCTGGTCCCGCGTGGAAAGATGGGTCATCCTGAGGAAATTGCGACGGTCGCGCTGTTTCTTGCTTCAGACGATTCGAGCTTCGTGAATGGGCTGGAGTTGTATGTCGACGGCGGCACCTCGGCCATCTGAAATCGCGCCGAAAAGCGTGTTGGGGGTCTGTCAACTTGAAGAAGATGGTCCGGGTTGTGCCGATAAGTATGGATTCCCGATTAATAAACGGGATTGGTTTCGGTGATTGTCCTGTGGGTATTGCACGTCTGCTCGCGCTGCCGTCGCTGCAAACGGCTGTGATGGCGCTCGGCTCCGCGTGTCTGCCGTGGCTCGCGGGGCGCGTCGCCTAACGCGGGCAATGGTCCCGCGCGATTGGTTAGCAATTGACATGGGTTCGTGATTGATCAAAACGTCCCCTCTATGGAGAGTTCGCATGAGTTATTCGATTATTGGTTTTGGCGCGATAGGCCAGGCACTCGCCCGAGCGTTTGCAAGAAAGAACATGGATGTGACCGTCGCCAGCCGACGCCCTCCCGAGGAGTTGATGCAGCGGGCACGAGCGATCGGCCCCACCGTTGTCCCCGGGACGCTGCAGGATGCAATCGCGTCCGACACGATCTTCCTGGCGGTTCCGTTTTGGGAACATCGCGAAGTCGCGAAGCAGATCGCAAGCTGGCAGGGCAAGACGATCATCGACACGACAAATGCTTTCGGTGTTCCCGTTGAGGACCTGGAAGGTCAGCCGTCGTCCGCGGTTGTCGCCAAAGCGTTTACCGGTGCCAGGTTCGTAAAGGGCTTTAACCATCTGCCCGCTGCCGTTCTGGCCGCTGATCCTAGCGTGAATGGCGGCAGCCGCGTCGTGTTTTTGTCGAGCGATGACGAAAATGCGGTGGCACCGGTCGCGGTTCTGGCCGAACAACTCGGTTTCGCGCCGATTGCGCTAGGACCGCTCAAGGATGGCGGCTTGCTCGTCCAGGCCAGGGGCAATACTTGGGCCGAACTGATCTTCAAGGACCTCGTCAAGTTCAAATAACGGCACATCACGGCAAAGTCACAGCGGCTATGTAATGCGGACGGCGTGGATTTGCGCTCGCTGGATAGTCGACTGACCATGACACTCAGGCAGCGCGATGACGGCTGGAAGCTCGTTCACGAGCACACCTCGTCTCCGATCGACTTCGAGACGACGAAGGCCGTGTTCAATCGCCAATAGTGCGTGGCGCAAGGGCCGGGTCGATCTAAATGGGGCGTTGTGGGGCTCAGTACGGCTGTGAGGAGCCAATCTTCGGCGTGAGTCGGACATTAGAGAACATCCATTGCGTGTTCGCCCGTCTGAGCAAGACGAGCACGGGATCCCTGGAACGGCCGCCTTCCCGATAGCGCGGGACCAGTCAGGAAACGCACCTGAACGATACTAAATCGATCAACGGCGTGCGGGCATTTTTTCCGATGAGGGAGTTTTTGCGCGGCCTATCGTAAAGACCTCGGTCGACACGATGCAACCCATCTGGCCGGATTCCATGGGTGCCGCGGGCAGATTGCCCATGCCGATTGCGACAATGTATTTGCTGCTGAGCATGTGCTTGAGGCGGCATGGTCTTGTTGAGAGTCCGGCTCCGAGGTTTCAACTCAAATCGACACACGCTTTTTCTTACCTTGCGCGGGTTTTTTGGGTAGTTCCACAGTGAGAATAGCCTTCTCGAAAATAATGAGAACGTGTGCGTCAGCATACTTTGGCTGAATTCTTACAATTTCTCTGAAAATCTGCTCACGCTCCCCAAAAACAACCTGACTGGCAATCTTTTTATCTTGAGCGCTTAAATCTAAATCTCCGAAATGCTCATACTCTTTTGCGATCTTCGATGCACGTTCTCTTATATCTGCTGCGGAAGCCTCGCCCTTCAACATATCACCTGCGAGATCGTTAACCTTTTTCTCGATATGCGCCAGCTTCGTCAGCGCCGGCGTATTGATAAGAATCTCGGTATTTTTGCGCGGAAACCCACCAGCCAACTCTGCCGCTTCAATCGCAACCCAGTGAGAAATCTGCACAATATCTTGACTCACATACTCTACGCCTTGCTGAAAAGCCCCCAGGTGACCTACAAGGAGAGCAACAGCGCCTAGTCTTGAAGCTGCAGGTTCAAGTTTGCCGAGTACTTTAAGGATGGTCTTTAAAGATCCAATTTCAGCTTCGATCTCCACGACAACATCGTCATTAAAAAGTGCGACAAATAATGGGGATACTTTTTTGTGTAATGCCTTCTTATAGGCGGTTAAATCAAAATCCGGTGAAATGTCAGCGAAGTTGATTCTTAGTTCGAGTAGTTGCATGTTCTCCCCAATTTTTGTAAAGCGATAATCTTGCTAAAATATATAAAAAAGTCAAGTGATTAACCGCGATATGAAATATTATTTCCACGGTATTGCAAGGATGCGAAGTGCTTGGTGATGTCGAACGCCGTCACACCTGCCACGCTTCGGTCATGTGAAAAAATGGGTATGGTCGAAGACGGCGACGCCCTCGATTCATATTCAAGTAGTCCTCGGCAGGTTGCCAAAAACACCGCGACCGAAGCAACAAGCAAAGGCTGGTAGCGTTGCAAGCTCCCGATTTTGAAACAGCATGGAATTGTCATATATCGGCATTACGATGCTGTAAGCATGCCTCGCATGGGCGGGAACTGCTGCAATCGGAGGTCGTCGTGGAAGATGAAGTCAAGTTGGGTGTGCCCACGCAAACGACTGCTGCCGGCCTGACACGGCTGGCGGCGGGTATCTGCGAGTTGCTGCACGATAAAACGATCGACAGCCGCTTCGGCGCAAAGCTATTGAAGCGGCTGGAAAAAGAAGCCCAACTGGTCGCCGAAAACCGGTTGGAACCCCTTGGCTCAGCCGACGAGCTTGTTTTGCGCAACGCGCTGGCCCAACTGAAACAGGCGCTCCATCAAAGCGAGACGGGCTTGCTGGTGCAGACCAATGCCAAATTGCGTTCGAACGACGAAAAAACAGGCGCAAAAAAAGGATCAGGGAAAGCAGGCGCCGATGTCTGACAAGTCACCGGGGAAATTATCCCGCACGGTCAATTCATCCACCGGGCAAGCCGCCAATCCAAGCGTCTATGTATTTTCAGGACCACGGTCATTCTGGATGCGGATAGCGTAATGGAACGTTGCCCGCCGGCCGCATCTATGCCGACTGTCCTGAAGCAGGCTCGGCTGCGTTATGCGGCGATGCTATTTGCCGTGGCGGGCGTTGGATTATCCATGGGGGTGCCATTTGCTTTGGGCACGCATGCCGTATTGGCCGGCTTGCGTGAGTTGCCCTTGCAGGTGTTTTTTATTCTGGCCGCGAGCGCTGTCCTGAGCGCGGCGGCGAAAGCCGGAAAACTGCAGTTATTGCAAAATGCATTGGGTTTGCGCCTTCACTTTATGCGCACGTTTACCTTCACGCTGGTCACCGATTTTGCCTTTCTCGTTTCGCCTTTGGGTGCCGCGGGTTATGGCGTGAACGTGGCGTTGCTGAAGCGTGCGGGGGCATCTTGGGCTACGGCGGCGACGGCGGTCGGCGCCGACCAGGCGCTGGATCTGGTATTTTTCGGCATGGCTGTGCCGATCGGTTTTTTGTTTGGATTGGGTCCGCTGCGCAAGGTTTTCCCTGAAGTGAGCGCCGCGATGGTGATCGGAAATGTGCTGGCTGCGGCTCTTGCCATCTGTACCTTATGGCTGTGCCGGCGATACCTCGCCGAGATGTTGGGTACGCTGGGCCGCCATCTTCCATGGCTTAAATCGCGACAGGCGCGATGGCACCGATTTCGCCAAAATATAACCTTGCAATTAACGCAACTGACGACCGGGGGAAGCTGGCGATTCGTCGCCTTATTGTTGCTGGCTACGCTGCAATGGTTGCTGCGTTACGGCGCCCTGTGGTTCAGCATGCTTGAACTCGGGCATCGTTTGCCGCTTGGATTTGTTCTGGCGGTCCAGGCGGTGGTTTTACATATTGCTCTTTGGACCGGTGTTCCCGCCGGTGGCGGTAGCGGCGATCTGGCGCTTACCGTTATCTTCGCCCCATGGATTTCCTCGGTAACGATGGCGATGGCCTTAGTCTTATGGCGTTTCGCCACACTCTATTGCCCATTGATACTTGGCGCCATCGGCTCCGCAGTTCTTGCGGGCTGGAGAATCAAACCGCAAGTGCGGGTGCCCGAGTAATCATCAGGCTGTATTGTCGTGCGACTTTCTGATGCGTACCGAGAATGCGGCCCGCTCATCATGATCGACGCGTAATGAAAAAAGATGGTAGGTCTGCGTAATCAGCGCAAGCGGGTAAGCCGCTTTCACCAAATCTTTGAGCATGCGCCATTCTGCGCGCATGCCTTTCCAATAACCAAGCTTCTCGGTTTTGCGCGATTGCGTGACATGCGGCCAGTGTGTCACCGTAATCGATAAGCGGCGTTCGATAATCTGGCGATTCATGAATACTTCGATGCCGAAGCGCGGCAACCCGTGAATCTGCTTAAGTGCATTGCTCAACAGTTCTTTTCTGACGACTCGCTCGCCGGAAACGAAATCCAGGCCGATGGCACGAAATATTAAAAGACTATTCTGCCGCAGACTTAAACTGACCGCCGATTTGCCGGACAAGACGGGCAGCGCCAGTGCCGTAACGTGTTTCGCGGCCAGTCCTTTGAGATCGGCATCAAGCAACATCAGCAATTCATTGTGTGCCGCCGCAATGCCGGTCGCCATGGCGATGCTTTTGCCGCGATTCATCGGCTGGGAGATCAGGCGTACCGAGGGAAACTGCCTGACGATGTCCGCAGTGCGATCGGTCGAACCATCGTCTACCACGATCACTTCGTTTAATAGCGGATGCACCGATACCACGGCAAGCACAGCGCCAATTCTGGGCGCCTCGTTAAACGCACAAATGATGCAAGAAATCCTGCTGGGGTTATTGGGCACGCTAACGTTGGTCATATTATTTTGAGGACGTGAAGTTGAACGGGCCGGTTGGGTGGAATATTGAAACTCCGATCCTCAACGCGGTTTGCTGCGGTGTCATCTATTTCCTCGAATTCATTTCGCAGTATGTAGATGAACTGTGACGCGAGTACGACTCACGGATCGCCCACCCCGCAAAACATCGCGGCGTCCCGCTCGATAAGCGTGATTTATTTCAAATCTTACAAACTGGCTTGCGCTCTAAGCTAAGTGCTTGTACTGATCGACAGTCCGGTACCTAAGTCACAGACTGCGAGATTGAGATAGGGTGTGAGTTGCGTCTTTGAGATGCCGTTATCTCTGTTTTGCCAGGCCTGATCGAGCTGAAATATGCTGGTGGACTTCATGTTTGGGCATGAGGTATGAGCCTGAGGCAGGGCGGCCCAATGAATTGATACGATTGTGAAAAATTTAACGCTACGCCAGCTCAAGACTTTTGAAACCGTCGCGCGTCGCCTGAGTTTCTCGCGGGCTGCAGAAGACTTGTATCTCACGCAGCCAGCCGTTTCGATGCAAATCAAGCAGCTTGAGGGACACGCAGGCGTGCCGCTGTTCGAACAGTTGGGCAAGAAGATTTTCCTGACCTCGGCGGGGCGTGAAATGCTGCGTCACAGCCGCGCCATCATCGACCAGTTTCGTGAGGCTGAGGATGCGATGGCGCGTCTCAAGGGCGGATACGCCGGGGTGCTCAATCTCGGCGTGATCAGCGCCGGCAGCTATTTTTTCCCGCGCCTGGTTGCTGAATTCACGCGCCGCGGTAGCGGCATCCAGCTCAACCTTGCGGTGCAGAACCGCGATGAGTTGCTGCGTCAAGTCAGCGAAAACCAGATCGATCTTGCAGTCATGGTGCGTGCCTCGCGCGACGCCGCCATCGTGAGCGAACCGTTTGCGCCTCATCCGTTTGTGATCGTGGCGCCGCCGGATCATCCGCTGGCCGGCGAGCAGCAGATCCCGCTTGCAGCGCTGGCCGCGGAATGTTTTATTGTGCGCGAGCGCGGCTCCGATACCTGGAACGCAATGACAGAGGCATTGGCCGGCCGCCTTGAGCACTTCCGCATGATGGAAATCAAAAGCACGGAAACCATCAAGCAGGCGGTAATTGCCGGCATGGGCGTGAGCTTCCTGTCCGCGCATACCATCAGCCTGGAAGTGCAGGCGGGCATGTTGGCGGTGCTCGATGTGGTGGATTTCCCGGTGATACGCAATTGGAGCGTGGTGCATCGCGCCGACAAGCAATTGGAGCCTGTCACTGTTGCCTTCAAACATTTCTTGCTGGTAGAAGGCGCTTTGCAGATCGAGCAGCTTACTCATGTCGGTTCCGGCACCGAGGCCATGCTGCACGAAGCTGCGGATTTCCTCAGCCTGCATCCGATGTAGCACGGCGCCATCGCCAGGTGCCAGCGTCCGCTGTGAGAACCGGCCGGCGATGTCGGGCCGGCAGGCGGCACCGAGGCAGGGGTGGGATTCAGGCCGCGTAGCACTGGGAGAAAAACGCTCATCTCAGGGTCTGGTAGATCAACACGAAATTCAACGCCACGATCAATAGGGTCGCCACCAGCGCAGCGATCACGGTAGCTCGCCCGGCCACAAAGTTACCCATCACCGAGCGGCGCTGCGACAGCACCACCAGCGCAATCAAGGGGAGTGGCAAGACAAAACTCAGTACCACTTGGCTGGCAATCATGGCGCTCATGGTATTGCAGCTCAGCGCCACGATAAATGCCGGGACCATGGTCGCCAGACGCCGCACCAGCACCGGCACGCGAAAGCCGATAAAACCTTGCATGATGACCTGGCCGGCCAAGGTGCCGACTGCTGAACTAGACAGCCCCGAAGCCATTAAGGAAACCAG
>Ga0302177_10001975_pt1 | contig 14530 bp, 6 predicted proteins | sample I_Palsa_E1_2_FD_198780 | JGI IMG/M metagenome (GOLD analysis project Ga0302177, IMG submission 198780) | Peat permafrost microbial communities from Stordalen Mire near Abisko, Sweden - I_Palsa_E1_2 | ecosystem: Environmental > Terrestrial > Soil > Palsa > Peat permafrost | place: Sweden: Abisko... | reverse complement strand
CACCATCGAGCCTCGCGAGGGCGAGTTTCATCTGGAGTGGCTGCAGCATGCAGTGCGTGCGGCGGAGCAGCATCACATCGCAGTTGTGATTGGCACGCCATCCGCTGCTCCGCCAGCTTGGCTTACCCAGAAGTATCCCGAGACCCTGCGCACGATGGAGAACGGCAGGAAGGATGGACATGGAAATCGGCAGCAGTTCGACTGGAGTGATCCGAAGTATCGCGAGCTGAGCCGGAAAGTTGCGGAAAAGATGGCGGAGGCTTTTGGCCATGACGCAAATGTGATCGGATGGCAGATTGATAACGAGTACGCGAATGAGAGTTACGGGCCAAGCACGCAGGCGCAGTTTCAGAGTTGGCTTCGTGCGAAGTACGGGACGCTTGAGAATCTGAATGCGCGGTGGACGACCGCTTATTGGAGTGAGACGTATCAGGACTGGAATCAGATTCCGATCGCCGAACATGGTGGTAACCCGGGCCTAATGCTCAACTGGAAGGAGTTTGTCTCCGATACGTGGCGGAGTTATCAGAAGAATCAGTTGGATGCGATTCGCGTACATGCTGAGCCGCGGCAGATGATCACGACGAACATGATGGGATGGTTCGACGCATACGATCACTACACCGTCGCGCAGGATCTCGACTTTGCCTCATGGGACGACTACGTCGGAACGGGACATCTCGACCCAGTACGCAATGGCGCAACACACGATTTGACCCGCGGATTTTTACGCAAGAACTTCTGGGTGATGGAGACGCAGCCGGGCTTTGTGAACTGGCAGACGGACAACAACGCGCTCGATAAGGGCGAGGTTCGGGCTATGGCGTGGAACGCGATTGGGCACGGCTCGGAGGCAGTAGAGTACTGGCAGTGGCGAAGTGCACTGAACGGGCAGGAGCAATATCATGGCACACTCGTCGGAGCCGATGGAACACCCGTCCTACTATACGACGAAGTGAAGCAAATTGGAGCGGAGTTTCTGAAAGCCACTCCGGTGTTGACAGGAACAACCGTAAGGTCGCAGGTTGCGCTGTTGCAGGATTACTCCAGTCGATGGGCCATCAATTGGCAGAGGCACAATAAAGCGTTCGACCCCGTCGATGCCTTCTTGAATTACTACGCCCCGCTTCATGAGCTAGCTCGTTCGGTAGATGTGGTCGCCGATACAGCTCCGCTGGCGCAATACAAGCTGGTCGTCGCTCCAGCGTTGAACGTGCTCACCCCGCAAGCTGCGAAGAACCTCGAGGCATATGTTCAGGGTGGCGGCCATCTTGTTCTGGGACAGCGGAGCGCCATGAAGGACGAAGACAACAGTCTCTTTCCGGAGCGCCAGCCTGGGCCACTTGCGGCAATTTTGGGTGCGAAGGTTGAGCAGTTCTACGCACTGGAAAAGACAGTACCGGTAAGCGGCGTGTGGGGAGACGCACAGAATACCGTGTGGGCCGAACAACTTGGAGTGACGGACAAAGCTACGCAGGTTCTGATGCGGTATGGAGTCAGCAATGGCTGGTTAGACGGACAGCCAGCTGCCGTGACACGCAAGGTTGGGCGGGGAACCATTACGTACATTGGCGCAGCGCTCGATGCGGGTGCAATGCGACGTGCCGCAGAGTGGATGCTCAAAGAGAGCAACGTCGCAACAGTACTGCCTGAGATTCCGTCAGATGTGGATGTAGCAATACGGTCGAACGAGAAGACACGAATTCTCATTCTGACAAACTATGGATCAGAGACGCGGATGATCAAGTTACCGCATGCAATGCACAACGTGCTGCAAGATGGGGACACAACAAGTGCTTTGCTTCCCCGGTTTGGTGTTGCTGTGCTCCAGGAGCCCGCTGAAGGCAAGTGAGGAGGATCGCTTTGGCTGGCTTCACTAAGACGGAACGATGTGGCACGCTCGCGCTGTTGTTGGGCTTCAGTTCAATGCTCGCGGCTCAGAGCTTCATGCCTTCCAGCGATCTGCTGGTGAAGTTCGACGCGCCGGCGCATGTTGCGATGCCTATAGGCAACGGGCGGCTGTAAGCGACGATGCATGGTGCCATCTCCGAGGAGCGAGTAGATCTGAACCAGAGCTCGATGTGTCGAGTTATAGATGAGGGCTGGGGAGCGGACAGTTCTTGATGCTACTCTACGAACGATTAGGTAAAGCTCCTTCGCATGATCTAATAAACTACGCATCCGTAGTTGCGCGGATTACCAGAGAACAAGCAGCAGCAGACCAGAAACGAAAGCTTGAAGTATGCGATTCGAGCTATCGGCTTTCTACTTCGAGGATTGCTGCGTCGGGTACCCTCCATGCGGCCGGACCAGAGTGGGTGAGCTTGCTAGTCGCGTTTGACCAGTGGAGATGCGTGAGTTGGAACTGGCCTTTCTCGTAGTTATAGGTGTTGCCGTCGTCGCGATAGAGGTCGAAGTCTCCGTCGGCGCCAGGATAGACGCGAACGCGATCGATCTTCTGATCTTCATTGGTGCTTTCGACAGCGCTGCCGAGAGGCAGGATCGAACCGGCGCGAACGAAGAGGGGGATTATGTCGATTGGAGCATTGACCGTGATGGTCTGCCCTCCATGCACTTTCGCATTCGTCCAGAAGTTGTACCACTCGGTTCCGGCGGGCAGGTAGACCTCGCGTGACGTGCTTCCCTGCTCCGTGACGGGAGCAACAAGGAGAGCGGGGCCAAACATATACTCGTCGCAGATGTTGGCGACCTTGGGGTCGCTCCCGAAGTCCATGAAGAGTCCGCGCATAAAAGGAGCGCCGGTTTGGTTGGTCATGTAACCCAGGCTGTAGATGTACGGCATGAGCTGATAGCGAAGGCGGAGATACTTCACGAGGATTGGCTCGGCCTGCTTCCCGTAGGACCAGACCTCATTCTGCGGGCGGCTTCCGTGGCTGCGAAAGTTGGGCTGGAAGGCTCCGTACTCGAACCAGCGGACATAGAGCTCGGGATAGTCATCGTAGTGGCCGATGTTTTCACGAGCATCCGAAGGGTCGATGAGCGGAGTATGCTGCGGCGTGTGTTGCGAGGGAAGATACTGCCAGCCGCCAATATCGCTGCTCCAGTAGGGCATACCTGAGGCTACAAAATTGATGCCTGTTGGGACCTGGCGTTTCAGCGTATCCCAGTTTCCGCTGATATCAGAAGACCAGAAGATAGCTCCGTTATGCTGTGCGCCGAGATAGGCATCGCGAGCGAGGATGAGTGCGCGCGTAGGAAGATCTTTGCGAAAGCCGTTGTAGAAGGCTGCAGTGTGAAAGAGAGGATAGGTGTTGAAGAACTGCGTGCCGGGGCCTATGTGGAAGTAGCTTCCGTTAGGGGGAAGATCGGGCTCGGTCTCGTCGGCCCAGAAAGCGTCAAAGCCTTTGCTGACGTAGTTTTCTTTGACAACGCCCCAGTACCACTCTGCGGCATCCGGGTTGGTGGTATCGATGTCGGAGCCGGCGCGGTCGTAGGGGAGACCGTTGGTGGGTGTGCCGTCGGCGAGGCGCTCGAACCATCCATTCTTCAGCACGGTGTTGTAGTAGCGGCCTTCGGGGACGAAGCGAGGCCAGATGCTGATCATGGTGTGAAAGTTCAGCGAATGCAGTTCTTTGTTCATCGCTGTAGGATCTGGCCACTTGGTAGGATCCATATCCATCTGACCCATGATGGTGTAGTGGAACCAGTCGATGACGAGATCGTCGATCGGGTAGTGGCGTTCGCGATATCCGTGCGCCACATCGAGAAGTTCCGCCTGGCTGGTATAGCGCTGCTTACTCTGAATGTAGCCATACGCAGATTTCGGGAGCATCGGGGTTGAGCCGGTGAGCAGACGGTAGCCTGCGTAGATCTCGTCGTAGGTCGTTCCGGCGATGACGAAGAAAGAGACGCGCTGGCCGACATCGGACGTCCAATGCACCTGATCGTTGAATCCGAAGGCAACGGTGGTTGCGGAAGGATTATCCCAAAGGATGCCGTACCCTTTGTTTGTAACTATGAAAGGCACACATACACTTTGGCCCGCAGGTGCATTGTAGTCGTGGGCGCAGCGGAGTACATGATTGCGATGGTCGAGGTAGCCTTCCTGATTCTGGCCAAGTCCGTAGTAATGTTCATCGGGCGGAGAGGCGAAGCTGGCGCCAACCTGGAAAAAGGGCGCATCCGTGGAGCGGCGGTCGTAGAGAATGTCGGCGTTACCGTCCTTGTGGTTTGGCACCGACATCTGCCAGCCCTGCATGCGAACAAGGTCAGCATTATCGGCAGTTTTAATCGAGATGCCGACACCCGGAGTGGAGCCGTTGAAGAACTTCGCGATATCGGCGCTGGTCCCGGTGGGAACCCACTTCGGCCCTTGCGGCAAGACCGTGACGATGACGCGGTTGGAACGCAAGATATCACCTGAGGTGTCACTGCCGACCGTCCATCCGGTGGAAGTTGGCGCCGCGATAACGCCGTACCCCGGAGCGGCGAGCGCATCTTCGCGCCGTAGGCTGATGGAGACGCGAACAATATTTGGTGCATAGGGCTCGACGAGCACGGTCGCGTTATCACGAGAGAGTGACAGCTGCTGAGCATAGGTGACGGGGGCGGCGATGAGCGCAGAGAGGCCTGCGAGTGGGATGAGGAGGCGAGCGATGCGACGGCGCTGGGACATGGTCTTCTCTTCTTTGATCAAGTATCTAGGAATAAGGGTATGCGGCTAGCGAGTTACCGTGATGGTCTTGCGTAGTTTGGTGTCGTCGGAGGCGGCGCCCACACGCAGTTCGATGGTACCGGGTTCAACGATGAAGGCGTGCGCGGTCTCGTTCCAGTAGGCGAGAGACTGCGCGGGCAGGTGGAGGGTGACGGCTTTGGTTTCGCCGGCGCGGAGGTGGATGCGATCGAAGCCCTTGAGCTCTTCGATGGGACGCGAGACGGAGGAGTGTGGGTAGGAGACGTAGAGCTGGACGACCTCGTCGCCTTCGCGGGTGCCGGTGTTGCGAATGTCGGCGGTGATGGTGAGGTCGACTTTGGGTGCGAGCGAGTTTTCGCTGACGCGCAGGTTGGAGTAGGCGAAGGTGGTGTAGCTGAGGCCGTATCCGAAGGCGTAGAGCGGCTTCTGCTTGAGGTACATGTAGGTGCGGCCGTGGCGAATGTTGTAGTCCATCATCGGGGGAAGCTGTGCCTCGGAGCTTACCCAAGTCTGCGTAAGGCGGCCTGCCGGGTTGTAGTCGCCGAAGAGGATATCGGCGAGGCCGTGGCCCTGCTCTTCGCTGTTGTGCGTGATCTCGACGATCGCGGGCACGTGTGCTTCAGTCCACGTTGTCGTGTAGGGGAAACTTGCCTGCAGGACCACGATGGTCTTCGGGTTGGCGGCGTAGATGGCCTTAACCAGCTCCTCCTGCTCGAGCGTGAGGGTCTTGCGGTCCATCGCTTCCTTGCCGTCGCTGGGGGTCTTGCAGACGAACCATCCGGCGTCGCATGTGGGATGATTGCCGACGATGACGATCGCGACGTCGCTCTTCGCGGCGAGATCGGCGGCGGATTTTACGTCGTCGCCCTTCGCATAGTTGATCTCGGCGGCAGAGCCTGCTCGCTCGCGAATTCCGGCGAGCGGTGTGATGGTGTAGGGCGGGGTGCCGCTGTACCAGTCGAGCGCCACGCGATCGGCCATGGGGCCGATGACCGCGATTTTTTTAGACGTCTTTGTGTCGAGCGGGAGAGTGGCGGATTCGTTCTTCAGGAGCACGATCGACTCGTCGGTCACCTTGCGGGCGAGTTCGTGGCGGTCGGGCCAGTTCCAGGGGTCGCCTTTGGCCTGGTCTGTGGTGCCGATCTTCGCGTACTTCACGTCTTCGGCAGGGTCGAGCATTCCGAGCTTGAGCATGACGCGGAAGACTCCACGAATGTCCTGATCGATATCGCTCTCGCTGACGAGACCCTCGGAGAGCGCATCTTTTACGGGCTGCTTGTAGTCATCGAGGAACTGGTTGATGCCGGCGTGAATCGCGGCTGCGGCGCCCTCGGGCAGCGTCCTGTAGGCATGATGCGCCTTGATGAGAAGCTGTAGCGCGCCGCCATCGGTACTGATGATACCGTCGAAGCCCCACTCCTTCATCACGACCGCGCGGAGCACCGGGTTGACCATCATGGTGGTGCCGTTCCACGCGTTGTAGGAGGCCATCATCGCGTTGGCGTGGCCGTCTTCGATCGACATGCGGAAGGGTACGGAGTAGTACTCGCGGAAGAGGCGCTCATCGAAGTCGGATGACGACCAGTCGCGTGTGTCCTCGTTGCTGTTGGCCATGAAGTGCTTGAGGAGCGATGCGCTCATCCAGAGATTTGGGTCGCTTCCCTGCAGGCCGCGTGTGAAGGCGGTGGCCATGGTGCCGACGAGGAAGGGGTCCTCGCCATAGGACTCTTCGCTGCGGCCCCAGCGGGGATCGCGGCTGAGGTCGGCGTTCGGAGCACGCACCACGAGGCCGCCGCGATGGTATTTATCGAAGGTATAGCGGGTCTCGTACGCCTCGTCTTCAGCGGCCTTCTGGATCAGGTCGGGATCCCAGGTCTGGCCGAGGCCGCGCGACTGCGGGAAGGTCGTCGTAGGAATCACGGTTTGATTATGGCCCTCCCATCCACCGGGGCCGCCGAGTGCGAGACCGTGCAGGCCCTCGACGTGTCCGGTGCCGAGGATGCCGAGGCGCGGAATCGTTGGATTGGTGCTGAGCGCATCGATCTTTTCGTCGAGGGTCATGTGAGAGATGAGGTCGGTGATGCGTTCTTCGGCAGGGAGGTGGGTGTCCTGAAAGCGGTAGGTCTGCTGAGCGTGAAGAAGGTAGGGCGTGGCGGCGAAGGTGGAGACGAGGCAGATGGAGCGAAGGAACCTGTGCATGAAGGTGAAACTCCCTGTGGGTTCTATGCGGCGTGAGTGCCGGCGTTTATCTGGCTAGGCTTGATGGATTGCTTTCTCTGCGAGTGGGGCCATGATGGCATAGCCAGCGGCGTTGGGGTGAACTCCGTCGGGTGAGATGGAGGGATCGAGACCGACCTGCGCGTTGGTCATGGCGGAGTAGTAGTCGAGGTAGACGAATCCGTTGGCTTGGGCGTAGTTCTTCATCCATGTGTTGAGGGTGCGGACCTCGTCGGCGGGATGGAGGCCGCGGCGCCAGGGGTAGTCACTGACGGGCAGGACGGAGGCGAGGATGACGCGGATGTTGTGGACCTTCGCGAGCTCGGACATGGACTGCATATTGTCTTCGATCATCGGGAGCGAAGAGAGGCCGGTGTTGCCGGCGAGATCGTTGGTTCCGGCGAGGATAAGGACGGCAGCGGGATGTAGATCGATGACGTCCTGGCGGAAGCGGACGACCATCTGCGCGGTGGTCTGGCCGGAGATGCCGCGATTGATATACGGCTTGCCGGGGAAGAAAGGAACGGGGATGTAGCGGCCCAAGTTGTCGGTGATGGAGTCACCGTAGAAGATGATGCGGGATTCGCCTGCGGCGGGGGGAGAGAGCTTTGCGTTGTCGGCGCGGTAGCGATTGAGCTGTGGCCAGTCGGCGGCGAGGTGTTGCATGGTGGTGCCCTGTTGCGTGGTCAGGGAGGTGGGGGGAGTGGTGTAGATGGGATCGATGGGCTGGGGAACTGGCGGGGTCAGTGGCTGCGTGGTGGGGGTTTGGGCTGAAGAGATGGATGTGGGAGAGGCAATTGTGAGAGTGCTGGCCAGCAGGAGTGAGGTTGCCGCGTTCATCCAATGTTCTCCCATGAGTTCCGTGTCAGAGTGATGTGAACGAACGTGAGACAAGCCCTGTCGCCGGGCAGGTGGCGACAGAGCTCGTCCGGTTCCGCAATCGCGTACAGCTTCACTAGAAGTTGTACTTGATTGCGAGCAACAAGGTGCGCTGGGTGTACTTCGCGTCGGTGATGCCTCGGTCGACGTTCGAGACCTGTGACGAGAAGGAGCTGTTGTTGTCTGTCTGGAGCTTCAGGGTTACGAGGTCCGTAGTGCTGTAGCCAGGCAGAGGATGATTGAGGAAGTTGAAGGCCGAGCCGCGAATCTCGAGCGCCTGGCTTTCCCTGATGTGAAAGCTCTTGTAGATACCGAGGTCCGAGTCAAAGAACGAGGGCAGGCTGAGGTAGCCACCGGCCTGACGGTCGCCGACCTGGCCGATCTGCGGAGCGGTGAAACAGTCGAGGTTGACGTGCTGATAGGTCTTGAGATTGGCGGTGGGGTTGCAGGTTGTGATGGGGAGGACCGTATTGAACGGCGTTCCGTAGAAGGTTGACGAGCCGATCGTGTGCCCGAGCGTCGTGTTCTCGATGGTGAGGCCGAGGTTCTGGCCTGTGTTAGCCTCCATATTGCCGCCGGCCTGCCAGGTGGTGGTACCGGTGACCGTCCAGCCGTTGATGAGTCCACCCACGAGCACGTTGTTGTGGATGGGTGTACCGAGATCGAAGGCGTACGAGGTGTTGACGACATGCGGGCGGTCAATATTCAGGACGCCGTAGTTGCCGGCGACGTTGAAGGCATCGACCGAATAGGATGAGCTGCCGACGCCGCCGACGATACCTAGTGACTTCGAGTAGGTGTAGTTGAAGTTGAAGGTAGCGCGTCCTCGCTGACGGATGAGGCTTATCTGGGCGCCATTGTAGTTGGCGTAGCCAGAGTGCGTGTTCACGGAGATTGCGTTGGTGCCGTAGCCCTTGTAGTAGGGGAAGTAATCGGCAATGTTGGGCACATTCTCAGGATCGATCGGAGCGGGTGCGCCGGTGACGGGATCGGGACGGAAGAGACCGCCGAGCGGAATCTTGTTCTGGTTGATGAAGCTCGTTCCGCCGACGCCGGAGCCGTTGCTCTGGCCCCCCATAAGGATGTTCTGGGTCTGGTTGCCGACGTATGCGACCTCAAGCAGCATGCTGTGTGGAATCTGCTGCGAGATGGTCAGGTTGTACGCATAGGTTACGCCGACCTTGTCGTCGGCCTGATCGGTGGCGTAGACGCTGGAGGGAAGGGAGCCGAGCGACGATGCGTTCGCACCGAGCGCACCGATCTCCTTGAAGGTGATGGCCTGGTTGTTGGCGGAGTTATATGTCTTTACGCCGAGCGCGGTTTGAAGGGGTCCAGCGTAGTCGTTGTATTGGTCGTTCCAGCGATAGGCTGCCCATCCGCCGCGGACGACTGTGGTGCCGTTGCCGCGAACGTCATAGGCCAGACCGAGACGAGGCGATAGGAAGACCGATTGGACGGGCGAGCCACCGTTTGCCAGCGTGCCGTCGGTTGCGTGCCAGTAGACACCGGGAAGCGCCCTGCCGGCGGCAACGTCGGTTGCGTAGCGCTGCGGTTCCCAGACAGCGAGACCATTTCCGCTCAGGTCCTGCCAGCGCCCGATGTGCTCGACGCGGACACCAAGGTTGAGTGTGAGGTGGCTGGTGGTCTTCCAGTTGTCGAGGAAGTATCCGGCGCCGGTAGTGTAGCGCAAATTGTCGACGGGATTGACGCTGTTCTGCGTGAAGCCGCTGGAGACGCCCATCAGGAAGTTGGCGAGCGGGTTGACGGTACCAATGGGGTTACCCGTGATCGCGTCTGTCTTAACACCGCTGGCGAAGCTAAGCGAACCGTTGGTGAAACCGTAGGTACCTTGCTCATTGCCGGAGTGGCTCCAGAAGCCGCCCATCTTGAAGGTGTGGGTTCTGTAGACGATGGTGAGGTCGTCGGCGACAGAGGGCGACTTCTTGTTGGTGATGAAGCTATTTCCAGGGCCGAAGACGTCAGGCTGCGAGATATCGGGCAACGTGCGCGCACCGGGCGAGTTGATGGAGGGGACCAGCAGAGAGACGTTGTTGTAGACAGTGCCGTACTGGTAGTCCAGCACGGAGGCCTCCATCGCCTTTAGGTTTTCGGCGCTATAGGGGTTCTCCAGCCAGCCGTCTGCGACGCGGAGCTCGTTGGTGGCGGATGCGTTGAAGACGTGGATATAGCTTCCGCTGAGCACGTGTGAGCTGACGGGGCTGACGATCGGTCCGCCGGGATAGGCGACTGCATTGGCGGGGTTGTAGTACATGTGGGCGACGGTGGTTTCAGAGTCGCTGCCGTACTGGTAGCTGACGAAGAACTTGTTCTTGTCACTAATGTTGTAGTCGACACGGCCGCGATAGATATAGCCGTTGTGGATGTTGTTCGGCTGCAGGTAATAGTTGTAGCCGCCGCTGTTGCTCGATGGGTTGGTGTTGGCTTGCGGGAAGAGTTTCAACAGAGCGAGCGCGCCGGGATCGAGGTACTGTGTTGGGATCTGGGTTCCGCTGAGCAGTGTTCCATCGGGAGCGCGACCACCGGTGAGTGGCTGGCAGAAGTCGTTACCGGTGCTGGTGGCGCAAAGAGCGGCATTCGAGGGATCGGTGAGGCTGAAGTTACCCGCACGCATTGCAGCTGTCGGAACATAGGAGGTGAGCGGTGAGGCTGCAGGCAGATTCTGGCGGAAGTCCTCGAAGCCTACCCAGAACAGGAGCTTGCGGCTGTGGTTGAAGTTGGTGTGCGGGATGAGGATGGGACCGCCGATGCTACCGCCGGGATAGTAGTACGAGGCGTCAGGGCGAGGCGTCTGAGGGTCACTATTCTTGTCCGACCAGGTGTTCGCGTTGAGAACGCCGTTGCGGGTGTAGAAGTAAACCTGTCCGTGGAAGCCGTCGGTGCCGGAGCGACTGATGGTGTTGATCACGACGGGGCCCTGCGGGGCGTCGGCGCCGAAGTTGGAGGTCTGAACCTTGACCTCCTGGGTCATGTCGGGGTTGACGGTCGCGATGGAGTAGCAGGCGCAGCCAGGATCGATGATGTTCGCGCCGTCGAGCAGGTAGGCGGTGCCGCCGCGGTAGGGAGCGCCGTTGGTGTTTAGGCCTACGCCTACGGCCGAGCCGGAAGATCCGTTGTCGCTGAAGTCAAAGCCGGGACCGTTGCCGGTGCCACTAGCGGTGGTGGTGGTGCCAGGGAGAATCTTAAGGAGCTCGGAGAGGTTGCGGCTCTCGATGGGGAGGCGCTCGATATCCTTGGCGCTGAGGAGGGCGGAGCGTTCGCCTGAGTCCTGCGGAGCTATCTCGTTGGCGCTGCTCTGGACCGTGACGGTGTCGTTGGCGCCACCGATGGTGAGACTCAGGTTGCCGAGTGAGCGTACGTCGGCAGGATTGACAGCTACATCGTCCTGACGGAAACCACGGAAGCCGGGAGCTGCGATATCTACGGTGTAGGTGCCCGGGATGACGCCCGCGAAGGTGAAGTAGCCGGAGGAGTTTGAAGTGACGTCGTGCTTGTCGCCGCTGGCATTGTTGGTGAGGGTGACCTTGGCTCCGGGGATGACGGCTCCTGTGGCGTCGACGACGTTGCCGGAGAGGCTGGCGGTGGTCTGCGCTTGAAGGAGGGGGACGACACCGGCCAAGCCGGCGGCTAGGAAAAGGAGTAAGACGAACCTGCATTTGAGTAGCAGTTTGAACTTTGTGTAAAGCATTGGTGCGGCCTCTCTCGATTGAACTTTATTTTTGACACGAACTAATTGTGTGTTGTTAGCTCTAGGTCCTGAAATAGATTTAGTCTTGTACGAAATCGGGATGAGCATAGTACACGCAAACAAAAACAGTCAACCATCAAATAAAAAACGCTAAAAATAATTGTTTTCAGAGCTTTTTGAAAGTGATGGGCAATTTTGACGGGAGGGCAGGCATTGAAGAGTGAGGGCACAGTTATACATGAATGAGCAGCATTCGACACATTATTACTACAGTGGAATTTCAAAAGCGAAATGAGTTGAAGAAGCACTGTAAGTAGGGAACAAGGAATAAAAATGAAGTGGCCTTTTAAAGCCACGTAGAATCGCCGGCGGCCCGAGTTTAATCTTTGGAAACGGGATCCGCGTCGCGCAGAGTGCGACTATGCAGGATATCTCCAGACGAAATGATGGAAACCAACTGGATAAACAGCGCCCTGGAAGTACTTCGCCGTGCGTTGCGGATGGCCGCCGAGTGGGGTCTGGCGCCCGGTGCTCGAAGATCTAATGCTCAGGGAAGCGATCCACCGCGAGCTGGTGGTTACAAGTGAAGGAACGTTGGGAGACACATACAACTTACCTAACTAGATTGGGGAGTGTTGCGTTTGCAATTTTTGTCCGTCATTCTGCAGAGTCTCTTCATTTGCCGATGCAGAATTTGGTAAAGATGAGGTTCAGAATTTCGTCGCTCGTTGTCGAGCCTGAGAAATCATCTAGCGCGCGAAGCGCTTGGTAGAGATCAAGAAGAATCATCTCGTGTGGGATAGTTACGATGGTGGCCTGTCGCGCTCGCCTGAGAGCGTTTAGAGCTTTCAACACTGACTGCTGTTGGCGTTGGTTTGTGAGAAGAACAGACTCGATGTTCCAAGTCTCTTTCGTTATTAATGACAGGATTGCTCTACGTAGTTCGGGAATACCGGAACCGGTGAGGGCGGACGTTCCTATTAATTTTCGAACATCGCCCTTCATGATGGCGGCTTGCGGCTCTCCCTTTGCGAGGTCTAACTTATTGAGCACTATGAGGGTGGGGCGATCCGCCAGAGCGGCTAATGTTGCTTTGTCCTCGTGGTTGGGTGGCGTGGTGGCGTCCAGGACTAGGAGAACTACGTCGGCTTCGGCCATAACTTCGCGGGATTTGATGATTCCTATTGATTCGGCTTCATCGGTTGAGTCGCGCAGGCCAGCGGTGTCGATTAGTTCTACGGGGATGCCTTCGAGGGAGATGCGTTCGGTGACGAGGTCGCGGGTTGTGCCGGGTGTTGCAGTGACGATAGCGCGGTCTCGTTGTACGAGGCGATTGAAAAGAGAGGATTTACCAACATTGGGGCGGCCTACGATGGCCATTGTGAAGCCGTCGCGGATGATGCGTCCATAGGAATAGGACTGCTCAAGGGCGGTGAGCGGGGTTTCGATCGCTGCGATTTGAGAGGTGATTTGATCTTGTGGGAGGAGGTCAATATCGTCTTCGGCGAAGTCGATGCCAGCCTCCAGCGCGGCGATGAGGCTTATAAGTTGTTGTTTTATCGGGCTTATCTGGCGTGAAAGAGAACCGCCTAGTTGATGGGCGGCGACGCGGGCCTGGTGGAGAGTAGTGGATTCGATGAGGTCGTGGACGGCTTCGGCCTGGGTGAGGTCGAGGCGGCCGGAGAGGAAGGCCCGCTGGGTGAATTCGCCGGGTTCTGCGAGGCGGCCGCCGGCGGCTACGCATTGGCGGAGGAGGTGGTCTAGGAGGACTGGGGAGCCGTGGGCGGCGATTTCGACGACGTCTTCAGAGGTGTAGGAGTGGGGGGATTGGAAGTATGTGACTACGGCTTCGTCGAGTACTTCTCCAGTAGAATCAAGGATTTCTGCGAAGCGTGCCTGGGAGGGGGCGAGGGAGTGGCGGAGTTTGAGGAGGGGTTCGGCGATGGCGCGGGCGGCGGGGCCGGAGAGGCGCACGATGCCGATGCCGCCACGCCCGGGTGGGGTGGAGATGGCTACGATGGTGTCTTCGGAACTGAATTCTGTTTCGCTCACTTGGATTTTTCCATGTTAGCGGGAGAAAAAAATCCGGGCGGTGCTTTGTGGTGTTTTTCAGGGGTTTTTGCAAAAACCGTGGTGCAGAACGTGGCTTTTTGGTGGTGTGATCGTGGTGGATTGCGTGGCAAACGTGGTGTTTAAAAACCATCGTTTTTCATGCTCTAAAAATGCGCCACCTTTCTGAACTTTATTTTCGGGTCGTCAGAAGATCTAACGGTGGAAGAGCTTGTCGTCGTCCTGCCTGAGGGTGACCACGATGACGATTTACGATTGAGGGATGGCGACGCAGTTTTCGAATGAGGCTTTGAAGTTTTTGCGGGGGCTTAAGAAGAACAACGACCGTGAGTGGTTTGGGGAACGGAAGGACGTCTACGAGAAGCAGCTGAAGGAGCCGATGCTGGCGCTGATCGGCGAGGTGAACGAGGCGATGGCAGAGTTTTCGCCGGAACACCTGCGGCCTGCGAACAAGATTTTGATGCGGATCTATCGCGACATTCGCTTCAGTAAGGACAAACGCCCTTACAAGCATCATGTGTCGGCGTGGTGGGCGCGGGATGGGCTGCAGAAGACTTCGGGCGGCGGGTTTTATCTGCAGGTGAGTTCGACTGAGGTGCTGATTGCTGCGGGTGTTTATATGCCTGAGCGCGAGCAGCTGCTGGCGATTCGACGATACCTGGTGGATCATCATCTGGAGTTTCGCAAGATTATGGCGGGGGGGAGGCTGCGGTCGCTGATGAGCGAGACGGATACACTCTCGTTGACGCGGCCACCGAAGGGGTTCTCTGCGGATGATCCGGCGATCGATCTGATTATGTGCAAGCAGTGGGGGCTCTCGGCTACGCTGCCGGTGGATAGAGCGACTTCGCCGGGATTGTTGAAGGATGTGGTGGAGCGGTTTAAGGTTGCGGCTCCGTTGATTCGGTTGTTGAATACGCCTTTGATTGGAAAGCCTAAGAGGCCGATGTTTTAGATCAACGCGTGTGAAGACGACGAGATTCAGGGGCATCCTGTTTTCGTTT